>Ga0302312_10000063_pt1 | contig 105625 bp, 89 predicted proteins | sample III_Palsa_N2_1_FD_200529 | JGI IMG/M metagenome (GOLD analysis project Ga0302312, IMG submission 200529) | Peat permafrost microbial communities from Stordalen Mire near Abisko, Sweden - III_Palsa_N2_1 | ecosystem: Environmental > Terrestrial > Soil > Palsa > Peat permafrost | place: Sweden... | reverse complement strand
ATCCAGTAAAGCATGGTTTGGTTCAAAGCGTATGTGATTGGCCGTATTCGACATTTCATCGTTTTGTACGGAGTGGCATTTATCCAATAGATTGGGCAGGAGGTATGGAAGATAAACGGCGCGGGTTAACCGATGGCAAGCACGCCGAATTCACGTACGAATGATGGGTTACGCGAGTACGCTTACCCATCCTACGAAGAGGTACGGCTTAGGTACAAGTTCCTATTAACGAGCGCAGGCATAACAATCTGCAATGCCCTCTACCGCACCCGCTTCCCATTCTTTTCAATTTTAACAGGATCCGATTTAAGCGTAACTTGCGTGATTTTAGGATCTTTAAAATCACCTTGTACCAAATATCGATTCCGCGCCAACGTTCCCAATTTCGGTGACAGGATTTTATCAAAAATCCATACGGCTGCGCCCACAGCTGGGTTGGCTGCCGCCACCGCTGCAGCAATGGGCAAACCCGCATTCACATTGGGTGTCACCAAAACATCCAAATTCAATTTTGATTGCGCAAAATCCATCTGCCCTTTCATCGTCATGTCTGCGGCAGAGCCTTTTATACTCGTGGCCTCTGTAATAGCGTTACCGCTTGTTAACTTAAAACTGCCGCGTATCCAATCAAAGGCAAAGCCTTGATTCACCACATCATTAAAATTCAATTTAATACGACGTTGCCACTCATCGATACTCAATAAACTAAACAAACGCCCCAAACCAGGCTCCACACCCAACAATTGCCCTTCTTTTAACTGCAAATCGATGCTGCCGGATGCGTTCTTTAACGCAAAATCCATCGGCGCACCTGGCCATGAGAGCGCATAATTAAAACTGCCTGGCGCACGTTCTAAAAATTTGGTATCAGCAAACACACGCAATAACTGCCCCAGGCTGCGCGTGTCTAATTTTCCTTGTAATTCGGTTTGCGTTTGCGCCCAATGCCCTTGCCCACTCAACGAAAGCAATGGCCCTTGAATCACGAGATCTTGAATGGAGATGCCTTTCGGCGTTAAAGCCGTCGAAAGGTATAAAGAAATTTTACCCAGTTTTGTTGTATCCAAGCTCAATTGATTGACCGAAAGTTGAATCGGTAATAAATCGCTTAATGCATCCGGCTTCACTTTGGAGAGAGAAGATTCAACAGAAGAGGTGATTTTTAAACGATCTAATGCGATCTTGGTGCCATTTTTCACACCTTGCTGCGACAACCGAATCGCCCCGGCTAAATCGCTGGAATTCAAATACACCGTAATATGATCACTTGCCTTTGTTAACGCCACATTCACATTTTTGAAAAGGCTGTCCCCCACTTTCAGCGTATTCACCATAATGTTTGCCCCCACAAAGGGCAAAGTGTTTTTTTGATCGCCAGAAAAAGCGGACATATCATTCACTGAAAGCTCAGGTAAGGTGCCTTCTATATACAAACCAGGTTCGGTGGGGATCTCAAGCCGTTTCTGACCGAAAAACACGATCACTGGATACGGCGCATTATGTTTAGGTTTACCTAAAGCGATACTGATTTGCTTATTGTATCCCAACTGCCAACCCGCAATTTCGTTGTGCACAAAAATGGGTTCAGCCACAAAAGCTTTGCTTTCTGTTTTGGTTTTGTTAAACGGAGCCGGCAGTAAAATACTCAATCCCATTAAATTCGATTCAAAGGTGAGTGTGGGGGGCGTCGCCGATTTAAAAGGAATAATGACCGTTGCCAGCACTTCAGTCTGACCCTGAATTTTATCTGACAATGGCGTGTGAAAGGCCTTTTCAAGCTGCGCTACGCTTGGGTGCGCCGTCGCTTTTATCACCGCTTCTGGCAACCCTTTTACGGTATGCGTGACAATGCTGCCACTCACAGGCATGTCTGCAAATTTTGCAGTGAAGAGCGGGGATTTCAAGCTCTCATCCGTAAAAAGAAAAGTGCCTTTGATTTGCCGTAAACCAGTGGGACTCTCTGGCAAAACCATGCTGGCCATTTCGGTATCAATGGCCCCGTCAACTTGACTGCTCACCCCTTTTTTACTGATCTCCAAATTGAGATTCAAACTCAATTGCATGGGACCTTCCGGTTTTAATGGCTGAAAAGCTTCACCCAAATCTTTTTTAAGCGGACTGTTTAATAAATACTGCAAAGCGTCTTGCAATTGACCAATGGCCTGACCTTGCACCCGCAAACCCATCGGCGCAGGGGTGCACATATTGTTTAAGTTTGCTGTCACCTGTTTCAACTGCGCGTTTTGCGTTTCGCCCATCGGCACGTCAATATCAAGCGTGCAAGCATTGCCCCACACACTGCCGTTGATATGCGAAAGAACAGGCCAGTCGGGATCGAATTGCAAGGTCACATCATCCGCTGCCGCCGAAAATAATAAGGTCCCTTCGTGATTTAAAAAGGGATAATCCTTTAACTGACCTTCGAACAGAATATCAGCAGCATGGACTCTGCCACTCACAAAAGCTTGTGATAGCCAAGTGTACGAATCTGACTCCAACGTCACAGGCACCAGATTGCGCAAGGGTAAAACGTCCCCTTCCATTTTCGTCTTCAAAGAAAGTTGGCCGCCACCTGCATTGTCATAAGTAAAGGACGAAAGGATACGGGCCTCTTTTGTTTTTGCATCCAAATTGTCTGTTTGTACAATCCAATGATCGGCGTCTGGCCAAAAATAAATATCCCCTGTTAATGCAGTAAAGTAAAAAGGCGCTTTAAAAACAGTGGGCAAACTGAGCATGGTGGGCTCATGCCCCTCGCTTAAAAAAGTGAGCCGCCCTTTCCCCGGCGCATAATCAATATGCACATTCGCGCCAGAAACACCCGGCGCCCCATGGTAAGCCTGCATCGCAAAATCACGTAAGGTCAACGAGAAAAAATGCAACTCATCCGTAAACTCAGCCGCAAATTGGGTGATCATGCCTTGTGGGTGCAGACCCTTAATGAACGCTTCATTTTGGTGCAATTGGGGCAAGACAGGTTCAAGTAAATACCCAACATCCAGCGGGATATCTTTGCCTTGTATGGCATAAGAAACGCCGTTGTCATGCGAGATCATCGACAACTTCACAAAAAAAGCAGGCATGGACAGCGTGCGATCTTTTTCGATCGTCAAACGCGACAACATCAGCGAAACTTCATCGCCAATATTTTTATAATTTAAATCGGTTTTAATGGTATGCAAAAAGAGGGTGTTGTGATCTTGGCTCAGTTGGGTATCGTCTAATTCCAGACTGCCAAACAACACATCCAGCATGGGAAAATGCAACACACGCCAACCATTGGCCACCAAAGATTGCATCATATGCATGCGCGCCACCACCCGATTGGCCTTTAAGCGCGTCGCATTTTTTTCAATGGCCACATTTTCTAATTCAAGCTTGGGTTCCACCCCAATAAAATGAAGAGACAACCCACCAATGCTGACCTTGGCTTCTAATTTTTCAGATAAATAGGTTTCAATTTCTGCTTTACGGTTCGAAAGATCGGGCAGCAGAACGCGCAAAATCACAATTAATGTGAAAAGACACACTGCGACGACAGTCAGCCCAACGCCTATCCCTTCTAACCAGCCTCTCAATCGTCTCATGAACATACCTTTTGCGCTTCAAGATACACACAATACACACACTGGGGGCTGTTGAGATTTCGCTATATCGAACGGGAACGCCTTGATTTTCAAGAACCTATGCTGCGCATACATAAACGTATGTGAGCAACGCATTGCAGAAAATCGGGGTGTTACATCCGAGATGGTAGAAATATCAACAGTCCCTAGGTTAATACCACATCAAATTGCTCTTGGGTATAAGAAGCCTCCACTTGAAAGCGTAGGCTTTTACCCAAGGTCATTTCTATTTCTGCTACCAAAGCGGCTTCTTCATCCAACAGACGATCCACCACCGCCTGCGATGCCAATACGAGATATTGGCTGGCCGTATAGTTCCGCGCATTGCGCAAAATTTCGCGAATGATCTCGCTACAAACCGTTTCTGCCGATTTAATGGTGCCACGATTTTGGCAAGTGGGACACGCTTCACATAAAACATGTTCGAGTGATTCGCGCGTGCGTTTGCGCGTCATCTCGACCAGCCCCAAATCCGAAACCGAAGACACCATGGTTTTGGCATAGTCATGATCTAAAGCCAATTGTAAGGCTTTCATGACCTCTTCTTTGTGAGTGTCGTGGTTCATATCAATAAAATCGATGATGATGATTCCACCCAAATTGCGTAAGCGCAATTGTCGGGTAATGGCTTGCACCGCTTCTAAATTGGTTTTAAAAATCGTTTCATCCACACTACGATGCCCCACAAAGCCACCCGTATTCACATCAATGGTGGTCATGGCTTCGGTTTGATCGAACATCAAATGGCCGCCTGATTTTAAAAGCACTTTTCGCGATAAAGCGCGCTCGATTTCTTCTTCTACATTAAACAGATCAAATAAAGGGCGTGCACTGTCATACAATTCGATTTTACCCACGATATGCGGAATAAATTCGGCTGAAAAGGCTTGTGCCCGAACCAATGCTTCGCCATCATCAATACGCACCCGTTCAATTTTGGGTGTCACAAAATCACGTAAAGCACGCACCAAAATGGGAAGGTCTTCATAAATCCTGGCCCCAAAGTTGGCCGTACGCATCTTCTGCGAAATACTGTCCCATAACTTGAGAACATATTGTCTGTTCATCAGAATGTCTTCGCGCGACACGCCTTCTGCAGCGGTACGAATGATAAAACCACCCTCGCAAGCTGGCACGGCTGTATCCAAAATGTCTCGTAAGCGTTCACGCTCACTTTCGTCTTCAATACGTGCGGAAATACCAATATGTTTTAGCCCTGGCATATAAACCAAGTATCGCGAAGGGATAGAAAGACGCGTGGTCAAGCGCGCCCCTTTGGTGCCCATTGGATCTTTTAGAACCTGCACCACCAGCTCTTGGCCTTCTACCACCAATTCATCAATGGCAGGCACCGGTGGGGCCGGTTCATCTAATTCTTCGGAATCAAAGGAATGAATCAAATCAGAAGCATGTAAAAACGCCGCGCGCTGCAAGCCTAAATCCACAAAAGCGGCTTGCATGCCCGGTAGCACGCGCACCACTTTGCCCACATAAATATTGCCCACTAAGCCACGGTGTTGATGTCTTTCAATGTGGATTTCTTGCAAGACCCCTTCTTCGATGATCGCAACACGCGTCTCTTTAGAATTGATGTTGATTAAAATTTCTTCACTCACAGGAGCACTCGCAAAAGGGGGGGCAGATCATTCGTAGCTTGAAAGCGGTTCAACTGATCGTAAATACCAGCTAAAACGGGAATAAACAGGCCATAATACGCCACTTATCAGCGATCCCCCAAGCAAATATTCTAGCGAGAGGCTTCTGTGTAATAAGTAAAACACCGCGGCTTCATATAACTGAATACAGAAGCTGGCTGCCATCACACTCACCCCTTGCATGAAGGGCGAAGCCAAAGAAAACCGATAACGAAACCGTTCTGCCAGCATCACCTCAGCCAAAAAAATCAAGCCGTAAAAACCAAATGGACGGTGAAACGCAACATCACAAAAAAAGGCTATCAAAAAAATACGCGTCAGCGGAAGCTGTGGTTCCCCCAAAAAAACCAAGCTGCCGATTGAAAGCGCCATAAATTGCGGCGTATACGATCCAAAATCGAAAAAGAACGTGAGGAAAAAAGAAAAGGCGATCCAGATAAACGGCTTCAACCCAGCCCTTTTCGCGCTATTCTTGGTCATCTTGCGACTCCATATTCACCATCACAAAATGCAAGGCTGATAAATTCACCACCGGTTTGGCGTAAACCACACTGGATAACCCTTCATTTTCAATCTTGGTAATGGTGGCAACCGGATAATGTGTAAAAAATCGCTTGAGATAACGGTTGCTCACCAATAAATCCCCTATCTGAAAATCAGCTGTTTTGGGCACATCATGGGCCACCAGCATGTCGTCTTGCCCCGTGCCTTCTAAAATCAGCACTTCTGCATTACGGTGATTTTCTGCCAACAACGCATGATTCAAATCCGTAATCAAAATGAGTCGGCTCGACAAACCCGAGACTTCACTTATCTGCCCTACCACGCCCGATTCATTCATCACCCCTTGGCCTACTTGAAGGTGATGCAATCGCCCTTTATCCACCATCACGGCCTGCATGCCATCTTTTTGCAAATGCTGCACCACACGCGCCATTTTAACGCGATACCCCAAGCCTTGTGACACTTTCAGCAGGGTACGCAAATTTTGATTTTCTTCTTGCAAGACGGGATACAAAGCTTGCTGGGTTTTTAATCGCGTGATTTCTTGCTCTTGCTGTTCGATTTTCGCCCGTAACGCAGGCGTGCCTTTTAAATAAAAGCCGAAGTCATCTTGCTTCTTTTTGAGAAGCACTTTCATTTCCACCAATGGATTGATAACGGTATAAATTTGGGCGCGAAGCGGCTTCATCCACTTGTAATGGCTGTCAACCAACAAGCAGATTAAAAACAAAAGCCCGAGCATGACGCCCAGGCTGTTCGAGAGCATGCGTTTATAAAACATGGTTCCTTATTCACGCGATGTTCGACTTTATTGGGTAGCACTTTTTAGCCTGCCTGCGGTGCATCCGGCTTCGCCGATCTGAACCCCTCTCCCATAAGGCTTTGCGAATGGGAGAGGAGACAGCTCATGCGAGGCTTTGCGAGCACAGAGATGTCGGTGAGGGCGCGCCGCAGGCATAAATGTGAGCATTGCGTTTCTTATTCAAATGACAAGAGATCCCCGCCCCGCTCTTCCATCATCTCGAGCGCACGACCGCCGCCTCTGGCCACACAGGTTAAGGGGTTTTCTGCCACCACAACGGGCAAACCGGTTTCTTCGGTTAACAATTTATCCAAATCACGCAACAAGGCGCCCCCACCCGTTAACACAAAACCTTGTTCCGAAATATCTGCGGCCAACTCAGGCGGCGCTTGTTCCAAGGCGGCACGCACCGCTCCCACAATCCCTGAAAGCGGTTCTTGTAAGGCTTCTAAAATTTCGTGGCTGGATAAAGTGAAAGCCCTTGGGATCCCTTCTGCAATATTGCGGCCACGCACTTCGATATGGTTCACATCAACTGGCGTGAAAGCACAGCCAATTTCTTGCTTGATTCTTTCTGCCGTGGCGTCGCCAATCAAACAACCAAAATGACGGCGCACATAATTTACGATGGCTTCATCAAAACGATCGCCCCCGATGCGAACAGAAGCAGAATACACAATGCCACTTAACGAAATGATGGCCACCTCTGTGGTGCCGCCCCCAATGTCTACCACCATCGATCCTGTTGCTGCTTCTACCGGCAAGCCCGCCCCCACTGCGGCGGCCATGGGCTCTTCAATTAAAAATACCTCTCTGGCCCCCGCGCCCATGGCTGATTCGCGAATGGCACGACGCTCCACTTGCGTCGAACCACAAGGCACACACACCAAGACTCTTGGGCTGGGTTTAAAGAATTTGTTTTCGTGCACCTTATGAATAAAGTGCTGGAGCATTTTTTCTGTCACATGGAAATCGGCGATCACGCCGTCTTTCATGGGTCGAATGGCGGTAATGTTGTGCGGCGTACGGCCTAACATGCGTTTGGCTTCTATGCCTACTGCGGCCACAACCTTTTGCCCCGAGCTACCCTTTTCTTGGCGAATGGCCACCACAGAAGGTTCATTTAAGACCACCCCCTTGCCGCGAACATAAATTAACGTATTGGCTGTCCCTAAATCGATGGACAGATCCGTCGAAAATAAACCTCTTAATGATTTAAACATGGCCTCTTCCTCACTCCGCCCTTTTTCTCTTTCTTAACTCTAGTAGTGAGGTGTGGGACTGGCAAATCACTCTGTGTTAAAGTAGGCGCTTTATTAAAAGCAGGAGCCTTCACATGGCCTTAACCGCAGAAGACGTCAAAAAAATAGCGCTTTTGGCGCGCATCAAAACAGATGACGCCACGATTCCGGCATTGGTGACCGAATTATCCAAGATGGTTACCCTTGTCGAAACCATTAGCCAAGAAGACACCCACGGCATCGACCCACTTTCTCATCCACTCGATCTTGAATTACGCTTGCGTGAAGACAACATCACCGAACAGCCTGATCGTGAAAAATTACAACAACTGGCCCCGCAAACTGAATCCGGTCTTTATCTGGTTCCCGCTGTGATCGAATAAGGATATGAATTTATGCACTTCAATTCTGTTTCCACATTAAAAACGGCTTTAGAACAAAAGAGAATTTCAAGCTTAGAGCTCACCCAGCTTTTTTTAAATCGTATTCAAAAATACGATCGTCAAGTGAACAGCTACATCACAGTGACAGCCGAAAAAGCCATCAGTTCAGCCAAACTTGCTGATGCCAGACGGGCCAAAGGTGACACCGCGCCCCTGTTGGGCATGCCCATCGCCCAAAAAGATATTTTTTGTACGGATGGGGTCCGCACTTCGTGCGCATCACGCATGTTGGATAATTTTATCGCACCATACGATGCCACCTTGGTACAAAAAACCCAGGCAGCCGGCATGGTGATGTTGGGCAAAACCAACATGGATGAATTTGCGATGGGTTCCTCTAACGAAACCTCGTTTTATGGCGCCGTACAAAATCCCTTTGATATTGAACGTGTGCCAGGCGGTTCTTCGGGCGGTTCAGCTGCAGCTGTGGCCGCGGGTTTAGCGCCCATTGCAACAGGCACTGATACAGGCGGCTCCATTCGTCAACCTGCTGCTTTATGCAATTTAACCGGGTTAAAACCCACTTATGGGCGCATCTCACGTTTTGGCATGATTGCGTTTGCGTCTAGCCTTGATCAAGGTGGCCCCATGGGCAGAACGGCAGAAGATTGTGCCTTACTCATGAATGTGATCTCAGGATTTGATGAACGCGATTCGACTTCTGTCAACGAAGCGGTGCCTGATTTTACAGCGCATTTAAATGCTCCTTTAAAAGGCTTAAAAATTGGTTTACCCAAAGAGTTTTTTACGGATGCACTGAATCCTGAAATGGCAAAGTTGATTCACGATGCCGCAAAAGTATTAGAAAAAGAAGGCGCCATATTAAAAGAGATTTCTCTTGCTAAAAGCGCGCTTTCTGTTCCTGCGTATTACATTTTGGCATCTGCCGAATGTTCATCCAACTTGTCACGCTTTGATGGCGTACGGTATGGTCACCGTGCAGAAAACCCTAAAGATCTATTAGAGCTCTATTGCGCATCCCGCGCCGAAGGGTTCGGTAAAGAAGTCAAACGCCGCATCATGATGGGCACCTATGCTTTATCCACTGGCTATTACGATGCGTATTATGTCAAGGCGCAACAGATACGCCGTTTAATTTTCAATGATTTTAACAATGCCTTTAGCGAAGTGGATGTGATCTTGGGCCCCACTACCCCTGAAATTGCCTTTAAAAAAGGGGAAAAAGCAGCCGATCCCATCACCATGTATTTATCGGATATTTATACCATTGCAGCCAACTTGGCAGGCATCCCAGCCTTATCCATGCCCGGTGGTTTTTTACAAAACTTACCCATTGGGGTGCAGTTGATGGCGCCGATTTTTCAAGAAGCCAAGCTTTTAAATATCGCGCACCGTTATCAACAAAATACAGATTGGCATACCCGTACGCCAAAACACTTTGCGGAGTAAAAGAATCATGACTTGGGAAACAGTAATCGGTCTTGAAGTCCACGTTCAATTGCAAACGCAATCCAAAGCCTTTTCAGGCGCTTCGACACAATTTGGGGCTGCACCTAATACGCAAGCCAGCATTATTGATTTAGGTATGCCAGGTGTTTTACCTGTGTTGAATAAAGAAGCGGTCAAAATGGCCTTGTGCTTTGGCTTGGCAGTGGGCGCGAAAATAAACAAGCGTTCTATTTTTGCCCGTAAAAATTATTTTTATCCCGACTTGCCAAAAGGCTATCAAATCAGCCAATTCGAAATCCCTGTGGTGGGTGAAGGATCATTAAAAATATTTTTAGATGATCAAACAGAAAAAACCATTCGGATTGAACGCGCGCATCTAGAAGAAGACGCAGGCAAATCCCTACACGACGTGTATCAAGGTTTATCTGGCATCGATCTCAATCGTGCTGGCACCCCGCTGTTAGAAATTGTTTCTAAGCCTGATATGCGCAGCGCCAAAGAAGCAGTGGCCTACTTAAAAACCTTGCATCAGTTGGTACGTTATTTAGAAATTTGCGATGGCAATTTGCAAGAAGGATCCTTCCGCTGCGATGCCAACGTATCCGTGCGTAAAATGGGCGCTGAAAAATTGGGCACCCGCGCTGAAATTAAAAATATCAATTCATTCCGTTATGTTGAAAAAGCGATTTTGCACGAAGTAGAACGTCAAATTGATATTTTGGAATCAGGCGGAACCGTCAAACAAGAAACACGCTTATATGATCCGGATAAAAACGAAACGCGTGCGATGCGCAGCAAAGAAGAAGCCAATGACTATCGTTATTTCCCCGATCCTGATTTATTGCCATTGGTAATTGATGACGCTTTATTGGATGCAGTTCAAAAAACTTTACCTGAATTGCCCGAAGCCAAGCGTCAACGTTTTGTCGAAACGTTTGGTTTATCGCCTTATGACGCCAGCGTGATTTCGAGCACCCGCGATCTATCAAATTATTTCGAAACCGTGGTCGAAAAGTTGGATAAGGCACAAGCCAAGTTGGCGGCCAATTGGGTGATGGGTGATTTATCTGCCGCCTTAAACAAAGAAAATTTAGAGTTTGCGCATTCAAAGGTCAGCGCGCTGGCCTTAAGTGAATTGCTGACCCGCATTATCGACAACACCATTTCTGGCAAAATCGCCAAAACCGTGTTCGAAATCATGTGGTCAGAAGGTTTGGCGCCAGACACCATCATTGAGCAAAAAGGCTTAAAACAGGTATCGGATACCGGTTTAATTGAAAAAGTCATTGATGAAGTGATTGCGAATAATCCTGAGCAAGTGGCCGCCTTAAAGGGCGGAAAAGACAAATTATTTGGCTTTTTTGTCGGTGAAGTGATGAAGCAAACCAAAGGCAAAGCCAATCCTGGGCAGGTGAATGCGCTGTTAAAGCAGAAGTTGGGTGTATAGGCCGCACCCAATGGTGTCAACTTAAGGGCGTTTTGTAGCATTTGCGGCAATAGTCTTGAAGCGCTTCATTTGGTTTTTTCAAAATAGATTGCTTGCCTTTCACTTCCCCCTGGCAAAGGGCGCCTGTCAGGCTCGGCGCTTTGGCCGGCCTAGACAGGCGGGGGGTTGTTGGTAAGAGCACGCTATTTTGAAAAAACCGAGTGAAGCGTTACAAAGGGGATGGCGCATTTTCGCAGTGGGGGGATTTGTGCAAAATCACGTGTGTATTCACCCCACCTCAAAAAATAAGCCAATTAACTTGCGTTTTTATCCCGCTGCGGTACAATCGGAAATAACTGTATAGGCGGAGTATCCCCATGGCGACGAATCATCCCCCCTTGGCTACCATCCAAGAAGAGTTTGCAGCCCTCAAAGCCGAAGTGAACGCGGCACACGCAGGTCTCACTCAAAAAGGCCGGCCCACAAGCCCCACGACACTCCTGCAATTCCCTCATGCAGATGTGACCAAACCCGCTCCAGTAAAGACTTTTTCAGCTCATAGCGAAGTGCCAGGACCTAAATGGAGGCTTAACGTTACGAGTACAGCTGACCAAACGGCAGCCAACAGTGAATCTCCGAAAAAAGCGAAGGCGAAGGCGAAGGCGAAGTTTTAAAACACAATGAATCAACTTCCCCGCATTTATCTTCAAAAAAACGAAGAACGTAAGGTGTCATCTGGATTTCCTTGGATTTATTCTAATCAAATCCAGATGACCGCTGAAACAAAAGCAATTTCACCTGGCGCGTGCGTGATGTTCTGCACACACAATGAAGCCCCGGTTGCTATCGGTTATTTTAATCGCCAACAGTTGATTGCAGGGCGTGTGTTAAGCCTAAACACCGCTGATCACATCAATGTTCCGTTTTTCGCGAACCTCATCAAAAATGCCTTAACCCTACGTGAAGCTTTTTTTGATACACCCCATTACCGCCTCATTCACGCTGAATCCGATTTTTTACCCGGGTTCATTGTGGACAGATTTGGTGATGTGGTGGTGGTACAAGCCAATACCTATGGCGCAGAAGTATTATTAGAGACCGTGGTGAGCGCGCTACAGCAAGTCCTCGCCCCCAAGAGCATTGTGATCTCGCGTCATCAACGCAGCCGTCAATTAGAAGGCCTGCCCATTCAAGAACCTGAAATCATCGGCGAACCTGTTTCAAACATTCAGGTGTTAGAAAATAACGTGCGCTTCGATATTTCGCTGCAAGGATCGCAAAAAACGGGTTGGTTCTACGATCACCGTGATAACCGAAAATACATGGCTGCTTTGGCCAAAGGCAAACACGTAATCGATTATTTCTGTTACGCAGGAGGCTTTGCAGTGCAATGTGCTGTCGCAGGGGCTGCCTCTGTGACCGGCGTCGATCAAAGCGAAACTGCCATTGTCGCCGCCCAACAGGCTGCTGAATTGAATCAGGTTTCACAAAACAGCCGCTTTGTCTGTGCCAATGTGTTCGAAGACATTGAACAACGCATTCGCCAAAACGAACGTTTTGATGTGGTGTTGCTCGATCCCCCTGCTTTTGTTAAATCCAAAAAGGAATTGAATGCTGGCTTAAAGGGATATCAAAAGCTGATTGCCCGGGCACTGCATTTGGTGGCCACCAATGGCTTATTGATGATTGCTTCGTGTTCTTATCACGTGTCAGAAGCAGATTTACAAATTGTGCTACAAAAAGCGTTGGCGCATGCAAAACGCCCTGCACGCATTGTGAAACGCTTGTCCCCTTCCCCCTGTCATCCCAAACATCCTGCTTTGCAAGAAGCCGAATATTTAAAGGGATTATTGGTACACGTCTCATAGGGTAGAATTGCTATCCTTAAACTGCCCCCGCACTGAATTTAATTCAATCTTGTCGCTTATCAGAAATCATGATGCACTGCAGTATGTAACACGACTGCTTTTTTAATATTAAGAACTGCTCATGCCGAAAAGACACCCATTCCAAAAAGAGAATATTCCTCCCGCCACAACAGCCTTTCTCCCCCATTACCCTCACTTGACAGGCCCCTTGCTGACGCAATTTTGTACACTCACACCAGAACACCGCGACAAAGTAGAAGATTGTTTGTCATTCCTAAGAGACCGCAAGATTCCGCTGACGAAACAGGCCATCACTTTTGTCCTTAAGCATGAAAATGCGTCAGGGGTGTTATATAAGCTCTTGACCAAACTGCAAGATGAAAAAGAAGCCTTCACAGAAAAAAATGTGACCGCCTTACTCCAATCCGATATTTGTGAACTCAAGCCCTTCAGCTTGGTGTTAAGTAAATTAAAATGGCTTCACAGCCCGGCTGTCTTTCAGGCATTGGTTGCGGCATTTCATGGGCAATCCCACCGATCAGAGCAAACGCTACAGAACTTGTTTTACAAAGACTGCTGGCAAGACTATGGAAGACTTGAGCAACACCGTATCTTGCCGGATTACATCACGAACGCAACACAGCTCTTGGTGGCCTTAAAAAATCCTGATTCCACTTTATTGGCACAATGTGCCCGCCTGTCTCGTGAAGAAAATAATTTAGGACTGGGCCTGCTTTTTTATTCCTATTGCGACGCGCAATCCCCTGCCTTTCTGGCAAAACTCATGGGTGTGCCAGAAATAGACCTGCCAAAGGGAGAGGTGATTCGCACGCGATTACAAGGCTTGGTCAACGATGATCCAGAAAAAGTGAAATTTCCCTTTGCACATGAATTATTAGCGCGTCTAAAAATGGGACAACTTTACAAAACGAATAGGCCAGCACCCAATCCCATTGCAGGAACAGCATTTGTTGCTTATCAACCCAGCGCGACGCACGACAAGATTCCACCCCAAACAGCAGCGTTAAAACGTTTACGACCAGAAATCCTATCAGAAGATAGCTCGGGAACAGCATACCCCGGAAAATTCACAAGACGTGGCTCGAAGGATGGAAGCCCCCCAAGGCGTGGCCGCCCTCACCCCTAATAAAAAAGGGAAGCGTTCATGCCGGTGTAGAACACACAAGAACGTTCATTTTTGAGACAAGGTTGCGTTAAAAATGGAAGAAAAACCGCAGCGTACATCAGTACGTGAGGATTTTTCTGATGATTTTTAACGCAAGATTGGCCAAAAAGGGACGTTCCTGGCTGCAGGGTGAACAGTTACTAAAAAAGGCTTGTAGTTTCTCTAAAAATCCGTATCATGCGCACTTCTTGCGGGTCGTTAGCTCAGTCGGTAGAGCAGCAGACTTTTAATCTGTTGGTCGATGGTTCGAATCCATCACGACCCACTTCTCAATCTCCCCCCGCTTATCTCATCTCAGCCGTGGTATTCCAAATCCAAGAACGTTCCCATCTTTCAGATGGCTTGCTTCACAAAAACGGCCACACTACCCTAAGCTTCGCTCAACTTCAGATTGCCGTTTTTATTCGCAATGACAATGCTGGCCTTCAGTTAACACCATTGAGCGTTCACGCAATGCTGCCAACTTAAGAAACATCGCTGAAGAATGTTGAACGGCTACAAATTACTTGCCCTTCGCATCATCCCATAAGGCTTTATGCAACTGCATCTGGAAGCGTACAGCCAAACGATCTTCAAGGATCCATTCAGCCAGTTGTTGCGGCGCCAAGTCTTGATAACTCGGTGAAAATAACACGGTATTCACACGCTCTGTTAAAGCATGCTGTAAAATCATTTCTTTTGCCCAGTCATAGTCTTTGCGTGAGCAAATCACAAACTTGATTTCGTCTGTTGTTTTTAAATGCGATAAATTTTCTAAATGATTACGGTGGGATTCTTGAGAGTCTGGCGTCTTCAAATCTAAAATAACCGTGCAACGTTTATCGACTGGACTGATATCGATCGCACCGCTGGTTTCTAGCGAGACAATCAACCCTTCATCTAACAGCTTACGAATCAATTCAGGCGCACTTTTTTGTGCCAGGGGCTCTCCCCCTGTCACCGTGACATAACGCGCCTTAAAGCCGCGTACCTTTTCGACTATCGCATCATGTGTCAGCCAGTCACCGCCCGAAAAGGCATAGGCCGTATCACAATACTGGCAACGTAAGGGGCAACCCGTTAAACGCACAAACACCGTGGGCAAACCTGTAAACGTGGTTTCGCCTTGTAAGGAATAAAAAATTTCGGTGATGCGTAAGCGATTGTCGAATGAGGACATGTCACGACTCTTTTGTCAGAGGGAAGACCAATTAAACGCCGGCTTTTTCTAAGCGTAACTTTTGCTTGGCGGCCACTTGGGCAGCAGCAGAATCAGGGAATTCGTTGATCACCCGCGTAAACAATTCTTTGGCCACATCGTTATGTTTCTTATCCAACGCCAACATACCCAATTTAACCAAAGCATCCGGTGCCTTAGCATGCGTGGGATAATGATTAATCACGGCATTGTATTGGGCTTCTGCTTCTGCATTATTGCCCGCTAACATGGCCAATTCCCCCAACCAAAAATGGGCATTGGCGGCAAATTTACCTTGCGGTGTGTTTTCGAGCATTTGATTAAAGGCCGCGGTGGCTTCAGTATATTTTTTCACACGCATGAGCTCGTAAGCGGCTTTATAGGCCATCTCTTCGTCTCGATTGGTGCCCAAAGCAGCATTGCTTAAACCTTCCGATCCCGTAGGCTGATTTTCTTCTGCCGCAACAGGAGACGGGCTGGCCAAGGCGCTGGCCATGGATGAGGTATTTTTAGGTTCGGTATCGCTTGCATCCGCATGGGGTCCGAAGGTGCTGCCCCCCAAACGTTTATCCAGATCTAAATACAAATCACGCTGACGTTTGTTCAGCTGTTGCATTTGATGTTCTTGTTCTTCTAAACGGCCCCGCATTTCAGATAGCTCTTGCGTTAAGGCATCAATACGCGAATACACATCGCCGCTGGCGGCACCGCCAACCCCCATGCTCCCTTGTGCTGTGGCATTGGCTGGGCCTTCCACAAACTGCATGCTGCCCGCACCTGGGCTTTCTTGAAAGGTACGCGATTCCACCTCTGCCTCAGCAAAGGCCACTTGGGTTGCGAACACGCTAAGCAATGCGATGATGTAAGATTTCATGAGATATCCCCCTACGAAGAAACCGATCCGTTCCAATACGCCAGACTTACGAGCGTTCATTTTTGAGACAAGATTGCGTCTAAAATCGACGAAAAAGTATTTATGACTCTATATCGAGCATTTTGAGGATGATTTTAGACGCAATGTTGGCCAAAAAGGGACGTTCCTGGCTACGAAGTGAGCGCTGAAATAAAAAAACCCCCTTAGGATAGCCTAAGGGGGTTCACAAATAAATCGCAGTAAAGGATTATTCTGTGATTTCGTAATGAATAACGGCGCGACGGTTTTGTGACCAAGCGCTGTCATCATGACCTAAAGCGAGGGGCTTTTCTTTACCAAAGCTGACCACGCTGATTTGGTCACGTGGCACGCCACGCAAAGCCAAGGCATTGGCCACAGTGTTACCACGACGTTCGCCTAAGCCGATGTTGTATTCACGGCTGCCGCGTTCGTCAGTGTGACCTTCAACACGAATGTGCGTGCGTGGGTAGTGTCTCAAGTACTGTGCATGCGCTTCGATAGCGGCCGCATCTGTTTCTGACAAGGTGTAGCTGTCTAAATCAAAGTAGAACACGCGTTGTGAAAGCAATTGTTTTTGGCTTTCGGTTAAATCTTTGCCATCAAAAGCAGCGGCACCATCAAGACCTGAACCCAATGCGCCGTCATTCAAGGCATCTTTATCAGTGGTAGAGGCGCACCCTGCTAACCATGCTGAAGCAACCACTACTGCAATCGTTTTTAAAATTTGTTGTTTACGCATTAACGGCTCCGTTGTTAATTTTTATGACAAAAAAGGTGACCATGCTGGCTCCTGTACGCTACCTGATCGTGCAGGTAAACGCAAGCGTACACGTCCATCCACTGATACCGCACCCAGCACACCACGCGTTCCTTCTTGCGTGCCATACAATACCATGGCGCCATTGGGTGAAATGGTGGGGGATTCATCCAGGGTAGAACGAGACAATAAGATCAACCCATCACTGTGCAAGTCCTTCAGCGCAATATTATAGCCGGTATTTGTCAAATGAATGAGCACCATCTTTCGGCCATCGGGCGTTAAGGTGGCACGTGCATTGTAATCGCCATCAAACGTCAGGCGCGTGACACTCCCAGAAGCCAAGTTCACTTGATAAATTTGGGGCTTGCCGCCGCGGTTGCTGGTGAACACAATACCTTGACCGTCGTTGGTCCAGCACGGTTCGGTGTCAATGGCGCTGCCTTCTGTCACACGGCGCAAGGTGCGGGTGATCAAATCCATCACGTAGATTTTAGGCGTGCCGTCTTTTGATAAAGTCAGTGCCAACTGCCGGCCATCTGGCGACCAGGAAGGTGCGCCATTGATCCCCGGAAAATGCGTAATGATTTCGCGACGGCCTGTTGCAATTTCGACAATATACACTTCAGCACGGTGACGCTCGAAAGAGACATAAGCCAATTTTCGACCATCAGGTGACCAAGCGGGCGACATCAGCGGTTCAGAAGACATCACCACTTTTTGTGGATTATGGCCATCGATATCCGATACTTCGAGCGCATACGAAGCATTTTTACCACTGCGCTCGACCGAGATATACGCCAAACGGGTAGAAAAAGCCCCGCGCACACCCAGCAAACGCTCATAAATTAAATCGCTAATATGGTGGCCCAAGCGACGTAAATCTTTACCGTCTACCCCCACAAAAGATTTAGCCAACAACACCGGATTGCCGGTGGCAGGCTGTGTGCTGTTGGCATTTTTCTTAAAAATATCGATGAGCTCAAAGGTCACGTTAAATTTGTTATTGCCCACTGGCATAATGCGACCGACCACGGCATTTTCTGCATTCATTTGGCGGAAATAGCTAATGTTGGCAGAGGCTGCGTCATGCGGCATTTGGGTGAATCGGCTGGCATCGAAAGTATTGAATTGACCGCTCATATTAAGATCGGAATTCACGACGTCAGCCACATCCATCGGCGCACTGCCCATGGTTTCTTTAAAAGGGACCACGGCGATGGGAATGGCCGCATCATAACCGCGCGTGATTTCTATCGTCACTTCGGCTGAAGTGATACCCGTGTAGAAAAGTAAAAATAAAGCACATAATTTTGCTTTCATGTCAGGCCTCTAAACATCCGGTTTGAATATAAATTTAAAACGCCGAAATTGTTTTAATACATTGGCATCTGTGGGCACAGGTAAAGGCGATGATTTACGCACAGCCAACTCTGAAGAGCGATCAAAAGCCACATTGCCACTGGATGCGGCCACCACGGCATCTATCACTTCGCCATCAGGCAAAATGCTGACCATTACGGTACACGATAAGCCTTCTGGTACCCCAAGTGGTTTGGCCCAATTTTGATTCACTTTCGCCATGATTAAAGCGGTAAAACGGGCCAGCTCATCTTCTATCTTGACGTGCTCCCCTTCTGCCATCAGGCTTTCTTGTAACAGCGCCTCACGTTTGGCACGCTCAGACGCGTCTTTTTTTGCCAAGGCTTGTTTTTTCAGTTCCGCTTCTTTTTTGATATTGTCTTGTTTTGTTTTTTCAAGCTTGGCTTCTTCTATTTTCTTTTCTTCAGCTTTCTTTTTTTCTGCCAATTTTTTAGCTTCGGCTTTGGTCTTGGCTTCGGCTTTTGCCAATTCCGCAGCTTTCACTTCTTTTTCACGCTGCACTTTTACTTTTTCTAAACGGGCTTCTTCTGCTTTTTTTTCGGCCTGAACTTTGGCTAATAATTGCTCTGCCGCTTGTTTTTCTTTTTGTTGTTTGGCTTCTTCAATTTTGGCTTGTTCGATGCTTTGGCGAATTTCTTCTGCTTTGGCTTCTTCGGCTTCGCGTTCTTGCTTTGCTTTTTCAGCCAAAGCTTGCAAGCGGGCTTTTTCTGCTTCTAAGCGTTCGGTTTCTTGATTTTCTTTTTGGGCAATGCGCTTTATTTCGGCTTCGATGCTTTTTTCACTGACCACCGTGGACTCAATCACATCGATTTTGGGGGCAATAGCCGGCATTTTTAGGGTTTCGGAAGACAGTGAAATATTGATGATCAACAACGCCGCTACCAAAGCGTGTACCCCTAGGGCATAGAGCAAGGGTTTGTTGTATTTTGGTTCGCGCGTATGACGTGACATCCACTCACCCCTTCTCGGGAGGGTTATCCGTCACCAAGCCTACCTGCTTGGCACCGGCCTGTTGCAGCATCACCATGGCAGCCATGACTTTGCCATAATCGACGTGCTTATCGCCACGAACCAAAACCGACCGCTTGGGTTGACGCTTTAATTCTGCCGCCACGCGGAGCGAAATGGCTTGGGGATCCATCGCCGCTTTGGGATTATCCGCCACATTTAAAAAATACTTTCCGTTCACATCCACAGACAAAATAATCGGTTGATTGTCTTGTTCTGTCATCACTTCGGCACTGGCCTCAGGCAAGTCCACTTGCACCCCTTGGGTCAGCAAAGGCGCCGTCACCATAAAGATAATCAACAGCACCAACATCACATCAATGTAGGGCACCACATTGATTTCGGCCATGGGGCGGTTGCTTTGTCTACCACGTACGTTCATTGAGCACCTGGTTGCTTTTGTGCGCCATAGACACGTCTATGCAAGATGGTCGAAAACTCATCAGAAAAAGTGATGAAGCGATTCGATAAGCGACTGACCCTGTCGGCATAACGGTTATACGCCACCACGGCAGGAATGGCCGCGAACAGCCCCATTGCCGTGGCCACCAATGCTTCTGAAATACCTGGCGCCACCATGGCAAGCGTGGCTTGCTGCACCTGCCCCAAGGCTTGAAAGGCGCTCATGATACCCCACACCGTACCAAACAAACCCACATAGGGGCTGGTGGATCCAACGGTGGCCAAAAAGGCCAAATGGGTTTCGAGTTTGTCTTGTTCGTGGGATAAGGCCACACGCATGGCGCGTTCTGTCCCCACCATCACAGAAGTGGGTTCGGCATCGGATTGGGTCCGCAAACGCATGAATTCTTTAAAGCCCGCTTTGAAAATCGCTTCCATGCCACGGGATTCGCCGCGTTTTGACGAAATATTTTCGTAGAGTTTAACCAGATCGCCGCCACTCCAAAAGAGATCTTCAAATTCATCAGAATAATACGTGACGTCTTTTAAGACTTTGCCTCTTTGAAAAATAAAGGTCCAAGAGACCACAGAAAGCATTAACAGGATCAGCATGACCAGCTGAACCAGCAGGCTGGCATGCAACATTAAAGATAAAATAGACATTTGACCGTTCAACGTGATAGCTCCGCAATCAAAGATTCAGGGATGGCTTTAAGTTTAAAATTCTTTCCGATACACGCCAATTTTATATCCAGTCTTGTAAGAATAGTCTCTTTTTGATTTATCTTATAAATGCACTGATGATATCGAACGCTGGTGGGCCGAAGCTCGGCGACCCGTGTTTCAACTTCAATTTTGTCTTCTAAATAGAGTGGGCCAGAATAATCGAGCGAGACATGGCGTGCCACAAAAAGGCAATCCAAACGATCTGACAAGTCTATCAAAGACACCCCCAGTGCATGCAAGGCTTCTGTGCGCGCACTTTCGAAAATCGCAAGGTAATTGCCATGATAAACCACGCCATAGGCATCGGTGTCGGCATAATAAATGGTTCGGTGATAATAGTGTGGGGTCATGGTGAGCTCCATCTACGGGGCGGCAGTAACCGTTCCCCCTGTAGCAGGGAACGCTTAGCGCCGGCATGATCGCAGCGAATGCCAAGTTTGTCTACGAGATCATTCAGCCGTTTTAATAAGCCCCAAATGCCGATACGCTGCATCCGTGGCCACCCGCCCGCGTGCAGTGCGCATTAAAAAACCTTGTTGAATCAAATAGGGTTCGATCACATCGGCAATGGTTTCTTTTTCTTCTGAAATACTGACGGCGATACTTTCAATGCCCACGGGACCACCCTCAAAACGCAGAATGACTGCCTCTAGTACTTTTCTGTCCATAACATCAAAGCCGGCTTTGTCCACCTCAAGCATCGACAAGGCTTCGTCTGCCAATTCAGCCGTAATGGTGCCAAAGCCTTTTACATCCGCCACATCACGCACCCTTCTTAACAAGCGATTGGCAATTCTGGGCGTGCCACGCGATCGCATGGCAATTTCTTTTGCGCCCACTTCGTCTATCGGCGCCTGTAACAAGTTGGCCGATCGCATCACAATTTTGGTTAATTCTTCGTGTGAATAAAATTCAAGTCGGGCAACGATACCAAAACGATCGCGAAGCGGTGAGGTTAAACTCCCTGCGCGGGTTGTGGCCCCCACCAACGTAAACGGCGGTAATTCGAGTTTAATTGAACGTGCAGAGGGGCCTTCGCCGATCATGATATCCAATTGAAAATCTTCCATCGCCGGATACAAAATTTCTTCTATGGCAGGGTGTAGCCGATGGATTTCGTCTAAAAACAACACATCGTGGGGTTCAAGATTGGTTAACAAAGCGGCCAAGTCCCCTGCTTTTTCTAAAACCGGACCGGATGTTTGTTTCAGATTAACTTGTAGTTCTTCAGCGATAATCCGCGCCAAAGTGGTTTTACCCAATCCAGGGGGGCCAAATAATAAAACGTGATCCAGTGCTGCTTGGCGCTTTTTGGCGGCTTGAATAAAAATTTCGATTTGGTGTCGCACTTTTTCTTGGCCGATATATTCGGTTAGAACACGTGGGCGGGTTGAGTGTGCGATTTTTTCATCCAGATCGAAGGGTTCGCTGGTGATGAGGCGTTCGTCCATTGTTTTTTCCCGAGATTATTTGGCTAAAAAGCTTAAGGCCATACGAATATACTGTTGGGCGCTGTGCTCCCCTTCTACTTTTTTCAGGACATGTTGCGCCTCTGCTTCTTTATAGCCTAAGGCCAATAAGGCACTCAGCGCTTCTCTTCTGGCGGCTTGCGGCGGTGTGGCAGTCTGTAATGGCTGAAGGGTCAAGTAGGCATCCAATTTATCGCGAAATTCAATGACCAAACGTTCAGCGGTTTTTTTACCAATGCCCGGGACTTTTGTTAACAACGCGTGATTATTTGAAAGTGCCGCAACCAATTGATCAAAAGGCAAATGTGACAGCAATGACAAAGCCGCTTTGGGGCCAATCCCATTGACTTTAATGAGTTCGCGGAAAAAGTCCCGCTCTTGTATGGATAAAAAACCAAAAATTTGTTCGGCGTCTTCGCGCACCACCACATGCGTAAACAAGGTTAGGTTTTGGGCGATAGCAGGCAGATGATCGAATGTCGAAAGGGGCACTTGCATTTCATACCCCACGCCTTGTACATCCAGCACCACGAATGGGGCCACGATCATGGCCAGTTGTCCACGCAGAAAATGAAACATGAATTTTTCCTAACGGTTGCTTCGCGCTAAAGCCAGCTGATTTAAGTGCGTGTGAGAATGACATAAAGCCACAGCCAATGCATCTGCGGCGTCAGGTGAAGGATTTTGATTCAGCTTTAGCATCACGCGAATCATATGTTGCACTTGTTCTTTTTTCGCTGCGCCATAACCTACGACAGCTTGTTTGATTTCGCGCGGGCTGTATTCTGCAACGGAAACATTGGCTGCCATGATACTGCTGATGGCAGCGCCTCTGGCTTGGCCCAATTTTAAAGCCGACGCAACATTTTTATGCACGAAGACCGATTCGACAGCGGCCATATCAGGTTGATATTGTGCGACCACATCGCGTATGGCAAAAAAGATTTCGCCAAGGCGAGGTAAAAAGCCGTTGTCTAAAGAAAGGCGAATGACACCTGCGGCAATAAAGTAAGATTCTTTACCACGCTGTTCGATCACGCCATAGCCGGTGAGGCGTGATCCTGGATCGATCCCTAATATGCGCATGGTGTCCTTAAGATTAAAAAACCAGATCACCGTTCACCCAGTGGTCTTTGTAGGATGGGGTGAGCTTGCGAAGGGCCAGATTCCTTTCTAACCCATGCTGTCATGATGATGGGTTACGCACGAGTACGTGCTTACCCATCCTACAAGACATCATTGCTACGGGATGCGTTATGTCGCCGCTCACAACTGCGATAAAATTGCTTCGCTGATATCGGCGTTCGAATACACCGATTGCACGTCGTCTAAATCTTCTAGCGTATCCACCAATTTAATGAGTTTTTGAGCCTGATCTAAGTCTGTCACTGGCGCTTGCACTTTTGCCAAGTAAGCAATTTCAGCCCGATCAACATTGAATTGATTTTGCTTTAATAAAGCCAAGACCTTTTCGTGATCTTCTGGCAAAGATAACACTTCGGCTTCTTCACCTTCGACTTTAACATCGAGTGCGCCCGCATCTAAGGCCACTTCCATCAATTTGTCTTCGTCACTTAATTCGGTGATTAAGATTTGGCTTTGCTTTTCGAATAAGTATGACACCGATCCATCTGTGCCTAAGTTACCGCCTGATTTGGTAAAGGCAAAACGCACTTCAGATACCGTGCGATTACGGTTATCGCTCAAGCAATCGACCATCACCGCGACCCCACCTGGGCCATAGCCTTCATAACGGATATCTTCTAAATTTTCGCCGTTATCCGCCCCTACCCCTCTTGCGATCGCACGGTTCACCACATCACGTGTCATGTTTTCGCCCATGGCTTTATCAATCGCAGCACGTAAGCGTGGATTGGCCGTAGCATCACCGCCACCTAAGCGTGCGGAAATGGTGATTTCGCGAATGATCTTGGTAAAGACTTTGCCTTTACGGGCGTCTTGTGCGCCTTTTCTGTGTTTAATATTGGCCCATTTACTATGACCTGCCATGGTTGTCCTCGTGTTATTTGTTTTTAAATGTGGTTCGAATGAAGTTCGTCACAGCATGGGTGATGCGCTCACCCTGTCATCCGTGCCATTCTGGCGTTCATATCCACAAGGCTGAGTGATAAAGAACGCCAGATTATGACAACTTCTCTTCATGCTTTCTATACCCAAGTGACTTCAAAATGCCTGTTTGAAGCGCCTGGATTTTTTGTGCCAGGGAGTTTAAAAAAATGCGTCATGCTGCTCTATGACGAGTTTTTTAATTTCCTGAGGCAAAAAAGACAAAGCTGAAAATAGGCATTTTGAAGTCACTTGGGTATACATCGATGCCAAAACATTCAGAGTCTGTCACCCATCACATCGCTTAAGCGCATGGCTCGCAATGAGTGCGTCATTAGTATGTCAGTGGCCCCACAGCTTGACCCCGAGCGACTCAGCTGACATACTTCGAACCAGTCACGCAATAATATATGAGAACGATGATGCCCAACCCGGATGTGATAGCCGCGTTTCAATCGATTTTTGACAGTGAAAATAGCATCGCTCAAAAGCTGCGTCGGGCAGCTAAATTGTTGGCTTCTACGCCTGCACACATCCCAACGCTTGAACGCTGCCTGAAAGAAGCAGCGCTTCACGCCGATTCCATCAAATACAAAGAGCCGGCTGAAATCGCCTCCCCCTTTCATCGCTTTTTGGCTTATGCCTTAACGGCACAAAAAAATCCAAAAGCGCCTGAGCAAGCTGTCATTGAGGTAGCATGTGAAACTTACTTTTCAAAAAGATACACCTTTTTAGGTGCCCTGAGTTTAGAGGGGACTTTCACAAAAGAAACGTTCATAAGTGACACTGCGACTTTCATAAAAAAATCAGCGAACGAAATAACATTGGTAAAAGCCTTTTGGCCCACCACACCAGAAGCCTTAGCAGCGTTTTCAGTCAAAATTGAAAAACCAGAAAGCATTCAAGCATGCTTTGCACACTTCAAAGAAAAAGCAGAAAACGGCGTTATCACAGATAAAATGTCACTTGATGACTGTGCCAATTTGCTTTTCGCCAAAGCGCTCTTAGCGAAATTTGAGACAGCGGTATTGCCCAAATTGGGCGACGATAAAGCGGTGAATGAGGCCTTAATCCGTCAATTTTTAAAAGAGCGGACCGATACAAACCAAAAAACGGGTTATACCGGCTCGCCCGATTCACTGGCCAATCAATTTTGTGTGGGCTTGGCTGTATGCTGCATTGATAAAGACGCTTTGGCGCTGAATTTTAATCAAAGCCTTTGGCAAATGCTGATGCCCAATATCATGGGTGTTCATAATATTGAAGACAATCAAGCGTGGCCACCGTATGGCGCAGCCCCTTTAGATGATGATTTACTGGCCGGAAAAGAAGGCAAACTGTGGTCTTATCCTTTTTTGTTAGGCGCCAGTCAATCCACAGGTGTTTTTGCAAACTGGCAAAATAAACCACTGCCAGAGGAGTGTGAAGATGAAGCAGAAAATATTGCAAAATTACTTGCGCTTCCATTATTTCAAAACAAGCCTTCACCCGAAACCTGGTATCGTGTGTTTGCTTTTCGCCCTGAGCACCGTGACTTTTGGTTGACACAACAGGCTGCGCTTTCCGAGAAAAAGCCGATTGAAAATTTATTCGAATTTTTTACAGGCTTAGATGCGGTGTTAGACAAATTTAAGCAAAATGAAAATGACCCGACTGATGTTGAGTTTGATATCAGCTATGAAGGACAAAAAGCCATTAGCCCTTTCTTAGAAACGTGGCATGCGTTCTTGAAACAAAAGTCAGGTCAAGCCTTTGAGGAAATGGCGACTGGTAAAGAAACACCCTTACAAAAAAATATTAAGACATTGGTCGAAGTGATGAAAAATCTCATTCAGCCAGGCAATGTTAAACAGCATATCCGCTCTTGTTTTCGTGAAAATCACGACACCCTGAGTGCTGTTTTGGAGGGCGAAGATAAAGCGTCTGTCTCAGCAATGTTGATTGACTTTCAGATTTCAAAAACCTTTCGGCCTGCACCTGAATTGTCGAAAACGTGTGTCGGCAGAGATGATGTGCCACATGATGCTGAACTGTATTCACGTATGACGCAAGGCGGTATGTCACGTGCTGTGTTACGAGAAAATTTGTTGAATGAGATTGTTTCTGCAATGCCTGCTGCCGCTACGCTACCTGATTTGATCTGCGCTGCGCAGGAATGGGTGCAAGCTGAAAAAATTGAAGCGCGAGACAAAGCGCTTTTTAATTTCGTTTATGAAATAAATGATCCTGATAAAAGAACACAATTTCTGAAACCTTTTTTAGAACAAAACTTACCTTTCGATAACACGCTTGAAAATTATAGTTTAAAAATAAAAATGCTTCATCTCGTGAGCGAGCATCACCGCGCTCAACGTATGTCAACCGATTTAATAAATCATATTCCGAATCTTCGCCTCAATGTAACTGGTTTTCGTTTATTAAGCTCGATTGACGAGCTCGCACAAAATGAAGCGATCATGGCCGCACTGAGTGAAGATGGAAAGACACTCAGTGCGCTTGTGAAAAACAGGAGTGATTTCGAATATTTTCTGGAAACACTTCCCGACGCACAACGTGATTCATTTATCGAATCTTTTGATAATCAAGCGTTAAAAGCGATGGTTGAAACTGCCCATGACTTCATGGCCATTGTGGAAGAAATTCCCGAAACACGACGAGATTCATTTGTCGCCTCTTTTTCTCAGGAGAAACTAAAACAGTTTCTTCAAAACCCAGATGATTTTTCATATGTTGTGGCAATGCTTCCCGATGCACGACGCGATTCATTTATCGCGTCTTTTGATAACCAGGTGCTAAAAACGTTTGTTCAAAACCCCAATACTTTTTCATATGTTGTGGCAGTGCTTCCCGATGCACGATGCGATTCATTTATCGCGTCTTTTGATAACCAGGTGCTAAAAACGTTTGTTCAAAACCCCAATATTTTTTCATATGTTGTGGCAATGCTTCCCGATGCACGGCGCGATTCATTTATCGCGTCTTTTGATAACCGCTTGCTAAAAACGATGGTTAAAACTGCCCGTCACTTCACAGCCATTGTAGAAAAAATTCCTGAAACACGACTCGATTCATTTTTCAACTCCTTTGATAATCATGAACTGATAACGCTTACTAAAACCGCGCGTGACTTCTCAGCCATTGCGAAAGCACTCCCCGAAGCACAACGCGATTTATTTTTTACCTATTTTGATCAGGAGACACTAAAAAAGTTTATTCAAAACCCAAATGATTTTTTAGATGTTGTGAAAAGACTTCCCACTGATCGACGCTATTCACTTATCACATCTTATGATAACCAGGCGCTAAAAACGTTTGGGCAAAACGCCGATGCTTTTTCATATGTTGTGCTAACACTTCCCGATGCACGACGCGATGCATTTCTCGCCTCTTTTGATGACCAGTCGCTAAAAGCGCTTATTAAAGAAGGCTCTCATTTTTTATATGCTGTGCAAGCACTTTCGGAAACACGAAAAGATTCATTTATCGCATCTTTTGAGGTTGAAGCACTCAACTTTCTTGTTCAAAACGCCAAGGATTTTTCATATGTGATGAAAGTGCTTCCCGAAAGCCGAAAGCATTCATTTGTCGAATCTTTTTATGATCATAAATTAAAAACGTTTGTTAAAAACTTTCGTGACTTCACAACCATTGTGGAAACACTTTCCGAAACACGACGCGATTCATTTCTCGCCTCTTTAAAAGATAGCGCAGATCTAAAAACGTATCGTTACAGATACGTGATAAAAAAAATGATGGCGGATCTATTACAAGCTATGCGCACGCCATTATCCCATCACGTCGCCAACAGATGGCGCTTTGCAGGCACGGCAGTCATACTCACCGGCGCTGCCTTTGCGGCAGGCTATCTACTCTCCAACGCCAGCATCATCGCCATCACGGTGGGAACCTTAACAGGTGCTGCGCTAACGGGGGGTATTTTCGCTGCTGCCGCCCTGCTCATCATGCTTGCTGTGGCGCTTGCCTTATATCACTCTCAGGTTTTTTCTCAAAAACCTGAGCTGATGTCAGTGGACAGCGCAGTACCTTCACCATCCAGTACAGTGAGCTCAAGTGACAATGCCTTAACCGCAAGTGCTTCTCCCCTCTTATTTACCGATGGCATTGAGAGTGGGCCAACTCAGGCAGCGGCAGCGGGGCCAATATCGAACAACAGAAAAAAGGCTGCTGGTACGAATGATGACGCAAGTCGTGGCGCAGTAAAATCCAGCCACGCCTCCTGACCATGAAACGACGGAATGCTTGCAAGCTGACATACATCCAAATATACTGCCCCCATTAATACTCATTTAAAATCAAAGCTCATGCCCAATCCTATTCCCTTTCAAGACGAAGCCAGTCCCGAAGTCCAAGCCCTTTGCCAAAACATTCGGGGAGTCTGTCACCCATCACAGTGAGTTTTATAAACAAATCTATGCCGATTTGTTAAAAGCCCAACAGATGTTAGAGGCAGGAGGCTTAACCAAAGAAGTGTGGCAGCAGGCTAGCGCTGCAAAAACGCGATCGGTGGCGAAAAAATGCGCCGCCTAGCGCCCCATTCGTACCCCAGAGGCACCCAACTTGACCCTGATCGATTAAGCCGACACACTTCGAGTCAGTCACGCAGTGTATGAGAACCATGATGCCCAACCCGGATGTGATAGCCCCGTTTCAAGACATTTTTAATAGTGCGAATAGCATCGATCAAAAGCTGCGTCGGGCAGCTGCATTGTTGACTTCTACGCCTGCACACATCCCAAAGCTTGAACGCTACCTGAAAGAAGCAGCGCTTCAAACTGGTTCCCTCAAATCCAAAGAGCTTGCTGAAATCGCCTCCCCCTTCCATCGCTTTTTGGCTTATGCCTTAACGGCACAAAAAAATCCAACGGCGCTTGAGCAAGCTGTCATTGAAGCAGCATGTAAAACCTACTTTTTAAAAAGATATACCTTTTTAGGTATCCTGAGTTTAGAGGGGATTTTCACAAAAGAAACATTCTTCTGTGACACTGCGATTTTTATCAAAAAAACACCGAACGAAATACAATTGGTGAACGCTTTTTGGCCCACCACACCAGAAGCCTTAGCAGCTTTTTCAATCAAAATCGAAAAACCAGAAAGCATGCAAGCATGCTTTGCACACTTCAAAGAAAAAGCAGAAAGCGGTGTTATCACAGATAAAATGTCTCTTGATGAATGTGCCAATTTGTTTTGTGCGAAAGATCTGTTAATGCAATTTGAGACAGAAGTGTTGCCTCAGTTGGGAAACGATAAAGCGGAAAATGAAGGGCTCATCCGCCAATTTTTAAAAGACCGAACCGATACAAATACAAAAACAGGCTATACCGGTTCACCTGATTCATTGGCCAATCAATTTTGTGTGCGCTTGGCTTTAAGCTGTATTGATAAAGACGCTTTGGCGCTGAATTTTAATCAAACACTTTGGCAAATGCTGATGCCGAATATCATTGATGTCCATGGGCTTGACGAGGGGCAAGCGTGGCCACCGTATGGCGCAACCCTTTTAGATGATGATTTACTCGCCGGAGCAGAAGGCAAGATCTGGTCTTACCCTTTTTTGGTAGGCGCCAGCCAATGCACAGGTATTTTTGCAAGCTGGCAAAACAAACCGCTGCCAGTTGCTCGTCAGGATGAAGACACAAATATTAAATCGTTATTTTCACTTGAGCCATTTCAAGATAAGCCTTCACTCGAAACTTGGCAGCGTGTGTTTGTTTTTCACCCTAAGCACAATGATTTTTGGTTGACGCAACAGGCTACACTTTCCGAGAAAAAGCCGAAGGTTTTGGGCGCACATCAGACTTCAAACATTTTTCAACCCGCACCGGCGTTATCGAAAAAAGAAGTCGGCAGAGATGATATCCCACATGATCCAAAAATATATTCCCGCGTGAGGCAAGGCGGCATGTCACGTACTGTGTTACGAAAACACTTGTTGGGTGAGGTTGTTTCGGCAACACTTACGTCCACCGCACTGCCTGATTTGATCCGCGCTGCGCAGGAATGGGTGCAAGCTGAAAAAATTGAGACGCGAGACAAAGCGCTTTTTAATTTTGTTTTTGAAATAAATGATCCTGATAAAAAAACACAATTTCTGAAACCTTTTTTAGAACAAAACTTACCTTTCGATAACACGCTTGAAAATTATATGTTGACAATGAAACTCTTTCAGTGCGTGAATGAGCATGAACGTGCTCAGCATATGTCAACCGATTTAATCAATCATATTCCGAATCTTCGCCTCAACCTAAATGGCTTTCGTTTATTATTAAGTTCGATTGATGATCTCGCGCAAAAAGAAGCGGTCATGAACGCACTGGGAGAAGCTGGAAAAGCATTACAGGCGCTTGCTCATGGAACCTCATACTATGGTTTCTCATCTCTTCCTGATCACCAACGCCACCCTCTTGTCGCGTCCCTTGACAATGCCACGTTAAAACTTTTTGCCAAAAACTTCTCTGCCTTCATACGCATTGCGAAAAGCCTTTCCCAGGAACGACGAAATGTATTTATCGCACTTTTTGGTGTTCATGAATTAAAAAGGCTTGTCAAAGATGCTGATAACTACCTGAAAATTTTAGAAATACTTCCCGAAACACAGCAAAATGTATTTATCGCATCTTTTGATGAGCAGGAATTCATGTCACTTTTTCCATACCCCAATGCTTCATATAGTGTGCCAACACTTTCCAAAAATATTGTGACACCCCTTTCCGAAACACGAATGGATTTATTAAGCCAAGTATCCCGTCATGTTGCCAATAAATGGCGCTTTGCAGGCACGACGCTCATACTCACCGGCGCTGCCTTTGCGGCAGGCTATCTACTCGCCAACGCCGGACTCATCGCCATCACAATGGGAACCTTAACCGGTGCTGCGTTCACAGGAGGGCTTTTCGCCGCTGCTGTACTGCTCATCATGCTTGCCGTGGCGCTTGCCGCCTTATATCACGCTCAGGTTTTTTCTCAAAAACCGGATCCGCTGTCTGTGGACAGTGCAATATCCTCACCCAAGGTGCCGCACTCAAGTGGCGTTAAGATTAAGAGCGCACCTGTTGTCACACCGCGTGCGGACGCAGTAAGCGTAAACCCAGTCAATGCCCCCAATGCCGCTGACGCTTCCCCTCACGATGGGCCACGTAGGCCGAACATTTCATGACGTCCCTTAAAGAAAAATGCTGAGGGATGTTGCGCTGAGGCACGCCGTCATTGTGCACCCTGTGGCGGGAAACAGTTACTCTCATGGCCTGACAGCATGGGTTACGCGAAGATGCTAACCCATCCTACAAAGCAGATCGTAGTCTCATACAGCCTCGCTTCTGCGTAGCAATAGTCTTGAGCCTGAGGTAAAAAATCCACGAGCCAACGGCATTTTAAAAGATGCCTAAGGCTGTGTGTTTTTTGCGTAACCGTTCAGAACGATAAGTTTGACTACAGAGATCCGTCGCCCCGTAAAATAGCTGCAATATAATTGTTAGAGAATCGCCAGTGGTGAGGCAGCTATTTATACGGGGTCCAGGTTTGTCGGCTTAACTGACAAAGTTTTCTCCGTGAGTGAGTTTTTTCAGGCTGGACCCCTGGATAAATGTCTGTTCACATTTTTTTTTATCTACAGCATACAGACATTTTCTGGGGCGACGGATCTCTGCTTGCCACAAATAGAGAATCTGAACAATTACCAGATGGCACAACTACGCCTAATTGCCAGAAAGATGGTGCAAAGCACTTGCCTCATACATCCTCACCCCTGCCACTCCATACGCCCCATGCGCCTGCGCATCGGCTAAATCCGCTAAGGTCAATCCACCCAAGGCATAAACTGGCAACTCAATTTTAGAAACCCATTCTTGAAAACGTGCCCAACCCAAAGGGGAAACATCAGGATGCGTCGCCGTGCTTTTAACAGGAGACAAGGTGACAAAGTCACACTGTAATTTCGCAGCTTGTTGTAATTCGATCTCGTTATGGCAGGCGGCACTCAGTAAAGCAATCCCTGCTGGCCGTGTTGATAATTGCATTAAATCATGGGATTTAAGATGTAGCCCATCTGCCCCACTCGAAAGTAACAAGGCGGGCGAGTTCACCAAGACTTTGCCTTGATGCTGATGAATCAGTGTGATGATTTTTTTTAAGTAATCGAGTGCTTCAATGGATGTGAACGCAGTACGCGCATAAAACAGCCGGTAGCCTTGCGCTAAACACTTTTCCACTTGCGATACAGTGGCCTGATTACAGGCAGAGAGAATGACATAATGCAATCGTAATGCACTCCGTAGCCTGAACCTTTATGCCCTTTGTATTTCAAGATGCGAAGAGGATAGGCCTGCGGCGCGCCCTCACCGTCCTGTCTAATCTCGCAAAGCCTCGATTGACATGACGCCTCTCCCATTCGCAAAGCCTTATGGGAGAGGGTTCAGATCGGCGAAGCCGGACACGCCCTAGCCTCACTCCACCTTTTCTGCCTGCGCAATCTTGCCATGACAACGCTTAAATTTTTCACCGCTGCCACAAGGACATAAATCATTGCGGTTCGTATTTTGAAAAAGCGGATCATTCAATACATCACCCGCTTCGGTTTCACTCTCCGGCGTCATGTGCTCAAAATGCAATTGCCCTTCTGGCACAAAAGGCGCTGCCATCATCGGTATCTCTTCTTTGGGGCGAAGCTCTACCCGTAATACGATATCCACGATCTCGTTTTTAATGGTATCTAACATGCGCTCAAATAATAAAAAGGCCTCGCGCTTGTATTCTTGTTTCGGATCTTTCTGCGCATAGCCTCTTAAATTCACGCTTTGGCGCAAATAATCCATGCTGGCCAAATGCTCTTTCCAAAAACTATCCAAACAATTCAACAAAACTGATTTTTCAAATTGCGCAAAAGAAGCCACACCCACCACATCCCGCTTATCATGATGCATTTTTTTCGCGGCTTCTAAGATGCGTGCTTTAAAGGGTTCTTCTGAAAGTTGTTCTTTATCAAACCAATCTTGTAAAGGCAGATCCAACTTAAAGCGTTCTAATAAGGCTGTATGCAAATCGGCAAGCTGCCATTCTTCTTCTAAACTATTCGGGCGAATATAGGCATCCAATAATGCGGCGACCACTTCATCGCGAATCGTATCCATCTGCTCGGATACATCTTGATTGTGTAACAGCGCATCCCGTTCACGGTAAATGACTTTACGCTGATCATTGGCCACATCATCAAATTCTAATAATTGCTTACGCACGTCAAAATGGTGCCCTTCCACTTTACGTTGCGCCTTTTCAATACTGCGCGTCACCAAGGGGGCCGCAATGGCCTCGCCCCGCTGCATCCCCAATTTACGCATAAAATCAGCCAAACGAGGGGGCGCGAAAATACGCATCAAATTGTCTTCTAACGAAAGATAAAATTGTGAAGCGCCCAGATCGCCTTGTCGCCCGGCGCGACCCCGCAATTGATTATCAATACGACGCGATTCATGCCGTTCCGTACCAATGATGCACAAGCCCCCTGCTGCCAAGACGTCATCATGCCGCTTTTGCCAGTCGGCTTTAAGGGCTGCGATCGCCTCTGGCGTGGCCTCTGCCTCTGGTAAGGATTTGATCTCCATACTCAAATTGCCACCCAACACAATATCCGTGCCGCGACCCGCCATATTGGTGGCAATGGTCAGCGCGCCTGGGCGCCCTGCTTGCGCAATAATATGGGCTTCTTGTTCGTGGAATTTGGCATTTAACACTTGATGCGCAATGTGATGTTGCTTCAATAAATCTGATAAAAATTCTGATGTTTCAATCGAAGCCGTTCCCACCAAAACAGGCTGCTTTTTCTCTAAGCAGGTTTGAATGTTTTGAATAATGGCCTCAAACTTTTCTTCTTTCGTTAAATAAATTAAATCGGCCAAATCCTGACGCTGACAAGGACGATTGGTGGGAATCACCACCACTTCTAAGCCATAAATTTGCTGGAACTCATACGCTTCGGTATCGGCTGTGCCTGTCATGCCGGCAAGCTTGTCATATAAGCGGAAATAATTTTGAAACGTGATCGAAGCCAAGGTTTGGTTTTCTTTTTGAATCGCCACCCCTTCTTTGGCTTCAATGGCTTGGTGCAAGCCTTCAGACCAACGACGCCCCGGCATGGTGCGCCCTGTGTGCTCGTCTACAATCACAATTTGATCGTTCGCCACAATATAATCAACATCTTTGGCAAACAAAGCCTGCGCGCGTAAGGCCGCATTTAAGTGATGCATTAAAAGAATGTTGTGGGCATCATAAAGACTTTCACCCGCTTGCAATAAACCTAAATCCACCAGCAAGGATTCAACATGCTCATGGCCGGCATCAGACAAATAAACCTGCTTGGCTTTTTCATCCACCAAAAAATCACCAGGACTGTCTTTATCCGTTTGTTTGGATAATTGCGGCACCACCCCATTCATTTGAATATAAAGTTGGGCGCTGTCTTCTGCAGGACCCGAGATAATAAGTGGCGTCCGCGCTTCGTCAATCAAAGCGGAATCCACTTCGTCAACGATTGCAAAACTCAAAGGCCCTTGGACTTTTTCATCCAAGCTGAACGCCATGTTGTCGCGCAAATAATCAAAACCAAATTCATTATTGGTACCGTAAACCACGTCTGCCGCATAGGCGGCACGCTTTTCGGCAGGGGCCATACCCGGAATCACCACACCCACATTCAAACCCAAAAAGCGATATAAGGGTCCCATCCATTCTGCGTCACGTCGTGCCAAATAATCATTCACCGTGACAATATGAACAGGCTTACCAGGAATGGCATTTAAATACACAGCCAAAGTGGCCATTAAGGTTTTGCCTTCACCGGTCGACATTTCTGCAATTTTGCCTTGATGCAGAACCATGCCGCCGACCATTTGCACATCAAAATGACGCATACCCATAATGCGCCGCGAAGCTTCGCGCACGGTTGCAAAGGCTTCTGGCAAAAGCCTATCTAAACTTTCGCCTTTTTCAACACGCGTACGGAATTCAAGCGTTTTGCCTTGTAAAGCCGCTTCAGAAAGGGCTTGAAAAGTGGGCTCTAAGGCATTGATGGCTTGTACATTTTGGCGTAAACGTTTTACCAAACGATCATTCCGACTGCCTAAGATTTTTCTTAAAATGCCAAGTGACATAACGCATCCCTTTACGCGAAAAAATTTTTGTATTCTAACCCAAATTCACAGAGTGAATCGATTTAATTTAAACCCAACCGGCTGCCTGTATTTGCTGATAACCCCGATAAGTCATATCTAAGGCCACATACACGACAATCAGTAAACCAACATAACCTATCCATTTATAACGGTGCATGAGCTTTGCCACTGTTGTGGTGGCCAGCCCCATTAACACCACAGAAAAAGCAAGCCCGAAAACCAAGACCCAAAGGTGTTCACGTGCTGCCCCCGCTACCGCCAATACATTATCCAGCGACATCGACACATCAGCCAAAACAATGGTTAAGACCGCGCTATAAAAACTTTTAGGCGGTTTAGGTGCGGCTGTGGCTGCGCCCCCCCCATGCACATGATGTAATTGGCGCCACATTTTCCACGCCACCCACATTAAAAGTAAGCCCCCCGCAAAGAGTAAGCCTATTTTGTTGAGCAAATGAGAGGTGATCAAAGCAAAGAAAATACGTAAGACGGTGGCAAACAGGACCCCCCAAAAGATCACCCGACGCCTATCTTGTGTGGGCAACCCGGCCGCTGCCAAACCCAGCACGATAATGTTATCGGCTGCCATCACCAAGTCGATCATGACCACTTGAAGAAAAGCCCACACCATTGCCACCGACATGCTATCTAACATGCTTCATCCCAAATAAAAGGTAATAGAAAAAGCGTCCGCTTTTTCTCGTCGAACGCCCTCTTCTTGCGAAGGGCTGGGTTTCTTCCATGTATCACCCATCCATGACAGCATGGGTTACGCGAAGACGCTTACCCATCCTACAAAGACATCCCCTATTGCGTGAATGCTTACAATAAAAGATTGTGACCGCTAGAATAATAAACAATAATCCCTCATTCTTCTGCGGTTGATCTCAAGCATGGCTAAAAAACAGGTTCTGGATGTCTTCAAGCGGAGCCATTCTCTGCTCAATGACATCTTAAAAGAAACCGAACGCCTTAAAATATTAAATGCGCGGCTCCCCCTTCTGCTCAACCCAGAATTTCTGAGTCATACCCAAATTGCCACACTTAACGGCACCACTTTGGTACTGACAGCCGACTCGGGTTTATTCGCCACCCGTTTACGATACGAAGGCCAACACATTATCCGTAAGTGTAAAATGATTCCTGAACTTTGTGGGGTCACGCAGATTGAAATTAAAGTACAACCGAAGCAAGACATTCCGAAGCCTGAAATGCCGGTGCGCTACTTCTCCCCTGAAAGAAAGGCCTGGCTTTCGGCGTTGATCAGCGACTTACGAAACAGCGAAACCACTCTCAAAAAGTAAGTTCCGCCTCTTACTCTCCTTCACAAGAAAGTCAGTTTGCCATATAATATTTATGCCGCATTCATGCCCATAGAGCCTTACATGTTCTTTACACCCCAGCGCTTTTCCCCACTCCCTGATGCCGAAGACGTGCAAATGCGGCATGACGATCAAATACTGCGCTTGTCCACTCAAAAGGGTAAAGCCATGTATACCCGTTACGCTAAGGCGATTCGATTGATTGAAGCCATACTGCAAACAGCACAAACTTATAAAGCAACGCTCCACACACTAGAAAAAGAGATCTTCACTGCTCAAAAAGCATTGCACACCCTGATGCAGGATACAGACAATCCAGAATGGGCTGTGGCCCTGGCGACACAAAGCATGGCAGAAGAAATCTTGGCATGGCATGCACAATTAATGCAGCTTGCCTTGCCCCTTTCTGCACCTGCGCTTTTTAAGCAGCCCCGTTTGCTTGGCCCGCCGCTTCCCTTAGAAGAAAGCATTATTCTTCACCGTGTACGGGTACGTTTACAGAATTTAAAAGCAGAACTTCCCCGCATGTTGAAGACCTTAAATGACAAGCTCAGCGAGCAACACGCTGGCATATTGCAAATGCTTCAACAACTGGAAGCCCTCGTCACAAGCTCACAAAATAAAGGGGAGCCCCTGACGCCCCCACTCTCTGTGGAAACAGAAACGTCGCCACCCACACTTTCTCTCCCCGTTGCAACCACAGTACTGAGAAGCCTTTCAAGTGGCCAAGGGTCCATGACGCCGCCTACAGAATCAGCCGTCAACCACGAAGCACTCAAAAAACCAGAAATGGATAGCCCCGCAACCCATATGCAAACTGTATTGCGCTTAAAAAATATTGGTATGGCTGCATTGGATGCCCTGCAAGGCGCCATGCAAAATGCGCGAAATAGCCTGCAAGCATTACAAGCCCATAAAAGTCAGGTTCCGATTGAAACATTTTGTCGTGAAGTGGAAAACGTATTGCCCCTCATCTGGCATCGTATTGAAGCAGGGCAACGCCCCTCAGACGATCTTAAAAAACTGGCAGCCCTAAACGCGCTTTCGATGGAAATATTAGAACAAAATTGTCAGCTGCAACTTTTGCCCACCTCACCGCAACACCATCCAAGGCAGCGTAAATTGCTTCAAGCTCAGTGTGACGCGCTGGTGCGATATCTCGAAGAGCCCGTGCCCGCCATCAATTTTTCAGGCAAGAATCAACGTCAGACTTCAATTTCAGATTCAAACCAAGAAAATACACCACGCAAAAAAGCGAGCGTTTTGAAACAGCCTTGACGTGGCGCCCCATCATAAAAATCTATACGTAGCACTGCTTCGTTTTGTGCTCTTTCAGATGGATTGCTTGCCTTTCTTCCCCCTTTGCCAGAGTGCAGCAAAAGGCAAGCAATCTATTTTGAAAAAATGCCTCTCGCTCTTCATTCGCATTTAGCTTGACTGGATGATCCGGCTCAGTTTTTTTGCAGACGCTATCGCGTCACCACTTCAAACGCACTGGTGTCAGCCAACAACGCCAAAGCCAATTTCGTATTTAAAGCATGACCTGATTTAAAGCCACGGTAACAAGCCAATAAGGGCTTGCCAATGAGATACATATCCCCAATCGCATCTAAAATTTTATGTTTTACAAATTCATCCGGCGTACGCAAGCCTTCTGGATTGATGATCTTTTCTTCGTCTAAAACAAGCGCATTATCCAAGCTGCCACCGCGCGCCAGGTTATTCGCTTTTAACCATTCATATTCTTTTAAAAAACCATACGTGCGTGCTTTGGCAATCTCATTTTTATACGTGTTGAGATTGAGTTCAAATTCATAATGCAGGGCCGTTTGGGTAATCACAGGGTGAGTGTATTCAATATCAAAAATAATTTTGAATCCTTCATGAGGCAGTAACTCGGCCCATTTGTCGGCTTCTGTCACACGCACGGGCTTCAACACACGCACATAGTGCCGTGCCTGTTGTTGCGCGGTACACCCCGCCTTTTCAAGGTGTTCAAGAAATTCCCAACTGCTGCCATCTAAAATAGGCAATTCAGGTGCAGAAATATCCAAATAAGCGTTATCAATGCCCAATGCATGGAGGGCCGAAAGCACATGCTCCACTGTGGCCACGCTGGCTGCGCCTTCTTTTAAAGTCGTGCACATACGCGTGTCACAGACTTTAGGGGCGAGCGCTGGAATCACGGGGACGCCCGCTAAATCAGTGCGTCGAAACACAATGCCGGTATTTTCAGGGGCAGGCTGGCAAATTAAGGTGACGGACATGCCACTGTGTAAGCCAATCCCTGTGATTTCTATGGGTTTTTGGAGGGTATGTTGCAGTATCATGTGATTTTCTCGTAGGGAGGCAAACGCCAATGCGCGATTTTAGCTGGGGTGCACAATGGGGTCAAATTGAAGGCAAATTGCCTTGCATTACCGACCATTTATAGTTAGTCTCGTAGCTCTGATGATTGAGGTGTGGTCATAATGAGTTTTAATTTTGGGTTGAGCCGTAGTGCCATTATTTTAGGATTCTTAGCGCGTCCGTGGCATTGGCTTTGCGGTTTATTCTCGCGCTCGGGAACGACTGGCGCATCAAGGCCAGCCCCAACGACCGTTCACAGCATGACCACCGCAGCCGCAGCAGCAGCTGTTCCCGAACTTACCCTTGTACCCGCGCCATCCTCGCCCCAGACAAACAGAAACTCTTTAGATTCGATGCCCATCCACTCAAGCGCTGAACTTTCCAGTGCAGATGCATCAAGCGCAAATACTGAAGAACAGGGAACGCCGACAAATCATAGCCCCAAAGCACAGTACGCTTTCGATGAGATAGCACCCGATAAGACATCGCCGATTCACAGCCCTTTGCCCTCCCCGCTTCTACAACAGAGTTTTGCCACAAATTTCCCGGACATTCATCTTCTTACAAGCTTTCAGTTGAATGGCCCTACAAGGGCCGTGTCAGATGAAGTGCTCGGGCCGCAAGCCAATGAAGAAGACCTCTTAAGCTCTTTTTGCTCGGTACAATCCACAACCAGCTACGTCGAAGTGAAAGAGACAACAAAACAAAAACAGCAACAGGCGCTGCACTATTTTATGTATGGTGAATATTTAGGACATCATTTAGCGTATCAACAAAACAATCCTCTATACCCGGATGAAACGTATATTTATTTACCCTCAGAAGTATTTGAATCCTCTCAACTGCCGGCTTTCGACAAGCAATACCAAATCCAAAAAATCTATCCACAAGATCAAGGCTTGGTCGCGATGCTCTTGATCCCTGTCAATTTGAAAAAAGGCGAACCTGCTGATATCAAAGTACTGTTTCGTGGCACAAAAGACGCTGCCTCAGCTGTGCGTGATTGCGAAGTGGGGGGACCCGGCCACGAAAGTATTGAGCTACAAAAAGCAAAACTACTGGGTGCCGTGAGTAAAGCCATTGGCGAAATACAGTCAGATCATGCTGTCTCGATCACATGTGCAGGCCACAGTTTAGGCGGTGCGGATGCGCAAAATATGACGGTATTTTTGCTCAATGCCTTGGCCGAATTAAAAGAGTACAACACCACGACGACTGGTTTATCAAAAAAAGAATTGGCCCCTTTTGCGCGCGTCAAAAAATTAAATTTGCATATTCAAAATGCGGCAGGCATCCCACAGAAAAATAAAAATATCGCTGATGGCTGTGCTGCTTTCTTAAACACTTTAGGGCATCAGCTTGAAATTGATTGCCATATTAATTACCACAAAGGTGATCTCGTTCAACGTACTGGCGAGGCCCATCTGTTCCAAGAAAAAGATCCACGGCTCACCCACGTTAACGTGCGCCGTAGAATGTTATATGTCTCATCTGTACATGCCCTGTCACAAAAAACCTCCTTTGCGCTGTCGCTGGCCACAAGTATCGCAATCGGATCAATGGGTACGCTGATCATGCCAGTGATAGCAATGCTGGCAGCGGCAACGATCTCGACAATGAGCACGCTGAGCTCTACAAGAGAAATCATACAGCGACATACATTCAAGGCCTTCAAAGCCATTGAAGAGACCTGGATGCAGGCTTTAGAGGCAGCAGCTGGCAAAGACGGCAGCGAGTTTAACATTCTTGATGATGCCGATCCGGATGACGCAAATCTCATTTCGCAGGTATTAAGCGACAAAGCCTGGCAGTTAGATTTAGCGCACAAACTGTTTTTTGGCAAAGCGGATCCGACTTATGTACCCAGCCAATTGCCCAGCAGCCGACCCAGTACGCCTTCGCTCACAGGCCAATCCAGTAGGGATGCGTCACTGCCACCGCCATTCCGAGCGCATCTCTAAATCTTGCTGCGCATTGTCTTCCAGATACGTACGCACTATATTGCAAAAGCGTACGTTTATTTAATGAACATAATTCAGCACACTCTTTCAGAGCTGTGGTTAACCACGTCTGCGTGCGTTATCCATGGCCTCTAATTCAAAATTCATTCCCACCATGATTTTCATTCGGCTCTTCGCTACCAAATTTAAAACATGAGCCATTGCACGCTGTTGAAAGATAACGTTTCTGATAAACTGTTAATTCAGTGATTGGAGATGCAAATCTCTCGCCCAGACACTAATAAAAATTAAATGCCCACTTAAAGAGATGAACTGTGGTTGACTTAAATTCGGAAAACATACTAAGACTGATCAAAAATGGTGAATCTGAAACCATCGAGTTTAAAGAATCATTTGGCGATGAAGCACTCGAAACCATCAACTTGATGGAGCGATGAGCTGGTTTCGTGAAAGACTAACAACAGAATTCATTATTACTGGAAGACCGCAACGCGAAGTTATTTGGGAATATCTTTTAGAAGCCATTCGTGAAGCTGTTGTAAACACATTATGCCACCGTGATTATACTAGCGGTGCACATAGCCAAATTAGACTTTATGATCATCATCTTGTCATACGCAATGCAGGCACTCTGCCCTCAGCACTCACAACAGAGGATTTACTGCATGACCATGACGCTATTCCTTGAAATAAAAAGATTGCAGACTGCTTCTTTTATGCAGGGTTAATTGAACGCTGGGGAAGCGGTACAGTACGCATCGCTCAAGAATTGCAAGATTCAGGGTTTCCGCCACCAAAATTTGAATCTCACACTGGCGCTTTCAGCATCCGTTTCAGCAGCAGAGAAACAAAAGAAGCTGATATCCCAGCACTTGCGTTATCACAAAGACAGCAACTTGCAATTGAATACATAAAAAAACACGGCAGCCTTTCTAATTCGCAGTACCAACAAATAGCAAACATCTCAAAGGCGACGGCTACAAGAGAATTAAAATGCTTAACTGAAGCAGGATTCCTTGTCTCTTCTGGAATACGTGGCAAAGGTATTGTTTATCGTATCAGAAAATAAAGGGCTCATATTGGGCTCATATTGGGCCTCGCCTCTTCGCTGAGCTTCGGATAAGTGATCTTCTCCCCAAACCAATCAACGCTTTGATTTTGGTGGCTCTTTACGTTTAATTTTGCGAGGATCTCTCAGACCCGGGTATCGCTCACGCAATTTCACCCTCTTTGTAGGATGGATAAGCGTATTCGCGTCACCCATCATTCATATGTGAATTCACCGTGCTTAGCATCGATTCATTTCCAGAAACGACGCAGTCGCCCCGTCAAACTTACGGCTTCTTTTACATAAACTTTTCCTGCAAATGGCTGAAAATTTTCTGCAGCGCTTCCTTGTTCTGCACAATCAACAGCACCGTATCATCACCGGCAATGGTGCCCAACACCCCCGATCCTTCTAAATCTGTTAAAGCACGATCAATGTTTTCGGCCAAACTGCTCGCATAACCCGCGTGGGTGTGTAAAACCAAAAGGTTCGGTTCAGCGGCATCTATCTTATAAATAGGTGGCGAAAACAAAGGCTCTAAATCCACCTTCTTATAAACACCGCCCACCTTCGCGATTTTGAGCTTTTTTAAACGTCGAGACAGCGTTGCCTGGGGTATTTCATGCCCACTCGCCTTTAATAAAGCCTGCAAGTCACTTTGTTCATGCACCGCCCCGCTTTGCACCGCTTTCATAATTTCCCGATCAATCGCATCATGTTTAGACATTGAATGCCCTCTATCCGCATATATATTCACATTTTATCCATTTATTGTTGACAACACAAACCAAAGCCATGATAATCACATTATGGATATTAAATGAATACAAATTCACGCCTGCGGGCTGTTGAAAATTCGCTATATCGAGATGTAACGCCTTGATTTTCGAGAAACGTAGCGCAGCATACATGAGTGTATGTGAGCAACGTATCGCAGAAAATCAAGGCGTTACAGCCGAGATAGTAGAATTGTCAACAGCCCGTAGCATCATATAGGAGTCACATTATGCCGCTCACATTAACAGCAGACGAAATGGTCTTGGTATTAGATACCTATCGTGAAAAGGAACAGGCCAAAAAATTTGCTGAAGAAAAAGGAGCAGCAGAAGAAGAAGAGCAAAAGAAAAAATATTCTTTTTGGGAAGCCTTTAAAAAGAAATCCGCCAAAAAGCATTTTTCAGATGCCTGCTTTGTGATTGGGGCCTTCATTGGCATTGTGGGCGCGCTGACATTTGGCTTCTTGTATACCACAGTGCTCTTTACTGGTGGGTGGCCCATCGCTGCCACGATTGTGGTGTTAGTGTTTACGGCCATTCCATCGATTGTGGTCGAGGTATTGGTTCTCGGCGTTTTAAAAGACAATGTCGGTGATGTGTTTCGCGCAGTGGGCGAAACCATTTGGGATGCCTTTACAAAAAAACCAAACGAACAAATAAAATATCAACCCTTTACTTGGCGTGATATTTTTCAACAAGGGACGCTTGCCAGTGCAATTACATTGAATGGTGCTGCCATGGCCTTTTTGTCTTGGGTTTCGTTAATGTTGTTTCTCACGGGGTTTGGCGTGAGTGGCGCAGCCATTTTTGTTGTCCCTACCGTGTTCGCGCTCTTTTTATTTTTTTCATCCATTAGTTTTAACGGCTTTTTAAACAGAGCGAGCTTTAAGAGAAAAACAGCAGAAGCTGAAGCCAGCGTAGAGAAAACGCATTTTGAACCAGAAGCACTTTTAGAAAAAAATGCCGCCACAGATGCCAGAAATAAAAAAATCATGGCGTGGGCATTTGGTGTGACAGCAGGCACAATTGTGTGCTTGGTAACCGTTATCTCTATGTTCAGTTTGCCTTTCTTGTGGCCCGTGGTGATTGCACTCACCGCCAGTATTGCGATTCCGCATCTCATCACGCAAGTGTCTTCTGCCAAAAGTGGCTTCTACGAATTTTTAGAAGGCAGCGATTTGCAATCCACCAAAATCAATGCTTTTTTCGATCACAAAAGACTCAGTCATGCAAAAGAAAATGGATCCAAACTTGGGTTTTTTGAAGGAATAAAATTAAGTATTTTAAACAAATACCCCAATGCGTTTGTAAATTTCATATTTGGATCAAAATGGAGTCTGTTGATTTTAAAAGGCGCCAACACAGCGATTTTTACGGCCATGACACTCCTTACACTCGGTACCTTATTGGGATTTGCACCGCCGGTTGGCATCATGTTAGCCGCTGTGATTCTTGCGGCAGTGCTGAGCGCTGCGCCTGATTTAATCAATACTGCCTTACAAAACAGAGCCATCTTTTTTAACCAAAAAGATGATTCTAAAACCATTCGCGCCGATCTCTATGGTGCGTTGGTAGAAACGAACCCTGAAAATAAAGTTGAAATTCAGACATATTTGCAAGCAACGTATTCAGAAAAAAGCAGAGAACCTTCCCCTTTTGAAAAAGAGGTCAATGCATTTCATCAGCCAGGCATGCATAAATTGGTGATATAGAGGTAATGAAATAGTGAAAAGAAAATCTTTTCATTAGCCCAATTTTTTGCGCCTGGACCCCGGATAAATATCTGTTTCACACACCGCTATCTATCATGGTCAGCGTGCAGATATTTTCCGGGGAGACAGATTGGTTGAAGACGTCATTTGAAAATCGTAACCGTATAAAGTTCAGCGTATTTTGACTCAATCAATTCAATTTCTTCAATTTTCAAGGCCTTAAACTCATTCTCTCGTGCAGGCTGTGACAATTTTCCATTATTTTGATTTAAAAGCCGAATTAATAAATCGACTATCCTATCTGGCATATCAATAAAATTGATAATAAAGTTTTTCATCGAATCATATTTTTGGAGATAATTTATTTCATCCGGTAAAATGTTAATAACTGTTTCATTGACACATTGATATAAAAACTCTGCTTGCTTTGTTGCATCAAAATATCGGTACAAATCGATGGTTTCATTTTCAACTGAGACATTCCCATCTTCTGTGGCGTGCCACTTAATGAATTCAAGTCGCGGTTGAGAATAGGATTCAAGAACCGCCTTATATTCCATTATATTTTCCAGAATCACTGTAGAAATGGGAAATACAATTCCTTTCCCCGAAAAGTGCTTTTGCGCAAGCATATGATGAAGTAAATACCGGTGTATTCGGCCATTCCCATCTGCAAACGGATGAATAAACACAAAACCAAAACCGATTATCGCTGCTGCCAGTACGGCATCAACGCTATCATCTTTAAGCAACTCACTCGTTTCGATTAGCCCAGCTATTAAATATTCCAAATCCTGCCAGCGTGCAGAAATATGATCAGGAAGAGGTGACCCCGTAGATCGCTCATGTTCACCAATAAATCCACCTTCCGATCTCAATCCCAAGTAAACGAAACGATGATCTTCAATCACCATTTCCTGCAATCTACATAACTCTTCTTCTGTTAAGGGATATTGCCCAGCTTGCCCAATGGCTCTACCCCATCGTTCGGCTCGATTTTGCGCAGGCACCTCACCTTCTATCTTGTATGAGGCCTTTGAGTCTTTCAGCAATAAAAATGCGGATGCTCTCATTAAAATATCACGATGCATTTCTCCATATAATTTTTTGGCCTGCTCACCTAATTTCAATCCAATAAATTTATCTAATTGTTCTGTTCTACGTATAAGAGGACAAAATGCTGGCACACCTGGAAGGTTATTTGTAACCCGATGACGTTTAGAACGTCGCGCGGGTCCTGCATACTGCAAAGCCTCATTCAGAATGGGAATGTACGCGCCACGCGTTGCATCAGGTAAATCCAAATGGATATTTTTCAAGTATTCGTATAAAAACCAAATACGCCTGCTATATGATCCGGTTGGTTGATTTTGCACAATGGCAACAATCTCTGTACTCACAATTTTATCAAAGAGTGCTTTCAATACTGACAAGTCAATGCCTTCATATTGCATTGCGAATGATAAATGGCCATACAGTGAGGGTTCTGGGGCATGCCGAGGTGTAAACGCCAACCAGTTATCACGCTGATATCTGGTGTATTTTTCGCTGATAAAACTTAACGTTTCAGGAAGGGGCACCTGAAGATCGTAGACATACATTAAGTTTGCGTACCCTGCTAATGGCACATTTCTCTCTGGAAGGTATTTTCCATGAAAAACGTTAATTTTCTCTGAAAAGCTTTTCATTTTTTGTATATTTCATGAATTTCGTTAATTTATTTTATTATGGCATGAAAAACGAATATTTTATGTGAAATATGATTATAAAGCATAAAAATTTGATTAAATACGTATAAATTGATGATTTTTATGAAAAACGTTACAAAATAGGCGCTCATGCCCTATGAAAGCGTCTTTATAGGATGAGGTGAGACGGAAATAGAAAAAGCACCCCTTTTTCGCATCGAACGCCCTCGGCTTGCGAAGGGCTGGGTTCCTTCGTCACCCATCATCATGACAGCATGGGTTACGCACGAGTACGTGCTGACCCATCCTACGAAGACTCATGATAACGAAAGGATTGATGAGAATAACGCACACAAAAAAAGTCAGCGTTCACGCCAGTATAAAACAAACAAGAACGTTCATTTTTGAGACAAGGTTGCATTAAAAATCGAAGAAAAACTATTTATGACTCTTTATCAGGATTTTTCTGATGATTTTTAATGCAAGATTGGCCAAAAAGGGACGTTCCAGGCTACAAGGTGAACCGTTACAAAAAAAAATCCCACCGAGCAGCACACTGCTCGATGGGATTTTTCCGTCAAAAGATTTATGAATTATCAGATTGACGACGCAAAAATGCTGGAATGTCCAAGTAGGGCATTTCATCACGCGCACTGTTGCTTTCAAACCCTGCCATTTCTGTTTCTAGAACACGTTTTTGGGCAGATTGTGTTTGATGCTGAGGACGACGAATGGCTTGCTCTTCGTAACGGGGTTGTTGCCATCTGAAACCACGGGTTTCTTGTTGCGTCATCATCCCATCACGATCACGGCCACCCAAGCCTGTTGCCACCAAGGTCACACGCAATTCATCTGACAATTCAGGATCAATTACCGTACCCACCACAACAGTCGCATCATCAGAAGTGAAGCTCTTAATCGCATCGCCGACTTCTTCAAATTCACCAATTGATAAATCGGTGCCTGCGGTAATGTTTACCAACACACCGCGTGCGCCCGCTAAATCAACGTCTTCTAACAATGGGCTAGAAATCGCTGCTTCGGCTGCTTCACGTGCACGGTTATCACCGGTGGCACGCCCTGTTCCCATCATCGCCATGCCCATTTCTGACATCACGGTGCGAACGTCTGCAAAGTCTACGTTGATCAAACCAGGACGGGTGATCAATTCAGAAATGCCTTGCACAGCACCCAATAACACATCATTGGCAGCGCGGAATGCATCCAATAAGCTGATGCCTTTACCCAACACACTCAATAATTTTTCGTTTGGAATGGTGATCAAAGAATCAACACGTTGACTGAGGGAAGCAATACCTGCATCCGCCACAGCCATACGCTTGCGGCCTTCGAATGGGAAAGGACGTGTGACCACAGCCACCGTCAATATGCCCATTTCTTTGGCCACTTCTGCCACCACAGGTGCGCCACCGGTACCGGTACCGCCACCCATTCCTGCAGTGATGAAGACCATGTCTGCACCACGCAATACTTCTTTAATGCGTTCTCTGTCTTCTTCTGCCGCTTTACGGCCCACTTCTGGATTGGCGCCTGCGCCCAAACCTTTCGTGACATTAATGCCCAATTGCAAAACTGTTTCTAAAGTGGTGCGCTGTAATACTTGTGCGTCTGTATTGGCACAAATAAACTCTACACTGCTATCGAATTTAACGCTGGTGGCCATGTGATGCACTGCATTCCCGCCGCCGCCGCCAACCCCGATCACCTTAATCACTGCATTACTTGCTGGATGGCTATCCAATAATTCAAACATCACCCCATCTCCTTTTGCTATAAGTATCTTCGTAGGTAGGAACGTCCCTTTTTGGCCAACATTGCGTCTAAAATCATCCGAAAAATGCTCGACTTAAAGAGTCATAAGTACTTTATTCGTCGATTTTATACGCAATCTTGTCTCAAAAATGAACGTTCTTGCGCATTGAGCGCACTAAATTAAAAGTTCCCCTGGAACCAACGTTTCACACGACCCAACACACTCGGATTGCCTTGCCCCCAATGGGTATCGCCGCGACGTTCTTCACGTTGTTGGTGACCATAAAGCAATAAGCCGAGCCCTGTAGACAAGCCAGGATTATTCACCAGTTCTGGCAAGCCGCCGATCTGACGTGTCAGCCCTAATCGAACCGGAATGTTGAACACTTCTTCTGCCAATTCCACCACACCTGTCATGCGCGAACTGCCACCGGTGACCACGATGCCCGATCCCAGCGCTGACTCTAAACCGGAACGGCGTAATTCAGCTTGCACCAGCTGGAAAATTTCTTCGTAACGTGGTTCCACCACTTCGGATAAGGTCACACGAGATAAACGACGCAAAGGCTTATCAGATTGCGCTAACACTTCGATGTTCTCATCAAACTTAGCCAATCGGGTGAGCGCTGTGGCGTATTTCAGTTTCAGTTCTTCAGCATGCTGCGTGGGAATGCGTAAGGCCACGGCAATATCATTGGTCACTTGATCCCCTGCAATGGGAATCACAGCGGAATGGCGAATGGATCCATCGGTAAACACAGCGATATCCGTGGTGCCACCACCGATATCCACCAGGCACACGCCCAATTCTTTTTCATCGTCCGTTAAACAGGCATGGCTGGCAGCCAACTGTTCCAAAATAATGTCGTCAACTTCTAAGCCACAACGGCGAATACATTTGACAATATTTTGTGCGGCGCTTAATGCCCCCGTCACGATATGGACTTTTGCTTCAAGACGTACCCCGGACATGCCCAAGGGTTCACGGATGCCCTCTTGGTGATCGATGATGAATTCTTGAGGCAAGATATGCAGAATTTTTTGATCGGCAGGAATCGCCACCGCTTTGGCAGCATCAATGACGCGCTCGATATCTAACATCGTCACTTCATGATCGCGAATCGCCACAATGCCATGTGAATTCAAACTTCTGACATGGCTGCCGGCGATACCGGCAAACACAGAATGAATTTGGCAACCGGCCATGAGTTCGGCTTCTTCTACTGCACGTTGAATGGATTGCACGGTCGACTCGATGTTAACGATCACGCCTTTTTTTAAGCCACGTGAGGGATGTGAACCCATCCCTACTACATCGATGTGTCCATCAGAGGCTATTTCACCTACGATTGCGACCACTTTAGCAGTACCAATATCTAAGCCAACAATTAAATTCCTATCTGTTTTTTTTGCCATGGTTTAGGCCTTCTGAATCTTTGAAAAGGAAAGATCATCCCTGAATTTGAGTCTGAGCACTTTGCCAGACCACGCTCATGCCATTAGGGTAGCGCAAATCCAAACGCTTCGCTTGTTTTTCTCGATTTTGTAATAACAACGGCGCCGCCTTGACGTAATGCGCTAAGCGTAAAAATAAATCTTCACGCCCCAACAAGACAGTCGTGTGTTCATCCAAAATAATTTTCCATGCGCCGCGGTTTGCCAATTCTACTTCTGTAATGTGTTGCGATAAAGGATCAAGCATTTTTTGCATGCCTTCGTATGTTCGCCACAACAACGCGACTTTTTCACGCGAGCCTTTTAAATGAACCAAATTTTTGGGAAAACTTGAGGCAGGGGGCGCAAATAACTCACCATTCGCAGCAAGCAATTCATGATCATTAAAGCGCGCGACAGCAGTATGTTCAGTTAAATAAATAATCACCTTGCTAGGCCACACCCGGGTGATAGAAACAGATTCCACCCACGGTAAAGCTTGCAGATGAATTTGCAGCGCATTGACATTCAGGCCAAAAAACCCCGCCTGTAGCAAAGGAAGACTGGCTTCTTGAATGCGTTCTTTGCCCACATGGTGCCAATTACCCTTGATATCGACGGATTGAATTGCAAAATGTTTGGGATCGTTCAAATACCGATAACCAAATTGGGCGGCAAAGCAAAACGCCGACAACATGACAATGCCGAACCATTCTAGCCAATACAAGCCAAAACGTGCACGACGCTTGGCTTTTGTTTGCTTGTTTCGTGAAGAGAGCAACACAACGAGATCCTTACTGATCGCTATCGTACTTTACATGAACTTTGACATTGCCTGTGGCGCACCCGGCTTTGCACGAAACCCATCACAGCATGGGTGACACGAGCATGCTTATTTTACGCAACATGCCTTTGCGCATCCTCTGCCGATGATAACGTTTGCCCCAAAATCATCATCACCACTTCTTGGTAAGACAAGCCAGCGGCGGCCGCGGCTTTGGGAACCAAACTGTGGGATGTCATGCCAGGCACTGTATTCACTTCTAGTAACCAAGGTTGTTGATGCTTATCCAGCATAAAATCAACCCGCGCCCAACCGGTACAGCCCAATGCTTCATACGCTTTTACAGCGATCTCTTGAGTGTATTGGGTCAGTTGATGCAAAAAAGGCGCAGGACACAAATACTGCGTGTCATCACTGATGTACTTCGCATGGTAATCATACCAATCCGCTGACGTCACAATTTGAACCACAGGTAAGGCCGTGCCCCCTAAAATGGCAACGGTGCATTCTGAACCTTCGACCCAAGGTTCAATCATGGCAGGGCCATATTGCTGGGCTTTTAATATGGCGGGCTTTAAATCTTCTTTATTTCGCACGCAGGTCACACCCACACTGGAACCCTCTAGCGTCGGTTTAACGCACAAAGGCAAACTGAAACGAGAAAGCAAAGCCGCTTCATCAAACTTATCTTCTATCAGTACACCGGGTTTTACCGGCAAGTTATCAGCGATCCACAATTTTTTACTGCGCCATTTATCCATTGCCAACGCAGAGGCCGCCATGCTGGATCCGGTATAAGGGATGTCCATCAATTCTAACAAGGCTGAAATGGCCCCATTTTCGCCGATACCACCATGCAAAATATTAAACACGCGATCGACTTTGGCTTCGGCCAACTGCGACACCAAATTTTCGTTCACATCGATGGGCACCACATTCACGCCTGCATCCTGCAAAGCACTTAACACACCTTGCCCGCTCATGAGCGACACGTCACGCTCTGCGCTCACGCCCCCCATTAATACGGCGACACGACCCAATTCATCGGCCCCTGGAATCGGATGGGTGTTCAATAAGGCTTCTCTTAAAGCGGCTTTATCTGTCATCGTCACTCCATTATTTTGACTTCTGGTTCTAAGCGGACGCCCGCCTGCTCATAAACAGTTTGTTGAATATACTGGATCAGCTGCACAATATCTTCTGCCCGTGCCTTCCCTTGATTCACAATAAAATTGGCATGTTTGGGTGACACCACCGCATCCCCGATAGCATAACCTTTTAGGCCACACGCTTCGATTAATTTCCCCGCATAATTCCCAGGTGGGTTTTTAAATACAGAACCACAGGTATGCTCGCCGGTGGGTTGTGTTTCTTTACGTTGTGCTAAGAGTGCGCGAATTTTTTCTTGCGCGACATGAGTATCCCCGACTTGTAAACGAAATTGTGCGCTCACAAACCATTCATTGGGATGACCCAAGGCTTTACGATAGCTAATTTGAAAATCTTGGGGCGTGCGCCGAATACATTCACCCTGACGGTTGATGCACATGACATCTGCAACATGCAGCCAGGTTTCGCTGCCAAAGGCACCGGCATTCATGGCCAAGGCGCCCCCGACCGTACCTGGAATCCCCGCAAAAAATTCGCCCTTTTCAAACCCTTGCCGGGCTGCATAACGCGCCAATTTGGCACATGGCACCCCTGCTTCGGCAAAAAAGAGCGCGCCATCATGTGACAATTGAGATAAACCGCCTTGGGTCACAATCACCAAACCAGGCATCCCACTGTCACTTAGCAACACATTGCTGCCCAAACCCAACCAGGTAATGGGCACATCTGGCAAAATTTTAAACACATCAGTAATCGCTTGAATCGACCGAGGTTCAAATAAACATTCAGCCGAGCCACCCACGCGCCAAGTATTCAAGCGCTGTAATGAAAATGATTCATGAATATCATTTTCATACTGCGGTAAATGCGTTTTTAAAAAATCGGCTAACGAGGGATTCATCATGATCCAAACTGCTGTTTTAATCGTTCGGCCACGCCGCCCACATTGCCCGCACCTTGGGTTAACAACACATCGTCATTTTTCACCACGCGAGACAACGCTGCTTCAATTTCATCCAAGCCGGTTAACACCACCGGATCCAATTGGCCGCGGCTACGGATGCTGCGTGCCAAACTTTTACTGTCTGCCCCTGCAATGGGGGTTTCGCCTGCCGGATACACATCTAATAGCAACAACACATCGGCCATGGATAACACGCGCACAAAATCATCAAACAATTGATGAGTACGGGTAAAACGATGCGGCTGGAAAAGCATCACCAAACGTTTATCAGGCCAGCTGGCGCGCATGGCTTCAATCGTGGCCTGCACTTCTTGGGGGTGATGCCCATAATCATCCACAATGCCGATGGTCGCAGATTGTAATGTGATGTCGCCATGGCGCTCGAAACGTCTGCCAACACCTTGAAACTCCATTAAGCCTTGCAAAATGGCTTCGTCTTCTACGCCTTCTTCTGTCGCCACCGCTATGGCAGCCAAGGCATTTTGCACATTGTGTTTGCCGGGCAAATTGAGGGTCACTGTTAAGGCAGAGGCCCCACGTGGACGTATCACTTTAAATGTGGTTTGCGTGCCATTTTGTTCAAAATCATGCGCACGATAATCAGCTGCCTCATCAAAACCATACGTCACGAAAGGCCGTTCCAATTTTGGAATCATGGCTTTAACGTTGTCACAATCTAAGCACAATACGGATAAACCATAAAACGGTAAGTGGTGCAGAAAATCTAAAAAGGCTTTTTTCAATGCTTCAAAATCATTTTGATAATTACACAGGTGATCATCATCAATGTTGGTGATCACAGACAGCATGGGTTGCAGATACAAAAAGGAGGCATCGGATTCATCTGCTTCGGCCACCAAATAACGGCTGGCCCCCAAACGGGCATTGGTGCCGGCACTGTTTAACAAGCCCCCAATCACAAAGGTGGGATCACGCCCTGCCGTGGCCAACACGCTGGTAATCAAGCTGGTTGTGGTGGTTTTACCGTGGCTGCCGGCCACAGCAATGCCATAACGAAAGCGCATGAGTTCGGCCAGCATTTGCGCACGGCGCACAATGGGAATACGCGCTTCACGTGCGGCTTCAATTTCAGGATTACTGGTTTGGATCACCGTAGAAATCACCACCACATCGGTATCTTGCACATGGGCTTTGTCGTGCCCGATAAACACACGCACACCCAAACGGGTTAAGCGTGCGGTCATGGCACTTTCACCAATATCACTGCCAGATACTTGGTAGCCTAAAGTGTGAAGCACTTCAGCAATGCCCCCCATGCCAGCACCACCAATACCCACAAAATGAATACGGCGAATGCGTCGCATGCTGTCTTGATGTGTTTGATTAAAATGTGTCACTGGTTTGCTTCCAATAAAAAAATCACGCTGTCACGTACCCGTACGGTGGCGTCCATGACGGCTAAGTTTCGCGCATTTTGTGCCGTTTTTAAGCGCAATAGCGAATCTTGCAACAAAGGACTTAACACCGCTTGCAAACGTGCCGCCGTACATTCTGTTTGTGGCACCAAAAAGGCTGCCTCGTTTTTCACCAAACTTTGCGCATTGGCCGTTTGATGATCATCCACTGCATAAAGAAATGGCACAAAAATGGCGGTCACGCCGGCTGCGGCCACTTCTGCCACGGTGAGGGCCCCGGCCCGACATATCACCACATCCGCATCCGCATAAGCGGCCGCCATATCATCAATAAAAGGCAACACTTCAGCGGCCGGGTAATCTGCATACGCATTGTGTGCTGATTTAAAGTGGGCTGTTCCGGTTTGATGGCGTACTTCAGGTTGCAGGCTGGCAGGCAGTGCCTTCAACGCTTCGGGAACGATTTGGTTTAAAATTTGGGCACCCAAACTGCCGCCTAATACTAAAAGGCGCGCTTTGCCTTGTCGACCCTTTAAACGCACTTCTGGCGGCGAAATGTGCAGAAAATCCGATCGAATGGGATTGCCCGTGAGCATGGCCTGGCGTTTGGCGGGGAAAGTCCCCGGAAACGCTTCTAAGCAACGGGTGGCCAAGCCAGATAATAAACGGTTTGTGAGGCCTAAAATGGCATTTTGCTCATGAATCACAAGTGGCACACGGCTTAAGTAAGCCGCCACCCCGCCCGGGCCCGTCACATAGCCACCAAAGCCTATCACCGCGCTCGGGCGTTCTTTTTGAATCACGCAATACGCTTTACAAATAGCCCGTACAATATAAAACGGCGCTTTGATTAAGGTTTTGATACTTTTGCCACGCAGGCCGCCAATGGGAATCGCGTGAAAAGTAAAACCGGCTTCTTTTACTTTGGCCTGCTCCATACCAGCAGGGGTGCCCAACCACACAATGCGATACCCCGCTTGGGCAAGAGACTGCGCGACAGCCAAAGCAGGAAAGACATGGCCACCCGTACCAGCTGCCATCACCATCACTGTTTGTAACTGTTCATCCTGTAGCCAGGAACGTCCCTTTTTGGCCAATCTTGCGTTAAAAATCATCAGAAAAATCCTGATAAAGAGTCATAAATAGTTTTTCCTCGATTTTGAACGCAACCTTGGCTCAAAAATGAACGTTCTTGTTTGTTCTATTTGGGCGTGAACGTTTACTTCTGTATTCATGATGCGCGCCTTAATCCTGCCGAAGCAGTTCGCACCAAAAATCGGGTTTCGTAATCAATACGCAATACAATGCCCAACACCAAAAAAGCCACCACGATGCTGCTGCCACCATAACTTAATAGCGGTAAGGTTAATCCTTTTGTGGGTAACACGCCGGCATTCACCCCAATATTGATCACCGCTTGGCCGGCCAGCCACAAGCCAATCCCAAATGCGACAAAGGCATGAAATTTTTTCTCGCACGCCATAGCGCGTTGCCCAATTAATAAAATACGGGTGATGAGTACCGCGTACAGCGTAAACAAAACCATTACCCCGACCAAACCCAATTCTTCGGCAATCACAGCCAGCAAAAAGTCCGTGTGCGCTTCTGGTAAATACAAAAGCTTTTGCACGCTGTTACCCAAGCCCACGCCGAACCATTCACCCCGCCCAAAGGCAATGAGGGCCTGTGTCAATTGGTAACCCGTATTAAATTGATCGGCCCAAGGATTTAAAAAAGAGGTTAAGCGCATCACACGATAGGGCGAAGAAATAGCCAAAATAGACAGCGCCAACAACATGAGACCTGAGAGCAAAACAAATTGCCGAATGCGTACGCCGCCTAAAAACAGCAAGCCCATCACGGTGCCTGACATCACGACCGCGGCGCCAAAATCTGGCTCTAACAGCAGTAACAAAACCAATACGCTCAACACCATCAGCGGTTTCATAAAGCCCATAAAATGGGTTTTGACTTCTTCTTCACGCCGCTCCAAAAAACGCGCCAAAAATAACACCATACCCAATTTGGCCAATTCTGAAACTTGCACCGTAATCGGCCCAAACCCAATCCAGCGCATGCTGCCATTTACTTGTCGACCGATCCCGGGCACCAATACCAGCATCAACAACAAAACGGTGCCGATAAATAAAGGGACACTCCAACGTTGCCAAGTGGGCACAGGAATACGCACGGTCAGCAAGGCCATCACGATACCCAGTAACACATACGCCACATGGCGGCCTGCAAAATAAAAGGCATACCCCAGGCGTTGTTCTGAAATCGCCAAAGAGCTGGACGTCACCATCACAATGGAAATCGAAATCAGCGCGAGCGCCGACAGCACCAAAATATGATCGAATCCGGGTCTGACATTAAATAATCCTTTAGGCATTTTGCTTCACACACTCCATAAAGGCTTCGCCACGTGCTTTGTAATTTTCGAACATATCAAAGCTGGTACAGGCCGGCGAAAAGAGAACAAAATCTCCCTGCTGCGCATACGCTTTGGCGTGCACGACCACTTCTTTTAAATCATGACAACGCACTTTAGGCACGTCTGCTTTTAGAATGGCAGCTTCAATCGCATCGGCTTCTTCACCCAATAACAAAACGGCGCGACACTGTGCCGCAACGGTTTGTAAAATGGCATAATCTTCGCCTTTGCCTCGCCCGCCTAAAATTAAAATCATTTTACCGGCACATTGCGGCAACAACCCAGCAAAGGTGGCCAGCGTGGCACCCGTATTGGTGCCTTTTGAATCATTGATCCAAGTGGTGTGATTTTTAAGTAGAAAACTTTGCGCACGATGCGGCAAGCCTTCGAACGAAGCCAAGACAGCACGCATAGCGGCAATAGGCACATTTACTGTCGAAGCCAAAGCCATTGCGGCCAGCGCATTCAATTGATTATGTTGACCACAAATTTTTAAATCAGAAACCGCAATCACAGGGTCTTGCCCCGCACATAACCAAGGCTTTTCTTGATGCAGCGCTATCCCAAATTCAGACGCATTTTGAGGGGCGTTCAGACCAAAAAATAAATGGGTAGCAGGCGCTGATGCTGATTTGATGAGCGGATTGTGATACGAGCCCATCGACAAGGGCGCAGACCAAGCATCATGTTGATTAATCACAGCGATGTCTGCTGCATTAAAAATGGTGTGTTTGGCCGCGTGGTAGCCTTCAAGCGAACCATGCCTATCTAAATGATCGGGACTCAGGTTCAGGATAGTCGCCGTTTTTAAGGGCAAGTGATCGGCTATCTCTAATTGAAAGCTCGAAAGCTCCAACACATAGGCTTCATTCTCATCATCTAACAAATCCAAAGCCGGCGTGCCTAAATTCCCACCCACGCCCACACGCATCCCGGCGGCTTCTAACATCAAGCCGGTGAGCGTGGTCACCGTGCTTTTTCCATTCGATCCGGTCACGCCGATAATCGGTTTTTGGGTAAGACACGCAAACAAGCTGATGTCATTACCAAAGACAATGCCTTTCTTTTTCAAATCATTAAAAAAAGGCGTATTGGGATCAAGACCCGGCGAAATAAAAAGGTGCGTACAGCCTGCAAAGTGCTCAGGCTGAAATGGCCCCAAATAAAGCGCTCTGTTGACAGCAAGCGCTTGCAGTTCAGGACTTATTTTCAAATCCGATCGGCTATCGTGCAATGAAAAATCAAAGCCCTGTTTAGCCAAGCATTTTGCAATGGAAATTCCGGAAATACCCAAGCCGACTACGGCCATTCTTGCTTCTTTTGTGAACATATTTTACTCAGCGGATTTTCAAAGAAGCCAAACCAACCATGACAAGCAGTGCCGTAATGATCCAAAAACGCACAATCACTTTTGGCTCTGGCCACCCACACAATTCAAAATGATGATGAATGGGACTCATTTTGAAAATACGTTTTTTGGTTCGCTTGAAATACGCCACTTGAATGATGACAGAAAGGGTTTCGATCACAAAAATCCCGCCCATCAAAAATAACAATAATTCTTGACGCACAAGCACGGCCACCACACCCAATACCGCACCCAAAGAAAGGCTGCCCACATCGCCCATAAATACTTCGGCAGGGTACGCGTTAAACCATAAAAAGCCCAAACCGGCGCCGACTAAGGTGCCACAAAACACCGCGATTTCGGCCACTTCACTGATATGCGGCATTAAAAGATAACGGGCGAATTCCGCATGCCCAGAAAGATAAGCAAAGATACCTAAAGCGCCCCCTACCAATACGGCAGGAACGATCGCCAAACCATCTAGGCCATCGGTTAAATTCACGGCATTGCTGCTGCCCACCACCACGAAGTAACACAACACCATAAACCCTGCCCCCAAAGGCAAAGCCCAGGATTTAACAAAAGGCACGTACAAGGTAAGTTGTCCCGCGGTCGTTGCGTGTTGGTATAAAAACACCCCAATCATGACTGCCAGAATAGATTGCCAAAAATATTTCCATCGACTGGCCAAACCTTTTGGATTTTTCAAAACCAATTTTTTGTAATCATCCACAGCACCAATCAAACCAAAACTGACCAAGGTAAACAACGCCACCCACACCGCGGCATTGTTTAATTTGCACCACAGCAGCGAGCTCACCAGCATGGCAAAAATAATCAGCACCCCACCCATGGTGGGCGTACCGGTTTTAGCCAAATGCGCTTGTGGGCCATCATCGCGAACTGTTTGGCCCACTTTGTAAAAACGTAACTTACGAATCACCGGGCCACCTGCCAAAATCGAAAGCGCCCCCGCCGTGATCAGCGCCAAAATAATGCGCAAAGTCACATACTGAAATACCGCAAAACCGTGCCAATAGTGGCTTAAATATTCAAATAAAAAAGTCAGCATGTGCCTTCCTTAGCCAGTGCCTCGATCACTTTTTCCATCTTCATTCCACGCGATCCTTTTACCAACACCACTGATTGCTGCGTGAGCATGGCACGCAATGCGGCAGCCAATGCGTCATGCGAGGCATAATGTGTCGCGCCCTCGCCAAAGCCCCGCACCGTTTCTTGCGACAACAATCCGTAGCCGAATAAGCTGCGGACACCTTTCTCTTTGGCATAACAACCCACATTAAAATGGTCTTCTTTTTCTGTGGGGCCCAATTCCAACATATCGCCCGTCACCAAAATTTTCTCGCCCGTCAAGGCAGACAACACATCAATCGCAGCGCGCAGCGAGGTGGGATTGGCGTTATAGGAATCGTCAATGATTTGATAACCACATACGGTTTTAACCTGCAAACGCCCGCCGACATTTTCGGCCCGTTCAATGCCTTGTTTGATTGTTTGAATCGGCACTTCGGCGGCATAAGCGGCCGCAGCCGCAGCCAAGGCATTTTGTACATTGTGACGTCCAGGAAAAGGCATGTGTATCGCTAAGGATTCCCCGTTCGGTAAATGTAATACAAAATCTGACCCCATTAATCCCAAGTCTTGTATTTGAGAAGCAAATACGTCGGCTTTATTCTCTAAACCAAAAGTGATCACGGTTTTATCTTTAACCAACCCTTTCCAGTATGAAGCAAAGGGATCGTCTGCATTAATAATGGCCACGCCCTGACTGCGTAAGCCTTCATAAATTTCGCCTTTTGTTTTGGCCACATCATCAATTGAACCAAAGGTGGCCACATGTACTGCCGCTGCCCGTGTGATCACCGCAATATTGGGTTGGGCCACGTCACATAAATAGGCAATGTCGCCACGGCGCCCTGCCCCCATTTCAAGCACCACAGATTGATGGGTCGCATTTAATTTTAATAACGATAAAGGCAGCCCAATTTCTGAATTAAAATTGCCAGGCGTGGCCAAGGTATGATGATGCTGCGCCATAATCGCAGCCATTAAAGACTTGGTGGTGGTTTTGCCCACACTGCCTGTCACGGCGATCACAGGGATATCACACAGGGCCGTCCATTTTCTGGCAATGTCACCCAAGGCTTTGACTGTGTCTTCTACCAATACATACGGTAAAGCGCTGTCAATCGGCTGCGACACCACGCACGCTGCGGCACCGGCCGCCGTGATCTCGGGGATAAAATCATGGCCATCCGCGCGTGCACCGCGAATCGCCACAAACAAATCGCCTTTGTTTACTTTTCGTGAATCGATCGCCCAATCAATAATGGGCCGGTCTTCACCAACTAAGGTTCCCTTTGCCCACTGGGCAATATTACGCAGGGTGAGTTGCTTTTCGCTCATTTAAAATTCTCTCGACTTGTTCGATATCGCTAAATGACAGTTTTTGATCTTGAATCAATTGGTAATCTTCGTGCCCTTTACCCGCCACCAACACCACATCGTCATGTGAGGCAGCAAAAATGGCCGCTTTAATGGCATCAAAGCGTGAATGAATAAATTGATGCGCTTTGGGATTTTCGAACCCTTTTTTAATATCTTCAAAAATGGCTTCGTTTGATTCGGTACGTGGGTTGTCGTCTGTCACAGTCACACTGTCTGCCAAGGTTTCGGCAATGCGTGCCATTTCTGGACGTTTGCCTTTATCACGATCGCCACCGCACCCAAATACCAAATGAATACGGGTTGGGTTATGCGTGCGCAGTGCTTTTAAAGCTTCTAATAAGGCATCGGGCGTGTGTGCATAATCCACCACCACACGGGGCATCCCATTGCCGCCTAACAATTGCATGCGACCCAATGCGGGCGCCAAGGTAGACAAAGCCGCAAACACTTTTTCAGATTCATCAGACATCGACAAGACAGAAGCCAAAGCAGCCAAAGCATTGTAAAGATTAAAACGCCCCAATAGCGGAATGTTGACATGCTTTTTACCAAAGCTGCCATTTAACACCACATCAATGCCCGTTTCGTGAAAGGCGCAGCTTTCGGCAAATAACAAAGCGGCTTTTTTAATTTGCGTCACGCGCGAAATACCATACGCCACTGCTTGGGTGCCCGTAGGTAAATCTTTAAACCATTCAAAGGCTGTGGGATCGTCTGCATTTAAGACAGCCGTTTTAAGCTGAAAATCCGTAAATAAACGTTTTTTGGCGGCCGCATACGCATTCATGTCGCCATGAAAATCCAAATGATCGCGCGACAAATTGGTAAACACGGCCACTTCAAATGGTAATGCCGCCACACGACCTTGTACCAAGGCATGCGAAGAGACTTCCATCGCCACAGCCTTGGCACCTTGTGCCCATAACGAATACAAATGGGATTGCACAGCAATCGCATCGGGCGTGGTTAAAGAAGAAGGCAATAATGAACCTAAAAAACCCACACCCAACGTACCAATCACGGCAGTTTTTTGATGCGATGCATCTAATAAGCGCGCCGTATAATGTGTGACCGATGTTTTACCATTGGTACCGGTCACGCCCAACAAACGTAATTTTTCGCCAGGATGTTGGTAAAACTTCCCCGCTATTTCACTGATTTTTTCGGGTAAGTTTGCAACCGCAAATGTATTTTTTTGTTGTTGGAGCGCATGCGCCGCGCCTTCTGCTTCGTACAACACCGCGGCGGCGCCCCGCTCAAAAGCTTGGGCGATACGATCGCGGCCATCCACATGTTGCCCTTTGACAGCAAAAAAGAGATCGCCTGGATTGACTGTGCGCGTGTCTAACGTCAATCCGCTGATCTCAATATCCGACTCTGTTTGAATGAGTTGTGATAAACGCATGATTTAAGGCTCACCTTCTTCCGTTGCCGTTGGGGCTGCAATCAGTGCAGGCGGATCCGGTGGCACGCCCATTAAACGCAAGGCCCCTTCCATCACCTGCCCGAATACCGGTGCGGCCACAGCGCCGCCATAATATTCGCCTGCGCTGGGATCATCTATCATTACGACCATGACCAAGCGTGGATCGCGCATGGGCGCCACCCCTGCAAACACTGAATTGTAATGGCCTTGTAAGTAACCCGAGGCACCCAGTTTTTTAGAAGTGCCTGACTTGCCGGCCACTTGATAATTGACCAAACGGGCTCGGGTAGCGGTGCCGCCCACTTCAACCACATGCGTCAACATATTCAATACGCGATTGGCGACCTCTTCTTTGATCACCCGCTCTTCCGCCGGTTTATCATCCCGTTTTAAAAAAGTGGATTGTCGCTTAATACCGCCAGACGCCAAGGCCCCATAGGCTTGGGCCAATTGTAAAGGCGTCACCGACACCCCATAACCAAATGACAACGCTGCCAAAGCGTGTTCTTGTCGCGCACGGGGGAAGGTCAAATGCCCCACACTTTCCCCAGGGAAGCCTACCCCGGTGGGAGCCCCAAAACCCAAAGCAGACAATAAATTCGGCAAAGATTCTGGCGGTAACCCCAAAGTCATTTTTGTCACGCCAATATTGCTCGATTTCTTTAATACGCCTGCCACATCCAATACGCCGTAATTATGGATATCGCGAACCTGATGCCCCCCAACCACTATCACGCCTGGGGCTGTGTCAAAACGCGTCTCAGGATCCAAACCTTGTTGTAAGGCATTGATCACAGAAAAGGCTTTGATCGTAGAGCCCGGCTCGAATAAATCTGTCACCGCACGATTCCGGTAACGTGAGTCATGGGCCTTATCGCGATTATTAGGATTGAACGAAGGTTGATTGACCATCGCAATCACTTCGCCTGTTTTCACATCCAACACCACAGCTGATCCCCCTGTTGCGCGGTGCTTTGTGACTTGCGATTTTAATTCACGGTAGGTGAGATATTGAATTCTTCTGTCGATACTTAAGATGAGGTCGCGCCCTTGTTCACGACGCCCCAGGACTTCAAGGGATTCTACTTCTCGCCCCATGCGATCTTTTAAAACACGTTTTTTGCCTTCTTTGCCGCGAAGCCATTCATCATAAGCCAGCTCCAAGCCTTCTTGGCCATGATCATCAATATCGGTAAAGCCCAAAATATGCGCGGTCACTTCGCCGCTGGGATAATAACGGCGGTATTCGCGCATCACAGCCAAGCCAGGCACATGGTAATCCATCACTTGTTGTGCCAAAGCAGGCTCAAGATGCCGCTTCAAATATAAAAACTCTTTGGTTTTATTTTTTTCAATTCGCGCTTTTGTGTTGGCAAAATCAATTTCTAAAAGCTGACACACTTTTTCAAAAGATTTATCGCTCACATCCAATTCAGTGGGGTTGACCCAAATAGAATCCACCGGGGTACTGATGGCAAGCGGTTCATTCCGTCTGTCTAAAATCATGCCGCGGTGTGTGGGAATGCTCACCACACGCACCGTGCGTGCGTCCCCTTGATCTTGCAAAAAAGCCGTTTGGAAAATTTGCAATTGCGACACACGCCAGGTTAAACCAGCAAGCATGGCCGCCAACACAAAAAGAATAAAAAAGAACCGCCAACGAGAAACACGTTTTTTGATCATGGTGCCAACACCTTCATGTCTTTGGTTTCGGGCACTTGCATACGTAAAGTTTCGCGTGCCAAACGCTCAACGCGCGCATTAGAGGCAAAAGCACCTTGTTCTAACAACAGCTGACTCCATTCAATATGCAGTGCATCTTGTTGGTGCTGTTCGAGCTGAAGTTGCGCAAATAATTTGCGATTTAAATGCTTGGTGTACACCACGCCCACGGCCGATCCAATACACATCCCCAATAGCACAAGCAAGAGGAGATCGCGTGAACTGACCTCTTGCGCCAAGGCTTGTCGTTTTAAGGATTTCAAGACTGCTTTAGCCAAAACTTACTCCCTTTTTTCTAAGACCCGCATCACCACACTGCGTGCTCTTGGGTTTTTTTGACACTCTTCCTGACTGGGCTTAATTTTAGCGATTAAATGCGCTTTTTTAGGAAAATCGTGCACCGTGATGACCACTTCTTTTGGCAAACTTTTCCCTGCAGTCACATCTTTGAAAAAATGCTTCACTATTCTATCTTCAAGCGAATGAAAACTCATCACCACCAAACGGCCATTGGGCTTTAAAGCCTGCAAAGCTTGTGGCAAAAAACGCTCTAAAACTTGTAATTCGGCATTTAAAAAAATACGAATGGCTTGGAAGGATTGGGTGGCAGGGTGTTTATCGTGCTTCCACTTAGGGTGCGCTGTTTTAATAATCTGCGCCAATTGATGCGTGGTTTGAATGGGCGCTGCTTGACGCGCCACGACAATGGCTTTGGCGATTCGCCGACTGTGTCGTTCTTCGCCAAAACGCCATAACACATCGGCCAAGTCTTGTTCAGAAACAGAGCTCAGCCACATTGCGGCAGTTTGGCCTTGCGTCGCATCCATGCGCATGTCTAAAGGTCCATCTCGTAAAAAACTAAAGCCACGCTCGGCTTCGTCTAACTGGGGGGAAGATACCCCTAAATCCGCCAAAATGCCATCCACTTTCTGGCCCAATAAGGCGTGTTCAAGCTGTTCAAAATTACGATGAAAAAACGAAAAACGTGAATCTTGGATAGAGGCCGCTTCTTTTGCTGCCGATTCATCTTGATCAAAGGCAATCAAACGCCCTGCTTCGCCTAATTTCGCCAAAATGGCACGACTATGCCCACCGCGGCCAAAGGTGACATCGACATAAATCCCATCGGGACGAATGGCCAAAGCCTGAATGGCTTCGTCAAGTAAAACAGGCAAATGTGTCATGAATAGGCCAAGGCTATCGTAATTGCGCGCATTTTAAAGGAAATTCCACAGAGGGAACAGCATAAAGAAAGGAGAGAGTTGGCCTATAAGCCGGGTTCTGTCGAGAATAGTCATTCATCTGGGATGCACGTCACCATGCACCTCTAGCAACCTACCCAGACTCAATGCGGGCCGCATCTTAAAGAGTCTCTATTTGGTCTTGCTCCGAGTGGGGTTTACCTAGCCGCTTAGTGTTACCACAAGCGCGGTGCGCTCTTACCGCACCGTTTCACCCTTACCGAAGTGTGCGCAAAGCGCACACCCAGGCGGTTTATTCTCTGTTGCACTGGCCGTAGGCTTTCGCCCCCCAGGGGTTACCTGGCACTCTGCCCTATGGAGCCCGGACTTTCCTCCCTTACCGAAGTAAGAGCGACTATCCAGCCAACTCTCAGACCGGATTATGCTGGTTTTGGTGCCATAGCGCAATTTGTTATGAAACAAAAGTCCCTGTTGTCTTGAATGCAGCGCGTTTCATGCTTTACGCCTTCCCCCATTCGTTGAACTTTTGTCTCATGACAGCATTACGCATGGGGAGCTGGTGAGCGTAGAAACGTTCTGCGCAAAGCACCGCCATTTCGATCTGACATTTGATTATTCTGCAAGCCAATTGGGGATCGGCCACTCGCATAGGCTGAAGGTGCAGCAGAAGTTCTAAAAATGGGTTGCGGCCCCATCAAGATTGGATCACCCACTAAACGTACCACCGATTCATCTTGCAATGCTGTGTTTGCTGCCGCTAACGCTGAAATTTTTTGTTGCAGCACCGGGAATTGCGTCGCATGGCTACCTGTGTCAGAAGGCATAACAGGCGGACGCAGTGCACCCAGCTCTGCCCCCATCGTATGATGAGATGAGGATATGCCCCCCATCAGTCTCTGTATCGTCTCCTGTGATCGCGCGACTTCCGCTTCCAAGCACTTCACTCTATTCCGCAAATATTCCTTCTCCCTGTCACCAAGGGTATCGGCTATTTGGCCATAACTCGCAGGAAGCGGGGCTGGGCATTTCGCTGCCTGAGTCCATGTATCCGGCTGCACCGGAACCCGAGCAAGGCTCTTGGTATTTAATTGCTTTAGTTCAGACTTAAACTGTTTTCTAAAAGCGCGACATTCCGTTCTTTCTGGTTCAGGCAAAAATTTAACTGCAGCTGAGTTTAGCGTCAGCCATCCCCATCCTCCTTGGGGAGCGCGGCGTCGGGCATCATGCTCGGCATCAGCGTAAGGTGCTTGCTCTGCTGCATATTCCGGCCATTTTCGTTTGGTAGGCGATTCTGGCTCTGGCTCGTCGGATTGAACGCCAGAATCCGCGCCATCGCCATCCTCTTCTGTTGAAACCCCATTGGATGCATCAAATTTAAGCACTGTTTCTAAAGGTGGTGAAAGCGCTTCTTCACACCGTAAACTATTTAAATAGTCCTCTGTAGAGGGACGTGAAGGCACTACAGGTATCGTAATCGTAATGCCAGGAAGTGGAAACAAATCATCAAAATTCAAGAATTGCTCAGTAGGTGCTAAAGGAGCCTGTGGCGTAAAGCTGCCCAAGCTCTCAACATCATTATTCTCGTCAGCACTAAAACCTACAAAAGGATCACCCGGCATTTTACTTCTCTTCCTCTACAATACGGTTATACAAATCACGTTTTGAAACATCAAAAGTATTGGCGGCAATGTCACAGGCTTGTTTTAAAGGCAAAGCCTCTCGAAGCCGTTTTGCCAAAACCAATGCTTTTTCAAAATGAATATCGTTGTCTGCGGTTGCACCTGCAATCAGCAAGATGCATTCACCACGTTGTTGATTGCTGTCAGCTTGCACTTGGTTTTTAACATCCAACAAAGTGCCGCGTAAAAAAGTTTCGAAGACTTTGGTGACTTCGCGCGCCAACACCGCTTCGCGGTGATGGCCCAACACGGCAATACTGTCTTCTAACGTTTCTAAAATACGGTGTGGCGCTTCGTAAAAAATCAAAGTGCCGGCTTGGCTGCTTAAGGCTTCTAAACGCGTGCGACGTGCCACGCTTTTATTCGGTAAAAAGCCTTCAAAATAAAAATGATGCGTGGGTAAACCGCTAGCACATAAAGCCGCAATCAAAGCGCATGCGCCCGGAATCGGAGTCAAGCGAATACCGGCCTGAATCGCTTTTTGAACTAACGGAAACCCTGGATCTGAAATAAGCGGTGTGCCCGCATCGGATACCAAGGCAATGGACTCACCTTGTTGAAGACGTTGAATGATCGCATCGTCTTTTGCGTTGTCAGAATGCGCGTGATACGCCATGGTTTTTTGATGAAGGTGAAAGCGACTCAGCAAGTTTTGTGTGACACGTGTGTCTTCTGCCAAAATCAAATCAACGCTTTTTAATGTTGCCAACGCTCGCTCGGTGATATCAGCCAAATTGCCAATGGGCGTGGCCACCACATATAAACTTCCTGGGTTGCATTGCTGAATACTGCTCATGTTACTTTATGCATCCTTTCATTTGTTAATGAGTCCCGACTATGCGCATGCTGCGTCCTTTCATAACACTGTTTTTTATTGGTTTAATTGGCTGCGCACCTTCGCCGCAATCTCACAACGTTGACGCCCAAACAGACGTGGCATTCAACCAAGCGGGCGAGATTACCAGGGCTAGCTTGAGCTCGCAAATAGAATCAGTCAGTTTGCTACTCCCTGTGTCCGGTCCCCAAGCAGCTGCTGGTAAAGCAGTGCGTGATGGTTTTTTAGCCGCTGCTTACGAAGCAAAAGCGCGAGGTGAATTTATTCCCAGTTTGAAAGTGATCGATACGCAAGCAGAAAATAATGTGGTCGCCAATTATCGCGAAGCAGTAGAAAGTGGCGCACGTTATGTGGTGGGGCCTTTAACCAAACCCGGTGTGGAACAATTGATCGCGCAGGCTTCTTTTAGCGTGCCCACTTTGGTGTTGAACGAGACCCCACAAAGTCTTCCTGCTGATGTGATCCAATTTGGTTTAAGCCCAGAAAATGATGCCCACGAAGTGGCCTATAAAGCTTTAGAGCGCGGTCATACCAAAGCTTTGGTTTTGGCGCCCAAGAGTGCCTGGGGTCATCGCATGCAAAAAGCGTTTTATGAAGCCTTTCAAGCTGGGGGCGGTCATATTGTCGAAAGTGCCAGCTATGATTCCCCCAAAACGTTGGCCAGCACGGTGCGCCATTTATTAAAAGTCAGTGATAAAGAAGAAGAAATCATCGATGGCAAAAAAGCCAAAATCAAACCCATACCACGCACCGATGCAGACATGATTTTTTTAATTGGTAACAGCGCACAAGCCAGACAAATCAAACCCATTCTCAATTTTTATTACGCGCAAATGGATGTCTTTGCCCCACCCAGTGCCGTCAGTGCGGTCAACAACCCCATGGCCGATCGTGATTTAAATGGGGTGTATGTGGTGGATAGCCCTTGGCAGCTGAACCATGCCTACGAATGGCAAACGTTAAAAAACCGTTTAAGCACAGAAGCAGACTTTAGCGATCATGCCCGATTGTATGGAATGGGGGTGGATGCCTTTTTATTATTGCGGGCCCTGCCTTCTCTACAAAACGAACATGCCCAATTTAATGGCGTTTCGGGCAAATTAACTGTAAAAAATGGCCGTGTGCAACGTAACTTACAATTGGGTCAATACCGAAATGGTGCCATTGAAGTGTTGCAATGATAGAACGGGGCCAGTTACTAGAAGAAAAAGCGGCTCATTTTTTAAAAGATCAGGGCTTACGCATTTACATGCGTAATTTTCGCTGTAAGCTAGGCGAGCTTGATATTATTGCACTAGATGGCGATACCGTGGTCTTTATAGAAGTACGCTACCGTGCCAGCACGGCTTTCGGCGGACCCTTAGCCAGTATCACGGCCAGCAAGCAACAAAAACTGATTCGCACTGCCCAATATTTTTTACAAGGGAAGCGTGTTTTTCACAATGCATCGTGTCGTTTTGATGTAATTGCCATGTCAGGTGACGTGTCACAACCAACGCTTGAGTGGATCAAAAACGCCATTTACTTATAAAGAGAACGGCCTTGAGTTTAATTGAAAGAATTGCGCACCATTTTGAAGACAGCATTGCTGTTAAAAAAGAAGCCAAACAATTGTTGCCAGAAGCCATTGCCCATGCAGGCGAAATGATGGTGCAGGCCTTATTGGCAGGACAAAAAATCTTAAGTTGTGGTAATGGGGGCTCAGCCGGCGATGCGCAGCATTTTTCATCAGAAATGCTCAATCGCTTTGAAATAGAACGCCCCAGTTTGGCAGCCATTGCCCTTTCTACTGACACTTCTACCATTACCTCGATTGCCAATGATTATCACTATGACGAAATTTTTGCGAAGCAAATTCGGGCATTGGGGCAACCGGGCGATATTTTATTGGCAATCTCCACAAGTGGGGAATCCCCCAATGTGATCAAAGCAATTGAAACCGCCCACGACAGGCACATGAGTGTGGTGGCCTTAACAGGAAAATCGGGCGGCAGAATGTCGCATCTATTGGGACCAGAAGATATTGAACTGCGTGTGCCATCCAAAGTCACCGCACGCATTCAAGAAGTCCATTTATTAATCATCCATAGCATCTGTGATTTTATTGATGCACGCTTATTTCAAGGGGAAGAATATGTCTAAGACCACTCAACGCATTCAAAATACGGCCGCCATTTTATTAATCCTTTCCACTCTGGCCACAACGGGCTGCGTGGCGGTGTTGGCTGGCAGCGCTGCCTCTAGCGTGGCGGTGGCACATGACAGACGCACGGCCGGCACGATTATCGATGATAACAATGCCGAAATTAAAGTCACTGCGATGGTGCATGATAACAACATTATTTCGACCAACAGCCGTATTGTGCCGGTGTCATATAACGGTGTGATGTTGCTAGTGGGCCAAACCCCCACAGAAGAAATGAAAGCCGAAGCGGAACGTTTGGCCAAATCCCTGCCCAACATGAGCCGCGTGTATAACGAAATTGAAGTACGTGATCCCGTCTCTTTGCCTGTTCGCAATAATGACACTTGGATCACCACAAAGGTAAAAAGCAGTTTATTGGTGAATACCAAATTGGATACCACACGCGTTAAAGTCGTTACGGAAAATGGCCGGGTATATTTAATGGGCTTGGTGAATGCAAAAGAAGAAGCCGGCGCGGTAGAAACAGCCCGTAAAGTATCAGGCGTGAAGAAAGTCATTAAGATTTTTGAGTATGTGCAGTAATGAATCAGCCTAGGGGCTGTTGACAATTCGCTATATCGAGATGGAACGCCTTGATTTTCGAGAAACGTAGCGCAGCATACATGGGCGTAGGTGAGCAACGTATCGCAGAAAATCAAGGCGTTACAGCCGAGATAGTAGCATTGCCAACAGCCCCTAGGAGACTTCTTCGTTCGTCATTGCGAGGGAAGCTTTGCGACCGTGGCAATCCATCATGATCGTATGGATTGCCACGCCGAAGCCGGCTCGCAATGACGGAGCTGGATTTTTCTTGCCCGGAGGTTTTCAGCATGCTCGACGCTTCTCAAAAAAAAGCGCTGCTTACCCAACTCCAAAAGGCATGCCAGCGCCCGCTCTTTGATGATCCCGCTGATTGCTATGCGTACGGCTATGATAATAGCCGTCGCCAAGCCCTCTGTGATTTTGTGGCTTTTCCCGAATCCGCTGACGAAGTCCAAGCCTTAGTCACCATCTGTTACGAAAATAATTTGCCTATTATTGCGCGTGGCCGCGGCACCAATACCACTGGCGCGGTGGTGCCCATTTCTGGCGGCTTGGTTCTTTCATTTGAGCACATGGCCCATATTATTAAAGTGGATCCTGCCAATCGGGTGATGGTGGTGCAACCTGGCGTGTTAAATGACACCATTCAAAATGAAGCGGCCAAACATGGTTTTTTTTGGGCGCCCGATCCTTCTTCTAGTGCCACCTGTTCAGTGGGCGGTAACTTGGCTTGTAATGCAGCCGGTCCCCGGGCCTTAAAATATGGGGCCACACGTGATAACACCTTGGGATTATCTGCTGTCACGGGCAAGGGTGAAAAAATCAAAACCGGCGTATACACCACCAAAGGGGCGATGGCCTACGACTTCACCCGCTTATTAATTGGATCAGAAGGCACTCTGGCGGTGATCACAGAAGCCACTTTAAAGCTCACCCCTCTGCCCGAAACCAAAAGAACTTTAGAAGCCTTATACGCTTCAATCGATGCAGCGGCTGAAGCGGTGTCGCGCATCATGGCGCAAGCGGTGATCCCGTGCGCTTTAGAATTTGTCGATCAGCCTTGTTTAGACATCATGCGTAAAGCGGGTGCTGATTTTGCTGCCGATGCCCAAGCTTTATTGATCATAGAAGTCGATGGCGCCACAGCGGGCATTGATGGATCGCTCGAAAGTGTCAGCAACGCCGCACGACATGCTGAATTGATTTCGTTAAGACAAGCGAAATCCGAAGCGGAAGTGAATGCCATGTGGCAAAAACGCAAAGCGCTTTCACCCGGTTTACGCAATATCGCCCCTAAAAAAATCAATGAAGATGTGGTTGTCCCTGTTTCATCTATGCCTGAATTCATGCGTGCTTTACAAGATTATGAAAAAGAATACCAAATTCGCATTGTCAATTTTGGTCATGCTGGAAACGGTAATTTACATGTTAATTTATTGATTGATGGTGACAATCCAGAAGAAGTGCATCGTTCGGAACAGTGTTTAAACGCCATCTTTGATAAAGTGATCACGTTAAAAGGTTGTTTATCTGGCGAACACGGTATTGGCATTGAAAAACGTGACTTTATTAAAAAAGCGATTGACCCCGTGACGCTGCAGTACATGCGTGAAGTGAAAAAAGTCTTCGATCCTAAGGGGATCATGAATCCGGGTAAATGTTTGCCGGATTGATCATCGGTAATCGTTCAGGCTACGTCCCCGCACCATTGTTAGCGTTGCATCCTCTCCTTTCTTTTCCTCTTCTATTATTTGCGAGTACCGCCGCTTTAAAGCCTGCTCGTGTACGCGCACTTGCGCTTGTCTTAATGCCTCTGATTCTAACGTCGTACGATAGGCCCCCAACACATTTTGCAAGCAACTGGGTAAATTCTGCATCACTTCTAAATCCGTTTTTTCGTTTATACCAAAGATCGCTTCATAAATTGGATCAGTTGGCATATTGAGTGCGGCCTTTAAAAACTGAAATGAAAGACGAATCACGCTGTCAGACGATTGCTGTAACAAGCGCCCATACAGCCTGTGCAACCAAAAATCAGAAAAAAGATCGAGATAACCCAGCGCCTCTGATTGCTGAGGTAACATCGATAATGCTGGTAAACGATTCAATAAATTCACCACCTTATCAACGCGAGGTTGCAGCTGTGCCTGATTACCAGGATTCATGCACTTCACTAAAATGTCACATTCTTTTTTTAAGTACGCTCTTAAACATTTCAAAACAAAATACTCAGCTTCGTCATCGCATTGCTGATCGCTTTTATTGGATAGCCTAGGCCACATGTCGTTAAGCATGGATGTGATAATATCTTGAAAATAATCTGTGGCTTCGTACCCCATTGCCATACTGTGTAATTCTTTAAAGGCAGTCACATCGATCTCAGGAAAGGATTGTGTAAAACAACGCATGGCCTCATCCATCATGCATTGTGTGAGTTTTGCCAAATAGGCTGTGGTAGCGGGGTGATATTCAGCCGGATCGTTTAAGCGATCCGCTTGCCAATGATTCGCAATCTGGATCATTTCTTCTTTCTGACCCAAATTCTTCAATACCTCTTTTAAGAGTGAAGTAAAATAGACTGCCACCCATTCTTTCGTCATTTTTTGAGAATCAAGCTCTCGAATGGTTTCTGTCATCATCCTGACATCTACATGCCGAAAACTGAGTGACGATAACATTCTCTGCAAAAAGCCCAAATTGCAGCTTTGTGTTCCGCCGTTACCCCGAAAAGCCGCCCCAGCAATTTCTAATACCAATTGCGCTAAAACAAATTGCGTCGACACCCCATCAAATAAGGCATCCTCATCATGCGCACCAGCCCACACCAAAGCCAAACACTTAAAGTGCCTGTTACAAGGAAAGATATCTTTATGCACATAAAAATTAAACGTTTTAAATCTATCGAACTGCGCTTTGAAATCTTTTAAAATGAGCCTGATAAAATCCTGCGGCAATACCAGTGATTGACTACCCTGTTTTATTTTAGCCATGGCTTCTTTTGTGGCATACGCCTTACCAAAAATACACTCGATTAAATAGGCGAGATAATCTCGCCCTTGCTCAGCCGCCACTGCCTCAATGCTGACAACCGAACGCTTGCCATCTCTTGCAATGTACCGCGCCCCATATTCTTGCAACAAAAACAATGGAGAGAGTGACGCCAACAGCCCAATGACGGTTTGATCATTTTGAAAAAATTGCCAAGCTTCATAAAAATAGGGCCAGTAATACTCGGTACCACGCACGGTGGTGCGTAAGCTCCCATCCTCTACTTGTTTTTTAACACCCAGCGCTTCAATAAATGAAAGAAAGGCTGGGCTCTTTTCTGTTGATGTTTTCTCTTCAAAAAATTTTACCCGCTTTTCTAAACGCGCAGAGGATTGTTTCGTGCTGACAATGCTGGCATCCATCATGGCTGATTCAGCCCCCAACGCAGTCCACTCTGGTTCTCCAGATTCAGGGCTAAAATCGGCTAAACGTACTTCCTGCGTCGCTGATAGGCTAGCGGGTTCTGTTTGCATGAACGCCGCTTCCGCCCCTTCTGCTTCTAACTGGGGAGCCTCTGGCCTGACGATAAAAGCGCCAAACGCTGCTGCATCCAATTCAGCATCAGAATACAGATACGCATGACCCGCCAACACAATCTGCTTTATTAAATCAGGGTGAAAATCAGCATAATCGAAAGCCCGTTTCCCTGATTGATCAATCCAATTCACCCTCACAAGTGGAAAGCCGTGGGAATCTTTTAAGCTCAGCAAATATTCCGCGATGCTCACATTTTTTTGTTTCAGTGCCCTCGTTAAAAGAGAGTCTGAAACTGTGTGCGTATTCACATCGGCGCCTTCACTTACCAAATATTTCAGCATGAGCAGGTTATTATTTTCGACAGCAGAGACAATGGGCGGGGTCAGGCTGCTGCCATCAAGTTGGGCAGGGACGTCTTGTTGAATGTAACGCTGCACCTTATCCATATCATTAGCAGCGGCAGCGCAACACAATTTTCGATAGCCTGATCGGATTGGTTTTTTATGTTGCGTGCGGGGCATCGTTCCTCCCTATTTGTTTAACGTATATCACACTGAAAATCTCTTTTGTAGAATGGATAAACGTACTGGTGTCACCCCTCGCTACCAAATTCATTAAGCGCAGTCTTGTGGTAATAGTCTTGAAACGGGTTAGCAAGCGTAGCGTGGGTAAAGCTTAAATCTTGGGTGGGTTACGCTTCGCTTCACACACCCGCTTGCTGTTATGGATGGGGGGATGTCAACAAGACGACATGCTTTCTTTGGTTAAGAGGACTCAAATTCGGGCGCAGACTCCGAGTATTGCTGAATTTTATCACCTAAACCTGAGCGCTTATGCGCAGATATACTCAAAGTCCCAAGTTGGATCAGCTGACGGGAGTCAAATTCGGACATAGAATCCGAATATTACTGGCTTACAATGACCTAAAATGAATGCTATTACATGAAATGCTGCGGAAAAATTAGAGGTTTTATTAAGCTTGTTCCCTGCGGTCGTCATTTTGGGTCCCAAACAATGTGGAAAAACCACTTTGGCTAGACAGCTTAGGCCAAATTGGCAATATGTTGATCTTGAAAATCCAGATGATTATGAGCGATTGAACCGCGATCCCAGCTTTTTCTTCAAATAATTTCCAGAACACATTATTTTAGATGAAGCACAAGCCTGCCCTGATCTTTTTAAAATATTGCGTGGTGTTATTGATACCAATCGATCGAAAATGGGGCGATTTATTTTAACAGGATCTGCCAGTCCAGAATTGTATCGGCAGACATCTGAAACCTTGGCTGGACGTGTCGCAATTTTGGAGTTAAGTCCATTAAAGGTGAATGAATACCTCCATCAACCGCTCAGTCCTTTTTATAAAATTTTTCAATCAAAGCTTGATAAAAGTAAACTGTCTTTTGGAAAAGCACTTTCAGAAAAGGCTTTTTATAATTTATGGGTTTATGGGTTTATGGGAGTTATCCTGAGCCAGCATTAAAAGCCGATCCAGAATACAATCAATTGTGGATTGAAAATTATCGCAGGACTTATGTTGATCGAGATATTGGTCATTTATTCCCAAGGTTAAATCGTATGGCTTTTCAAAGATTTTTAAGTATCTTGGGGAAATTGTCGGGAACAATTATAAATCGAAGTGAATTGGCTCGTACCTTAGAAGTGGATGAAAAAACGGTTCGGGCATATTTAGAAATTATTTCAGGAACTTTTTTTTGGCGCGCTCTCCCCAGCTATGAGAGAAATATAACCAAATCTGTTGTGAAAATGCCAAAAGGATATGTGCGTGACACAGGAATATTGCACTACCTATTAAAAATTCAATCTTTTGAAGATTTGTACCGTGATCCTTTTCTGGGGAATTCTTTTGAGTCTTTTGTCATAGAAGAGATTTTAAAAGGAATGAATGCGTCTTTGGTCACCAATTGGAACGCATATTATTATCGAACACGCAATGGCGCAGAAATTGATTTAATCATTGATGGAACTTTTGGAACGTTACCGATAGAAATTAAGTTTGGTTCTAAAATTGATAAAAGACAGCTGGGTTCTCTACATTCTTTTATAAGTGAACATAATTTACCATTTGGCTTGCTAATTAATCAAAGTGATAAAATCGAGTGGTTAAGCGAACATGTGCTGCAATTGCCGGTATATTATATCTGAACTTTCTGCTTCAAGTGGTTCAGATTATCGTATCTATGAACGACTTAGTTTTCGTAAAATAAGCGAATTTGAATGTTTTGAATGTAAATTGCGAAGGGCCGGGTTCATTTTGTAATCCCACAGGCGATATCACATGTCATCCGAATGGTGGGTTACGCGCTAAGAAGCGCTAACCCACCCTACAGGACTGATGCTTTCACGATGTCATTGCAAGCTATTTTACTTAGGCGACGGAGCGCTGTAGTCAAGATCATGGCTCTGAACGATTACATAGAAACAATTTTCAGCGGAATACCAGGCAAAGGTGTTGGGAATTTTTTGTGCGTGATCACGCGCACCAAAACACATAACAGACTTAACAACGTCACCGTTAATGCAAGGGTGATACTGACCTCTACCGGTGCTTCACTAAATTGAGAAACTTGATAAAAAATAACTGCGATACCATAAGCCAATCCGGTGGTGTAAACCATCGATAACACCGCCAAACGATGATTCAATTCACGCGCCATCGCTGCCAAAGTTGAAACACAGGGAAAGTACAATAAAGTAAACAATAAATAGGCAATCGCACTGCTGCCACTCCCAAAATAACGCACCAAAGCATGTTCCATTTCGACTGTGTCTGTCGTGGCGGCTGCGACAAAGGGATGGATCAGCGCTTCTTTCAGACTCAGCAAATTATCCCAAATACTCATGAACGCGGCCTGAATGCCACCCAACCAATCAAAGCTGGCTTGTGTGGCCACGGCTTGTGCTGCATCCACATTCACATACAAAGCAGACAAGGTGCCCACCACCACTTCTTTGGCCAAGGTGCCGGTCATCAAACCCACCACTGCTGGCCAATTGTCTGAATCAATCCCCATGGGTGCAAACACGGGCGTGATCCCTTTCCCCAAAGCAGCCAGCACTGCATGCGGATTCATTTGACCTGGCGTAAAACTGCCATCCACGCCTATGGCAGAAAACACCCCAATCAACACACATAAAGGCGTAATTAAAATGCCCGCACGCCATAAAAAACTTTTTAAACGATTGGCAGTGTGTTGCCACACAATACGCATGCTCGGTAAACGATACGGGGGTAATTCTAAAACCATTGGGGCCGCTTTCACCGTTTCTTTCACACGCAATAAACGCCCTGTGAACACCGCCACCACAATCCCGGTAATATATAAAGCAAACACCACATTGTGTCCGCCACTTTCAAAAAAGGCCGCCACAAAAGTGGCATAAATGGCCAAGCGGGCCCCACATGACATAAAGGGCATCATGAAAATAGAAAGCATTCTGTCGCGCGCGCGTTCTAAATGACGTGTCCCCAATATGGCGGGCACGTTACAACCAAATCCCACCATCAAAGGCACAAAGGCTTTACCGGGTAAACCCAACGCTTGCATGCCGCGATCCACCACAAACGCTGCACGCGCCATATAGCCCGAGTCTTCTAACAACGACAGTAAAAAGAACAAAGCGCCAATCACCGGGATAAACGTTAAGGTAGTGGTGATCCCTAAACCAATGCCGTCGGTGATCAAAGCAATGAAGACCGTCGGCACCGCTAACTGTGTCAGCAAAGCATGCAAACCATCGACTAAAAATGTTTTAGAAATAATTTCGAAGAAATCTTGAAAAGCCCCGCCAATGTTAATGGTGCATAAAAATACGCCATACATGACAGTCAAAAACAAAGGAATGCCTAAAAAGCGGTTTAACAAGAGGCTATCTAATTTTGCGGTCAGCGTATTTTTGACAAGAGGCTGTGCCTCTAAAAACAGATCCCGAATATAATCGTGTCGATTTTTTGCAATCAAAATATCCACAGGCATGTTATGAGTAGCCACAAGCTGCTGCTTGATAGATTGACAGGCAGCCACTTCGCACGCGCTGTAATCGCGCGAGGTATCCCCTTCACAAAATAAAATGGCCCTGCCTGAATCCAATCCCTGCACAGCACATTTTTTTAAGGCCTTACAAAAATCTGCCTGAAAATAAGGCCAAACCGCATCTCGTGTTTGTGTGGCGGCACGTTCAATCGCGCGCTTCAATTCAACCAAATTGTCACGCTTGTGGGCACTCACCCACACCACTTCACAAGGCAAGACCGCTAAAATCTGCGAAACGTTTTGACGCTCTTCGGCTGTCAACACATCCGCCATATTGACAGCCAAAACCACCGGTTTATTTTGTTCTAGCAATTGCAAAGTCAGATAAAGATGACGACGCAATTGTGTGGCATCAACCACATTTAAAATCACGCCTGATTTTTCGGTGTTTAAAGCATTTAAGGTAATGCGCTGATCCGGCATATCTTCTTCAGCATTCGAAACCAAAGAATAAATGCCAGGCAAATCGATGATATCAAAATTAAAGGCGTCGTCTTTACAGCAGGCCTTTTTGGCTTCAACCGTCACCCCCATCCAATTGCCCACGCGCTGGCAAGCCCCGGTTAAAGCATTAAATAAACTGCTTTTACCGCTATTGGGGTTACCGACGAGCCAAACGGATAAAGAGGATTTCATGGTGTGATCTCAACGAGAACAAAACTGACTTCTTTACGACGTAACGAGATAAGCGAACCGGCTATTTCAAGTTCCATCGGATCGCCCAAAGGCGCCATCCGCTTGACTGACAAAGTAGCGCCGGGAACAAAACCCAATGCCAACAAGCGCTGCCGAAGGCTCGGGGAACTGTCTTCAAAGCCCAGTACGACGGCCTTTTGCCCCACTTTGATATCGCTTAAATGCATGGTTTATTCGGGAAATTCAACTTAATTAAATTATGGCAGGATGCAATAGATTGTCAATGGTAAATGAGAATTATTTGCATTAAGGATGTGGGTTTTCCATGAAAATCGATAACTGGAGTTTGCGATTTTCATGGAGAAAATCGGCTTTGTTGAAAAAGTCAGAAGAAGTGGAAGCTGTTCTGCGTGACGGGAGAGGGATTCGGATCCCTCTCCCGTGTACTCACGGGAGAGGAGCCAGCTCATGCGAGGCTTTGCGAGCATAGAGATGGCCGTGAGGGCGCGCCGCAGGCAGGCTAAAAGCTTATCAATAATGATGGGCATGGATAAATGCTGTTCTGTTGTTCACTTTATAGATCGCCTATAAAGTGAACAACAAAAAACGGTTCACGAACGCAACGCGTCTTGCAGTGCCAACAAGTATTCTGCTTCATCGGGAAAAGCCCCCTTCTGGGCAGCAATCGAGAAGGACTCGGCCAACACACGCATCATGCGATGCTCAATTTCGTGGGCATCATGACCGATTTTGGCGCGGTGGTATAAAGCGCGGATGCCATGTGGGCGATCGGTTGAGAGTTGTTCACGCAACCCCAAATGCAAGGCCAGATGGAAATACGGATTGCCATTCGCCCCAAAATCAGCGGTGGTAGACGCTTCGTTTTCAAGCAAGGCATGCCATTCTGGATGCCACAACACCACATCCACAATGGATTGTTCTAAAGGTGACAGCACTGCGCCCGCTTGATGCTTGGCCCATGCTTCACACATTTGTTTTCGTAATGCTTTGCGATCGTGAGACAAGATCATGGCCCCACCTTATTTTTTAAAAATTGCATCACTGTTTCGCGCAGCGGCAATAATTTTCCATGGAAAAAATGTCCGGTATCTTGAAAAACTTCATATTGAAAAGTGGATCTATCACGAAATGAATCCGCAAAAGTTTGTACCGCGTCAAATGAAATGACTTCATCTTTGTCGCCTTGTAAAAGCAAAACAGGGCATTCAGGCAAACTCAAATTCTGAAATAATTCGCGCTCCACAGGCGGGGCCACCATCACCAAGGCATGCGTTTCGATTTGTAATGCCGCTTTGGCGGCAATACAAGATCCAAATGAAAATCCCAATAATATAAGGGCATCATCGGGTCGGATTTTTTTTAAGTGGTGGCACAGTGCAAGGGTATCCGCTGTTTCGCCCACCGCATGACTGTGCTGCCCTTCACTTTTACCCACGCCGCGAAAATTAAAACGAATCGAATCAATCCCTGTTTCAAAACAGGCTTTGGCCAACATGCTCACAACTTTGTTATGCATGGTGCCATCAAAAAGAGGATGAGGGTGACACACCACGGCATTGATAGCACGCCGCGGCGAGTTGTGATCATTTCGGCAAGGTGTGAATTTACATTCCAGCGCGCCCGCAGGCCCGGGAAATAAGCAGGTCACTTCTTCTTCAGGAAAGGTCAGCAGATCAGGCAGCGGCATTGTCGACTGATGCCGGAACACGAATAATGTTAGCGCCTAATTTAAATAATTTTTCTTCGATACGTTCGTACCCTCTATCCACATGATAGATGCGGTGAATTTCTGTATTGCCTTCTGCGACCAAACCTGCCAACACCAAGCTGGCTGAAGCACGTAAATCGGTGGCCACCACAGGGGCGCCCCGCAAAGTTTCGATGCCGCGTGAGTAGGCAGTATTGCTATTGATTTTAATGTCCGCACCCATGCGTAACATTTCTTCTACATGCATAAAGCGATTTTCAAAAACCGTTTCGCGAATGGTTGCCGCCCCGTGCGCCACGGAATTTAAAGCCATAAATTGTGCTTGCATGTCTGTGGGGAAACCAGGATACGGAGACGTATCAATATCCACAGCGCGAGGACGTTCCCCCCGCATATCAAGCGATATCCAATCATGACCCAATTCGATGTGTGCACCGGCATCATGCAGCTTATCCAGTACCGATTGTAAAATGCCACCAGAAGTATGGGTCAACTTGGCACGGCCCCGTGTCATGGCCGCTGCCACCAAATAGGTGCCTGTTTCAATACGATCGGGTAGCACGGCATATTCGCCGCCTTTTAAATGCGACACACCCGTGATGGTCAGGGTGCTGGTCCCTGCCCCTTCAATGTCTGCGCCCAAATGGTTTAAAAAATTCGCCAAATCGATGATTTCAGGTTCACAAGCCGCATTTTCTAAAATGGTGACACCTTTGGCCAACGCGGCGGCCATCATCAGATTTTCTGTACCCGTCACGGTCACTGTTTCAAAGCAAAAACGTGCCCCCGATAACCCTTCTGGTGCACGGGCTCTGATATACCCATTTTCAATTTCGATCTCTGCCCCCATGGCACGCAAGCCATCGACATGCAGGTTCACTGGGCGCGGACCAATGGCACAACCGCCTGGTAAAGACACATCCGCTTGCCTAAATTTGGTCAACAGTGGCCCCAAAACCAATATAGAAGCCCGCATGGTGCGAACCAATTCGTAAGGTGCCTGATATGAGTGAATTAAGGTGGGATCGAACACGATGTTGCCATCTTGTAAGGGCGAAGTTTTCACGCCCAAGCGACCCAATAAATCGATAAACGTCGTGACATCGCTTAAGTGCGGCACATTGGAAATTCTGACAATATCATCTGCCAATAAAGCAGCTGCCAAGATAGGCAACACGGAGTTTTTGGCCCCCGAAATGCGCACTTCGCCCGAAAGGGGTTTGCCACCTTGAATAATAAATTTTTCCATTGCGCTGAATCGCTTCTTTAAAAGTAAAATTAATGTGAATTCTGGTATTCAAGCGGAGAGACTGTCTTCAACTGCAAGGCATGCACTGCACCTGAACTGATCAATTCTCCTACTACGGCATAAACCATTCGTTGTCTTTGAACCAAGCTTTTCCCTTCGAACTCTGGGCTGACCACTAAGGCTTCGAAGTGATGCCCATCTTCTGATTTTACAACAACAATGGCATCTTGCATGTTGGCTTGAAGCAATTGCTCAAGCGCCTTAGCATCCATCATAATCACCCCCCCAAAAGTGCTCACCCTGTAGCCAGGAGCGTCCCTTTTTGGCCAATCTTGCGTTAAAAATCATCAGAAAAATCCTCACGTACCGATGTACGCCCCGGTTTTTCTTCGATTTTTAACGCAACCTTGTCTCAAAAATGAACGCTCTTGTTACTTCTACATCGGTGTGAACGCTTACAAAAGCCGGCAAGGGTACCAGATACCGCAGAAAAACTCACGCCCAAGTCAATACCGAATCCAAACCACTGACTCTCACAAGATCCATAAAAAACAAAGGGGGATGTGAAATCAAAAGCTGCCCACCCCGTTTTTGAATCATTCGCCCAAAACATAAAATAACCGATACCCCTGCACTGTCGCAGGCCACCAAATCACTTAAGTTCAATATGAACTTGGTTTGGTTAGGCAGCAGTTTGGTCTCTAGCTTAAACAAAGCTTCCATGGCGCCCTGTCGAGAAAGCTCACCGGATAAACGGATCCCAGATTGTTCTGATTTCAGATCGAACGTCACGCTTATTCCCCAGAAACTGAATTTTTATTGTGCGTTATGCGCTCTGATTTTTTCAGTGACTGCCGGTAAGCCATCGTGAGCAATGTCAGTCGAAAACTGGTTTTGGAATCCTTTTAACAGGCTGACCCCTTCAATGACGATGTCATAGACCTTCCACTCGCCTGAAGCACGGGTTAAACGATAGGCAAGATGAACAGGTGCCGCATCGGGGGAGCTGATCACGCTGAATACTTGCACTTGGGCGCCTTCTGCAGCGCCTCGCAAAGGCATGTATTCAATGGTTTGATTTTCGTAATCGTTTAAAGACCCAGCATAGGTACGGATCACCAATTCGCGAAATACTTTGATGAATGCTTGACGCTCTTTTTCGCTGGCGTTGTTCCAAGCTGCACGCCCCGCCACCCAACGTGACATTTCTTGAAAATCAACGTGAGGCATCAAAAAGCGATCCACAATGTCATTGATTCTGTCAGGTTGTGCATCTAATAACGCACGGTTTGCTTTAAGCTCGCTGGTCACTTGGTCTGTCACGCTTTGTAACATATGAACAGGATCGGATGCTGCCAACACACTGCTTGCCAATAGCAAAGAGAAAATTGCGCCAACGAAGAATCGCTTCAGAGAAAAAGACATGATCGCTCCTTGCTTAAATCGGTTACAGATGATGCACTGGCTCGGCTTGGCCAGCTGAATTCGATTCATTTGGCTTTTCATTTACCTTGCTGGACGCCACAGGTTCAGACGCTTTGCTCGAAACAAACTTCGAAATCAAATCTTCTAAAACCATGGCAGAATCCGTTTGCGTTTCAGGGATCATAGCACCGGACTTTAAAGCCGTTTCGCTGAATCCAGGTGTCAACCCAATATAATTGTCGCCCAATAAACCCGCCGTTAGGATACTGGCTTTGGTATCGTCCGGTAATTGAATTTCTTGATGCATCCAAACCACTACTTTAGCAACAAAGTCATGGTTGAGTTCGATGGTTCGCACCCGCCCAACGGGCACCCCAGCAATGGTCACCTTGGCCTTTGGCTTCAGGCCCCCGGCATTATTGAACATCAGTGATAAAGGGTAACCCTTGCCTTCTTCGTAGGATGTATTCAAATTGCTCACTTTAAGCGCCAACATCAAAAGCGAGGCAATACCCGCGACCACAAACAACCCGACGGTGATCTCAATCCATTTACGCTGCCCCATCTCATCCCCCCGAAAACATCACCGCTGTTAAAAAGAAATCCAAGCCCAGTACCGCCAACGAGGCATACACCACCGTACGCGTGGTAGCCCGGGCAATGCCCTCAGAAGTGGGCGCACAGGCATAGCCTTGAAATAAGGCAATCCATGTACACACAAAACCAAACACGACACTTTTAACGATGCCATTTAAGACATCATCATGAAAATCCACAGCATTTTGCATGTTGCCCCAAAAGGCCCCATCGTCCACGCCTAAAATAACCACCCCAACCCAATACCCACCCAAAACAGCAACGGCAGAAAAGATCAAGGCCAACAGGGGCATCGAGATCATGCCTGCCCAGAATCGGGGTGCGACAATACGCTTCAAGGGATCGACGCCCATCATTTCCATGGCAGCCAACTGTTCGGTGGCTTTCATCAAGCCAATTTCAGCTGTGAGCGCCGAACAGGCTCTGCCTGCATAAAGTAAAGCAGCCACCACTGGCCCCAATTCACGACACAGGCTTAAAGCGACCATTTCGCCCAAAGCTTGAGAGGCCCCAAATCGAGACAAAATGTTGTAACCCTGCAAGCCCAACACCATGCCAATAAACAAACCCGACACCACGATAATGATGAAGGAAAGCACACCCACAGAAAAAAGTTGCTTCATTAACAGCTGAAACGCCCGCCCAACTTTGGGTTGACCGCTCATCACAGAAAATAAAAGAAAACTGGCTTGACCCGCCGTTTCAAAAAATTGAATCACCCAGCGACCCAAGCGCCGCACCTTACGCACAAGTGTAAGCATGATCATCATAAGCGTTCCTCGGCCAAATCTTGCGCATAATCCCGGGCAGGATAATGGAAAGGCACCGGTCCATCGGGTAAACCATCTAAAAATTGTCGGATCCAAGGGGAGGTGGATTGCGTTAAGGCCATGGGTTCGCCTTCTCCAATCACTTTTCCGTTGGCCACGATATAAATGTAATCCGCAATGCTAATGGTCTCTTTGACATCATGCGAAACCAGGACGGTGGTCATACGCAATGCATCGTTTAATAAACGAATTAGCTGCAACAACATCCCCATAGAAATGGGGTCTTGCCCGGCAAAGGGTTCATCGTACAAAATAATTTCAGGATCCAGCGCAATGGTCCGCGCCAAAGCCACCCGTCTTGCCATCCCCCCCGAAAGGGCCTGCGGCATCATATCGCGTGCACCCCGCAACCCAACGGCCTGTAACTTCATGAGGACAATGTCACGAATCATATTTTCTGGCAGATGGGTGTGTTCCCGAATCGGAAACGCCACATTCTCAAACACCGTTAAATCGGTAAATAAGGCCCCGCTTTGAAAGAGCATACCCATGCGACGACGCAGTTGGTATAAGGCATCATGAGATAAAGTGGGCACATTGTGACCCGCCACCCACACTTCACCCGAATCCGGTTTGAGTTGCCCACCGATAAAGCGCAGCAAGGTGGTTTTACCGGTGCCACTGGGCCCCATGATGGCAGTGATTTTGCCCCGTGGTACCGTTAGGTTCACATTGTCAAAAATCACGCGTTCACCGCGGTTAAAAGAACAATTCTTGATTTCGATCACAGCATCTTGCATGGGAAATCACGTGCGGTTACAAAAAAGGGATCACTGTAGCACTAATTTTAGTGTTTAAAAATAGCGCTTACCTCGCTACACTCACACGAACGCCAAAACAAGAGAAAGCCATGCCTGCTGCAATCCAAAAAGAAGCCCATTTACACGTGATTGAGAAAAATATGACGGGTTCATACCTAGAAATGGCCCAAGCTGTGATTAAAACAGAAATCATGGGGTTGCAAGAAGTGATGGCCAGACTCGACAGCGAGTTTGTCAAAGCATGCGAGCTTATTTTGGCCTGCAAAGGCCGTGTGGTGGTAATGGGCATGGGCAAATCGGGCCACATCGCCAACAAGGTCGCCGCCACGTTTGCCAGCACCGGCACCACAGCGTTTTTTGTTCATCCAAGTGAAGCCAGCCATGGCGATTTTGGCATGATTACCCGTGACGACGTCCTTTTAATGATTTCGAATTCCGGCGAAACGCCCGAAATTTTAGCGTTGCTCCCGCTTCTGAAACGATTTGGGGCCCCCATCATTGCCTTAACGGGACGGCCGGAATCCACCTTAGCCAAAACAGCTTCGGCACACTTGCATGTTGGTGTCTCAAAAGAAGCCTGCCCCTTAGGCTTGGCACCCACCACCAGTACGACCGCTGCCTTAGCGATGGGGGATGCCCTGGCCATCGCCTTGTTGGATGCACGCGGCTTTACTGAAGAAGATTTTGCGCAGTCTCATCCCGGTGGCCAATTGGGTCGCCGATTGTTGTTACGCATTAAAGACGTCATGTTAACCGGCGCCGCCATTCCCCGCGTGGCACCCGATGCCCCCTTAATGCGCGCCTTAGAAGAAATGAGCCAAAAAGGCTTAGGCATGACCGCCATTGTGGATGACCAAAACACCTTACTGGGACTGTTTACGGATGGAGATTTGCGTCGGGCCTTGGATAGAAAAGTGGATGTCCACAACACTGCGATTGCAGATGTCATGACCTCCAAATGCCGAACCATCACCGCCGATACCCTAGCGGTCGAAGCCTTAAATCAAATGGAAAAAATGAAGTTCAATGGGTTCTTGGTCGTGGATGCAGAAAAGAAAGTCATCGGCGCACTCAACATGCACCAATTGCTTCACGCAGGAGTCATTTAACCCATGCATAAAGGGTGGTTAATCGGTGCCTTTGGCGTGAGCGTGGCCCTGCTTGCAGGCGTCGTGTATCCACGCGCCAAACAACCCATTCAAAACACCCTGCCTGTCCCACTGACAAAGGCCGATAGCTTTATCGAAGGCATGGCGATGGAAGCGTTTTCTGCTTCAGGGCATTTAGCCTGGCAGATCACGGCAACCGATTCATTGCATACCGTTGGCAGCCACACCACCCTTATTCACAATCCCCATTTTTTGGTATACGAAGCCAACGGAAAAGAAATTCACTGGCAAGTACAAAGCCAATCCGCCACCGCTTACCATCAAGGCAATATGCGAAGCATTCATCACATTGATTTGGCATCCAACGTCGCATTAACCCTGCGCCCCCAAACCAAAAACAGCATGATTTTGCGCACAGAAACTGCGACCTTTACCCCTCAGACAGGCACGCTCACTTCTATCGCGCCGGTACAAATCGAAAGCCCACAAGGCAATGTAGAAGGCATCGGATTATCAGCCAATCTTAAAAACGGCACCCTGAAAATTCTCAAAGGAGTGAAAGGGACTTATGGCAAGCAAAATTAAATTAAAAGGGACTGTTTCGAAAGTTGCTATTTTGCTGATTAACAAGGCAAAAATGGTGAAAAAACCGGAGTGTACACGCCAATACATGAGGATTTTTGAGCCATTTTTAACGCAGTTAAGCGGCAAAAGAGCACTTTCGGGACTGGCCCTAAGCTGCTTACTGGGCTTAAGTGGCCGCATCATGGCCTTGCCCTTGCCCACTGACCCCGCTTTCCCAATGCATATCGATTCAGACAGCATGCAGTTTGATAATAAAACCGGGATAGCCGTGCATGTGGGTAAAGTCGTCATGCGCCAAGGCGAAGCAGAGTTATTGGCGGATAAAGTCACGGTGAAGCGCGATTCAAATGGCGAAATTGAAACCCTTGTGGCCGAAGGCAATTTGGCCCAACTGACGTTGCCCGCTGCTGCCAGCAAACCCAAAATGATAGGGCAAGCCCACACCATCACCTATGAAGCCAAAACCCAAACCGTCACCCTAAGCGGCGAGGCCCACCTCACACGGGGCAATGATGTGATGCAATCAGAATCCATTGAATATCAAATGCAGAAAGAAACCATTTCGGCCAAGCCCAGCCCCGGGGCACGCACACGCATTGTGTTACAACCTAGGGGCTCTTGACAATTCGCTATATCAAGCTGAAGTGCTGTGATTTTCGAGAAACGTAGCGCAGCATACATGGGCGTATGTGAGCAACGTATCACAGAAAATCACAGCACTTCAGCCGAGATAGTAGAATTGTCAACAGCCCCTAAAAAAATCGAGTTAAGTATGAGCAACGTTTTAAGCGTCAAAAATTTAAAAAAATCCTATCGTGGCCGCGAAGTGGTCAAAGACATCAGTTTGGCCGTGCACACAGGCCAAGTGGTGGGTTTATTGGGGCCCAACGGCGCAGGCAAAACCACCTCTTTTTATATGATTGTGGGTTTAATCCGCGAAACCAGCGGGCAAATTTTATTAAACGATGTGGAGATCACCCATCGCCCCATTCATGAACGCGCCCAGCAAGGCATTGGTTATTTACCCCAAGAACCTTCTGTGTTTCGTAAATTAACGGTGAAAGAAAATTTGCAAGCAGCCTTAGAATTTCAGCCGATTAGTAAAGACGAACAAATTAAAAAATTGAATGATTTGATCGAGGAATTTAATCTGTTTGAAGTGCAAAACACATTGGGCTTAAAACTTTCTGGCGGCGAACGGCGTCGTGTGGAAATTGCCCGCGCCTTAACGGCTTCGCCTCAGTTTATCTTATTGGATGAGCCTTTTGCTGGGGTCGATCCTTTGTCTGTCACACAAATCAATCAAAGCATTGACGATTTAAAGCGTCGTGGCATTGGGGTGCTTATCACCGATCACAATGTGCGCGAAACCTTAAAAATTTGTGATACAGCGTATATCGTGAACCAAGGCGAAATTTTGGCGCATGGTACGCCCCATGAACTCATCCACAATAAAGCGGTGCGAGAAGTCTATTTGGGCGAGGCTTTTGCGCTGTAAGGCAAAATAGTTATCGACTGGTTATGCGAGAATCCAAAATCCACCCTAAACTTAAGACATGCCCTCCTATATTTGAACCGCATGAAACCAAGCTTGCAACTGAAGTTCAGCCAACAACTGACCATGACACCGCAACTTCAGCAGGCGATTGCCTTGTTGCAACTTTCACTGGTGGATTTGCAACAAGAAATTCAAGATGCGGTCGAAAATAACCCCTTGCTTGAAGTCGTAGAAGACACCGATGCCAAAATCATTAACTTCAATGATCATGAAGAAGAAACGCTATCGGCCCACGATAGCGATCTGGATAAAGACGATGCCTTTAACGCTGAAGAAACCTTTAAAGAACCCTCTGAATTTGTAGATGATTACAAAGAAAACAGCCACAAATCCTCTGGCGAATTGGATACGGTTTATCAAGGCGAAACCCAAGAATCATTGCATGATTATCTACATTGGCAATTAAACTTGGGCAATTTTTCACCTCTAGACCACGAAATCGCTTTATCTATTATCGATAGCGTTGATGATGAAGGCTATTTGCGCGTGTCATTAAGCGAATTACGAGACAGTTTTGCCACCCAGCCCAAACCAGAATTGGCTGCATTCGAAAATGTCTTGCAACGCATTTGGTTATTCGACCCCGTTGGGGTGGGCGCAAGGGATTTACGTGAATGCCTCAAAATTCAACTTTCCCAAATCCAAACTGAACAATCTGAGACGATGCTATTGGCGCAGCAAATTGTGGACCGTTATTTAGAACAATTGGCCAAGCACGATCTTGTCTTTTTAGCTGGAAGATTACGGGTGACGAAAGAAGACATTGAAGCCGCACTTTCATTCATTCTATTGTGTCACCCCAAACCCGGATTACAGCTTGATATCAAAGCGCCAGATTACGTTATTCCCGATGTCTACATGCAAAAATACAACGAGAAATTTCGTGTCTTTTTAAATGGCGAAATGAACACTCGCGTGCAGATCAATCGCGCTTATGCAGCCTTAATAAAACGGCGCGACACAAGCGAAGATAACCAATACTTAAAGAAAGAGTTACAAGAAGCGCGGTGGTTTATTAAAAGCTTAGAGAATCGCAATAGCACGCTCTTAAAAGTCGCGACAGCAATTGTTGATTTTCAGGAAGATTTTTTCAACCATGGTGAAGAAGCAATGAAACCGATGGTGTTATCTGATATCGCCACAAAAGTGGGCCTGCATGAATCCACCATTTCGCGCATCACAACGCGTAAATACATGCATACACCACGCGGATTATTTGAACTTAAATACTTTTTTTCAAGTCAACTGAGTACAGAGCGTGGTGGGGCTTGTTCTTCAACCGCCATTCGGGCTGTAATAAAGAAGATGGTGCAAGCTGAAAACCGTCTTAAACCATTAAGCGATGAAGCCATCGCAAAGTTGTTACAGGAACAAGGCTTTCATGTTGCAAGGCGGACTGTCGCCAAATATCGGGAGGCCATGGGCATTGTGCCCTCTCATGAGCGTAAGCGCATGGCCTAATTTGCCTTAAGTCTTTTTTAAGGCGCGTAGTAAGGAGTCTGATCATGTCTTTAGCCATTTCATCTCCTCATCTTGCTGTCACACCTGCCATTGAAAATTATGTTAAAGAAAAAGTTGCACGACTCGAGCGCCATTTTGGGCGTTATATTGTGGATGTGCATGTTTTTTTACGGGTGGATCATCTCTCTCAAAAAGCAGAAGCACGCTTAGGTCTACGGCACGGTGATCATATTTTTGCAGAGTGCATTGATACAGATCTTTATGCCGCAATTGATGGTTTAACTGACAAAGTCAATCGTCAGTTAGGGAAAGTAAAAGAACAGCGAAGCGCACATTAAAAAAGATCTCGTTGCCTAGGGGCTGTTGGCATTTCGCTATATTTTCGAGATAGTAGAAATGCCAACAGCCCCTAACTGTCATTGCGAACCCAGTCGGCGTGACAAAGCCCTCTCGCAATGGCGACTGTGCCTTTACCCCTTCTACCCACGGAGAATTTTCTTCTCACTTTTCCGTATTGACGTGATGTGCGACTTTACTGATGGGGCTTTTCCGCTTGCCTGCAGCGCGCCCTCACCCATCCTGTCTAATCTCGCAAGGCCTCGATTGACATGACGCCTCTCCCATTCGCAAGGCCTCACGGGAGAGGCAGTGATGACACGTTTGTACTCAAACGTAGTCAGCACTGGTGAGGGCGCGCCGCAGGTGTGTTGCAAATCATTGATAAAGTCGCACATCGCGTGTATTGCTATTCGCATACTGGATGATACACTCATGCGATCGTTACCTGCGAAATCTCGCTACCATTCACGGTGCATTATGCCCTCTATCACAGAATTGCTTACCTTGGATCGTATTGAAGTTGATGCGCATGTCCACAGTAAAAAAAGATTGTTTGAACATATCAGTGAACTCATTGCAAATGATGTCAGTCATCTCAGCAGTGCAGATATTTTTTCTGTTTTATTAGCACGTGAACGCTTAGGCAGTACTGCTGTAGGACATGGGATAGCCATTCCACACGGTCGCCTTAAAAAGGCTGAAAGCCCTATCGGCGCTTTTTTAAAATTAGACGAGCCTTTGCTTTTTGACGCCATTGATAACGAGCCTGTCGATTTATTCTTTGTGTTGTTGGTACCGGAAGCAGCAGAAGAAACCCATCTAGAATGGTTATCGCTATTAGCGGAATGTTTTAGCGATGCCTCTTTGCGTGCTGCACTACGTGCGGCCAAGCAAAAAGAAGATTTATACAAAACGCTGGTGGATAAGATGGATGCTGTCCTTGCCATGCGGGGGGAAGCGTGCTGATCACTGGGAGTGCAGTATTCAAAGCCAAACAATCTTCTCTTAAACTGCGCCGCCCCTTCTATGATCCGCAGCCTGATTTTTCGATCACATCAGATTCACCCCATATTATTTCTATCCTCAATGTGTCGCATCCCACCCCTGTCATGATTTTGGGGCCGGAGGAATTGGCCTATTTTCAATCTTGTTCAGAAGCGACTTTATTAATTCATTTTGAATACATCAAAACCCGAACCAAACTCTTGGTGGTATGCGAAAAAAGTGATGAATCGCCTATTCTAATGAATGCCGCACAAACATTTGGCATTGCCCTTTGGTTTTCTGTCAAACACGCGGTCATGGTTTTAAAAGAACTCAAAGCGTTTTTTCAGCATCTCATTCATCCCCCACAAACCATTCACGGTGTGTTTATGGAAGTGTTTGATTTGGGTGTGTTGTTAACGGGCCCCAGTGGCGTGGGTAAAAGTGAATTGGCGCTGGAACTGATTAACCGTGGGCATCGCCTCATCGCCGATGATGCACCTGAATTCCGCTTAGAAGCCACAGATTGGGTGATCGGTACCTGCCCACAGTTGCTACGCGATTTTTTAGAAGTACGCGGTTTAGGTATTTTAAATATTCGCGATATGTTTGGTGATACAGCTGTCAAAAAACAGAAACGATTACAGCTGATTGTGCATGTGATGGCGATTCCAAAGGAAGAAATTCTGTCAATCGATCGCATACAAGGCTTACATCAAAGCGTCAATATTTTGGGTATGGTGGTGCCTAAGGTGACGATACCGGTGGCAGCAGGTCGTAACTTGGCTGTTTTGGTTGAAGGCGCGGTCCGTCATCATATGTTGAAATTAAATGGATCTTTGGCAGCAAGACAATTTGCCAACATGCAAGAACGCGTTTTAATCGGGGAGGCTTTGTGAAGCTGGTTATCGTCAGTGGCCGATCAGGATCAGGGAAAACCATCACCCTCCATGTGCTAGAAGACATGGGTTATTACTGTGTGGACAATGCCCCTGTTGCCCTATTGCCTGCCTTTGCAACCGAAATGGGGCGCGCCCATCCTTTGGTGGCCGTGAGCATTGATGCCCGCAATGCCCCAGCTGAGCTCACCGCCTTTCAAAAAGTGGCCACTGCCTTAAGAAGTGATGGCATCGATCTTGAAATTATGTATTTAGATGCCAACGACAACACCCTGCTGGCACGTTTTAGTGAAACACGCCGTAAACACCCTTTAACGGGGCCCACCGTGTCGCTGCGTGAAGCCATTCAAAAAGAATTGGATTTGTTAAACCCCATTGCGAATTTGGCTGATTTTACCTTAGACACCTCTGCCCTTTCGCGGCATGAATTGTGTCAAATCATTCGCGATCGCAGTGCCATTAAAAAAGAAGCCTCGCTCTCTTTAATGGTACAATCCTTTGGTTATCGACATGGTTTGCCGCCTGATGCGGATTGTGTCTTTGATGTACGCTGCTTACCCAATCCGTATTGGCGACTTGATTTACGTCGCTTAAGCGGTCTTGATGCAGAGGTCGCCAAGTTTTTACGCGCGCAACCTCAAGTGCAAGAAATGATTGAATACATCATGTACTTTTTGAATCGGTGGATCCCACGTTTTGAACATGACAATCGCAGTTATATGTCGATTGCCATTGGCTGTACCGGTGGGCAACATCGCTCTGTTTTCATCGTAGAAGAATTGGCGCGTGTCTTAAAACAAACCCATCCCCCACTTTTAGTACGCCACCGAGAATTGAGCCCACAACATGAAAAAAAATAACCCCGTTGGTATTCTACTGATTACGCACAGTGGTATTGGTGCCGAATTACTCAAAACAGCCAAAGACACTTTTGGCAAACTGCCTTCTGCATTGAAATTAATTTCTGTGCAACCCATGCATGATCCTGATGATCTGACTGAACAAGCCAGCGCCTTACTGGAAGCATTGGATTTAGGTTCTGGCGTATTGGTGCTCACCGATCTGTATGGTGCCACTCCTTCTAACATTGCGTTACATTTTTATAAAGAAGCAAGCCATCGCGTGCGTGTGGTGGCAGGACTCAACCTGCCCATGTTGTTTCGCGTGCTAAACTACAGCGACCTCGGTTTAGAGCTTTTAGCAGAAAAAGCTTATTGTGGTGGGCGTGATGGGATTGTCCAGTTGCCCGCTGAGATAAGTATGCCTGCCACAGTGGAATAATGATGCTACAAAAACAAATAGAAATTATTAATAAATTAGGATTACACGCGCGCGCTGCCGCCAAGTTGGTCACGCTCGCCTCGCGTTTTCAATCAGAAATTGAATTGTCTCGTGAAGAAAAAAAGGTCAATGCCAAAAGTATTATGGGTGTCATGATGTTGGCTGCCGCCAAAGGCTGCGCTGTCACTGTACATGCAGATGGCGAAGATGCAGCCGAAGCGCTGGCGCAAATCGAAGCCTTGATTAATGATCGTTTTGGAGAAGGTCAGTAGCAAATCAGTGCCTACTGCCCGTCTGCCCAATAGAAAAGTCCGTGTGGATCCCCTCCTTTCTCGACATTTTAACCGCAATTTCCCCATCCAACCCAAATTTTGTAAGTTATAGTACTAAGGTACAGTACCGAGTTTAAGTCGTTGGGCCTTTACTTTAACTATGTGTCAACAGAAGCGGGTTGTGTCATGGCTAAGCCTCAAGTCTCTTCTCAGCAACACAGCGCTTACCTTTATGGTGCAGCCGCGCTAAACCATGAAATGCTGCATGCCGCCGCAACCGCTGGTTTTGGTACCGCAAACTTCATCTTTACCCCTGTACAAAAATTCAATGTTGATGTAGAGATTGCAAAGGAAATTGCAAGAGAAAAGACCGCCCAGCTTCAAAACACAGCAAACCAACACGCTGCCAATACCAACCCAGTGGCACAATCAGAAGGGCATCAAGCCCCTGCACAGTCAACTGGAGAAGACGAAAATACCGCGACATCTCATCACATGCCCTACCTGGCACAAAACAATGTTGACGCGCCCTCTCTTGCAGAAGCATCAAGCGTACAAAATAATGATGCAATAAACACAACAGCTGATAGGCGTGATTCAAACGGTGCCGATATTTCTACCTTTACCAAAGCAGCGGCAGAAAATAATCAAAGCTTAAGCAGCATGGTGTCATCCACCACCACTTTATTAAACACCGATGCTTTGCAGCTTAGTTCGCCTGAACCTGTGTTGGCAAACGGTTCTTCGATTTTAGCACCCGTCTTTTTTTTCGATCCTCCTAATTACATCGCTTTAGGTGACACGCTGGATTTAAGACCGATGCGCTTTGGTGCCTTCGCGAATTTAGAAACTGGAGTCAATAATTTTTATGCGCAATTAGCAAGCAATTTACAAAATATCATTGGTGGCCAATACGGTGACACATTGGTGGGTCAAGGAGATGGCCATTTTATTTATGGTGGTGTCGGCAACGATTATATTTATGTCACCGCAATCAGTGGCACGTATTATGGCGGTGGTGGCACCAACGTCATGGATTATTCGATGGAAACCACACCGGTGAATATGTGGTTCAACACCGCTGTCGGCGGCACAGATTCTTTAGGTGATGCCTTCAAATCGTTTCAAGTGGTGGTCGGTGCCATTGCAGGCAATTCTACTTTTTATATGTATGGTAATTATCCCATCACCATTACGGCACAAGGCACGAATAACACCGTTGATTTTTCTAATATCACATCGCAGAGCGTAAACGTAAATTTGATCACCAATGTTAACTCCGGCGGCGCTGCCGGGGATGTGTTTTATAACATGAGCACTGTGGTGGGTTCAGCGAATGGGGGCGACCATTTTGTCGGCACAAGTAATGTGACATTTGTGGTGAATGCCGGTAATAACGTGATTGAAGGTGGCGCCATCAGTTACGCAAGGATGAGTGATGGTGGCAATGGACATGGCGGCGTGACCGTGCAAATGGGCGCGACCACAGGCTCAGATACCCTTGGCGATACGTTGACAAATGTGCATGGCTTTATTGGCAATGGCAGCGGCCAAAATGAATTAGATTATTCCAATATCGCCTCTCCACTCACCATCAACACTGTTTCTGGCACCGATTCGCAGGGTGATACATTTAGCCAATTCCAAAACTTCGTGGGTGCCGGCACCGGCAACACTGTTTTTTTGGCTGCGGACTCAAATCAAACTTTTACCGGAAATGGCACGAATAATACGCTTTCGTATCAAGCTGCTGGGGCAGCGATCACGGTCAGTCTCGTGGCAGAGACTGCCTCTGGTGCTGGTTTTAATTCAACATTCAGTGACATCAGTAACGTGATGGGCAGCCTAAATGGCGGGGACGTGATCACAGGGGATGCCAACGACAATACGATCACTGAGTTCACGGGCACCAACGTTGTCATCGGTGGAGGCGGCAACGATACCGTTTATACCGGATCGGGCAATGATACCGTGACACAAAATAACGGGGGCAGCCTGAATGTCATTGTGAATGCGGCCGGGAACACCGGCACCGATGTCTTCACGGGCGTCAGTGGCCAAACGAATCGCCTCAACTTGAGCCAGCTGAATAATGCGTTTACGCTCACTTTGAATGACAGTGCGACGACCCCCGATACTGTCACCGGTAACACGGTGAATGAATCACTCATCAATTTCCGCACTTACAATGCCAGTAACGCGAACAACACGCTTTCGTATGCCAATATTGCCTCTTCCGGCGTCACCGTTAATTTGCTGACCATGGCACAAGCTGCAGCGGGAACGTATCAAGACTCTTTGGGCTATACCCTAAGCGGATATTTTTCTACCGTGATTGGCTCAGCTGATAACGACACGATCACAGGTTATAGCAACAATAATTTGTATGGTGGCAGTGGCGGCAATGACACGATTTACGGTGGGACAGGCAGCAATTATCTTTATGGATCCACCACCGGCTTAGGCACCATTTACACCAGCGCCAACACAACAAACCATGTATATGGTGGCACAAGTGGCGTGCTTTATGCCTACGGCAACACGGGAACAAATTATTACTATGGGGGCGGAGGCTGGACAGCGGGCGCACTCAATACGCTCAATTTAAGCGCGCTTGCCAAAACGTTCACGCTTCACTTGGATACAGGCACGCTCACGGCCACAGGTGTCACAGACACCTTTGGCAATTTGCAGCAATTTACTTTCGGCAATACAGGCTTTAATACCGTTTACGCGCAAGCCGCCACCACCGGCATCACCGTAAATGGGGGCGCAGGCGGATTGTCTGTTTATGGTAATGTCGACAACAATACTTACAACGGAAATGCCAGCGGCGCCAATAAAATTGATTACACCAATGTAAACAGCGCGGGTTCGCTGACCTTGAGTCTGAGTAACGCAAGTGGCATCAATGCCGGCATGGTCACCAATGTCGCCGGCACGCTCAATAATACGTTAACGAATTTTCAAACCATCATCGGCAACGGTCAAAATGACACAGTGGTCATTAATCAGTACAACAGCAATAGTTTCATCAGCTTTAACGTCAGCAATATCGGCGCCACGCCCACACTTTCTTATGGCAATACCGATGGCGTGACGGTGACCTTAAATGCCAACAATTCGTTCAACAGCGATTCTTTTAACGATCACATCACCGGCACTATCAGCACCCTTTATGGTTCAGCCGGAGATGACACCATAACAGGCGGCAACAATAATACCCTTTATGGTGGCAGCGGCGGCAACGACACCCTTTACGCGGGCACAGGCACCAATACAATTTATGGTTCCGCCACCGGAAACGGCACCGTCTACACCACAGCCAATACAACAAACAATGTGTACGGCGGTGTCTTAAATGGCACGGTGAACGGTACGATTTACGCTTATGGCAACACGGGTACAAATTATTACCAAGGCGGCAACAGCTGGACCCCCACCACATTGAACACAGTGGATATGAGCAATCTTGCCGGCCCTTTTATTCTGCATTTGGATACGGACACACTCACTGGCGCGAACGTCACCGACACTTTTAGCAATTTGCAACAATTTACATTCGGCAACACAGGCTTAAATACGGTCTATGCGCAAGCGGGCACCAGCAGCATCACGGTGAATGGCGGCGCAGGTGGGCTCAATGTGAATGGGAATGCAGACAACAATAACTACTACGGTAATGCCGCAGCCGGTATTGCAGGCTTAAATACGCTGACATACGGGAACATCACAAACTTAATTACCAGCCCGCTCACGTTCACCTTAAATAATCTGGGTACCCCTAGCCTGTCTGCTTTCGAAAACATTTCCAACACAGCCATCGGCCTAAACAATAACTTACTGAACTTTCAAAGTTTCACCGGCACTGGTTTGGGTGACATATTCAAAATTGACAGCGCGTTTTCGACGACCGCAGGCTCAACAGGTTACCTTCTGAATGCAGGCACCGTTTCAGGAAGCGGCACGCCAGCAGGCGCCACGCTCGATTACTCAGGCATGGCCACAGGCGTGAACGTCAATATCAGCGGCATGAATTTATCTTCTGCCTATTACAGCACGCCCACCGGCGTGGTGAGCGCACCCAGCCTGGACTCAAACTATGATTCTTTAGGCGACAGCTTTACGGGGACATTTACCACCGTGATTGGCTCGAGCCAAGGCACCCACAACTTCATTTATGGCAACAACTTAAACGACACGATTTATGGGGGTGGTGCTTCAGGTGTCACCATCATCAAGGGCACCGGCAACAACAGCATTTATGGCAGCAGCGTGAACGGTTTGGTGAGCGGTTCCATTACGATTGTGGGCAACACCGGCACCAATTTCTTTTATGGTTCGACCGATCTAGACCAATCTGGCGTCACCATTGCTGACGCATTGGATTATCACTTAAGCAACGGCGCCCTCACCATTAACATGGCGATGAATGGCGGCAGTGCCGTGGGCACGCTCGCCGGCATCAACGATACGTTTACCTACTTTACCGTGTTATATGGCACCGACTATGGCGACACCATCAAAACAGATAACACCGACACCATTTATGCCGGCACCGGAAACAATGTCATTACGGGGCAAGGTGGTGCTGGCACGGGTTCAAACAATGTGCTCATCTACGGCGGTGGCAACAGCGACAATATCACCGTGGGCAAAAACAGCACCGTTTACGCTGACACCGCCAGCACCGTCAATGCCAATACAGTGGGATTGGGCAACCAAACCACGATTAACGCCATCGGCAATAACAACTCTATTTACGGTGGCGGTGGCGCAAACACCATTACCTTGAGCGGATCACACAACCTGGTGGAAGGTGGCGGTGGCAGAAATATCATTACCGACACAGGCAGCAACAATACCATCTATGGCAGCACGCAAGCTGGCATTGCCGCAGGGGTCGGCGGCTCAGTTGGCTCAGGCAACAACAGCACGCAGGTCGGCGTGACAAACGACAATCAAAACATCATCTATGGGGCAAGTGGCGACACGATTTATGGTGGAAGTGGTGTCAATTACCTCTATGCCAGCGGCATCACCACGCCGGGGGCAGCCCTTGTATACGATCCCAATAACCCCGCCTCGCTCATTGGCGCAGGCTATGATCCCACTTCACCCATCGCCACGTTATACGGCGGGGTCAGTGGCGTGAATGGCACAGGGGTCGGCGCCTTATCCACCAGCACACAGCAATTTGTGGTGGGCGCGCCTTCTACTGCAGGCGGGACAGATGCGGCCGGCGCTGTGGGTGGCGGCAATGTGACCATGTACGCGGAGACCAGCGGCCACGCCTATTTCTACGGCGGCACAGGTTTTAATATCTACTACGGTGGCACAGGCAGGAATGACGTGACCGGCCATGGCGGCGCGGATCTCTTTTATGGCAGCAGCGACACCAGCATAGACACCTTAACCGCTGGCAATCATGCCTTTTCACAAAACAATCTGACTTTTACCACTGATGCTGCCACCAACATGCTCACCAGCATGAGCACCACTGCGGTCGGATCCTATTCGGCCTATACCATTCAAGCCAGTGATTTGCAGAGTCTCAACCAAGCGGCACTTCAAGCTGCCTGGGCCATTGGCGCACTCCCCACTATTTTTGAAGCGGGCAGTGCCAACAATACCCTCACCGGGAACTTGCTGGATAACAATTTCTTTTCCGCCGGTTTGGCTGGCATCGGCAGCCAAACCATTTATGGTGGCAATTACAGCAACATTGTTATCACCGGAGATGCCACGGGCAGCGGCGATGCTTTTTATTTAAATGGTGGGCTTAGCAACACGGGCACCAGTACTTATGCTGATTATGTTTATGCCACCAATGGATCGCATCTCATTCAGATGGCTTCTGGCGCCAACGTTTTGAACTTACAAACGGCCAATGTTTTGGGCACGGATAGCTTGGGCGACAGCTACCTCACCAATACCAGCACCATGAACCACAACCAAGAAACCATCACCGCAGGCAACGGCAACAATACGGTTGCCATTGCCGGCTCCGTTTCTGGGAGCCTGAGCTTAGGCAACGGCGCGAACAACGTGCGATTTACCCCCGGCAGTGATAGCAGCAATACCGCAGCGGTCTTAATGACGGTCACATTGGGCACCGGCAGTAACACTGTCACTGCGGATTATGGCACCGATACCACGGTGGGACTGCAGATCATAACAAGTGACATCGTGGGCGCCACCAACACCATCACGCTCACCGATCAAGGCAGCGGCACATCTCAAGGTTCCAATTTTGGGAATACCGTGACGGCGGGCAATGGGACAAACATTATCACCTTGAATGCCGACCAAAGTATCACCCAGGCGGTCAATACCATCACGGCCGGCAATGGCAACAACGTCATTGCCTTAAATGGCGCCACATCCGACAACATCACACTGGGGACCGGCAACAATACCATTCAGTTTAATGCGGGCGCATTGGGTGCCACAGCGGTCGTCAATGCGACCATACAACTTGGCTCAGGCAGCAATACGGTGAGCTCAGATTCGAATGCCAATCCGATTGCGAATCACAATTTTGCCTCTGATTTTGGTGCTGATACCAATCTCAACATCACCGTCACCACAGCGGATGTCGCAGGCTCTACCAATAACATCACCCTCAATGACCAAGGGACACACACTGTCAACGTCAATAATGGGACAGATAACATTTATGTTTCTGGCAACAACAACATCACTTTTAACAACGCCACCACCCATGTTGTCATCGACAACAGCGCCACCACCAACGCAGTCAACACCCTCTCCGGCGGCAATGCCAACAATACGCTCACCTTTATTGGCTCTGCGACAGATGGCACAAGCAGCACGCCCATGGGCTTGGGGAATGGCAACAACACCGTGTATTTTGAAGCGGGCTCGCTGGGTGCCAGCGCGGATGTCACGGCTTATCTCTCGTTTGGCCATGGCAGCAACACGGTTTACTCAGGTGATTTGGCCAGCCCAGATGCCCCAGGCGTCACGGCCAGTTTTGGTGCCGATACCAATATCAATCTCACCCTAAATTTCGACGAGCTCTCGACTGCCACCAACAACATTACCTTGGCCGATCTCGGCACGCACACCATCACCACTGGCGCAGGCACTGACAACATCTATGCAGGCGGGAATAATCTCGTTGAGTTTGACAGTAGTACCCAAACCGATACCTTCGATGGCCACCTGTACACCACGGCGAATAACATCGTCTATGGGGGAAGAGGCAATCTCACGCTAAAGGGCACGGCCTCTGCCACAGGCAGTGATTTCTTTTACGCAGGCGCCAGTAGTTCAGGGTATACCCATACCCTCTACCATTACGCGGGCATCAATGGTGTCTACCAAGGTGGCGGCAGCATGGGGAGCGGTAGCAATAATATCTTGAGCTATATCAATACAAGCTCAGCTGTAACCATAAGCTTATCCAGCGCTGCATACAGCATCACCGATGCGGGCGCTTTGTTTGGTCTGACTGCCACCACCACCACAGGCGCAGGGGCACAGCAAGATAGCTTCGGCAACATCATTGCCAACATACAAACCATCGATGGTTCTGCTTATGCTGACCGGATTACGGCCAACGGCAATCAAACGATTAATGGTGGGAATTATGTGGGTGGCACCGGCGGTCTTTATGTTGAGCTGGGCGCCAATGGCAATGGCAACACCATTCATGCCGGCACCGGCGGCGATAAACTCTATGCGGTGGGTGGCAGCAATAATGTGTTCTACGGTGGGGCTGGCGCAGATTTCTTGTACGGCGGTGGCACCGTGGGCACAGGCTCTTCAGGGGGTGACAACACCTCGGGGGCCAATACGTTCTTCGGTGGCGCAGGCGATACATTGATCGGGGACTTTGATACCGCCATCACCAATACCTTCTACAACACCACAAGCACCACCCTGGCCACTGGCAGTAACGACTACTTCTACGGCGGGGGCACCACCAGCAATCAATATTGGATAGGTGGCAATAATGCCCAGAATATTTTTAACACCACTGGCACCCCGGTCACCATCACGGGCGGCAGCGGCGCCTCTGCGGTCAACACGGTCAACATTACCTCCCTCGGGGGCATCACCTTTACCGGCGGCACCTCTGCCACCAACCTCTTAAATTACAGCGCCCTCACAGCGGGTGTGACCGTCAATAGCTCAGCCTATTCACCTACTGCTTATCTGCCGGTGACGGCCGGAAAGGATTCCCTCGGCGATACATTGTCTAATGTCACTTCCATCCTCGGCACGGCTTACAATGATACGTTTGTGGTGGGCAGCGGGCAGACGGTTCATGGCAACGGGGGTTCGGATACCTTCTATATCTCTGGGGGGGCCACCACCAATGATGTCCTGTATGGCGATAACGGAACCGCCACTTTTTTAGTTGCAGGATCAGACAATAATACCTTTTACGGGGGAAGCGGCAGCACAAACAACACCTTAAGCTTCGCCAACTATACAGGTGGGGAGACCTTCTTCGCTGATTTATCGACTGGTACCGATTCTTTCGGTGATACCTTCTCGAATATTCAAATTCTCTATGGCTCCCCTCTCAACGATACCCTCACCATTGGTAACGGGCAAACAGTCTATGGTGGCGGCGGGAGCGATACCATTTACACCGCGGGCAATGGCAGTTCTGGCACACCCAATACCTATAACGTGAATGCCAACAACTCCAGCATCACGCTCCTGGGATCCTGGGAGAATGTCGCTCTGAGTGGCACCACAGGCAGTCAGGTTTTTTCCGACGCTAACACGCAAACCGTTACCAACAGTGGCGGCAATAATGCTTTCTACGCAGGCAGTGAAACCAACTTTGTTGTTTACGGATCAACGAATGACAGCATGTATGGTGGCACGGCGGATCCCAATTACTTCTATTCGGGAGGCGGCACCCCGACCACTGGCAGAAATACTTTTTATGCCAACAGTACAGCAGAGACGTGGTACGGAGGCGCCTCTGAGACTAACAACTATTACGCAGGCGCAAGCACTAACATTGCTATAGTGGGTCATGCCAATGCGACTGACAATTTATACAGCTCAGGTGGCAGCGTGCAATATACAGGATCGGGTTTTGGTTCCAACACGGCGCTCAATGTATACGGCAGCGGCACAGTGCATGCCGATTTCACGAATGCAAACATCACCTACAATGACAACACGACGGGCGGCAGTGAAAGTGTGTCCGTTACTGGCGGCTCAAGCGCGGGTTTTACCTACAATAGCAGTAGCACCAACGGCAGTAATTTTACCTACACGCAATCCGGAAGTCTGGCTTCAGAAGCAGCGTTTAACTTAAATCTCTCAAGCGGCGTGGTACAGTCTCTTAACGTCAGTAATGCCAGCGTGGCTATCAACATTAATAATGCGTCTGCATCAAGCCTTTATGAGCTATACAATACCAATGGTGCGAATATTTATCTCTCCTCTGCCATTAGTTCTCTTGTGGGCAGCAGCGCGACGTATAGCGTGACGGGTTCGTCGGGCGATTACTTTTTAACTGTCAGTGGCAGCCTACACTCCTATACCATAGCGGAAATACAGACTTCATCGAGTCCCAATGTAAGCTGGGGCTAACACAACGCTAAGCGTTGTTTTGCCGGTACCTCTGGCACCAAAAAGCAAAAAACTGTGTTTCTGAGAAGGTTTTAATAACCGTTCTGTTAACATTTAGACCATACTCCGAAAGTGGCAGCCATTTTCGGAGTATGGTCTAAAATTTCAATTTCTTTAATGATAACAAAAAGTTATCCACCCGCTACGGTCATTTCATCAATCAAAACTGAGCCTGTTAGGATATTGCCGCGATGATCCACATCATCCCCAAAACCGATCATGCCTTTAAACATTTCTTTTAAATTGCTGGCGATGGTCACTTCACTGACCGGATATTGAATTTCGCCATTTTCGACCCAAAAGCCCGCTGCGCCACGCGAATAATCGCCCGTGACCATGTTCACACCCTGCGACATGAGTTCTGTCACAATCAGGCCTTTGTTCATGCGTTTTAATAATTGTTCAAAAGATTCAGTTTCGGTTTGCACACACACATTGTGCACGCCGCCAGCATTACCCGTGGTTTGCATCCCCAATTTACGGGCTGAATACGCACTCAATATATAACCTTGCACCACACCGTGTTGCACCAAAGTGCGATCGCTTGTGGCCACGCCTTCTGCATCGAACGGTGCACTGCCCAAGCCTTTTAAGAGGTGGGGTCTTTCCACCAAATTCACAACATCGCTGAAAACATTTTGCCCCAGACTCTCTAACAAGAAACTGGTTTTACGATACAAATTGCCGCCTGATACGGCTGAAAGGTAGGTTCCCCATAATCCTTTTGCGACACTGGGATCATACAAAACAGGTACCTTACAGGTGGGCACTTTGCGCGGCGATAAACGTGCGATTGTTTTTTGCGCGGCACTTCTGCCAATCACTTCTCCCGCGACCAAATCATTTTTATCGCGTGCCACGGTGTAGTCGTAATCGCGCTCCATTCGCCCTTTTTCGTCTTCGCCCACTGTGGTCACAGACAAGCCGTGTCGAGAAGACAAAACCTTACCCATAAAACCATGGCTGTTTGCATAAACTTTAAACGCTTCGTGGGTATCGATCCCGGCACCTTCTGAATTTGTGATACGTGGGTCAACATTCAAGGCAACGCTTTCAGCGTGTTTTGCGATCTCAATCAATTCCGCTGGGGTCACGTCCCAAGGATGATACAAAGATAAATCAGGAATATTTTTCGCCATGGACTCAAATGGGGCCAAGCCTGCAAATTCATCTTTGCAAGTGACGCAGGCAATGTCCCACGCTTTTTGTAAAGCTTCTTCAATGCCGCTTTGCGTTAAGACACCCGTACTGGCATGGCCCTTTGCAAAACCATTGTACAGTGTGATGCCAAAACCTTGGTCACGCGTAAACTCTAAGGTTTCGACCTGCCCCAATCTCACATTGACCGACAACCCTTTTGCCACAGACAAGCCCACTTCAGCTGCACTGGCCCCTAATTTTTGCGCATGTTTTAAAGCCATTTCGGTGAGCTGAACACATTGTGCTTCTTTTACCCAATCAACCATGTGCCGTTCCCCCCACTGTCATCGCATCCAATTTTAACGTGGGTTGACCCACGCCCACTGGCACACTTTGGCCTTCTTTTCCACACACCCCAATGCCTTCATCCAAGGCCAGATCGTTGCCCACCATCGAGATTTGCCCCATGGCTTCAGGTCCATTTCCAATCAATGAGGCGCCTTTCACAGGCGTGGTGACTTTTCCATTTTCAATTAAATAGGCTTCGCTGGCTGCAAACACAAATTTACCCGATGTGATATCCACGGAACCCCCACCAAAGTGCACGGCGTAAATGCCTTTTTTAACAGAGGCAATGATGTCGGCAGGATCGCTATCACCCGGCAACATATAGGTGTTCGTCATTCTGGGCATGGGTAAACTCGCATAAGATTCGCGACGGCCATTGCCTGTGGGTTTCATTTTCATCAGGCGCGCATTGAGTTTATCTTGCATATAGCCTTTTAAAATGCCCTTTTCGATCAAGACATTGTGTTGAGTCGGCGTGCCTTCATCATCCACTGTGAGTGAACCACGACGCTGACTCAAGGTGCCATCGTCCACAACTGTACACAGTGGGCTTGCCACTTTCTGGCCGATTTTGCCTGAAAAGGCAGACACGCCTCTTCGGTTAAAATCGCCTTCTAGGCCATGCCCCACCGCTTCATGTAACAAGACCCCAGGCCAACCCGATCCCAATACCACGGTCATGGTACCGGCCGGGGCCGGAATCGCTTCTAAATTCACCAAGGCTTGACGCACCGCTTCTTTGGCAAAATGTTCGGCAGAATGGTGTTTTAAAAAAGTATCAAAACCGTAACGCCCGCCGCCACCTGCACTGCCATGTTCTCTGCGGCCTTTTTCTTCTACCAACACATCGACTGATAAACGAATTAACGGTCTGAAGTCGGCGGCCAATGTGCCATCACGACCCAAAACCAAAATGACTTCGTACACACCTGCCAAAGACGCATTCACTTGCTTGACGCGATCATCTTGGTTACGTGCGCATTCGTCGACCGTTCGTAAAAGTTGAATTTTTTCAGGCGTGGTTAAAGATAAAATCGGATTCAAATCATCATATTGAATGGTTTGAGGTTGGACGGCTTTCAGCGTGATTAAATTGGCTGTTTCGCCTGCGTGACTGATGCTACGCGCGGCTTTAGCCGCCTCAATTAACGCCGGTAAACTTAAATCATCGGAATAGGCAAAGCCTGTTTTTTCACCCACAATGGCGCGAACACCCACACCGGTTTCCACATCAAAACTGCCGGATTTAATAATACTTTCTTCAAGCGACCAACTTTCTGATTGTACACTTTGAAAATACAAATCACCGTCTTCTACACCATTTTGCATTAAGGTGTGCATCACTTGATTCAGTTTTTCAATGCTCACCTGAAATGGGGCCAACAATTGTGTTTCTGCTTTTTGAATCCGTGATTCCAAGAGTCCCCCAATGATATCTTTTAGTCGAGACTCAGTGTAGTCCGGTCTGGGATCGCTCGCAATTGATAAAAATCAGCATGCATAGCCGTCTTACACAGCTTCACTTCTTCGTAGCTGTTAAGGGAAGGAAAAGGGGTGACCCAGCGACGATCTCGGGCTTTACAGCCCCAGGATGGGACGATCTACCCCTCTTCTGTTTATCACCCGTCGGCAATAAACAGCAAGCGTAGCTTGGATATTGCTTACACAACCTCACCTCTTCGTAGGATGGGTAAGCGTACTCGCGTAACCCATCATCATAACCCCCCCCCCCCATCGTATTTATACGAATCAAGAAAAATGAACGGGCGATTTGGCAGAGACGTTTTTGGGAGCATACGATTCGTGATGAAAAAGATTTTCAGCGGCATTTTGATTACGTTCATTACAAT
>Ga0302312_10000062_pt1 | contig 105730 bp, 97 predicted proteins | sample III_Palsa_N2_1_FD_200529 | JGI IMG/M metagenome (GOLD analysis project Ga0302312, IMG submission 200529) | Peat permafrost microbial communities from Stordalen Mire near Abisko, Sweden - III_Palsa_N2_1 | ecosystem: Environmental > Terrestrial > Soil > Palsa > Peat permafrost | place: Sweden... | reverse complement strand
CAAGAACCCATCGAATGTGATGTATATCTAGTTATAATTCCATTCCGCAGCAGGAAGTTTAGCTACAGTTGCGGCGTTGTCCTTGGGTCGATGACGCTTATATGTTTCATTGACATAACGGGTGGTAGTATGACCCAAAAGGAGTGCAACCGTCGCCTGATCTACCAATGCATCCTGTAATAGGATAGAAAAACTTAAACGGGCGCAGGAAAAGGTGATATCCTTGTTGATGCCAGCCCTTTTGACCCATTTACCTATAGACTTGTTGGCTCCATCATGTGTCGGCAATTTGAAAACGCGAATTTTTGACGTGTTCTGAGATTTCTTGGTTTTTCTGGTTGTAGTAACTTTTTCCGTTTATTTTTCAGAATAGTTAATGCGATGGGATGGAGAGTGATTTCAACCGGTTTGCCTGTCTTAACTTGAATAATCTTGGTAACTAATTTGTCACCATTTATATCGTCCCAATATAGGTCATGGACATCGCACCACCGTAATCCTGTGTAACAAGCGAAAATGAATGCATCCCGGATTTCAGTGTTGATTATGGATGTGCGGATGAGCTTTATATATTCGTCAGCTTCTAAGAATTCCTTTTCCTTCTTACAGGGATTTTTCTTGCTTTTTGTGTCTTCCGAGGGGTTAATTCTAAAATAACCTTCCTTCGTAGCAGTTTTTATGCCCCGTTTAAAAGCGCCGAAATAATCAGCAGGTGTTTTTCCAGTATAGTTGTCAAGCAAGTGGGATCGAAATCGGGAACAAAAGTTCTCTGTGATTTCATAAGGGATGAGCCTTGGTTTTTTTACGAATTTTCTGAATTGCTTCAGGCTACCTTGTAAATGCCTATTACCATCGCGTTTGTTGTTTTCAACGAATTCGGCATAGTAGTCCAAGAAATTGTCTTTCAATCGGTGTTGCGGAATGAATGGAGTTCCGATGGCCTGGTGTTCGATGGTCATCTGGGATTTCTTCACTTCCAGGAGTGCTAATGCCTGTTTATTGTGGTTTGCTTGGACCTGGCCGGTAGGATGGGTGTAAGTAAAGATTCCCGCTGCTATCCTTTCGTTGGCAGCTTTTCCCCATTCGTAAGTGTACCATGTTTTTTCCCCGTTTCTTGAGTTTTTGCTGGTGACCTGGATGCTCATTTTAATTGAGTCGTGATATCCAAGCTGTCCGCCATTTGTCCGCCAAAAAGAGCGGCAAAAAGCGGTAAAAAGCGGCAAAATCCACGGCGGACGTAAAACAAAAAAGTCCCGTAACTTATTGAATTACAGGACTTTCATTGATGATCTCGTGCACCTCATGAGACGGACATAGAACTCTTTTTGGGGCTCGCGGATCTATTTGTGGCGTAAATAAGGTTGGGTTTCAAGATTGTACGTTTTTCTAGTTTAACATAATGTGGTCGGTTTATCGAACTCCCACTTTTTCCTCTTGTCCGGGGCTGGTTTGGACGATATATTGATATGGTCACTGGGTAACAATATAGTTAGTTATTTATCTGAGACTGGTAGGAAGAGGATAAGGCCGCCTTCGCCCTACAGACTTTTGCTATCAAGCTTCCTGTAATTGGAGAAACTTACCCCGGAAATATTCTTGAAATACTTACTGAAATGCGCAAAGTCATCAAATCCAAGCGCACAGGCTATCTCTTTCATGGACAGGTCTGAATAAGTTGCCTGGTTTTTTGCATGGTTGACAATGCATTGTTGAATATGATGCCGCGCAGGAAATCCGGTGGACTTTTTCACGATCTGGTTCAGGTAATTAGGCGTAACGCATAGTTCGCTCGCGTATTCCCCGACCATTTTCATTGTCTTAAATCTGCTTTGGATCATTGTAAGGAATGTCCGTGCGAGTCTTTTTTCGCTCCTGGATGCAAAATCCTGCTGCTCAGGCTTGAAATGACTGGAAAAATAAAGTAGAAATAATTCAAGAAGCCTTCTTGTGATATCCGGTCCGCGCAGGAGACGGCGCTCAAATCCCTTTCTCATTTTTACCACCAGTTGTTCCATTTCATCCAATACGTGCGGTTCTCTCGGAACGGTCGGAAATGTCATGGTATCACCATAGTTGTCCAATAGCCAGGAGAAATTGCCCTGACCATCCGCATAAGATAGAAAATCCGGCGGAAAGGAGATGATATACCCTTCGGTCCAATCCTCCGGTGTCAGGAGACATAGCCGGCCCGGGGATAGAACGTAAATGCAATGGTCGCTGAGAATACTTTTGCACCCATTTACCAAAAGTGTCCCGGCGCCCCTTTTAATCCATAGGATCTCAAAATGGGTTATCTGCCTGGGTAGGCGGTAATGAGGGGGGAAATCATTCCCCCCTTTTATTGTATGCACTTCAACCTGAGCAGACTCGCGCCTGGCGGGCTGACATCGGCGGCGGTCAATATAGAAATTCGGTTGCATCATAACGGGTATATTAGTGGTCATCCATATTGCCGCTCATTAGCTGGATCAATTCCTGCGTAAGCTGATTAATTTGGCTGATGCGACCGGTGAGCGGCCCCGCTCCGACTATGCTCCATAGTTTTCTTTCGCCATGTTTCGCCTCCACCAAATCAAGGATCACATCTGCGACTTCAGCAGGATCTGCGGGGTTTTCTGACGGTTCAAATTTGCTAAATGTACGGCTTACGGCTGTTCTGATGCCTTCGCCATATTCTGCTTCTATATGAGCATGTTCTCCGGTGACCTGTTTGCCGACGATATCTGTGGAAGGGTATGCTCCGGGTTGTACGATAGCTACATCGATCCCAAACGATTTTAACTGGTGGTAATAGGACAAGGATAGGGAATCGACTGCTGCTTTGGTTGCGCTGTAGGCACCCATGGTGGGCGCGGCAAGCCTTGCGGCGACACTTGATAAAGTAATAAGCAGGCCCTCTTTTTGACTTCTCATAAACGGTAGAACCGCCTTGATCATCGCATTGGCGCCCATTACGTTGATCTGGAATAACTGATTGATCTGTTTGTAACTCAACGTTTCGGTTAGACCGATGTATCCCATGCCTGCATTGTTAATCAGGACATCGATTTTGCCTCCCGCATCAGCGCTGATTTCCCGGATCGCGTTATCGATTGATTCCTGGTTGGTGACATCGAGTTCGACAATATGAACTAATGCGTTGTTTTCCTCGGCCCATTTTTTCAAGCTCAATGCATTCCCCTTATTAGAGGTTTTGACATTACGCATTGTGGCGTAGACCTTATGGCCGTGTTTGGCAAGGACCTGGGCGGCAAGGAGGCCGAATCCACTTCCGCTTCCTGTTAAGATTATATTTTTCATGTCGTTATTTTTAAATGTTTAGTTTTTAGCAGCAATGGCTTGCTACTTTTTTAAATAATTGCCGAGGAATTCGGCCATATTGAGTTCCATTGGCCCGGATTGCTGAAAACCGGATGCAAACAAACCTTTGCAGCCTTCCTTTATTTCTGGCTTTCCCAGCAATTCATAGAACCAGTACTGAGAATAGTTCAGCCTTTCCACTGTCGCCATTGGCGATTTTTTATTGATTATGGCGAATGGTTGCTGATTTTGACTTTCATAATTTTTACAAAGATTAAAAGATGGATATTTTCTGAATGTGATTGTTTGCTGTATATTCCATAGTTGTGCCAATTCACTCCGTCCTGATTTAGAGTTGTTTAAGCAAGTTTGCCTTGCTGCGTTATATCTTTATATCACTTTTTATTCAGAAAAAATCCGGAATCTCGCTATTCGATGCTGTTCCGGCCGTTTTCAAATGCCGGCGCCGGACTCCCTTTGAAACCCATTCGGCTGATCGAAAATTCTTATGGTTACTGGAATCAAAAATGGATAGAACATTGCCCTGCTGTGGTAAATTGGTGATATGCCGGATTTTTCATCGTCAATTGTCCGAATAAAGACAACAAAAATGCGCATAAAATGAAAATAATATGTTCATTTTCAATGCTTTATAAAATGGCATATTTATCGTCTGATAGAAGGTTATTTAAGATAGCGAAAAAATAACATGAAGCATTTTGCCACTGCCGTTTGGAACGGATCCGGGCTCAAAGGGAACGGACAAATTACGCTTGAAAGCCGGAATATGGATCAGGCCCGTTATACGTTTAATTCTAGATTTAATAGCGATAACGGAACTAACCCCGAAGAGCTGTTAGCAGCAGTCCACGCCAGTGATTTTACCATGAAACTGAGCTTTATTCTCGACGGGATAGGCTTTGAGGCCTCTCGGTTAGAGACTACCTGCTACATATTATTTGAATGGGGCCAGATCAGCTCTTCTCACTTTATTTTAAGGGCGAACGTTCCGGGGATTGGTAAAGAAGAACTAAAAAAATGTGCCGAAGAAGCGATCGATACGGGCCCTGTGAGCCGCATCTTAAAAGTAAAAATAAGTATTGAAGTGATTCTGCAATAAATATGCCCATAGGGTGTCTTTTAAGAATCATCCGTCACGTTGCCGTGGTCGCCGCCTTTATCGGCATGGAACGAACGTCCCTTTTCGATGTCAAGCTTTTTCATCTTGGAATTAAGCGTCGATACCGGAACCCCCAGTAAGGCGGCCGCGCCATGTGAGCCTGATACCTTTCCCTTGCATTTTTTCAGCACTTCCAGAATATGGTCGCGTTCATTCTCGTCAATGGTCTTCACATAGCTGTCTTTGAGGATATCGGCGGTATCCTCGTTTTCAGCAACGGGGAGATGCATGTCCTTGATGGTGCCGCCGTTGGTAAGCAGAACACTTCTTTCCACCAGGTGTTCCAGCTCCCTTATGTTGCCGGGCCAGCTATAAGCGAGCAACCCTTCTAATGCATAATGGGATATATTATTGACCTTCTTCCCGGCGTTTCTTGAATATTTGCCAATAAAGTGTGACGTCAGGACGGAGATATCTTCCTTTCGGTTCCGCAACGGCGGCAAGGTGATAGGGAATACGTTGAGGCGGTAATAGAGGTCACTCCTGAACCGGCCAGCTGCCACCTCTTTCAGCAGTTTTCGGTTAGTGGCTGCTATAATTCTAACATCCACCTTAATGGTGGTCTTTCCGCCAACCCGCTCTATCTCGCGCTCTTGCAATGCTCTTAACAGTTTAACCTGCAGTTCCAGTGGCATTTCGCCGATTTCATCCAGGAACAAGGTGCCCTTATGGGCCAATTCAAACTTCCCGACGCGTCTGTCAAATGCCCCCGTAAAGCTTCCTCTTTCATGGCCGAAAAGTTCGGACTCGATCAAATTGGCTGGCAGTGCAGCACAATTTATCTTTACCATTAATTTGTCCTTACGTGGCGAGTTATTATGGATGGCGCGGGCAACAAGCTCCTTACCTGTGCCAGTCTCGCCAAGCAGCAATACGGTACTGTTCGTAAAGGCAACCTGTGACATCATGTGAAAGACCTTTTGCATCTCTGCTCCGGCGCCGATGATTTCACTGTTATTATTGGCCCCCGTAATTTCTTCCTGTAGATAGAAATTCTCTTCTTCAAGTCGCTGCTTATAGTTGCTTATTTCTGTAAGTTGATGTTCGATACGTTCGTTAGCGACGATATTGGAAATGGCAATGGAAATCTGCGCGCAGAGTGCCTTAAACATGGCCATATTGACCTGGTCAGGCATCGCCCAGATGAACCCGATGTTGGTATCGCCGGATCGTAAGGCACTTCCCAAAATGGTATCTATCCCTAATTTATTCCAAAACTGGGCGTATATAGGAATGTCTTTTCTTTTCATGATCTCTTTCACTTTTATTAGAAGTGGCTCTTGCGATGCCAGAAGCCGATCATGAAGGCCGTCTTTGATAGCATATTTACCGTTCCTGAGCGGCTGGAAATCGGGATCGGTTACAAAACTGTCATTGGGATCATAGATGTAGGTGGTAGTGGTAATTCCATCTTCGTCTATAATCCGTAAAATATAGATTTTGATAAGTGATAACCCTTTTAGCGTGCGGTTGATGGCCACGGCCAGGTCCGTTTTGCTACGTACTTTGGCAATATCATTGCTGAACGTGAGTAGAATGGATTTTTCCCTTTCCCGCCTTTGGATGTCGTCATTGGAGAGGATATTAGAGATGGCGATAGAGATCTGGGCGCATACTCCTTTTAACAAACTAAGATTGACAGGTTTTTCGGAATAAAGCCATAAAACGCCAATATCTTCATTGGCGGCGCGTAATTTAATACCCATAGTATAGGTAAATCCCATCGATCGCCAAAACGTAATATAGGCGGGGACATCCGACTGCGCTGAAATGTTGTCTAACGAAAATTTCACCGGCTCTTCTGAGGCGAGTACCCTGTTAAAATAGCCGTCCTTGATTGGGTAACGCTGGGTCTTTACAATTTCGAAGTCAGGAAATTGGTTGGCGAATTCTTCCTGGTCGATAATATAGGCGTAGTGAGTGGAAGTATTTTCATCGATCAACCCAATGACAAACCCGAAAGAGGACAACAGGTTCCGAAGCTTGGTGCTGATCACTACCGACAGATCGCTTTTATTATTGATCGTCGCCATGTCTTTGCTAAGTTCCAGCAAAGCGGACTTCTCTTTTTCCCGTTTTTCGCTTTCTTCAATAGTAAGGACATGAGAAACGGCAATGGAGATCAGTTTCACTACTCCGGTAATCAAGGACATCTTCTGCCGGTCGAATACATCAGGGGTTTTACTGAAAAAGCTGATGGCGCCCAAAAGGCTTTCCTTTTCCACAAAGGGGAAAATGGCGACCCGCTTAATCGAGTTTATGGCATCATTTACCTCAATAAACAATGGCTCGACAGTTTGAATAGCCTTGGTGATGGGGCTATTGTTCAGGTCATTATCTCGGCAGATCAGTGATTCGAATGGGTCAAAACTTTTGGTTTCTGCTGATCCTGGCAAAAAGGGCCTGCACTTCATATTACCCTCTTCCACAAGCAGTATGCTGCAATGAGAAAACCCGAACATCGCTTTTAATTGATTTCGGAGGAGTACCATTAATGTGGGCCTTGTTTGCGCCAGCGCAATCTCTGCACTGAAGGAGAGTAGCAAGGTGTCTGATTGTGATTGGCGGGGCTCGCCGGTCATACTTATATATTATTGTTCAATAAAGCCTTATTGGAACAGGGTGACAAATGACTAGGTTCAGCGACTGGCAGGGGTGGCGCTGATGGTCGTTTCTATTTTTATGATCTTGGAAATGGCGCAACCCAGCCTGGCCTGATTCGCAAATTCCTGGAATTGTTGCGCTGTGGCACCGGGGATATTTGCCTCCACGGTAAAGTGCAGACCTTTTATTTCTGGCCGATCGGCTTCATCAAAGCCGAGGTTGATATCGACGACCGTATGAATGCTCTCCGTCGTCAGGTTGTTCTTGCCGGCGACATTAGCCAAAGCATGGTTGTAACAAGCTGCATGTGCAGCGGCCAATAATTCTTCCGGGCTTGCGCCGGGTGTCCCTTGAAAGCGGCTTGCATAGGAATAGGCCTGTTCCTTGATTACGGGGCTTTCGGTTGATATGGTGCCTTCCCCTTGTTTCCAGGAGCCTTTCCAGGTTGATATTCCCCTTGCTTTCATCTTTTATTTATTTATTTCTTACCAGTTTTCAAATCAGATGCCAACCTATAATGCTTTGAAAAGCATCGCGTTGTGTTCTTTTGCTGGGGTCAGGGTATCTAAATATCACTAATCAGTATATTTTTTAGCGAGAAATCAATAGCGGGTCTTTTGGGAGTGTTGTCATTGAAATTAAGGATGCTTATTTCCCATGCAAAAATTATAATTTTAGTTGTTTATCAATTGACATGTTACTATGAGAAGGATAAAATATGGACTACTGTTGGCTATCGTTTGCTGTACGGTAACCATAACTGGTTTTGGCCAGGCGATCACAGGCGGCCTTGCGATCAGTGGAGATAAAGATACTGCTACGTTGGAGCAATTAATAAAAATGGCGGCTTCCCGAGCTCCCGATACCGGCAAGGTCAAACTATTGCTCCAAATCAGCAAGCGGTATTGGTTCAGCGGGGAAAGCAAGAACCTGGACACTAGTTATGCCTACGCGAAGGACGCGCATGAATTGAGTGTGTCGCTGCATGATCAAACCGGAGACAACGATGCGATCTTTATCATGTGCAAGTCGCTGGCAAAAGCAAACAAAATGCCCGAAGCAAGCGATTTGTTGAGCCTTGTTTATGGCGAGGCGAAGACCCGATTATTGTTGATATTGGCTGAACGCTACGTCAACCATCAGCCTGTGGACAAGGCCTACCTTGTCAAGGCTTCTCCCTATATGACGGATGCCTTAAGGTTAAGTGATTCGCTCCGGTCAGATTATTGGCGGCATGAGTGCCTGTTGCTCTTTGGTAAATATTATTTCGAACAGGGGGACTTGCAAAAGGGGAAGAACTCCATCCTGGAGATTATTGCAGATTGCAGGCGTTCGGGAGATCTGTCAGCGCAAGCCCACTACTGGTCTGAGCTGGCCCATTATATACCGAAATTGGACAGCACTTATCAAGACCAGGCGAATGCCTGCGCAATGGCGTATAAATTGTACTTGCAAGCCGGTAAGAAAGAGGATGCGTTATATGCATTAAGAGATTTCGCCATTATCAATATAACTTATAATAAGATCGACAGTGCAGAAGAGCAATTGAAGGAAGTGTATTCGATGTTCGATCAATTGAAAATACCGCCGACGGCAGAAACCTATTTTCAGACCGGGGCGTTGTATATAAATAAGGGAGATATGAACAAGGCCTTAGGGTATATGATTAAGACGATAAACCTAACGGGAAAGGAAAACTTGTTCAGATATGCCGTTGTCTACAAGAATATGGCGAGTGTTTATTTGCAATTAGGACAACCTCAGAACGGCCTTTTATATGCGCAAAAGGCTTTGGAAGCTGCTGCTAAGTTTGATAATTGGCAAGAGAAATATATCATATGCTTCTACGCGGTGAAAGCGCTGATTGAATTGGGAGAGCCGGAAAAGGCGCTTGATTTTACCCGGCAATTCACCAATGTTTCTCCACCGCTCAGTTCGATTGCAAGGGCATCGGTCGCGTGCTGTCTTGGAATGAGTTATGATGCGATGGGACAATATGTTGAGGCAGAACGATATTTTCGGCAAATGATTGCCGATGAGGATGCCTTTCAACAGGAATTAAAGGCAGATGTCTTTCATTTTTCTTCCTTGGGTGTCAGCGAAGTCAATCATGTTATAGGGGCGTTCTATGTAGAAAGGAAAAGATACCGGGAGGCGAAACCGTATTTAATTAGGGCGATCGGTCAAACGCATACTTATCAGGAAGCAGTGGAAAGAAGCGATCTTGAGCTATTGCTGTTCAAAGTGGATACCGCGCTGGGGGATATACGCTCGGGCATGAATCATTACATTGCCCACACGAGGATCAATGATTCGGTATTTAATATTAAGAAAAGCGATGAATTACAGGAAATGCTGGTAAAATATGAGACGGCACAGAAAGAACAATCGATCCGTTTACTGCAAAGCGAGAGCGATAGACAGCATGACGAACTGAAGCAAGCGGGCTTCCAGCGAAATATAACGCTCGGCGGAATCGCCTTATTGCTGTTTGCAGGGGCTTGGGCGTATAATGCTCTTCGGGTAAACCGGCGTAAAAACCGGTTGTTGCAGCGCCAGCAGGGGGAGATCAACGAGCAAAATTCAACCTTGCAGCAATTGGTAGGCGAAAAGAACGGTCTGCTTGCGGTAAAAGACCTGTTGCTGAAGGAGGTTCACCACCGGGTTAAGAATAATTTACAGATCGTGATCAGCCTGCTGGAATCGCAATCGGCGCACCTGGAAAGCGATGCCGCGCATGTGGCGCTGCTGGACAGCCGGAATCGTGTACAGGCTATTTCTCTTCTTCATCAGAAATTATATAGCTCCAATAATGTCACAGAAGTCAATATGGAGGCCTACGTCCTGGACCTGGTGAGTTATCTGGATAATACATTTAACGCTAAGAGGAACAATATTGCTTTTAAGAATTCGATAGACCCGATCAGGCTGGATATCGGACAAGCTTTGCCGGTCGGGATGATCCTGAATGAAGCCATTACCAATGCCCTTAAATATGCGTTTCCCAACGGTGAGAACAGTATAATATCCGTCTCTCTGAAGAGGGTGGAGGGGGAAACCATCCGGCTCCGGATCAGCGACAACGGCATAGGGCTGCCGGCAGGCAATCAGAACCGGGCAACCAAGTCCCTGGGGCAAACCCTGATCAAGGGCTTAAGCAGGCAGTTGAAAGGGAGGCTGGTGATCGAAGGCAGCAACGGGGTGGTTGTTACCGTTGAGTTCGAGGCGGAGACGATTCAGGAAATCGATAGAATAGTCCACTTGGAACAGGGCTACTAATTTCCGGCAAGCCATTCCAGGATATAATCCGCATCTTCTTTCCAAGTGGGGAGACCTAGCACAAAGTGGTTTCGGTCTTTAAATTCTTTGTAGTCAAGAATGGAGCCGCTTGGCTTATATTTTTTGAAGTTTCGTTTGTTCAGATGGGCGGGTATAATGTGGTCACTGCTGCCGGCTGTGAATAACAGGGGCGCGTGCGGTTTTCTGAAGTCTACTTTAGCGGCGCGGCTCAACCCGCCTCTGGCAACTCTTTTGGATTCAGGAATGGTATTCTCTTCATATGCTGTTTTCTGGCTGGATAGCGGCATGCCATTCACAAATGCGTATTGCCAATCTTTAAATGACATCAGGTATGTCTTTTTCAAGGAAGTCAAAAGTCCCAGGGCTTTCCAGGTTGATTGTAGAAAAGACCGTTCATAAGGCAAAACCCCCACCGGAGCGACAGAATGAATGGCGACCCCGGCTGCTCCAAGGTCACGATTGATTAGAATTTGGGTGATGAGTCCGCCCAGGGAGTGGCCGATGATAATTGGCTTTTCTGTATAACTATTGACAATGGAAGCATAGAAATTGATCAATTTGTCCAGGGTAAGTGCTGCCAGTCCTGTATCGAACGGCTGCATGTTCCTCAGTTCGTGGGCGAGTCCGTCTTTATAGGGCCAGGGTGGCGCCACTGTGTTATATCCATGGGCCCGAAAATAGGTTTGCCATTCGTCCCAGCCTTTATGGCTGACAAAAGCCCCGGTAATAAACACAATGTTTTTGGTTCGGATAGAGTTCATTGGTATCATTTTTATTATCAATGCAGGCTTTCCATCGAATGCCATGCCAATACATTTCTTAATGAATACCAATGTGATAGACTATATTTTCCTTTGGAGGGACGGTTGTTTTTTCGCTAAAAAATAAATTATTAGCGAAATTAAGGTGGTTTGCTGCGGGGTGTCAGCCTTTTTCAGACTGTTTCTGTTTTAAAAAGAATTTCTTTTCTATCCCTAATTTTTTCATCCTGGAATTCAAGGTAGATGTATTCATCTTAAGCGCTTCTGCGGCACCGCCCTTACCAGCGATTTTTCCCCGGCACTCCTGGATCACCGAAAGGATATGATCCCGTTCAATTTCGTCAATGGTCCTGACCTGGTCGGATTTGCCTTGCGAAGAGGAGGTGAAATTATTTTGAGGCATAGCGAGGAACGTCAGATTGTCGATCAGCGGCCCGTCGGCCAGCAACACGCTCCTTTCGATCACGTTGTTCAATTCCCGTATGTTTCCGGGCCAATGGTAGGATAGCAACTTTTCCTCCGCCCTTGTGCTAAATCCGGTAACCGTCTTTCCCATCGCCTTTGAACTTTTATCGATAAAATGTTGCGCCAGCGAAAGGATGTCTTCCGGGCGCTTGCGCAATGGTGGCAGGCAGATGGGAAAAACATTTAGCCGGTAATAGAGATCAATCCTGAAATGGCCATCGGCCATCTCCTTTTCTAAGTTGCGGTTGGTGGCAGCGATGACACGGACGTCCGTGGGGATGGTTTTCTTTCCACCAATCCTGTCGATCTCTTTTTCCTGTAGTACCCGCAGCAATTTGACCTGCAGTTCAAGTGACAGTTCGCCAATTTCATCCAGGAATATGGTGCCTTTATCTGCCTGCTCAAATTTGCCGATCCGCTGGTCGGTAGCACCGGTAAATGCCCCTTTCTCATGACCGAATAATTCGGATTCGATCAAGGTGGAGGGTAAAGCGGCACAATTCACGGTGATGAGGGGTTTATCCTTCCGTTTGGATAAGTGGTGGATACATTGTGCAACCAGCTCTTTTCCCGTGCCGCTTTCGCCTAGCACCAACACGGAAATATCCGTCGTCGCCACCCTTTGAACGTGATCCAGGACCTCCAGCATGCTGGCACTTGTCCCGATCATCTTTTTCAAAGCTCTTTCGGCAGCCGGGTCGTTGGCATCGGGCGGTACTGAATTTTTCCGGAATATGTCTTGCTGATTTTGATCATGCTGATACCAGGCGATATCCAGGGTGACTAATACATCTGTCTCCCGGAAAGGTTTGACAAGGAAGCCGTAAGGCCGGGTAGATTTAGCCGCATCCAGCGTCTCCTGATTGGAATTGGCGGAGAGGTATACAAAAGCTATTCCTTTACGACGGAAAACTTTTGCCAGGTCTATTCCTGTCTGATCGCCCTGAAGGAAGATATCCAGCAAAACGATGTCAGGTTTATCTTTCGAGATATTATTCAGCGCTTCCTGCACTGATGGTTCGATTCCGGAGACGGTATATCCTGCCCTTTCGAGGATTATTTGCAGATTATTGGCCTCAATAAACTCATCTTCTACTATCAGAACTTTTTTACTCATAAAGAACCAATTTTTCAAGGCAGCATTTGGGTTCTTACAGAATTCATTGGGCGAATACTTCTTCGAGCGACGGGGTCAAATTAAGCAATTATTCATTTATATTAAAAAAAACGTTGCTGGAAGACATCAACACATGAGTTAAAATATATGCTGTGTTAGTGCGAAGCGAAGTTCACTGGCCTACTAGTGAAATATCACTATTCCGGAAAATAATTAGCGAATTGCCAATAGATTTTTATACTAAATATAATTTTAATTACTTGATATTCAGTTTATTGTGATGTGGCATAGCAATTGGCTTATGAGGTCATCAAAGCCAAAAACAAAACTAAACTAATATGAAGCCTCTCACCGAATCCTTACTTATATCTGGCCCAGGCTGACGATTTGCACAGTCGATATTAAGATGTATCCATTGACCGCAGCTATTTCTGGTAATACCTCGCTGAATGCAAAGTGTAGGATAATATATCGCTGTGCCATACTTACAAACAATGACTGAAAAGGATTAAAATAAAATAAACTTCAAATCAATAAAAATGACGCGCAGACCCTTACAAAAATGTTTACTGATAATTTCCGCATTGACGCTCATTCAGGCCACCGCTTTTTCCCAAACATCAATAATAGACACTCCCATGACTAAGATTCAATCTAAAACAATCTTGTTTATTACAGGGGCATTTGTAGACAGTGCCTGCTGGAACGAATGGCAAACATATTTTAAAGGCAGAGGCTATACCACAATAGCGCCGCCCTGGCCCCACAAGGATGGCGACGCAGCCACGCTCAGGAGCCGCCAGCCGGATAGCGCCCTTGCCGCTGTCTCCTTGCCGGATCTGATATCCTATTATACCAATATCATTCAACAATTACCCGAAAAGCCCATCCTGATCGGACATTCTTTTGGCGGGTTGCTTGCTGAAATATTGCTCAATAAAGGACTCGGAGCTGCCTGCATTGCCGTTCATGCTGTGGCTCCTAAAAACGTGCTGCCCTATGAATTAAAGTTCCTGAGATCGAATGGTAAGGCGCTCGGATTTTTTACATCGATCCATAAACCCTACCTCATCTCTTTCAAAAAATGGCAGTATGCGTTTACTAACGGTATGACCCGCGAGCAGCAGCAGGACGCCTATAACAATTTTGCCATCCCTGAATCCAAAAAGGCCATCAGGGGCGGCCTTAGTAGTGCCGCGAAGGTGGATTTCAGAAAGGCCCACCTGCCGATCCTGATTCTGGCCGGCAGTAAAGACCATTGTATTCCAAAGCATTTATGCCGGCGTGTTTATAAAAGGTACAAGTCCGGGAACAAGGAGTCTGTCACGGAGTTCGTGGTGAAGGACCGCAATCATTTTGTGCTTGGACTGCCCACCTGGAGGGAAGACGCCGGGTTTATTTTCGACTGGATTCAAACACATTGAGCGGCTTGATAATGAGCCTGATCATCGAAGACCACCTACTTTAAATAACCTTTAATTATTTTTTATGAGCATTCACATTAAGAAGCATTCCCCCGCCTATTGGCAAGTGACACTGGACAATCCTCCCCTTAATTTATTCGACCAGGGAATCTCCGATGCATTGGTGTCGTTGATAGACGAACTGGAAAATGACAAAGAAGTCAAGGTTGTCGTTTTTGACAGTGCGGACCCGGATTACTTTATGGCACACCTGGATGTGGTAACGGCCCCGCAACTAAGCCTTGATCCGGGCCCGACAGGTTTGTCTCCGTGGCCGGACTTTACAGTAAGGATCGAACGGGCGCCGTTCATCACAGTGGGCGTATTAAGGGGCAGGGCCAGGGGCGTTGGAAGCGAATTCATGCAGGCAATGGATATTCGTTTTGCCAGCCGTGAAAGGGCGGTACTATGTCAGATCGAAGTTGGAACCGGTTTGATACCGGGAGGGGGAGGAATGGAACGATTGCCGAGGCTTGTCGGCCGCGCCCGCGCCCTGGAGATCATCGTCAGTTCTGAGGATTACGATGCGGATACCGCCGCTTTATATGGGTGGGTTAACCGTTCTATTCCCGATGCGGAACTGGATGCTTTTGTAGACCGGTTCGCCAAACGCGTCTCTGTATTCAGCAAAAGGGCCATCGCTACAGCAAAAGAGATTGTGAACAAAAGAACCGGCACTGCAAAAGTGGAGGACCTTGCTTCGACCCAAAATGTATTCTTTGGAATGCTGGCCTCGCCTGAAACGCAGCAGACCCTGGGTTCATTGCTTGCTGCAGGGTTACAGCAGAAAGGCGATGTGGAATACAATCTAGGCGAGAATTTGGGCAGGATTGCGGAGCAATCTGCCGGATAATCAGCAATAAAATACCATAAAAAAGCACAGCCATTAACAGGTATTTCCTTATTGCATTGGTTGGCGCTAGCCTGACTAGTTGTGGCGGACAAGGACCAGCCGATGACAATACGAAACCGTTAAACGAAAAGAGCATGAAAAAGGAGATCAAAGTAGCTGACTACGCTACGGACACGGCACTTGACCCGGGGGTGCGGTCATTTTTGAAGGCACTGAACACTTCCGGAGGGAAACCAATGGAAACGATGACCCCGGCAGATGCACGAAAAGTGCTGGAAGGGGCGCAGGCCTCCGTCAAACCTGATATGTCTGGTATTGAAATTTCGGAGAAAACGATTACGCAGGATGGGCTGACTGTGAAGATCTTTATAGTAAGGCCAGCAGGCATAAAAGGAAACTTGCCGGCTTTCATGTTCTTTCATGGGGGTGGCTGGGTTATCGGAGATTTTCCTACGCACGAGCGCTTGATCAGGGATCTCGTTGTCAGCTCCGGAGCGGTCGCGGTGCATGTAGAATACACCCGGTCCCCGGAGGCAAAATACCCAATAGCCCTCAATCAATGTTATGCCGCGACTAAATGGGTGGCTGAACACGGTTCGGAGATCAATGTGGATGGGAAGCGGCTCGCTGTGGTGGGCAATAGTGTGGGAGGAAATTTTGCGGCCGCAGTCGCGTTGATGGCCAAAGACAAGGGGGGGCCGGCGTTAAAGTTGCAGGTTTTATTCTGGCCCGTGACCAATGCGGCGTTTGATGACCAATCCTACTATCAATATGCTGCTGACCGTTTCCTGACCAGGAACATGATGATCTGGTTCTGGGATAATTACACGACGGACCCGAAGCAACGTAATGAAATTTATGCATCCCCGCTTCAAGCGACTACGGAGCAATTGAAGGGTTTACCACCCGCCCTGGTGCAAACAGCCGAAAATGATGTGTTACGGGATGAAGGCGAAGCGTATGCCCGCAAAATGAATGAGGCAAGAGTAGCAGTAACCCTTGTAAGATACCAGGGGATGATTCACGATTACGGTATGCTGAATCCGCTGGTGCATGTCCCTGAAGTGCAATCGGCACTTAGATATGCCGCTTCGGAATTGAGAAGTGCGCTGCAATAGTCACACTGTTAGACCTGAACAGTTGAAGGAAATCATAAATCAGCATTATCAATAACATCTAATCAAATTTACAACAAATGAAAAAGCTAATTCACCTGACAAAAACGGGGATTTGCCTCGTATTCATGGCTGTGCTGCTCGCTTCGGGGAGCGTAGCGAATGCTCAAAAAACAGTGAAGAACATCGTCCTGGTGCATGGGGCATTTGCCGATGGATCGGGCTGGGAAGGGGTCTATAAGATATTGACAAAGAAAGGTTACAAGGTCAGTATCGTAGGCAACCCCAATACGGGCCTTGAAGATGACGTAGCAGCCACCAAGCGGGTGATCGACCGCCAGGATGGCCCTGTGATCCTGGTAGGCCATTCCTATGGCGGAGCCATCATTACCGAAGCGGGTAACGACCCCAAGGTTGCAGGTCTGGTATATGTCTCTGCATTTGCACCGGACGCGAACGAAACCTTGCTCCAATTGCTGAAGGCCGGACCTCCCGCAACAAATTCGGGTATTCTTCCTCCTGATGCGAATGGATATGTATGGTATGACCTGGCTAAATATCATTCTGGTTTTTGTGCGGATCTCAGCGATGAGCTGGCGGCCTTTATGGCCGACTCCCAAATACCTGTGGCGGCATCGGTTTTCGGCAGCTCCATAAAGGAGCCGGCATGGAAAACCAAACCCTCCTGGTATATAGTTGCCACCGAAGACCAGACAATCCCGCCTGACGGGGAACGGTTCATGGCAAAACGCGCCGGCGCAACGATCACGGAAATAAAGGGCAGCCATGTAGTATTCATTTCTCAGCCTAAAGCAGTCTCCGCTGTCATTGAGGCGGCCGCCCTGGGCGCCATCAAGTAAATAAATGATAAGGGGCGACGCTGGTTAGCCTATGTACAGAAACACCTTCGTCGCCCTCATTTTATCCATTCATCTCACGCTAATTATTTATGAAAAAAGTACTATTCTTCGCCGCGCTATTTTATTTGTGTTCCTGTAGTAAAACGCATGAAGCGGCCGTTACTAAAACCTTTGTCCTCGTGCATGGAGCCTGGCAGGCGCCGTTTGCCTGGGAGTACGTAGGCCCTGAATTGGAAGCTGCCGGACAAAAAGTGGTGATTGTACAGCTTCCTGGCCATGGAACCGATACCACCAATCCCGCCACGCTAACCCTGGATGATTACCGGGATGCCGTGATAAACGCCATGAATGCGGCGGGTGTTCAAAAAACAGAGAAGGTCATTCTCGTAGGCCATAGCCTTGCAGGTATGATCATTTCGGAAGTGGCGGAAAAGATCCCTGCACAAATTGATAAACTGGTCTATATAGGCGCGTATCTGCCGGCCAACGGAACGCCTCTCATCGCCTACGCCAAGGCGGACACCGCATCTTGGCTCGGCCCGGCAATCATCCCGGAGGACATAGATCCTGTATCCGGCCTCCCTGGTCTCCTGGGCGTTCCCCTGGAAGAAGTGGACAATTTATTTTGCCAGGACGGCAATGCCGCCGTAAAGACCCAGTTGGTCAATAATTACAGGGATGAGCCGGGTCCGCCCTTCTTCATTCCTCCCGTACTTACAGCGGAAAATTTCGGCAAGGCAGATAAATACTATATCCACACTTTGCAGGATCATGTGGTAAGCCCCTCGCTGCAAAACGCGATGATTGAAGCAGCCGGCATCCCTTCTTCCAAAGTGTTTCCGATCAATAGCAGTCATTCCCCGTTCTTATCCAAACCGGACTCGGTCACTGCGATTTTGTTGAATCTGACGCGTATCCAATAATACTATTCAGCATGAAAAACATGGAATTTTTAAGCAACCAGGTCAGCACCAAGTTCATATCGGCCGGTGGAATCACTTACGCATACAGGACCCTGGGAGAAAATACCGGAGTTCCCCTTGTCTGTTTTCAACATTTTACTGGGAACATGGATGAATGGGACCCCCTCATTCTCGACGGACTGGCCCGGAACAGGCAGGTCATTTGGTTCAACAGTCGCGGGGTAGCCAGCACGACGGGTACTGTTCCGGAAAGCGTAGTTGAAATGGCTAATGATGCCGTCACTTTCATCACTGCCCTTGGCCTGCAACGAGTGGATCTTCTAGGTTATTCCCTGGGCGGGTTCATGGCCCAGGAGATTGCCGTGCTGCACGCCGGACTGGTAAGGAAAGTAATGCTCGTCGCGACCGGTCCCCGTGGCGGGGAAGGAATAGGTGAATTTCCACAATATTTGTCTTCCGCCTTGCAGTATGACGGCGCTGAACGCTTCTTGTATATGTTCTTCGAAAAATCCGGGACCAGCAGGGCCAAAGGCTTTGAAACCCTGGCCCGGCTCCAATCAAGGATACGCGATAAGGATATCCCGGTTTCCATGCAGGTCGTGGAGGCCCAGACGAAGGCAATTGCGAACTGGGGCAACGCTAATGCCCCGGACGACACCTACCTTAAAGCTATAACCCAGCCTATCCTGGTAGTCAATGGCAGTAATGACCGGATGTTCCCCACCATCAATTCTTATCGTCTTTTCCAGGGCCTTCCCAATGCACAACTGTCTTTGTACCCGGATTCGGCGCACGGTTCGCTTTTTCAGTACCCGGAACTGTTCGTCCAACAGGCCGCTTATTTTTTAGACAACGATATTTAATCATCTTCAAACGATCAATTGTGGAAAGCAGGACGATAGCAGTAAAACACCTGGTAATCAAACTCGATACTTCTTTTGAGCAATTCACGCGCATACTCGAAGGCGCCCTGGGCAGGCTCAACCATGAAGTCTTTACAAAGATGGAGAACGACCCAGCCCTGGTAGCCGCCGCCCTAGCCACCATGGGAGGCTATGAAGACCTGATCTTATTCGATATTTATGAACACGGAAAATTGCTGAATATTGCAGAAGCTCCCCGGAAAGCCAAACAGTATGTCATCGGAAATCCGGGCATAGCCAGCACGATGACCCGCCTGGATATCCGGGCGGCGCTTTATGCGCCTTTGCATGTACTGGTATATGAGCAGCCGGATAAGGTATCCTTTGTCGAGTATGATCTTCCTTCTTCTCTATTTGGGCAATTTGGTAATGCCGAAGTCACCCGAGTAGGAGAATCCCTGGATACTAAATTTGAACGGCTCATCAGGAAGGCGGATACCGATCTCAAAACCAAATAAAAATTAACGACATGAAAGCAACCGGAATTTCTACCTGGAAAGGTTCCTGGAAACAAGGAAACGGGACCATATCCACACAAGACGGAACGTTACAAAAAATAGCTTATACGTATCCAAGCAGGTTTGAAGGAACGCCTGGCGCCAGTCCTGAAGAATTATTGGCTGCTGCCCATGCCGGCTGCTTCAACCAGGCTTTGGCGAATGCCGCTGTACATCATAATATGGTGACTGAAAGTATTGATACCATCGTCGATATAGATCTGGGATTCGATGATGCGGGCCGGCCGGAGATCAAAAGCCTGCACTTTACAGTGAAAGCGAAGGTGCCACAAGCATCCGAGGCTCAATTTCAGGAATTTGCAAATATGGCCAGACTTGGATGTGCCATTTCCAAGATCCTGAAAATTGAGACGACCATCGAGGCCACACTCATCAACAACTAATTAAATAATTTACCATGTTACATGTAGAAAAAATAACGGAAACCTACTGGAAAGTATTGTTGGACAATCCACCCATCAACTTGTTCGATGATCAAATGGTATTGGACCTTCAAGGCCTGTTAAATGACCTGCTTGCCCGCCAGGTGAATGTGGTTGTATTTGAAAGTAGCGACGCTGACTTTTTCATCCCGCACAAAGACCTGACACAGACGAGCGGCGATCACCTGGGGACCGGCCCTACGGGGATGGCGGCCTGGCCTGACTTCACCTTGCGTATCGAGAAAGCCCCCTTTTTAACCATCGGCGTCCTGCGGGGAAGGGCCCGGGGGGTAGGAAGCGAGTTTTTGCAGGCATTGGATATTCGATTTGCCAGCAAGGAGCGGGCGATCCTTTCCCAAATCGAATTAGGCTGCGCCGTCTTGCCGGGCGGAGGCGGAATGGAACGTTTGCCAAAATTGGTCGGAAGAGCTAGGGCGATGGAAATCATCATGGGCTCTAAGGATTTCGATGCGGATACCGCCGCTCTATACGGGTGGGTTAACCGGTCCATACCTGATGCGGACCTGGATAAATTTGTTGATGATTTTTCGCTGCGCATAGCGGGCTATGATCACCAGTTGGTTGCCACATGCAAAAAGTTAATTAATGAGCGGTCGGGTCTTATTGCGCAGCAGGATTTTGCTGAATCCAGGAAGGCGTTCTTCGATCTGTTGACCTTTCCGTCTACCCGGAAGCGCATCCAGGAATTATTCGGAAAAGGCCTTCAACAAAAGGATTTTGAAATGAATATTCAGGAGTTCCTTGGTTGATAGAAGGAGGTTGGGGCTTGAGCTTCTTCAATATGGTGGCTTCGGGGGTAATAAGATGGTTTTTATAACGGGTGCAAGCCGTCAAGCAAGAATTTAATCTAAATGGAATATAGCGGGACTAAAAAAGCTATTGAATAATATGAAGTTTTTTAATCGAACACTTTATAGTGAAATAAGATAAGTTGTAAGAAGCTGATAACAAATAAATAAGGCTGCTCTTTGGGGAGCAGCCTTACAAAAAATTGAGACAAAGTCTCAAGGTGCGGAAGAGGAGATTCGAACTCCCACGCCGGTTAAAGCGCTACCACCTCAAAGTAGTGCGTCTACCAATTTCGCCACCTCCGCAGGTAACTTTTTATGGACGGCAAATGTAAGGGAAATTTTTGCAAAATGGACAAAATCCAACAAATCCTGGAATTCTACCATTTCCACCATTTTCTATCTAAAGACCAGCGGCCTCCCCCCTTGAGAAGCAGGTAGCAGGTTCCCAGCAGCATACACCAGTCGGTGCGGCCGGCGTGCAGCATACCCCACCAGCCGCGGTCAATCATGACAGGAAATTGGATGGCGACGATGGAAAACATGGTGATGATCAGCAAAGGAACGGTAGCCAGGCGGGTATAAAGGCCAGCGAGGATCAGTATGCTGCAGCCCATTTCCAGGAGACCCGTGAAATAGGCGGTGAAATATGGCATAGGAAAACCGATGCTCAGAAAGTGTCCTGAACCAAGGTCTGCCGGGAATATGAATTTTTGAATCCCTTCGGACAGAAAAATCCCACCCACCATTAGGCGGATGAACAATATAGAACCGGATGATTCTGTGGCTAATATCCTGCTTCGGATCATCATGGGGTAAGCGATAGTGGCGGAAAAGGTATAAAACAAAAGTGATTTGACGAAATTAACCCTTTATCTTTATCTGGATCAATCAAATGCTGCCCTTTTGCCATGCCGTTATTACTCTCATTTGCCGGTATCCTGTGCCTGATCCTGCTGATTGTTTGGTGTAAGTTGGATACTTTTATTTCCTTTATTGTGGTAAGCGTCGGTTTGGGACTGGCCTGCGGGATGAATGTACACCAGATCAGCGGAGCGATCCAAAAAGGGATTGGGAACATTTTGGGTTCTCTGGTCATCATTTTGGGATTTGGTGCGATGCTGGGCAAGCTGGTGGCGGAGAGTGGGGCCGCTCAACAGATCACGGAGTCGCTGATCCGCCTGTCAGGTCTACGGAATATTCAATGGGCGATGGCACTGGCGGGCTTGCTGGTGGGCATCCCCATGTTTTATACGGCTGGCTTTGTAGTAGTAGTGCCACTTATTTTTGCCATCGGCGCCTCTACCCGGCTTCCGTTATTATACATCGGCATTCCCATGTTATCAGCTCTTTCGGTGGCTCATGGCTTCCTTCCTCCGCACCCATCGCCCACGGCTATAGCGCAGCAGTTGCACGCTAATATCGGCAAGACCTTGTTATATGGAATGATCGCTGGTATTCCTGCCATCATCCTGGCAGGGGTTCTATTTGGGAAGACCCTGCGCAAATATATATCGGTGCCGGATCCTTCATTGTTGACGGTGCAGATCATGACGCGGGAGCAATTGCCTGGGTTGGGCGTCAGCCTGGTGGCGGCTTTGATGCCCCTGCTCCTGCTGACGGCCACGACCCTGTCTGATGCCGTATTAAGGGTGGGCCCAACGACCAGCGCCTGGGTGATCACCCTTAAGAAATGCATTGCTTTTATCGGTGATCCTAATATGGCCATGCTGATCTCTGTGCTGGTAGGTATCTATGCGTTGGGACTACGCCGAAAAAAGCCCATGACGAAGGTGATGAAATCACTGGAAGAGGCCTTAAAAGGAGTCGCTCCGGTCATGCTGGTGATTGCGGGTTCCGGCGTTTTTATGCAGGTGATGAGCGATGGGGGAGTGAATGGATATATCGCAGAAATCCTGAAAAATACGCCGATCAATCCATTGATACTAGGGTGGGGAATTGCGGGGCTTATCCGGGTGTGCACGGGTTCGGCTACGGTGGCCGGCCTTACTACAGTCGGCATATTGCTACCCTTATTGCACCAGCCTGCCGTACAGCCGGAATTGATGGTCCTTGCCATCGGGGCTGGGAGTCTCATGTTTTCTCATGTGAATGATGGAGGATTCTGGTTGTTCAAGGAATATTTTAATCTTACGATCCGGCAGACATTTGCCACCTGGACAGTGATGGAAACATTAGTATCGTTTGTAGGGCTGGCGGTCGTATTAATTATAAATTTTATTATTCATTAAAATCGTGATGACCACACTATGACACCTCAGGAAAATTTTGAAAAGTTGAAGCTCACTTTACCTCCCCCGGCAGCTCCCAAAGGGGTTTACAAACCACTGTTGATAGTGGATAAGCTGGTATATGTATCGGGGCACGGCCCGGTCAGAGAAGATGGCTCCCTGATATTGGGAAAAGCGGGCGCCGAAGTGGACAAGGAATACGCCAAACTGGCCGCCCGCCAGGTAGGATTGACGATCCTTTCTACTATTGTGTCTCATCTTGGCTCGCTGAACGCAGTTAAGCGCGTGGTAAAGGTGCTGGGAATGGTGAATGCTACGCCGGATTTCGGCCCGCACCCATTTGTAATCAACGGTTGCAGTGAGCTCTTTGCGGAAGTTTGGGGTCCGGACCTGGGTGTGGGTGTTCGCAGTGCGGTTGGCATGGGGTCTCTGCCTGAGAATATTACGGTGGAAATTGAGGCTATTTTTGAACTTGCTTGAAAAAGATGCAGGATGGAAAATTGGTTTGTACTGGAAGCCCCGGCACTTATTGACACACCGGCATTGCTCGTGTATAAGGACAGGGTGGAAGCGAATATAGAAAAGATGATCTCCATCACAGGGGACCCGGCACGCTTGATTCCCCACGTGAAGACACATAAAATGCAGGAGATGGTTGCCCTTCAGATTGATAGGGGCATCAAGCGGTTTAAGTGCGCCACCATAGCCGAAGCAGAAATGATTGCAAGGGCCGGAGCTGCGGCGGTGCTGGTGGCCTACCAATTGAATGACCCAAAAGTAGATCGCTTCCTGGAACTGGTGAAGGAATATCCCCGCATCGCCTGGTCCTCTTTGATAGATAATATCGGGTCCGCCCGCCTCCTGGACGAACGGTTCGGGGCTGTGGGATTGACGGCGAAGGTTTTTCTGGATATTGATAACGGGATGCACCGGACGGGGATTGCGCCGGCCCCCGCGCTGGACCTTGCCAGACAGGTAAAAGCATTACCGAATATTCGCCTGATCGGGCTGCACGCTTATGACGGGCATATCCGGGATGCAGACTTTGCCGTCCGTAAGGTGCGCTGTGATCAAGGTATGAAGCCGGTCAGGGCCCTTGCGGCGCAGTTGCAAAAAGAAGGCTTTGATCCCCCGACACTCATTGCCGGAGGAACTCCCTCCCTCACCGTACATGCGATGCATCCGGACCTCCTTTGCAGCCCAGGTACTTGTTTGTTATGGGACGTAGGCTATGGACAACAATTGACGGAGCAATCTTTTTTGCAGGCGGCAGTACTGATGACCAGGGTTGTTTCCCATCCGGGGCCCGGGCTCATCACAACGGACCTGGGACACAAATCGATTGCGGCAGAAAACCCCATTGATAAAAGGGCTTTCTTCCTTAACCTGGAAGGATACGAGGTCATTTCCCAAAGCGAAGAGCACCTGGTCATACAGGTAGAACCCGGTAAAGAGCCGGCCATCGGAACCGTATTGTACGCCGTTCCGTACCATATCTGTCCTTCAGTGGCTTTACACGATGAGGCCAGGGTCATTGAAAATGGCGTGCAGATATCTGTCTGGCCGGTGATCGCAAGGCGGCGAAAGATCAGCGTCTAAATGGCGAAAGATCAGCATTTAGATAAAGAGAAGGCCGCCCGAAAAACAGGCGGCCTTTTATATGAGCGAGCGGGCTTCAAACTAGCGCCGCCGGCGCCAGGCCAGCAACGACAGGGCCCTCCCGTGCTTTATCCCAATTTTGCCTTCAAATTCGCATCCAGCGCATCCAGGAATTCTTCTGTGTATAAGTAGTGCTTACCGTGCTCTACTTTGTTTCCATGTATACAGACGGCCAGGTCCTTGGTCATTTTACCGCTTTCTACGGTTTCGACACAAACCTCTTCCAGTGTATTACAGAAATGGATCAGGGCTTCGTTGCAATCCAGTTTTCCCCGGAAAGCCAGTCCCCGGGTCCAGGCATAAATGGACGCAATGGGATTGGTGGAAGTAGGATTCCCTTTCTGATATTCGCGGAAGTGGCGGGTTACGGTCCCGTGGGCAGCTTCCGCTTCCATGGTATTTCCGTCGGGGGTGATCAGGACGGACGTCATCAGACCCAGGGAGCCGAACCCTTGTGCTACGGTGTCGCTTTGTACGTCTCCGTCATAGTTCTTACAAGCCCATACGAAGTTGCCATGCCACTTGAGCGCACTGGCTACCATATCATCAATGAGGCGGTGTTCGTAGGTGAGTTTGTGTTCATCAAACGTTGTCTTGAACTCCTTTTCATAGGTCTCTTCAAAGATATCTTTGAAGCGGCCGTCATATTTCTTGAGAATGGTATTCTTGGAGCTGAAATAAAGGGGCCATTTCTTTTGAAGGGCGATGTTAAAGCAGGCGCGGGCGAAACCACGGATGGATTCGTCGGTATTGTACATCGCCATGGCTACACCGTCTCCCTTAAAGTTATAGACCTCATGTTCAATAACTTCTCCGTTTTCGCCTTCGAATTTGATGGTCAGTTTTCCTTTTCCCTTCGTCACAAAATCGACGGCCCTGTATTGGTCTCCAAACGCATGACGGCCGATGCAAATGGGGGCAGTCCAGTTGGGTACCAGGCGGGGGATATTGTTGATCACGATGGGCTCACGGAACACCGTCCCATCCAGGATATTTCGGATGGTGCCGTTGGGGCTTTTCCACATTTGCTTCAGGTTGAACTCCTTTACACGGACTTCATCCGGAGTGATGGTGGCGCATTTGATACCTACTCCATACTGCCTGATGGCATTGGCCGCATCGACGGTAACCTGATCGTTGGTTTCGTCCCGGTATTCCATGCCTAAGTCATAGTATTTGATGTCAAGGTCGAGATAGGGTATGACCAGCTTTTCTTTGATTAATTTCCAGATGATACGTGTCATCTCATCCCCGTCCAACTCTACTACGGGGTTTTTAACTTTGATTTTTTGTGCCATGGTGCTAATCTGTATTTTGGTTCACTACGTATGTATGATCATTAAATGGGGAGCTAAAGTAACGAATATGAGGCATAATGGATATATAAAAATTGGGTTGTTCGCCTGCCTCCTGTCGGCCCAATTGGCGCTTGGATGTAGCAAGGACGGGGTCGTGGTTCAGGTGCCGCGGGTGGGCCCCCCTCCACACATTGTATCAACGCCGGTCGATACCCCTGTCCGGAGCAATACTGCCGGCGGCAGCACCGCCCGGACCTACCTGGCCCTGGGGGATTCCTACACCATAGGCCAGTCGGTGGCGGTTACGGATCGTTACCCGGTCCGGGAAGTCGCCCTCCTGAAGCAGAAAGGATATTCTGTAGACGATCCTGAGATCATTGCCACGACGGGCTGGACTACGGGTGATCTGCTCAATGCGCTGCAAACTTCTCCTCCATCCAGGGCGACATATAGCCAGGTGACCCTGCTGATCGGGGTGAATAACCAATTCCAGGGGCGTTCTCTTTCGGAATACCAAACCCAGTTCACCCAATTACTGCAGGACGCTATTCACTGGGCGGCTGACACGGCCTCGCACGTCATCGTATTATCCATTCCTGATTACGGGGATTCTTTTTATGGTCAACAGACGAGCGATCCGGCCGCCATTTCAACGGCCATAGATTCGTTCAATGCGGCAAACCTCCAAATAAGCCGGCAATACGGGGTACAATATGTCAATATCACCGATCTGACCAGGCAGGCCAAAGGGGATTCTTCCCTGTTTGCTCCCGATGGATTGCATTATTCGGGGAAGGAAATGGCATTATGGGTGGCCAGGCTTGCGCCGACATGGCCCTACTAGGCGCTTCGTCACAAACGGCTCCGCTGCGCTACACATTCACTACCAGTATGGGGATCTTTAACCCGTGCCTCACCGAGTTGATCGTTTCCCCGTGAATGAAATCCTGTAACCCGGAGTGCCGGTGGGCGCCCATAATCAGCATATCGGACTCGGTTTCTTTTACGAGCCGAATGATCTCGCTGATCCGGTTCCTGTATCCCAGTAACCCCCTGGCATTAATCCCCTTCTTTTTCAACCCGTCTACGTAGATCTGTAATCTTCGTTCGTCTTCCTTACTCTCTTCGTCAAAAGTATTTTGCCCCAGCATCCTGGCGGAAGCGCTTTCCACAATATGGATCAGGATAAGCTCGGAGCCTTCCCTGATCTGTCCCAAAGCATGACTGATGATCCGGGTATCGGAGTCGCTGAATTCAAGGGCGATGGCGATCGTCTTGTAGAGGGGTATCTCCAGGTCCAGATCAGGATCGACTTCTCCATGTATCCGGGGGGGCAATAACTTTCTGTACCGTATGCGCAATGGAAGGTAAAAGGTATAACCCATCAGGAAAACAAAGCCAGATATCCCCGTCACCATCGCGATCTTCCAGATCAGGGGCGTATCCGCCCTGAAATAACCGGCAGCCATGCCTATTACCAGGTCCAGGTTCAGGTAGATCAGCACGGCAGCGGTTAACCATGCAAAGAGCTGTGTCGTTCTCTTGATGGCAAATATCCCCATAGCTGGTTTATCGCTGACGAAATGGATGAGAGGAATGATGGCAAAGCCCAGTTGCAGGCTGAGGATCACCTGGCTGAAGATGATGAGTTGATTGATCTCCTTGTCTCCATAAATCCAAATGACGAGCAAAGCCGGGATGATGGCGAGCAGGCGGGTAAGCAGCCGGCGCATCCATGGGTTGATACGCAAGTGCAAATACCCTTCCATCACGATCTGTCCGGCCAGGGTGCCCGTTACCGTAGAGCTTTGACCGGCGGCCATCAGGGCCACGGCAAACAAGAGCGGGGCCAGCTTGCTGCCGAGAAGGGGGTTCAGGAGCTTATAGGCTTGCTGGATTTCACCTACGTCCGTTCTCCCGGTTTTAAAGAAGGCCGCTGCCGCCAGCACCAGGATAGCCACGTTGACCAGGAAGGCCAGGTTCAGGGCGATCGTGCTGTCCCAGGCATTCCATTTGATGGCTTGCTTTATGCCTTTTTCATCCCTGTTGAATTTCCGGGATTGGACCAGGGCGGAATGCAGGTACAGGTTATGGGGCATAACAGTAGCCCCTATGATCCCGATAGCAATATAGAGGGCCTCCTGGTTAGGCAGGCGGGGAATAAAACCAGTCATCACTTCGCCCAGGTGGGGCTTGACCATGAGGATCTCAATCAGAAATGATATGCCTATAATGGCGATCAGGGCCAAAATAAAGGCTTCCAGCTTGCGCATGCCCATGCGTTGCAGGAGCAGCAGCAGGAAGGTATCCAGCACAGTCAGGGCCACTCCTCCCAGCAGGGGAAGCCCGGTCAGCAGGTTGATACCAATGGCCATTCCCAACACTTCCGCCAGGTCGCAGGCGGCAATGGCAATCTCCGCCAGGAGGTACAAAATGAAATTTACGGTCCTGGGATAGGTTTCCCGGTTGGCCTGGGCCAGGTCCCGGCCCCTGACAATGCCCAGGCGGGCGCTCAGGCTCTGGAGCAGCAATGCGATGCCGTTGCTCATGAGAAGCACCCATATCAACGTATAGCCGAACTTGCTGCCCCCCGCCAGGTCGGTCGCCCAGTTGCCCGGGTCCATATATCCTACACTGACCAGATACGCCGGGCCAAAGTAAGCGAATATCCGCTTCCACCACCTGCCATCACTGGATGAAACAGATACGCTGCCGTGTACATCGCCCAGAGAGGCGTCATTATTTATTTTGGAGATCATGTGTCACGAAAAGGTTTTGGGCCGTAGTGTTACTAATGGTAAACAAGGGTAAATTCCTGATCTTGATTTCGGCAGACCCGTCAAAATCAAAACGGCGCTTGACTTCCAGCCTGGTGCCTATGCGGATGTGCAGGTGTTGGAGAAGTTCAAGCATTTCTGTGGACTGATTCCCCACGCTGCAGACTTCTGCTGTGGTGTTCAGGGGTAGGAGGCTCAGGCTGATCCTGGGCAGCACCTTCATCCTCCCGTTCACGTCAGGGATAGGGTCGCCGTGCGGATCTGTTTCAGGAAATCCAAGGTATTCATCCAGCTTGTCAATCAAGCGCTGGTTACCGATATGCTCCAGCAATTCTGCGATATCATGGACTTCATCCCAACCCAGGCGGAGCTTATCCACCAGGAAAAATTCCCAGAGCCTGTGCCTTCTCACAATGCCCAAAGCCATTTTTTTCCCTTCCGCGCTGAGCTTGAATTCCTGGTAGGGTTCATAGTGCAGCAGCTTCTTTTGCTTGAGCTTCTTCAGCATGTCAGTTACTGACGCAGGCTTGGTATGCAGTTCCTGCGCAACGGCATTTGTGTTGACCTGGCCGCTTTGCTGCTGTAACCGGTAGATGGCCTTGATATAGTCCTCTTCCGCTTTGGAAAGGTTCATTGTTTAATAGGTTGGTATAAATTATTTAGACGAATCTAAAATTTATTTTTGAATTCGGCAAAAAAAATACGCCTTTGGCTCCCAGAAAAGGGCTTATATTGGGGGTTCTTTAATTTGATAAGGTATGCGCGTGCGATTTCTCTTTGGGTTGCTGATGGTTGGATTGCTGGCGGGTTGCGGCGGCGGCAAGAAGAAAGACGCGGCTGAAGAACCTGTTACGGTGGAAGGTTTTCTGCGGCCCTTTCCTGCGGTTAAATTGCCCTATGTGTTGAATGATTCCACCCTGCTGAAAAAGATGCCGGACTCCCTCAAATTATCCCTGAAATCCTGGAAGTCTGTGATACCGGATAGCGTATATATTAAATACTTTTCTGATAAGCAGGGTCTGAGGATTTATCCATTGGGAAAAGTGACGGACCAGAATAAAGGAAAATATGTGCTCATTAAGGCAGTCAGCAATGAAGACCGCATCGGCTGCCTGTTCTATTTTGATAAGAAGAACAAATATAAAGGGGCCATGGAAATCGCCACGGCCGATGATGATGCGCACGTACATTCGTATGGGAGGATGGACAGCAGGTTTAATATCTCGCTGGTGACTGAGATCCATAAACCGGGCGGTTCGACGGTGGTCAAAGAGAGTACCTACGGGCTTGCAGACGACGGATCATTCACGCTGATCATGACCAATTCGAATGAGGCTGTATCCAACAGAAAGTTGTATAATCCCGTCGATTCCTTGCCCAGGCGTTTTAAATGGTCGGGGGATTATGTGGCCGGTAAGAACAATATTGTATCATTGCGGGACGGTGTAGTCCCCAGGGAATACAGGTTCTTTATCCATTTTGTCAATGAGGATGCTTCCTGCAAAGGGGAATTGAAAGGAGTGGCAGAAACAATGGGGGAAGGGAGGGCGAAATTCACAGAGAGGGGAGGGCCTTGTGGCATCGAATTTCATATGTCGGATAACCGTGTGACCATCAGGGAAGTCGGTGGATGCGGGGCTTACAGGGATGTAAGTTGTTTCTTTGAAGGCACCTATGTAAAGAAAAAACTACAGAAAATAAAAAAGAAGGTCAAAGGCAATAATCAATAAATTTATCACCAAAACAGAGTCTGATGAGTTTTACCAGTTACAGTGTACCCTATGCCATCGATGAACGCTACAAAAAGAAAGTCGCCTATTTTTCAATGGAATTCGCGGTACACCAGCCGCTGAAGGTTTATAGCGGGGGATTGGGCTTTTTGGCAGGATCACATTTGCGGAGTGCGTATGACCTGAGACAGAACATGATCGCCGTGGGTATTTTATGGAAATATGGATATTACGACCAGGCCCGGAACCAGGATCAGACACTGCAGGTCCAATGGAATGAAAAGATATACAGCTTCCTGGAAGATACGGGAATCAAATTCCAGATAAATATACACGACCACCCGGTGTGGGTGAAAGTATGGTACGTCAACCCGGAGACTTTTCAATCTGCTCCCTTGTTCCTGTTGAGTACGGACGTACCGGAGAATGACTATGTCTCCCAGACCATCACCCACCGTTTATATGATGCTAATGTGGCTACTAAGGTGGCACAGTTCATATTGCTTGGGATAGGGGGCGCCAAACTGATCGATGAACTGGGATTCAATCCTGATGTATATCACTTAAACGAGGCCCATGGAGTTTCTTCAGTATTTTACCTGTATAAGAAATTCGGCAGCGTGGAAGAAGTCAGGAAGAGATTGGTGTTTACTACCCATACACCGGAAGAAGCGGGGAATGAAAAACACGATATACAGTTGTGTTATAAAATGAGCTATTTCTATGGGCTTTCCGTAGAAGAAATGTGTAATATAACCGGCCTTACCGAAGACGATCAGTTCAGTCACTCCCTGGTAGCCCTTCGTTTTGCCCGCCTGGCCAATGGGGTCTCCCAATTGCACGGGGAGGTATCAAAGAAATTATGGAGTAAGTACGAAAATATCTGCCCCATTATTGCCATCACCAATGCCCAGAATTGGAGGTATTGGGCTGACAAGCACTTATACCGTTTTTCGGATGAAGGGGATGACGCCCGATTCGACGACCGGAAAAGGCATTTGAAGAAGAGAGCCTTCGACATTATCGCTGATCAAACAGGCAAAGTATTCAACCCGGACGTACTGACCGTTGTATGGGCCAGGCGTTTTGCGGGGTACAAGCGGGCGGAGTTGCTGACCCGGGACCTTCAACGCTTTGAAGCGTTGATGAACCACCCGAAATTCCCCGTCCAGTTTGTTTGGGCAGGTAAACCTTACCCCGTCGATTATCCTGCGATCAGTGATTTCAATCACCTGGTGCATTTGAGTAAAAGATACCATAACATGGCTGTATGCACCGGCTATGAATTGTCATTGAGCAAGAGATTGAAACAGGCAGCTGATATCTGGCTGAACAACCCAAGGGTACCCCGGGAAGCCTCCGGAACCAGCGGAATGACCGCCGCCATGAACGGCGCCGTCAATTTTTCCACCAACGACGGTTGGATACCCGAATTCATCAATAGCGGTAATAACGGATTTGTGGTTCCCCCGGTGGATTACACCAGTATGCACGTACATGACCAGGATGAATATGACCTGAACAAGATGTATGAGATATTGGAGCAGCAGATCATTCCCATTTATTACGGACAGCGTGATACATGGCGCCAGATCACCAAGAACGGTATGCGGGATGTCCGCTTCCAGTTCGACTCTAACCGGATGGCTAATGAATATTACGAGAAGTTATATCAATAGTCGCCAAACGGGGCGCCTGTCAAACCTGTTTTATGGATACCTATAGCAAATCATTAGAGATCCGCTGGTCAGACCTTGACCCGAATTTCCACTTACGCCACTCAGTCTATTATGACTGGGGGGCGTTTGTGCGAATTTCCTTTCTAAGCGATCTTGGGTTTACTCCGCAAGTGCTCCTGGATAATCATATTGGTCCCATCCTGTTCAGGGAGGAATGCGTATTCAAACGGGAAGTCGTTTTTGGCGACCGGATATCGGTTAATTTCCAATTGCTGCGCAGCAGAAAGGATGCATCGCGTTGGTCCATGCGACATGAAGTCATCAAAAATGAATCAACCCTGGCCGCCGTGATCACCGTAGATGGCGCCTGGATTGATACCGTTTTACGTAAGCTGGCCACCCCTCCCGATTCGCTTCGGCAGATCTACGAAGATTTTCCCAAAAGCCCGGACTTCACCTGGGATTAGGTTCAGGCTTGATGCCACATCCGGTGCAGCCCCTTAGAAACTTATCTTTGCCGAATGCTTCGTCCGTTCCTCTCCCTCTACCGCAATGCCTATAGCGGCCTGTCTCCCTCTATCTGGATACAGGCCATGGTCATGCTCATCAACCGGAGCGGCACCATGGTGATCCCCTTTTTGACGATCTATCTCACGCAGTCACTGCATTTTAGTATCGCTCAATCCGGTGAGGTTCTTTCTATATTCGGGGCCGGTGCGATCGGAGGCGTGTATGCAGGCGGCAAGCTGACGGACAAGATCGGTTTTTTCCCTGTGCAGTTCTGGAGTTTGCTGGCCAATGGCCTGTTGTTCCTCATGATGGGGCAGCTCAGGCACCTGGTGCCCATTTGCATATGCGTCTTCCTGCTGGCGGTGATCGGAGAAGCCTTTAGGCCGGCCAATGCGGCGGCGACCGCTCACTATAGCCGTCCGGAAAACCGGACCCGATCCTACTCCCTGAACCGCCTGGCAATCAACTTGGGATTCGCCGTGGGCCCCGCCATGGGAGGATTGCTGGCGGCCATCAGTTATAACTGGTTGTTCTGGACGGATGGATTAACCTGCATTATCGCGGCAGGGATACTCAGGTTGTTGCTGAAACCTTCGACGCCTGGCGTCGCGGACAAACTCGCCGTCAACGACTTCGCCCCCGCCGAGCCCGCCGTCCCCGACTGTGCCACTGCAATGCCGGCCGCCGCTGAACCAGCCACCTCAGTACAGGCCGCCGCGGTATCCGTCATCGATGCGAACGCATCCGTCTCCATGTCCGCCGCTCCGGTCTTATCTGCCTACCGCGACCGGACGTATCTGGTGTTCATCTTTTTTGTATGGATGAATGCTATTTCCTTTTTCCAGATATTCTCCGTCATCCCCTTATATTATAAAGAATCTGTTCACTTGAGCACGGCAGGGATCGGCCTCATTCTCTCCATGAACGGGCTGCTGATCGCGCTCATTGAAATGGTATTGGTATTCCGCCTGGAAAACAAGCGCCCTGACCTTCTCTATGTCGGTTACGGGGTGTTGCTCACCATGGGATCTTTTGGGATACTAGCCATAGGAGGCCCTTATGTCTGGATCGCCGTACTGTCAATGTTACTGGTAACCTTTGGGGAAATGCTGTCCATGCCATTTATGAACTCCTTCTGGATCTCCCGTTCCACCCTGAAGAACCGGGGGCAATATGCAGCCCTCTATGGCATTGCCTATTCTGCGGCACAGGTGGTGGGACCGTCCCTCGGTGCAGAAATTGCAGGTCATTGGGGATTTAGATGGTGCTGGGGGATACTGGTCGTGTGGGGATTACTTACCTTTTGGGGATTCCGCTGGCAGTACAATTCCTCCCGAAAGTCACTGTCAGGCGGCAAACTCATCTCTTCAGCAGGATCCTGAAAGAAGTCCCCCTTCCGGGTTCACTCCATTTGATACCCAGTGATCCATGGTGATATTGCTCTATGATCCGCCTGGATAAGGATAGGCCCAGCCCCCAGCCCCTTTTTTTGGTTGTAAAGCCGGGCTTAAAAACCTTCTGCAGGTTTTTACTCTGTATTCCTTTCCCGCTGTCCGTGACGTCTATGGTTACGTAGCCGGTATGATTGTGCACGTCCACAGATATCAGGCCTTTGCCTTCCATGGCGTCGAGCGCATTTTTCATCAGGTTTTCCATAACCCAATCGAACAGGGGAGGGGAGAGTTGCGCCAATACAGGGCTGGGGCCGTGCGTGCTGAGCTTAAATTGCACGGTGGATGAGGCCCGCTTGCGCATATATTCCATCATCTGCTGTACCTGAGCCAGCAAGTCTTTTTCTTCCAGCTTGGGCGAACTGCCGATTTTGCTGAAACGATCGGAAACCAACCGAAGGCGTGCAACGTCCTTTTCCAGCTCCGGCAGGATGGCTTTGTTATCCTGGCCCTCCTTCAGGAGTTCCACCCAGGCTTCCAGTGAAGACACGGGTGTTCCCAGCTGGTGGGCTGTTTCTTTGGCCATTCCTGCCCATATCTGGTTCTGGGAAGATTTGTAGCGCGTATTCAGGGCCGTTATGGTCACGATGATGAATAGCGCGATGATGCAGAGTTGAACAATGGGATAATATCTGATCTCCCTGAGAAGCACGGATTCTCCATAATATACCTTGTTGAAGATGTACGGCTTTTTGCTTTGTTCCCAGATGATGGGGTTATGCAGGGTCTTAAAGGTCCGTAGCTCCTGGGTCAGGTAGCCGGGCTTTTGCAGCACCTTCGTGCTGTCCAGGTTACGCCAGTCCACAATACTATCCCTCTCATCGGTGGCGATGATGGGGATGTCATTATTTTGCGCGGAGATACCGGCTGCCAGGTTCAGGGCGTTCGTTTCATTAGTGCTGGCCAGCACTTTATTGGCCTCTACCCATTGCTCCACCTTTATCTTTTCGCCCGTCGCCAGTTTGCGGCTTAAGTAGTTGGAATAGATAATACTACCGCTGACAATGCCAATCGCTATGATACTGAGTAGGGAGCGCCAATTAAATAAAGCCGGGATCATGCCTATAAAAGTAAAGAACCTAAGCCAGGTTTCAGAACCTTCCTGTACTTTTGGTCCCATTAATCAATGATTTACCCGTGATGCCTTCTGTCGCAGTAGTAATCCTCAACTGGAACGGCCGTACTTACCTGGAACAATTCCTCCCTTCAGTAGTCAATTCTGCGGGTGCAGGTGTAGCCATTATCGTAGCGGACAATGCCTCTTCGGATGATTCGATAGCCTTCGTAGAGCATTCCTATCCCACGGTGCGGGTTATCCGAAATAAATCCAATAGCGGCTATGCAGGAGGATATAATGAGGCCCTGGCTCAGGTGGTTGCGGATTACTATGTACTGTTGAACTCGGATGTATTGGTCACGCCGGGCTGGATCGAGCCCATCATCGCCTTATTGGAGAGTGACCCGGGAATTGGAGCCTGTCAGCCAAAACTGCGCTCGTATCATGACCGCGAAAACTTTGAATACGCAGGGGCGTCCGGAGGATGGATAGATACGCTTGGCTATCCCTTCGCCCGGGGAAGGATATTTGAATACTGTGAAAAGGATGCCGGTCAATATGATACGACGGAGCCCATTTTCTGGGCTTCAGGGGCGGCTTTGTTCATCAGGGCCTCCGCCTATCATAAGGTGGGAGGGCTGGACCCTTATTTTTTTGCACACCAGGAGGAAATTGACCTTTGCTGGAGGTTGTTGGCGGCAGGCTACCGCATATTTGTGTGCCCTGCTTCGGTGGTTTATCACGTAGGAGGGGGGACCCTTCCCAAGGGCAACCAGAGGAAAGTCATGCTCAATTTCCGCAATAACCTCCTTCTATTGCTGAAGAATATGCCGGTAGGTCGTCTTTGCTGGGTTTTCCCCTTGCGTTACCTGCTGGATCTCGTCGCCGCTTTCAGAGAACTGCTGGGGGGGAATACTGCCTACTGGAAGGCCATCATGCAGGCCCATGGACAGGTATGGTGCTGGTTGTTCTCCAGGTCAAAACCAGGCATATGGCCTTCCCGCAGAGTGCTTCCGGGAGCGGGAGTCTACAGGGGAAGCATTGTATGGGAATATTTTATCCGCAAACGGTATACTTTTGATAAAATTATTGAAGAATAGGGCAAGGAATTCAACTTTCTTACCCTATTTTTGTCCTGCAAAACATACAAATATCAATGCAACAGGAACCACAGGTAGAAGTCATAGAAACGAAGCAAAAGGATTTCGCATATAGCTGGGTAAGTTCTTCCCGCTATTTGTTTTATGTGAACGTCTTGATCCTGGTGGCCCTGATCCTTGGCGGTAGTTATGCGCTGTATGAACACCGTTATACCGGCAAGCCCGAAGTTGAAGTTCCCGGAAACACATTGTACGACCCCGTTTATAAATAGGGCTACATTATCTTATATCTATCTGAAAGGCGCCTCCGGCGCCTTTTTTTGTCGGCGGTCGATAAGGCAGAATTTATCGACCGCCGACAAAAATCGCTTATGATGGCCCTTCGGGCAGGCGCCTCCGGCGCCTTTTTTTGCCGGCGGTCGACGGTAATCGCCTTTTTTGTGCCCCTCTTTCCGCTCTGCGCGCCTCTTTCGCAACCTTTGGCTACAAAAAGATAAAAAACTATTAGTGGTTAGTGCAAAGCTCTGCTAGATTTGGACTAGAAAAGAGATTGCTTGCTATGAGATTGAAACTAGCGGATATAGTTATCATCCTGGTGTACCTTACTTCCGTCATCCTGCTTGGACTGATCCTGAAAAAGCGTGCCCAAAAAGACAAAACAGCGTATATGCTGGGCGGGAAAACCCTGCCTTGGTATATGCTGGGTATGTCGAATGCTTCTGATATGTTTGATATATCGGGCACCATGTGGATGGTGATGTTGTCATTCGTGTACGGAATGAAAAGTATCTGGATCCCCTGGTTATGGCCCGTTTTTAATCAGATATTCATGATGATGTACCTGTCGGTCTGGCTGCGGCGGTCTGGAGTGACCACCGGCGCAGAATGGATCGGCACTCGTTTTGGGAATGGGAAGGGCGTCAAAGCCTCCCATACCATTGTGGTGGTGTTCGCACTGATCAGCTGCCTGGGCTTTTTGGCATACGGATTTGTGGGACTGGGTAAATTCGTGGAAATATTCATACCCTTCAAGACGGTGGCCCCTTATATACCGTTCAATGTTTCTCCAGCGTATGTTCCCCATTTTTACGGCATCATCTTTACGGCTTTTGCCGTGTTTTATGCGATCCTGGGTGGGATGACCAGCATCGTTATCGGAGACGTGCTCAAGTATGCGATCATGTCGGTAGCGGCAGTCGTTATTGCGGTCATTGCTATGAAGGACCTGGCGGTTCATACCCTGAATGTGCCGGAAGGCTGGTTCAATCCCTTCTTCCATTGGAAGCTGGATGACCTGGATTGGACCGGAAAGATCAATGAAGTGAATGCCAAAATCAAAAGCGACGGTTTCTCTCTGTTTGGTATTTTTTTCACGCTGATGCTATTCAAGGGGATACTGGCTAGCCTCGCGGGACCGGCGCCCAACTACGACATGCAGAAGGTACTGTCTACCAAATCCCCCAAGGATGCGGCAAAAATGAGCGGCCTGGTATCGGTGCTGCTGTTGCCGGTGCGTTACGCTATGATTATCGGATTCACCGTGCTGGCGCTTCTTCATTACAACCAATTGGACCTCCGTTCCGCTTCTGGGATCGACTTTGAAAAGATATTGCCTTCGGCCATCCTGGCGTTTGTACCGGTTGGATTGATGGGGCTGTTGCTGGCTGGTTTGCTGGCGGCCTTCATGGGAACCTTTGCCGGAACATTGAACGCGGCCCAGGCCTATATTGTAAACGATATTTACCTGAAGTACGCAAACCCTCAGGCTTCTAATAAAAGGATCAGCCGGATGAATTATGCCTCCGGTTTGCTGGTGGCCCTTGTGGGGATCATACTGGGATTATTTGCCAGGGACGTAAACAGTATCCTGCAATGGATTGTATCGGCCCTATATGGAGGATACGTGGCCGCCAATGTCCTGAAGTGGCACTGGTGGAGGTTTAATGCCAGCGGTTTTTTTTGGGGAATGTTGGCAGGTATTGTTCCGGCGTTGATTTTACCCCAGGTACTACATACCGTGGAGCTTTATTATTTTCCCCTCCTTTTCCTGTTGTCCCTGGGGGGATGCATTGCGGGTACGCTCCTGACCCCGGCCACCGACACGGAAACGCTTAAATCCTTTTACAGGACGGTAAGGCCATGGGGGATGTGGAAGCCCATCCACGCGCTGGTCATAGCAGAAGATCCGTCATTCGAGCCCAACAAACGCTTTGGACTGGATATGATGAATGTAGCCCTGGGAATCGTGGGGCAGCTCTGCCTGACCATTCTGCCCATGTACCTTGTATTGATGAAGAAGGGTCCATTTGGAATTACGCTGGCCTTGCTGATCGTTATAGCTATCATATTGAAAAGAACATGGTGGAATAAATTGGAAAATTGAAAACTCATGAATGAAGATTTTAAAACGAGGGTCTCACAACTGGAGCATAGGTACGAAAAACTGATTGGAATTAGGAACAGCCCTCTGGAAGAGTCCAATGGGGTATATCAACGATATAAGCATCCTATATTGACAGCAGAACATGTTCCTTTCTTTTGGAAATATGACCTGAATGAAGGAACAAATCCGTTTTTGATGGAGCGTATCGGGTTCAACTCCGTATTCAATTCAGGGGCAATGAAATGGCAAGGGCGTTATTTGCTGCTTGCCCGGGTGGAAGGAGTGGATCGTAAGTCTTTCTTTGCCGTGGCAGAAAGTCCCAATGGTATTGATCAGTTTAGGTTCTGGGATGAGCCTATAGTGATCCCGGCAGCGGCAGAGCCTGATACGAATGTGTATGATATGCGTGTCGTCGCGCATGAGGATGGTTGGATATATGGTCTTTTTTGCACGGAGCGAAGGGACCATACGGCGCCCGATGCCGATCAATCTGCGGCAACGGCCCAATGCGGTATTGCGCGCACCAGGGATCTGAAAACCTGGGAGCGGTTGCCTGACTTGAAGACCCCCTCTCCTCAGCAGCGGAATGTAGTATTGCATCCCTTGTTCGTGGAGGGCAAATATGCCCTGTATACCAGGCCCCAGGATAGCTTTATCCAGGCGGGCAAGGGAGGCGGGATAGGCCTTGGTCTGACGGATTCCATGGTGAATGCCTTAGTAGACAAAGAAACGGTCATCGATCCCAAAATATACCATACCATTTACGAAGCGAAAAACGGGCTGGGGCCAGAGCCCCTCCGGACGAACAAGGGTTGGCTGCACCTGGCCCATGGCGTCAGAAATACAGCCGCGGGATTGCGTTATGTACTGTACATGTTTATGACGGATCTCCAGGATCTTTCCAGGGTGATCCATAAACCCGCAGGCTATTTTATCGCTCCCCAGGGCGACGAGCGTGTAGGTGATGTATCTAACGTAGTGTTCAGTAACGGATGGATAATGGATGACGACGGCCGGGTATTGATTTACTACGCTTCATCCGATACCCGTATGCACGTGGCGGTCTCTACACTGGAACGCCTGGTGGACTACGTCGTGAATACGCCTGAGGACGGACTGAATTCGGCGCATTCGGTGCAGACGGTACTCAGCAGGATCAGACTCAACAAAGCCCTAAATGAAAATGCGGCTTCCTGAAAAACTATCCCTGAATTCTTTTGGGGTACACGATTTCTTCTTCTTGAAGATCCGGTTGAAGTTTGATATGTTGTTAAAGCCGCAGTCGTATGCAACTTCTGCAATGCTGTGGGTGCTTTCTATGAGCATGCGGGAGGCGTTTCCCAGGCGTATTTCATTGAGACTGTTCACGAATGTATTCCCCGTCCTTTTTTTGATAAAGCGGCTGAAAGAAGCCTCCGGCATATTGGCGATCTTCGCTACTTCCGCCAGGGTGACAGGTTTGCTGTAATTATCGTTCATATACTGGAAAACCTTTTCAATGCGGCGGCTGTTAAAATGAAGGGTACCGCTGCTAAAAGAAGCATCCGAAAGGGTACGGATGTTACGGGAAGTGGAGAGGTCGTGCAAAATTGAAAACAGCTCCAGCACGGAATCAAAACCGGCCTTCCGGTTTAGGCTCAGGATCCGGTCTTTTAGCCGCTCGGTAGTTTCTGTCGAAAAGAGGACCCCTCTTTGAGCGTGTTCCAGCATATTCCTTATAAAACTGAGTTGGTTCTTTCTCAGGAACCTTTCATCCAGCAGGTCCTTGTGGAACTGGATGGTTACTTCCGTAATTTCTTTGCCTTCGCACTGGTGGGTAAACCAGGCGTGCGAAAGGTTGGGTCCGACGAGGACCAGCTCAAGATCTTCAATGACTTCAATATGGTCCCCCACTATCCGTTTGGCCCCTTTGGCGTTCAGGATAAGGTTCAATTCGTATTCTTCGTGGTAATGCAGGGGAAAGTCAAACCTATTTTTCACCCTGGAGAAAATCATAAAGCAGTCATTCAGTGTCAGGGGAGTGATTTCCCTGATAATGTTCGCATTCATGGCCTTAAAATTAGGTGGTTTTGCCCATTTTTGCAAGCCCAATTGTTGAAATCGGGTGAAATCGGGTTAAAAAAGTATAATGTCATTGGGCTACTCAAGTCCTGGAAGGGTATGGTCTATAAAAGTGTTAATCTGACATTTATTATGTTTTGAGGCCTAAAGTGTTAAAATAGTATTAAATTATCTATTAATATCTGCTTAGATTTGACACCTAAACTTTTCTTGTCAAATTTCATGGAAGGCACGAAGACTATTTTACCGGTCTCCCCGTATCGGGAAGCCCTTGAATCAATATTGGATTATTGGATAGCGCGTACGATTGATCCGGTTAAGGGGGGCTTTTACGGCAGGATCCGTGCTGACGACACGGTGGAAATGGATGCCCCCAGGGGATCGGTTCTTAACGCACGCATCCTGTGGACCTTCTCTGCGGCTTACCGCCTGAACCGTAGGGAAGACTGCCTGGATACGGCTACCCGTTGTTACCGCTACATCGTGGAGCATTTTATCGACCACAATAGGGGTGGAGTATACTGGTCTATAGATGCGGACGGCCGTCCTCTGGACACCAAGAAGCAAATCTATGCCCTTGCCTTCACCGTCTATGGGCTTACCGAATATTTTGCCGCCACAGGTCTCCCAGAGGCTCGTGAGGCAGCCATCCGGTTGTATAGGGATATTGAGGAGCATAGCTATGACAAGGTCAGGGGAGGCTACCTGGAGGCCTTTTCTGCCGATTGGACTGCGCTCGCGGATTTGCGCCTCAGCGCTAAGGACGCTAATGAAAAGAAGACCATGAACACCCACCTGCACGTGCTGGAAGCCTATACCAACCTCTATAGGATCTGGAAGGATCCAGGCTTGCAGCAACAAGTATATCGCCTGATTGCCAACTTTCTGCAGCATATGATTGATCCGATCACCCATCACTTAGTGCTGTTTTTGGATGAAGACTGGAATCCCCGGTCCGATACCATTTCTTACGGGCACGACATAGAAGCTTCCTGGTTGTTGCTGGAAGCGGCGGAAATCGTCAGTGATCATGAAGAGACGGTGGTACGGCCAGTCAGGAAAATTTCCCTGGACATGGTGAAGGCCGCTGCAGAAGGGCTGGCCCCGGATGGGGCACTGTATTACGAATATGAGCCGGCAGGGGATCATTGGAGAAAAGAGAAGCACTGGTGGGTCCAGGCCGAAGCCATGGTAGGCTTTGTGAATGCCTGGCAGCTCAGCGGCGATCCCGCATTCTATTATCAGTTTGAGGGGGTTTGGTCGTTTATTGACCGATTTATCATTGATCATGCCCGCGGGGAATGGATTTGGGGACTTCAGGAAGACAATACACCCATGGCAGGAGAGGATAAGGTAGGTATATGGAAATGCCCCTATCATAACGGCAGGGCGCTCATCGAATTGATCCGGCGGCTTCCCGCAAAGAAGGAATAGTAAAAAAAATGAACTATTTTCACGGGTGGTCTTATTTGGCCACATATAATATTATGAAAATGTAGACTTTACTGCACGGCTCAAGACCCCCAGTGTCAATGGATAAAGAACAAAAACTCATACTGCAGAAAAAATTAGGCGCCAAGTTGCAACAACTCAGAGAAGGCCAGAAACTGGCCCTACGTGAGTTGTCCTATCGATGTAACCTAGACCACAGCAAGATCGGCAAAATTGAAAAAGGGAGGATGAACATCACCCTCAACACCCTTTTCGAACTTTCCGAAGCCCTCCAGGTACATCCCCGCGACCTTTTTGACTTCAGTGAAGACCAGATTGCTTCTGTATAAGGAATGCCAATGGACTAGTGTGATCATACACACCTGAGACCAGTGTGCTCCATCCCTGTATCCGGGGATGTCTTCATCCCTAGCCGGTATTCCATTCATATCGCCTGACCCCTGGAGTTCACGACACACCCCGGATATGAGCCCCGGGGGAGCCTGCAGGCCGATTCCGGAAGAAAAAGGCATAATATAGGCGTATATCCGCGTATCTTTACAAAATTCGATCATTAATACAATTCGCACCTTGCATTTTTCTGAATTTGGTTTTGATGAAGGTTTGATGGATGGCATTTATGCCATGGGCTACGAAACTGCCACCCCTGTGCAGGAACAGGTGATTTTCCCCATTATGGAGGGAAGGGACATTATTGCTTCCGCCCAGACGGGCACAGGGAAGACGGCGGCCTTTTTACTTCCCATCATCCACAAGTTACTGACGACCCCCCACGACGCCCACCAGGTCAACGCCATGATCATTGTGCCTACCCGGGAACTGGCCATCCAGATCGCACAGACCCTGGAGGGGATTCTGTATTTTACGGATATCAGCTCCATTGCCGTTTACGGCGGCAGCGACGGGGCCCTGTTCTCTGCCGAGAAGAAAGCCCTGTCCCAGGGAGTAGATATATTGGTTTGTACGCCCGGCCGCATGATCACCCACCTTAGAATGGGGTACGTGAAGCTCTCGGGATTGAAATACCTGATCCTGGATGAGGCCGATCGCATGCTGGACATGGGATTCCATGAGGATATTGTCCAGATCATCTCTTATCTTCCCCAACAGCGCCAGAACCTGCTCTTTTCGGCCACCATGCCCCCCAAGATCAGGGACCTGGCGAGGCGGATCCTGCACGATCCGCTGGAGATCAATATCGCCATTTCCAAGCCACCCGAAAAAATAGTTCAGGAAGCTTTTGTAGTGTATGAAGCCCAAAAGGTTCCCCTGGTCAAGTATATACTCAGGCTGAAAGAATTTAACAGCGTACTGGTCTTCTGTTCCCGTATTCAAAACGTGAAGCAATTGTTCAGGGAACTGCACCGCTCCGGGTTTTCAGTAGGAGAGATCCACTCTGAGCTGGAGCAGTTGCAAAGGGAGCAGGTACTATCCGATTTCCGGGCCAAACGGGTAAAAATACTCGTGGCCACGGATATCCTAAGCCGCGGGATTGATATCGATGATATTGATCTGGTCATCAATTTTGATGTGCCGCACGACGGGGAAGACTATGTGCACCGCATTGGCCGTACGGCCAGGGCGGCGGCTGACGGTACCGCATATACTTTGATCAGCGAGCAGGAACAAAATAAGTTTGTCCGCATTGAAAAGTTATTAGGTCATGCCGTCACCAAAGCCGTTGTCCCCGAATCCTTCGGACCTTCTCCTGAATACAATCCACGGCAGCATGCCGGAAGTGGCGGCGGCGGAATGAAGAAGGGTAGAGGACCCTCAAAAGGCGGGCATTCAAAGGGCAGGGATGGCCGCGGACCCAGGCCGCAGGGATCGGGATCCGGGGGTTCCCGTCCGCAGGGCTCGGGAGGCTCCAGGCCCAATAGCTCCGGCGGACCGGGCAGGCCTCACGCTGCCCCCAAAGGAGCAGGGCCCCAAGGTCCACCCCTTCAAGGCCATGGACCCCAGGGCCCCGCGTCCGCTTAAAGTATCTCTTTAGAAGTTGATACCTATCTTTCCAAACATTCTCATGCCGTTGAATCCCATCTGTACGGCATCCCAGGGTCCGCCGGTTTCTCCGTCGTAGGCCGAGTAGTGTGCTCCCGGCACGGCGCCCAGGTCAGGATGCACGTTGAAGAGATTATCCACCCCGGCAGAAGCGCTGATATGCTTGGTAAACTTATAAGATACATACACGTCGGTAACCAGCTTCCCATTGTAGTTGAATTGTTCCGGAACCAAAGTATTCGGGTCACTGTCCAGGGCTACTTCCGGAGGGTATGAGTTGGCATAGCCATAACCCAGTAAGACAATCTTTCCATAATAGGTCAAATGGGTGCCCACCCCGAATTTGCGGATATCGTATTCCAGGTTCAGGTCCAGCTTTTCCGGGGGCGCTGAAGCCAGCACGAAATCCTGCTCCCGGGTACTGAAGAACGTCTGCTGGTGAATATAGGTGTCATTCAGTGTAGGAGGAATGTTGATCTTGTCGATCTTCATATGCTGTATGTTACCGGCAAACAGCACTTTCAACACGTTCTTTCCCCACCTTTTCGTATAATCGGCCACCACGTCTATACCCATATTGGTTGTATTGACGGCATTGGCAAAAAACTGCGCGTCATCTATGCCTAACTGACTCAGAATAGGAGCAATGGCGGTGATGGAATTATCAAACTCACCGGTCAGTACCACCCTGTCTTTGATTTTAACGAGGTAGCCATCCACGGTAAAGGTCAGATTGGGTGCAGCTTTCCATGAGAATCCGACACTGGCGTTGATGGATTTTTCCTGTTTCAGATTGGGGATGCCGGCCGCCTTTGTGATGGGGTTATCGTTAGGGGCGATCTTAACAATGGAAAAAGTACCGCCCTGTACATTGGTTTCCGTATTGCTGAAATTGATCTGTTGCAGGGAGGGAGCGCGGAAACCCGTACTGACGGACCCTCTCAGGTTGAAACCCTTGGCGACCTTGTAGCGGGTGGAGAATTTATAGGTATTGACAAACCCGAAATCATTATAATTCTCCAGTCGTACGGCCCCGTCTACGAGCCACGCCTTGGTGACGTCCAGTTCTCCTTCGACATACCCGGCTATATTAGAGCGATTGGCTTTCACAACGTCCGCGGGACTGAAGCCGGGGAATCCTTGTGCGCCTGCCTGCTTGGTGGAGTCATAGAGCGTATAAGAGGCTTCTTCTCCCTTATAAATGCCGTACTGTTCATACCGGTATTCGGCGCCAAAGCTGAGGGTGAAGCCCTCGGCTACGGAGTTATAATGTTTGGAAAAGTCAGCATTCAGGGTATTCTGGAATAAGTAAAACCCGCCGTCGTTGAAACTGGTCTTATCGACACCGGCTGCATCCAGGGAAGAGTTGAAGGTCTTTCTCCCAAAATAATGGAAGTTATTTCCGCCAGCGGTATTGCTGACGTCCCATTCCATGCCACCGGGAAAGGTACCCTTGAATCCGAAGGATAAGGAACCGTCTGTGACATGTACGTCTTCAATGGGATTAAAGTATATATCGTTGTCAGGTGTGATGGTATTCGGATTCAGGTCGATCGGTGCATCTGGGTTTACCAGGTGCATGATAGTAGGAACGTATAGGAGATTTCCATTTGCGTCTGTGGGGAATTTGGAGGGATTGCCCGAAAAATTCCGGCTGTAGGCATACGCGTTTGAGTTTTTGTAGTTGTATAACCCGTACGCATAAAAAGAAGTCTTTCCCGGGCCCATCGGGATCTCCGTATTCAACACGATTCCCCCTGAAGTCACCGAGGCATCCCCGTTGGCCCTGCGAACGTTATTGACCGGCAGTGCTTTGGGATTGGTCATGACATTGGTATCGGGCACTTCCCGGAAGGTCTTGCCCTGTGTCAGGAAATTACCGGAAAGGTCCAGATATCCGCCCTGTTTGCCAACCGGAATGCCATAATGCAGGCCCAGGTTGACGGTGGTTCCATCTATCTGGTGGCCGGAATTGACATACTGGGCGGGTTGCGGATTGTTGAAGGCATTGAAATGATGGTCATAATACCCCGACCCGCCGACCGTCGCAGTAAATTGATGTACGTCTTTTTTCAAAATGATATTGATCACACCCGCAATGGCATCCGAACCATACTGTGCAGAAGCGCCATCTCTCAGGATTTCCACGCGATCAATGGCCGCTTCCGGAATGGCGTTCAGGTCCGTTCCGGAATTGCCCCTTCCCCTGGTTCCGAATAAGGCGACAAACGCAGTTTGGTGCTGGCGTTTACCATTGATGAGCACCAGGGTCTGATCCGGGCCGAGTCCTCTTAAGGTCGCCAGGTCAACGGCGTCAGCGCCGTCTCCCCCGCTTTGCTTATTATAATTGAAAGAAGGCACTGACATGTTCAGCAGGGAAGTCATGTCCGGTTTGGCAGAGGTCTGGGCGAGCTGGCCCAGGTTGATGATGTCCACCGGGACGCTGGATTCAGTGCTTACCCTGGGTCTACGCGAGCCTACCATCACTACCGGTCCCAATTCGGAAGAGGAGGAGCTTAACTTGATGCTCAGCATTCCGGATGCAGCCTGCATTTCTATAGAAGCATAGCCGATAATACTGATCTGGAGGATGTCATCTGGGCCAGCCACTACGCTAAACAACCCTTCGCTGTTGGTGAATGCGCCCTTGCCTGTGCTTTTCACACGGACGGAGGCGCCTTCGATAGCGGCGCCTGTGGCGGCGTCTGTCACCTTACCGGTGACCGTTTTTTTCTGTGCAAAAAGGGCAGTACTGGATAACAATAAGCATAAAAAGAGACCGGTCAGGGATTTTCCTCCAAGCATAGATTTGGTTTTGGTGAATGATGCAGTTTAAAATACTCAATTAAATAATCATTAAGTTATGAATTATTTCCCGTTGTTTATATAACGACTATAGATATATAATTTATTAAAGCATTTAGATGATTTTTTTTGCTTTTATAAGCAATTCAATTGATATGATAAATTTAATAATGTAAATCGGGGTACACTTTTCTGCGTTATTTTAGCTCCATGAGAACGGCGACGATTCATGAGTTGAAGAAGGAGCTGACAGCAATCCCCCCCGTTGAGCTGCTGGAAGCCTGCTTAAGATTGGCCAAATACAAGAAAGACAATAAAGAGCTGCTCACCTTTTTATTATTTGAAGCCCACGACCTCCCGGGTTATGTGGAAGGTATAAAGGCGGAGATGAGGGAGCAGATGAAAGAACTTTCCCAGAATCACTACCTCATGAAAAAGGGGCTTCGGAAAATCCTCCGAACGACCAACAAGTATATCCGTTATGCGGGAAACAAAGAAACCGAAGTAGAATTGCTGATTTATTTCTGCGGGCAGATCAGGGAGGCCCGCCTCCCCGTGCAGAAGACAACGCAACTCTCCAACTTATACGAACAGCAGCTAAAAAAGATTCGTAAAGCGGTGACTGCCCTGCACGAAGACCTGCAGTATGACTACCTGAAGTCCATACAGGCGCTGGAATATTGAGCGCTTTTTGAAGATCAGTGTTATTTTGTTTAATATTGATTGACAAGGCAAATAAATTCCCTCCTTCATGTTACAATCTTACACGGTATTGACAGCCATTTACAGGACAATCCTGGGCCTCCTGGGTTGGTTAGCTCTTGTTATTCAATTTTGCATTATGCGTTCCAATGGAGCGAGAATAGGACTTCCTTTTTCGGTATGGGGCATTAATTTTCTCAGTTATTTCACCATCCTAACCAATGTGCTGGTGGCGTTTAGCCTTTCGGCTGCCCTATTCAGTTCCCTGTCCCGTGCGGGCGCTTTTTTCTCGCGGGCGACCGTGCAAACGGCCATTCTGGGAAATATCGTGGTGGTGGGATGTGTCTACAACTTAATACTTGCCAGGCTTTGGAATCCCCAAGGGTTGCAATGGACGGTGGACGTCCTCTTGCATAGCGTCATTCCTTTGTTATACCTCCTGTATTGGGTTCTTTTTGTGCCCAAGGGTACATTAACCTTTACCGATCCCTTTCCATGGCTGATCTACCCGTTTTTGTACCTTTTATATTCCCTGGCCAGGGGAGCTATGACGGGATGGTATCCCTATCCGTTTGTGGACGCGGCCCAGTTTGGGTACGGGACTGTTTGCCGGAATTCCCTCTTGTTGCTGTTGGTGTTCCTGGGGCTGTTTTATTTGCTGGTTTTGGTGGACAGGTGGATGGGTAGGAAATACAATTAAAACAGTTTTCCCTGGATCACCGTCATGAAATGCTCCTTGTATTTCTCGCTGATGGGGATTTGCTTATTTCCAATGTAGACTTGGTTATCCTGTATCTTACGGAGTTGCCGGAGATTAATGATGAAGGAATTGTGTATGCGCACAAAGGGAAGACTGAGCTGGTCTTCAATCTCCTTCATCCTCCTGTAGATCAGTATTTGTTCCAGGGGAGTAACGAGGCGGACGTATTCCTTTTCACCTTCAAAATAGAGGATATCCTCCAGCAGGATCTTTCGCAGTTCCTTTCCCGACTTGACGAAGAAATAGGTGGCCGGGAGGTGCTCCGTTACAGGAACTCCCGGGGTCGGGTCTGCGGCCACTGCTCCGGTAATCGCCGATAGCGGTCTGAGAAGGTCAAAGTGCGCCTCGATTTTTTGCTGGGCCGTCAAAAAACGTTTCAGGGTAATCGGTTTTAACAGGTAATCGATGGTGGAAAAACTGTAGCTGTCCACCGCATATTCAGAATAGGCCGTGGTAAATACAATCCTGGTTTCCGCCGGTAATAGAGCCGCCAGTTCCATTCCGGACAACCGGGGCATATTGATATCCAGGAAAACAAAGTCGACCTTGTTCTGTTTTAAAAAGGCCATGGCCTCCAGGGCGTCGTAGCATTTAGCCCGGAGTTCCCATGCCGTGGTTTGTCTGACGAGCATTTCCAGCAGATCTACTGCATTGGGTTCGTCGTCAATGATGATACAGCTCAGGGTCATGTCAGCGGGAATTTAAGGGAGGCCGTAAAGTATCCGTTCTCTTCCGAGGTGCTTAGCTCATAGTCTGAACCATAGAGCATACGCAACCTGTCCTCCAGGTTCTTGATGCCAAAACCATTACAGGAACCGGAGGGGTGCCCGGGATGGATGCGGTTCCTGGTTTGAAAATGCAGGTATCGGTCCTTATCTGTGAGGGAAATATCCACGCTATTTACATTGCTGGTTTTATCGATTCCGTGTTTAAAGATATTCTCTACAAACGTCATCAGCAACATCGGAGGAACACGCAAATCCGGATTACACTGTTTGGTAAAGGAAATGTGTACCCCGTACCTTACCCGGATCTGCTCCAGGGCCATATAATTTTCCAGGAATTGTATTTCGGTAGCCAGCATTACATATTCTTTAGGACTCTCATCGACAAAATAGCGCATGATCCCTGAGAGCCGTTCAATGAGAAGGGCGGTACGGGGCGCTTCCCTATAGGACTCATAGTAAATATTATTGAGGGTGTTAAACAGGAAATGCGGTTGCACCTGTGATTTCAGCAGGTTGAGTTCCGCATGACTTTTTTGGAGTAAGATCTCTTCGGCCTGTTGTTTCAACTTGAAATAGGCAATGGCGATCCTGAAGATCAGGCTCATAATATAGATAAAAATCCCTGACATGATGGAGCTAACGATCAGCCCCGGGCCGAATTTTTCCGGTTTATCAGCAAAGTACGCGTTGTAAACTGACCACGACAGGGTTGCTCTTCCCATTCCTACGATCACGACCAGGAACACTACCCCGGTAAAATATACCCATCTCCTGCCTGTTTGGTAAAACCTCGGAAACAGGAACTTGATATTGGCATATATGATACAGGCATAATAAAGGGTATTGATCAGGGCGTATGTGGCCGCTTGTTTTACCCCATCCTCAGATACATAGGAAAGGAAAACAATAAGACATACAAATATCCAGACAAGCCATTGCAGTTGCCCGACGGAGGCCCGCTCAAAAAAGGGTTTCATAATTAAAAATACAAACCTTTTTGGACCTCCCGGCCCAGGATCGTTAATCAGGCGTATTGTTCAATGGATGTGGCGTTTTCTTCAAGGGATGCCTTATTAAAAAAAGGGCCTTATTCATTGAACAGACTTTTAAGAAAGCGGAAATAATGACAGCTTTATCCTATGAAACAACGCATTCGACCTATCCTCTTTTGTTTCCTTCTGCTGGTATCTTTGAGGGGCATTGCCCAGGTAGATACCATCAGGGTAGGAGACCACCAACTGCTGACCACACGTCTGCGGCCCGGGCTCACCCAATACCTGATCTACATGCAAGACCCGGCCCATAAAACCGAACTGGGCTTCTGGTACTGGTTGCGGGATATCTCCGTTGAAACCATCAACGGGTCCCCTTCGATTGTCATATCCCAGCATTGGTACGGCAGCGATAGCACTACATACAGAGAGATCCGGTCAGTCAATAAGGCGGATGACTTTTCACCCGTTTTCCATAAGGAGACCAGTTTGGGTAAAACGAGAGCGTACAATTGGGGGAAAGAAAAGATCACCGGCGCCGATACTGTAGCAGGCAACACGATCAATGATTTTACATTGAATTTTAAGGCCCCCAATTATAATTGGAACCTGGATGTGGAAACGTTCGAAATGTTGCCCTTGTCGGAAGGAAAGGCGTTTGCTATCTATTTTTATGACGCGGGTATCGATACCCCTCAATACGCGGTATACAAAGTGACGGGGAGTGAAGTATTGAAGACCCTGGATAACCAGGAAGCGGATTGCTGGAAGCTGGTTACAGAAGGCCAGTATAATACCAGCCGATATAGCGAGACCTATTGGATCAGCAAAAAAACGCACGAATTCCTCAAGGAGGAAGATCACTATGGAAAGGTTTTCCGTTTGAAGATCAGGATGCCCGTTTGTTCACCTGATCTGCTTCAACTCTTTTCCGCATCATAAAAGCACAGCCATATTCATAAAAGTATAGCCATGGATCCTTTATTGCCATTTTTGGAATATGCCGCCATCGGCATATTCCTTTACTTTATTGGGAGCCTGTCATAGCGCCGGAAAACAAGCTTTAGTCCTGACCAGTCTTCGTCTACGGCGCACACTTTGACATCCACCAGGCCGACGGCCAGCGCGGTATCCCTTACTGCATTATCACTCAGTTCAGAAGGTTTGCCGGAACTTTTTTTATACCAGGACACCCAGATCATCCCTTGTTTGCTAAGTGTGGCCTTCAACTCCGGCAACAGGCGTTCCAGTTCCTCCCGGCTGTTAGTGAACAGGTGTATGAAATCCAATCCCCCCGCTTTCTCCGGAGCTTTTTGATGGTCCCTGGACAGACCGGTCAATGAGTGATAGTGCTCCGGCGCATGGATCAGTCGAATGGACAGACCTTCCTTCAGCCCCAGTTTTTTATATAGCGGGGTACCCGAATATCCGGACGGCATAGGCATTTAATAAAAGATGACGTACATTCAAATATAATATCTCCCGTATGCAAAAACGAACATTTTTAAAAGGCCTCGCTATCGCGGGGTTGGGCTTACCCCTTTATGGGAACGCCATGACGAGATGGATCGCCCGGTTCTCTGACCAGTCAGCCGGTGCATTAGCGGAGAACGAAGATTTCTGGGCGGGTATCCGGGGTGGCTATAAGCTCAAGCCGGATTATATCAACCTGGAGAACGGGTATTATAATTTTCTTCCGCAGGAGATACTGGAGGGCTTTATAGGGCATGTCCGTGAAATCAACTACCAGGGTTCTTATTATATGAGGACGGTGCAGTGGGACAATAAAAAGGCCATGGCAGCCAAACTAGCTGTCCTGGCAGGTTGTTCGCCGGATGAATTAATCATTACGCGTAACTCAACCGAATCCCTGGACATGATCATTGGAGGGTATCATTGGAGCCCCGGCGATGAGGCGGTGATGGCTGAACAGGATTACGGGTCCATGCTCCAGATGTTCAAACTGGTGGCGCAGCGATACGGAGTGGTCAATAAGGTCGTGTCTGTACCTAATATCCCCCGGTCAGATGAAGAAATTGTGGAGTTATACGCGGGGGCTATCACCGCCCGGACGCGCTTATTGATGCTCTCCCATATGATCAATATCACAGGGCAGATATTGCCCGTCCGAAAGATCTGCGACATGGCCCATAGCAAAGGGGTGCAGGTAATGGTGGATGGTGCGCACACGTTGGCCCATATTCAATTCAAGATACCGGACCTGGATTGTGATTATTTTGGAACGAGCCTGCATAAATGGCTTAGCGTGCCGCTCGGTTCAGGAATGCTCTACGTGAAGGCGGGGAATGCCGGGAATATATGGCCGTTGCTGGCAGAGCCAGATACAAATGCGTCAGGCATCACGTTGCTCAATCATACAGGGACCCTTCCTGTGTATACGGACCTTGCAATCGCCAATGCATTGGATTATTATGCCGCACTGGGACCTGACAAGAAAGAAGCCCGGTTGAGGTATCTTCAGCAATACTGGACGTCACAGGTCCGGGAAATGCCGCATGTCGTGGTCAACACCCCCGCTGATCCGGCTCGTTCATGCGGCATTGCCAATGTAGGCATCAGGGGAATGAAACCCTCGGTATTGGCGGATACGCTGATGAAGCAATACAAAATTTTCACCGTGGCCATCGACTATGCAAATGTGCAGGGATGCAGGATAACGCCTAATGTGTATACGATGCCCGAAGAACTGGATGTATTAGTGAAGGCGCTGAAAGAACTGGGATAGTCCATCATTGTTTGAAAAGCGTAATCATTTGTGTGAATAGTGCAATTCCCTGCCCGACGGTAAAAAGTAACTTTGCCCTATAAATCACCTATGATATGAAATATAGACATCTTGGAAATACCGGGGAGCAATTATCTTCCCTCGGTTTGGGTTGTATGGGGATGAGCCATGCCTACGGCTCGCTCAACGACGAAGAATCGATCGCCACTTTGCACAGGGCTTTGGACCTGGGCATCAATTTCTGGGATACGGCCGATATGTACGGGGTCGGAAAAAATGAGGAACTCATCTCCAGAGTGCTGTCCACCAACCGGAATAAGGTTTTTATAGCTACAAAATTTGGCTTCAGGCAGAAAGGCGATCAGCCGGGCTTTAGCGGGATGGGCAGTGTCTATTTTGACGGCTCGCCTGCCTATATAAAGACGGCGGTGGAGAAAAGCCTGAAGCGATTGAAGATAGATACCATTGACCTTTACTACGCGCACCGGATCGATCCTAACGTGCCGGTGGAAGATATGGTGGGCGCCATGGCGGAATTGGTAAAGGAAGGAAAGGTCAGGTACCTTGGGCTATCCGAAGCGTCCGTGGAATCTATCCGGAAGGCACACGCCGTGCATCCGGTGGCGGCCCTGCAATCGGAATATTCACTATTGACCAGGGATATTGAAAAGGAGATACTGCCTCTCTGCAGGGAACTGGGAATTACCCTGGTCCCCTATAGCCCTCTTTCCAGGGGCCTGATTACCAATACCCTGGATACGTCGGGATTGGCGGCAGATGACTTTAGAAAAACATTACCCCGTTTCCAGGAAACGCACGTGGCCAACAATGTATCCCTGGCACAGGCATTCGCCGGCCTGGCCCTGGACAAAAGCGTCACACCGGCTCAACTGGCCCTTGCCTGGGTACTCGCCCAGGGGGAAGACCTCATCCCCATTCCGGGCACCAAAAAACGGAAGTACCTGGAAGAGAACGCCGGAGCGATCGACGTCGTATTGTCTGCCCGGGATCTGGAGGCGATAGCCGGCGTCCTGGCCAGGTACCCTGATACAGGAGACCGGTACAGCGAAGGCGCTTTGAAAATGGTCAACCGCTAGGCCTCAGCTGTTTTGCGTCCGAAGACCGCTGGCAGCAGATGAAGGACCGTCAATATCGTGCAACTGCCTGTAGCGAACCATACGATCTGATGGAAGCTGGCGTCGGACACCCCGTGCCTGAACACTGTTTTAAGCTGGGACCCGGATATAATGGCGCCGATATATCCGAAGGTACGGTAAAGCCCGAAAGAGATCCCTATCTGGTGAGAAGGCGCCTGTATCTTCAGGGAGGCTTGGTTGGCAATGGGATTGACGCCCGTGGCCAGTCCCAATAACAGGGTTACGCCGATCAGTATGTACACGGGTGTTCGTTCTTCCAGGATAAAAAGCGCAGAACAGGCAACGACCATACTGATCACTCCACAGATATTTAAGAACGTCAGGTTTTCCTTCCTGGAAATCAACATGGCGGATCCCGCTGCCACAAACGACATGGGGAACATCAAAAGCCCGGTCCGGGAAGGAGAGACGTGTCGGACTCCTTCTATCCATTCCGGAAGAGAATACAGCATCAGGTAGAGGATGTAATTGGTCGCAAGGGTCTGGAGATAGACCAGGGACAAGGTGGGCTTCAGCAGGAAAAGGCGCACGTTTAAAAAGGGATCGACCTGCCGCCTTTCCCAAAAAACCAGGAGGCCCAGGAGTATCAGTATTAAAGGCATACCGGTCAGCAAGGTCAGACGCTGCGTCAGGACAAACCAGAAGGCGACCAGAAAAAGGCTGAAAATGAAAACGCCAAGGCCGTCTACGCGGGTCCAGGTGCGGGACCATACGCCTGGGCGTCCTGCCGCCGTCTCTTTCGCCGTCACCAAATTGCCTGTTGCTGCATTGCCGTTCGCCGCCGCACGTTCCGAAAAGCTAGGGAATCTGGTTGATAGCCACATCGCTGCCAGTACCCAGGGCACATTGATAAAAAAGATGCCGCTCCATCCGAACCATTCCGTTAAATAACCCCCAAGGGTTGGCCCCAGTACCATGCTAACCTGGCTTGTGACGGCAATAATCCCTAAAATATTGCCCGGGACCGTTTGCCCAAAAGAGGCATATCTCTTCTGAACAAGCGCTATGGCGGAGGGGTAGGCCGCGGAAGTGCCGAGGCCTAAAAGGATCCTGGACGCAATCAGCCAACCGAATGAGGGGGCAAGGCCCCCGACCAGCGAGGCGATCAACACCAATATAAAGCCCAGCGTATTGATCTTTTTGGGACTGTAAATATCGGCTAACCGCCCCATGAGCGGTTGGCCGATAGTGGCTGTAATATACAAGGGGGTTATGAGGAGGGGGCCTTCGCTAATATTGCGTCCGAAAGAATGACAGATGGTCGCCAGCGCCGTCGATAACATCGTGGAATTGAGCGGGTTCATCATCGTACCCAATACCAGGGGGATCATAAACAGCAGCGATACCTTCTTGCCACTTTGAATGGAGTCCATGCTTATTTCCTTTGAGAAAGATGGGCGATGACCGAATCGGTCGTATCTATCTCACCGATGCGTGGGAAAATAATGTCCAGGCTGTTGTTGTGCGCTCCCGGTTCCATATCCGTCATGGCGTCCCTTACAAAGGCGATATTGTATCCTTTGACGTTCGCGTCCCTGGCGGTTCCTTCCACACCAATACTGGTGGCAACACCCGCGAGTACGATCTGGGTGACGCCTCGTTTTTGCAATTCCTCGTGCAGGGGCGTTTCATGAAAGGCGCTCCAGGTCCTCTTAGTGATGTATATGTCGTCCGGCCTGGTTTCCAGCTCCGGGACCAGGGAAAAGAAGCTGGAAGCCTCCATCGCTTCTAAGGCCTGTTTCTGGGCGGCCGGATCAGTAGGCATACCGCTTTTTTTCTCACTCCGGACCATCGTAAAGGGAGAACCGATCGGATTCACGTGTACGAAAACGATGGGCAGGCCTTCTTTGCGGAACGCGCTGACCAGTTTTGCCGCGTTGTCTGCCACACCTACGAAGGGATGTGCCAGTGGGATGCCTGCAATGCCTTTCTGAAGGTCAATTAGTACCAGTGCGGTACTTTTGTCAATAGTTGTTATCATGTATGAAGGGGTTTAATCTACGTTGGCTATTTTTTGCAATATGGGAATGACGGCGGATAATGTTTTGACTTCTTTGTCGGAGAGCATAGCTTTAATAGCCTCTGCCAGCCACCCATCTCTTTCATAACGGGATTGTTCGACTATTTTTTCTCCCTGGGCCGTGAGCGAAACGCTGACCTTCCTTTTGTCTTCCCGGGAGGCGGTCCGCCGGATTATCTTTTCTTTTTCCAACTTGCCCAGCACCTGGGACATAGACTGTGTTTTTATTTTATTCAGTTCCGCCAGTGCCGAAGGAGATAATGGAGGAGACTGATACAGATAGGAAATGGTGTTTAATTCCGTAATGGAAAACCCCGGTCCGCAATATACCTGTTTCCTAAGCCGCTTGTTCAGGATGGATATGGCATTCCGGAGAGAAGAGGATAGTTCGGGTATTTCCATGGTAGTAATTATGAAGATAAACTTATAAGATTACCTTCATAAAGATAGATTTTTTTTAGACATAAAAAAAACCGCCCTTTTTAGGGCGGCTTTGCAAAAGAGGGCGCTTTGCGCCAAGGTGTTTTTATAGGTAAACCTGGTCAGTTTCCAGCGCTGGTTTTTTCAGACTGCCAAAGGCCGGTAAATCTGCTGACTTCATCATAGTTATTTATATTGACGTGCGCATTTTTCATGCTGTTGGAGATCGTCCCGCTGACCGCCACCAATTTAAACTTATAGGTAGAGATATCGTAGGTGGATAATACAGGGATGGTGGCGCTGGCCACCAACTGAACAAAAAAGTAATGCAACCGTACGGTCCCTACATTGGTTTCAAAAGCTATGTTGAAATTGAAATTACCGCTTCCATCCGTAAACTCATAGGGGAGAGGCGCCCATTGGTTTGTGTTATTGCTGGTATTGGGCGTGAAGTAGGCCAGTACCATACCTTCATCCAGGATGCTCTGGGTGAGCGCGTTAAATGTCGCGTCATAATAGCGGGTAAAATACTCCGTGTAACTGCTGGGAGAAGTTTGAAATTCATATTGGGAGTTCCACAGCCACTGCGTGTTTGTTATGGAGAAAGTGTCCACCATGACGTTGGCATTTCCTTCAGGGCCTTGAGGGCCCTGGGCCCCCTGGGGCCCTTGAAGAGCGATGGGTGTTCCCCATCCGGAAGCGGTTTTAGGGCCATATAACAAGTAAGTGGTTTTGTCCAGGTAGTAGTCCCCGGTAGTGCCAAGGCCGGCGGCCGGTACCGTGGTCCCTGAATAAATCTGACTGCCTGCCGTACCTTTGGCGCCCGTGGCTCCGGTCGCGCCTGCTGCACCTGTTGCACCTGCTGCCCCGGTCGCACCCGCAGCTCCGGTTGCGCCTGTAGCCCCGGTAGCTCCTTTCAGTGAAATCGGACTTCCCCAACCCGAAGCTGTCTTGGGTCCATATAACATGGAAGTGGAAAGATCCAGGTAAAAGTCTCCAGTGTCTCCGATGGTAGATGTCGGTGCTGTAGTACCGCTGTAGATCACAGAGCCATTTTGTCCGGCGGGTCCTACAGCGCCAGTAGCACCTTCAGGGCCCTGCGGCCCTGTCGTACCGCTCTCCTTAGTGCAGGAGGGGGTAAATAATATGCATCCTGCTAGCAGGATAAGGGGCACGATAATGTGGATTCGTTTCATACTTGCATAGAGGTTTGATGATGGTATAAAATTGATCATATAAAAGATCAAGTTCTATCCCCCTTTTAGGGGATATGCAAAAATGGACGATAAGGGTGGAAATAGCGGGAGTGGTTGTACTGATTTACTTTAGGTAGAACTACGCAAGAAAGGTCCGGGTATGCAAATGCCAGATCCGTCCACGGGGCGGATCTGGCTGGTTAATAGGATGAATGGTACAGGTTATTTTCTGCCCGACAGGCGGAATGTATACCAGGTATCTTCTTCCTTGGCCCCCTGGCTTCTTTGAGAATTGTTGTTCCTGCCGCCACCGCCATAGCCGCCCCTCATCATACCGCCCCCCATCATTCCTCCGCGCATTCCGCCAAATGATGGTCGGCCGCCGCCGCCATTATTATTTCCCTGGCCGGGCGCCGCATTGAGCGCAATCCCCACGCTGAAGTTTTTTGTGGCCTCTTTAGGTGTCAGGTCGGTTCCCATAATATTCTTAATAGGAATAATGGCTTCATATACCAGAACGCTGTCATTGTTCAGCTTAAGTGCTACCTGGATATTGCTCTTTTTGTCATTGATCCCGTATTGACCGCCATCCATATTGACGAAGCCCTTCGTGTCGAAGTAATTGGATTGAAGTAGCCAACTATTTTTGAGTGAATCCTCATTACCAGGCCTGATCGGATTTCCATTCCTGTTCCGATAGTTGTTGAAATTTTCCTCGCTATCATCTTTCCTGACGGGGAACGCAATGCTAATACCCGTATTTTTCTTCCCCTTCGGGTCGAAATAGAGCGTCATTCCGTCTTTCAGTATTCTGCGCTGGGTAGCATTATCTGTAGAGAGGACACAGACGTAAATAAATGTATTGTCGTTGGTCACATTGTATTGGAAGGTGTATTTTTCATTGCTGAAGCGGAGAGGCACCTGCCAGTCAGCGGTATTCCCATCCGCTATGACAGGCGTCTCCTGGTAATGACCTTCGGGCGCCAATTTGGGAGAACAACTGCTGGCGTAAAGGGAAAGAAATAACAGACAGTAAATAACCGGACTATGGGGCTTCATGCGTACTAAGTTTAGCAACAAATTAAGCCCGGGATATTTATAAAGAAATGCTAAAATAGGTGAATGATTTGAAGGAATAGGTGAACCTGTGCGGCACTAATATTCCGCCATGATTTCGTCTACAAAACACCATAGCCATCTTTCGCCAGGCTCGGCTGAGATCATGACCGGGTGTTTTTCTGCAAGAGCGTGCTTGGACATATGCTGGTTCTCAGAACTGTCACAGCACAACGTGACGCCACAGGTTTGGCAGGTACGAAGGTGTACCCACGTGTCATTGGTTTTTATGCATTCTTCACAAACGGGCGCCTTTGGATGCTTTAAGGTTTTGAGAGCCGCCAAATGGCTGCAAGGGTTTTGTTCCATTATTTTTTAAGAACAAAATTATGATATCTGGCAACGTTATTTTGACTAGATTTAAGGATGTCAAATGCTCCTTCACACCCGGAATCAACCGAAAAGACATTATTTATAAAAATAATATTAGCCTGCAGGGTTCCCGTGGGTTGGATGGTCTTGGGAGCCGTCTGTTTCTTCTACAAAACGGACTTGTCTAAAAAAGCGGGGTTCGCGTTGATTTTTATCGGCATTGTCAGCCTGGTGTATAACCTCTTGAGGGTCGGAAAAAAGCATGCGGATAAGAAGAAGAGCTTGCATCTGTAAATGCCCTTCATAAAAAAAGGGACAAACGCTTGAAAGCATTTGTCCCTTTTTTGTGCCCCGGAACGGAATTGAACCGTTACTCGCATTGCTGCGAACAGGATTTTAAGCCCGTAAAATGCTGTCCGTTGTCTAATACCCACATTTAACCTAGTTTGCCTTTATTTAACTAACATGTTAAATATCAGCAACATACAACTTTTCTATTTATCTTAGAAGAGCCTTGTAAAACGTCCTTTAACTGGTGTTTGTTTGCAAATTGTTTGCAAATTTCTGTGGGCGGGATTCGTGAAAAAGAGAACGGTCAGTTATGCTTCCAACAATTTACATGGTCCTGGATACCAGGTCATTTAGGAAAAAGACAAAAACTTCCCCGGTAAAGTTACGGGTGACATTTGAAAGGGAAACCGTCGATTATCAAACAGTCTTTGGACTTAAAAACGAACAGGAGTTTGCTAAACTAAGTCAGAAGCATATCAGTGCAGACCTGGTGGCCATTCGGGATTCGCTGAATAAGCTCGAAGTGGATGCAAAGGAATATACCAAAACCCTCGATTCCTTCAGTTTCCCGGAATTTGACTTAGGCTATATTCGTGACTAGTTTTATAGCAAATCACCTAATATTTGCTCTGTATGAAATTTGCTACCTCGCCGCTTTTGATTGCGGCACTTGTATTTACTGTATCTGGCTGCCATAAAAGTTTGTCAAATGAAACCAGTTTGGGTTCGACGTCATCTTTAGTTCCCGAAAGTATGGCTCAGGCAATTGCTGAAAGTTTTAATCCCAAAGTTTTCTATAACACATCAAATCCCACAAACCATGATCCAATAGTAAATACATTGACCGGGAATAACACCATAACGAATATTATTGCTATTAAGGATCAGTCAAACGTGCCCGCAATCTATGTCTGTAACTTTGCCGATCATCAAGGATTTCTCTTTGTTTCAGCGACCTACAAGGTTAAACCGATACTTGGATTTGTAGAGGACGGGGAGTTTAATTACAATGACTTTATGGCTCGGGATAAAAGTATACCGCCAGGATTTATAAAGTGGATGACTATGATTGTCCATAATATACAAGTTGTCCGGCAGAGCCCATTAGACACCGCTAAATATAGTCAAACCTTTTGGAAAACCTATGTGAGTGCGAATACTCAAAAGGGGGCCTCCTATACCGCCAAAACCTTGGAGCTTTCGAGAAAAATCAATGAGGCTGTTACAGAAACTCTCGCGGATAATCCTAATACAAGTCCAATTGGGCCTACAAATCCATGCACGCTCGATCCCGGTTATACTCATGATTCCTCCGTGGGAGCAGGTCCCCTTCTGGCGGTTGCTTGGGGACAGGAAGTTACTTATAATGAAGACTGTTTGAACCTCAGTTGTACCGAAGTTTCTGGCCCTCATGTTCCTACAGGTTGCGTAGCAACGGCAGGGGCAATGATTATTGATTATTGGAAACCCACGGTTCCGGTAGCCTATAACTATGCTGCCATGCCAGCCACGTATGGGAATAGTTATTTGGAGCAGTTAATGTACGATATGGGTCAGTATACCGGTATGTCTTATTCATGCAGTGCCTCTAGTACAAGTGCGGGAGCTCTTCAGGAGGCATTTGACCTTACGTTTAATTGGCCATTACCCAATCTTTGGACTTACACAAACACGAATAATGCAAATTTGCAGAGGGTAATTACAAATCTTAATGAAGGCTATATAGTTGCTTTATCAGGCAATGATTCTATTGGAGGTCATTTATGGGATTGCGATGGCTATTCTGAGTTGTGGGAGAATTATTGTTATAATGACCAACTTCAAACACTGTATTCGGTTGAATTACATATGAATTGGGGGTTTCATGAGACTTTTTGCAATGCCCCCAAAAATAGGCCTGATTACATTGGTATGTATGATTATGATAATTGGGAGATTTCAGGAGGCGGTCCGAGCGGCACAAATCTTGACTTCGACTACAGCGATTACGCCATAACTGAAATACACAATTAATTTTAGAAAATGAGAAAATGGATAGGAGTATCTGTGTTATTAGGTATTTTTCTAGTGCTAAGTTGTCATAAAGGAAATAAAGGCCCTGTAACACCTGCGTGTCCCGAATTTGAAGAGCCGCAACCCTTTAGCTTTGAATTGAGGAAAAATGGAATTTTTCTATCTGATAGTAATTACTTGGCCGGGATAGCAATTACGTATTCCTATAACAACGGAACAAATTCTGTGGAGGATTTGGTAGTATCTGATGCAATAACCACTCCGGACGGAATAATACACAGGGAGGTTACCAGTACCAACATGGCATTATCAAGCGCATACGGGACGAAAATCTACTATCTTGCTTATCCGGATACATCCAAAGTCGATACATTGGACCTTGATGTGGTCCGAACGCCTGCCACTAATTGTGAATACGTTTTTAATTTCCTGAGAGTTGATAATATAATTGCCAAAACTGATACCCCCTTGGTGGAACAGGGCGATTCAACTTATATCTTAAACCACCCTTAGAGAATAAATGGCCTCAATAAGAAACCACTGTGCTGGCGGTCGTTTTTTACTACAAATGAAGGAAGATGGGCTTGTTTGGCGATTTTCACCTTACGCTTGCCAAATAATATGTGCAAGCGCCACCAATGTGGCTGCTACGGCGTGCCAACTACAATATTCGCCCGCTGGTTGTGCAAAGCCCGGATTGGTGCAACCATTTAAATCCTTGGCAAATTATGCAGGTCAAATAATCTCCAGTTTTATTCCCGGTTCAAGCGTAACTTTCGGGGCTAATTCTAACAGTGCCGCAACTACATCAAATGCAAGCTACCTTCCTGGATGCCAATAGAGACCCTCAATTGCAGTATTATCTCAATGCTGTGGAACAAGTCTATTTTACAATAGATTTGGATGAAAAGCCGCAGTCGCAGTGGGCCAGACCTGCCTATGACGAGATTTGCAAAAAGAAGGATGCGGAAGTTGAAATCTGGAATAGCCTCTTACATAGCTTGACTTCTACTCATTCCATAAGGTTTAAGAATATGGACTTTGATTTACCACATGGGTATAAAGCATTCGTTAAGATGCCTGCACCCATTTTTGGTGTTATCTTCTATTTGAGTTTTATAGGGAATCTCTTTGGCTGTTTTTACGGCCAGGAAAATACCCCACTGGAAAAAAGGCCAGTGGCCCGGCATCCTTGGACTAAGAGCGATGGATTTGAATCTTATGAACCCTGTTATGAAAGTCAGATTGAAATGAAGAATGTGGTATTTACTGAAGTACACAAATATTTCCCGGGATTTGTTGAATTCGACAACAAATACGCTGACTATAAAATTCCTGAAGTGCAAACTTTCCAAGGGTTTGCTCAAAATATTGACCTTTTTCAGGTCATATTTAACACCCATATCCACGGGCAGAGGTAGGTAATAGATACCGCACAATTAAACTTTTTTTCAACTGATCTCCTGGGCACCGTATCTCAAATAAGCCGCCGGGGCTTGGATACGGAACAACCTTTCCGACAGTGGCCTATTCCACTGTAAATGAGGCGGAGGTTGCAGTGCTTAAATAGGGTGGGTGTTGGTAAAAGAATGCTTGAATGAATGCGGAGGGATAACAAACGCGAACGGCCACCATGGCAGGTCGTTCGCGTGGGTAGAATTTTCAGATGGATAGGTAGAGTGGGAGGAGCCGACTTTTTCATCCCATAGGCTTACCCAAGCATCAGCGAAGGCGAAGAGTGCTATTTTTAAAGTCGGAGGTACTCCAATGGATGAAGGGAAATCGAAATGTGTAGCCGCCTGGCTGCACATTCCTTTTTTGTGGCTGGCTCTTTCCCCCAGGAATCATTGACATTTCGGAAAGGATTTTTTTACCTTTGTGGCAGTTCTTCGAAATACTGCCTACTGCTTGTAAATTGTTTGCAAACTTCAGTTGCGTCAACTAGATGGAAAATGGACGGAAAAGCAAAACCCGCTACAAGAGCGGGTTTTAGCGTGCCCCGGAACGGAATTGAACCGTTACTCGCATTGCTGCGAACAGGATTTTAAGTCCTGCGTGTCTACCAATTCCACCACCGGGGCCCGGGTAAAAAAAAAGGTGTGAGCGATCACACCTCCTTTAACCTGAGCGGAAGACCGGGCTCGAACCGGCCACCCCGACCTTGGCAAGGTCGTGCTCTACCAAATGAGCTACTTCCGCAGTTTTTTAAAGAGCTTCCCTTAGTTGGGAGTGCAAAAATAGCCATTTTTTCATTTCAGCAAAATCTGAATGTGTCTTTTTCAAAAAAAACTATTGATAGCTATATCCGATGGTTCCCAGTAGTTTCTTGGAATTATCATAACAAAACGCTTTAACCGAAAGACCGCGGGGATCATATTCGTAATACCAGACCAGGTAATTGCTCTGGATAGCCTGAACGACGGTCATTTGGCTGAGCTTGCCCGATTCGTTGTATTCGAACATATAATCGGGGAGCATCCGGTCCAGCCTGGGGTTATAACGGACTATATCGGTCAGTTCGCGGTTGTCATTATAATAATAGAAGAAGTGCTCTGTAACCTTCCCCTTCCTTGTGGATACTTCCTCAGATACATTGCCCTTTGTATCTGAGATGAAACGTACGACCGTAGTGTCCTTGTCGTCCTTGATCCGGAGCAGGCCGGACGGATGCCCGTCAGGGGTGTATTGCCAGATATGCGCTTCACGGGTAGAATAATAGAGGGAATCAGTGGTCCGGGAATCGCTGCTGATGGTGGCCACATTTCCGGCGGTATCATACGTGTACAGGGTGGTGGTCACCGAGCCGGAACTGCTATCTATAGAGCGGATCACCCTTAAATCAGCGTCAAAAAGTGAAGTCAGCGTGGATTTCCCTGTAGCGGGGGAGCCCGAGCTGATTTCCAGGCTCGTAAAGTCGGAACTGATGGATTGCTGGCAAAAGAAGTCCTTGTTCTCAGACCCGTCTGGGTCATAGCTGCGGATGGAGACCACCCTTACCCGGTTCTTTTTATATTCCTTTTGTTGCTGTGCGGACTGCTCAATGCTCAGGACATCCTTGTAGTAATACTGCGCGGAGGCGGTTTGCAGGGCAGGGAGGCATAGGCATAAAACAAGGGTGAATGGGGATTTCATGCAGGATATTTGAATACAAATATAAGCTCCTTGTATAAAATTCCGCCTTATGCTTTGTTTCATTTATTTTAGACAAAATATTTTTTGTGTCTCATTTCCCAGAACGTACTGAAAAAAACTGCTTGAACTGCGGGAACCAGGTCCTTGGGCGCTACTGCCAGGAATGTGGCCAGGAGAATCTGGAGCCCAAAGAAACCGTCTTGCACCTGGTTTCTCATTTTATTAACGACATTACCCATTTTGACGGTAAATTCTTCAGCACGCTGAAGTATTTGCTGTTCCGGCCGGGTTTTTTATCCGCCGAATATGTCCGGGGAAGGAGGATGAGCTACCTGCATCCCATCCGGATGTACGTATTTACCTCTGCTATTTTTTTCCTGGTTTTCTATTCTCTGGCGGAAAACGCCACTGTCAATGCAAACGATCCGGGTAAGGTTTATACAAAAATGTCGGAAAAACGAGACAAGCTGGTAAAGGAACTAGCCAGTACCAAAGCTCCCGAAGACAAGAAGGACTTGCAGGAACAGATTGCCGCAGATGATTCTGTCATTGCCGCCCTCAAGAAAGCGAAACTCGTCCCGGGAGGCTCAAAAACGGAGCCGGCATACTTCATTCCTGATGATTCGGCCGATGACGGGCATACAAAGGTCACGTTTGCCTCTCATGGATTGGGAGGGGAAGTCTTACCCTCTACCTTATGGGCCTATGACTCCATCCAACAGCAGCTGAGTCCCGCCAAACGCCAGCCCTGGTTATACCGTATGGTCAACCGCAGGGTGGTAGACCTCACCCAGAGATACCACAGTGATAAAAAGGAGTTCAAAAGGGAAATAAGGGAACACCTGCTCCATACCTTTCCCAAGATCCTTTTTGTTTCGCTGCCTCTCTTTGCGTTGCTGCTCAGGTTGCTGAATCTTAGGCGCAGAAAGCAGATACTTTACGTGGATCACGGGATATTCACGATTCATTTATTTTGTGCGACCTTTATTATGATGCTGGTTGAAATGCTGCTCAACCAGGTGAATGAATATATTCCCGGGAGCCTGATGAGCTGGATTGAAACGATTTTGTTCTTTGCCGTGTTTTTTTACGAGTACAAAGCCATGCGAAATTTCTACAAACAGGGCAGGGGAAAGACCATCTTTAAGTTCTTTATCCTGAATACCGTGGCTACTATATTAATTGGCTTTGTAACCATTTTCTTTGTGCTTTGGACAATAATTGCGATATAACAAGATGGAACAGGTAGCGATTTCTTTTATGCGATTGGTCCGGATCATGGATGATCTGAGGGAAAAATGCCCATGGGACCGGAAACAGACGATACAAACCCTCCGGCAGCTTTCCATAGAGGAGCTTTATGAGTTGGCGGATGCCATTACGGATGAGGACTGGGTGGGCATACGCGAAGAACTGGGGGATCTGTTCCTGCACCTGGTCTTCTACGCCAAGATAGGTGCAGAGCAGGGAAAGTTCACCCTGGAAGACGTCCTGGAAGGTGTCAGCGACAAACTCGTTTTCAGACACCCGCACATATACGGGGACGTACAGGTAAAGGATGAGGAGGATGTAAAAAGGAACTGGGAGAAACTGAAGCTAAAGGAGGGGAAGACCTCTATTCTGGCTGGGGTCCCCGTTGGTTTGCCGGCGTTGGTGAAGGCCATGCGCCTCCAGGAGAAGGCCAAACAGGTAGGTTTTGAATGGGATACCACTGAACAGGTGCGAGACAAGGTAAACGAAGAAACGGCTGAATTGGAAGAAGCTATTGCGGAGGGAGATCAAAATAAAATCGAGGAAGAATGGGGCGATCTGATGTTCTCCATGGTAAATTATGCACGATTTTTGAAGATAGACGCCGAGAATGCCCTGGAAAGGACCAATAAGAAGTTTATCCATAGGTTCACCAGGATGGAAGCCCTGGCGTCAGCAAAGGGCAATTCCCTGGCAGATCTTACCCTGTCGGAGATGGATGGGCTTTGGGAAGAGGTAAAACGCGAACATTGATCAAAGAAGGAAATTTCAAGCACTTTTTATACCAGCACGGCTACTTGCTTATCATTGCGGCCTGGTTGTTCACGCTATCTTTTGTCATCAGCAATTACTGGTCCTATACTTCCTCTTCCGGCGGCGTCAGCCGTTCGCTCCAGTCTTATATCAATGAAAACGAGAGGGATGTCCAGGCTTTGTCTACCTACCGGCCCATACTTTCCAGATTGTACGACGGAACTTATACGGAGGCGGACCTCGCATCGGTCAATAAAAGGCCTTTTTTCCTTTTCCTCTATCCCACCTTTTCCACAGACGCGTCCAAGCCCGTTTTTTGGAGTACCAATATTGTCATTCCCAGTCGCAGGGTGCTGATGGGAAATTATGGAAGCAGCTTTGAGGATCAGCCCAATAATGGCAGGTACGTGGCTATGAAAAAGGAGATCATCTTTACAGACGGCAGCACCGCCATGCTGATCGCGCTGATCCCCGTGCAATGGAACTATTCCCTGAAGATCAATTCCCCCCAGGAAGAAAACTCGTTTGTGGGGGACCCTGGCATCGAAAAAAACTATGAAGTTAGCCTTATACCCAATGATTTTCCCATCCGGAGTATTGACGGAAAGCCCCTGTTTTACCTGGAAAGGAAGCCACAGACGGTCTATCTCCAGCATAGTTGGTGGACGGTGTTTATCCGGGTGATCTGTATCCTGTTTTTCCTGTTCTTCCTGCACACCCTGGCCTTATGGATCGCCAGGCGTTGGGGCAGGGTGTGGGGGATACTGAGCCTTACGGCTATTGTTGTCGCACTCCGGTGGATGACCTATTTGCTTCCTACACCCTTTGATTTCAGGCAATTTGACGTGTTTGACCCGGGCATTTACAGCTCGGGGGCGATCCTCCGCTCGCTGGGTGATCTATTGATCAATACTCTGTTGTTCTTTTGGCTGGTGGTATTCGCGATGGACCACTTGTCGTATGCTGTGAACAAGCACATCATGAAGAACGAACGCCTGAGATGGGCGGCTGCGGTGCTGATGGCCTTTGCCATCCTGGTTTCCACCCTCACGGCGGGGAATATCATCCGAAGCCTGGTAGCCGACTCCCAGATATCCTTCAACGTCACGAACTTCTTCAGTATTCTTAATGTCAATAGCCTGTACGGATTCATTTGCTTTTGCGGGGTAGCCCTTGGCTATTTCTTTGCCATGCAGATATTGTATCGCTACTACGTCATATTGACCAGCCATAGGAAGGATCTTCAATTTCTGATCATGACAGTCCTGGGCCTGGTGCTCCTGAGCCTTAGAATGTTTGAACGTTCCGTATCCTACGAATTGCTTTTATTGGTCTGGCTCCTGTTATTCCAGGTGCTGCTGGGCAATGCAAAGCGATGGCATATGGCAGAAGGGCTCAGGGCGGGGAACATCATCTTCTGGCTTTTCTTCCTTTCTGCTTCCATCGCCCTTCTCATCATTAGGGAAAATAACCAAAAGGAACTATGGGAACGCAGGAAGTTTGCGGAGAGGCTTTCCCGGCAGGCGGACCCTTCCAGCGAGGCGCTGCTTTACATTGCCCTCAACAATTTCAGCGCCCCTTTCCTGTACCAGAATTTTGCCAGGTTGGCGGATCCGGGGGCATCGCAATTTTTTAAGGACAGCCTGATCAACGAGAATTTTTCCGCCTACCGCAATAAATACGATACACGGATCTATGTATTCGACGTATTCGACAAGCCCATCAATAACCCTGACACGACGAGTTATAATGCGCTGAACAATATGTACAAGGTGCAGTCGATGCCCACCGAAGTAAAAGATTTGCTGTATCACCGGGAAGCCTTTGACAAATACACCTATATCGTCCGCAGGGTAGTGGAGGATTCTGCTAATCAATCCCGGTTGGGTTATGTGTTCCTGCTGGCCAGCCCCAAACAATTTGAGAGCGAAGCCTTCTACCCAGAATTGATGAACGCCTCCGAGGATGAACCCTTCAATTCCCCCGAATATTCCTGGGCCATCTATGACAATAAGGAACTGATCAAAAACCGCAATGATTACCCTTTTGCCATTCATTTGCGGGAAAAGGACCTTCCCATAGGGGAGTATGAGATCCGCATGCACGGAGGTTTTGAGGAGCTATGGTACAAAGGGGGGGATAAGGTGATCGTCGTGGTTCGTAATGCCGATTATATCATAGAGGGGGTTACCCTGATCGCCTACCTGTTCTGTATGTTCCTGATACTGGCGGGAACGATGCAACTGGCCGGGCTGCTCATCCGGGCCCGTTTCCGGTGGGATAATATCCGGGAGCTTTGGCAGGTGAATATCCGCACCCAGGTGCATACGACCATTACCTTTATCAGCCTGTTCTCTTTTGTTATCATTGGAATCAGCACGATCCTGTTCTTCAGGGATAGGTATAACCGGACGAACCGGGATAGGCTCAGTAAGACCATCCAGATCATGGCGACCGAAGTGCAGGGCGAGCTCACCGATCCGGGTGTTTTTTCACAGGAAATGCAGGGCAATGATTCCCTGAACAACCAGCGGTTGGAGGATATCCTGGGCAAGGTGGCGCAGGTGCACGGGGTGACGGTCAACCTATATGATTCGTCGGGAACGCTCCGCTATACTTCCCAACCCTATTATTACTCGAAGGGATTGCTGAGTAAGAAGATGGACCCTTCGGCCTTCTTCCAGTTGCAGTATGAGCACCAGGCCCAGTGGTCCCAGAATGAAAATATCGGGTCCAAGACCTATATCAGCATTTACGTGCCGGTTCGGGATGACTTTGGTAAGGCGTATGGTTATTTGAACATCCCTTATTTCGCCACACAGGAGGAATTGAACCTGGAGATATCCAACTTCCTGGTGACGTTAATCAACCTGAATGCCTTTATTTTCCTTGTGGCAGGACTGATCGCCCTGCTGATCACCAACCGCATCACCGATTCCTTTACCCTGATCGGGGAAAAGATGAAGGCGATCAAGCTGGGAAGGCGTAACGAAGAAATTGCCTGGCACCGCAACAACGAGATCGGGGAATTGGTGAACGAATACAATAAAATGGTAAGACAGCTGGAACAAAGTGCGGCGTTACTGGCAAAAAGCGAACGGGAAGGAGCATGGAGGGAAATGGCTCGTCAGGTAGCCCATGAGATCAAGAATCCGTTGACCCCCATGAAACTCAGTATTCAATATTTGCAGAAGGCGATCAACAATAATCATCCCAACGCCAAGGAACTGTCCGCCAACGTTGCCAAAACCCTGGTAGAGCAAATCGACTACCTCTCCAATATCGCCACCGATTTCTCCAGCTTCGCCAATATCGCCCATCCCAAAAAAGAGAAAGTGGACTTGGTAGAAGTCCTGGAATCTGTGGTGAAGCTCTTTAGCATGGATACCAAAGTGCGCCTCATTTTCGAAAAAACGGTGTACCCTGTGTTCATACTGGCGGACAAGACCCATTTGAACCGCCTGTTCACGAACCTGATCCGCAATGCCATGGACGCCATCCCTGATGGTGAAACTGGCGGCATCGTGCAATTGCGCTATGTCGTCCAGGAAAATCACCAGCACGTCACCATCACCGTCCAGGATAATGGCACCGGGATACGCGAAGAACTCCGGGATAAAATCTTTATGCCCAATTTTACCACCAAGTCTTCCGGAACAGGGCTTGGGCTCGCTATGTGCAAAGGCATAGCGGAGCAGATGAACGGGTATATGTGGTTTGATACCGAGATAGGGCTGGGTACTACGTTCTATGTGCAGATCCCGTTACTCGACGAATAGGCGTTCGCTCCCACTGGCCCCCAACGAGTAGGCGCCGCCGTCAGATCCCCTTCGCGCGCTTGCGCGCCGCCAGATATTCTTCCAATTCGGTCAAGGAGAAGCTACTTAGGTTATGACGGGGAGTGATACCCGCTTTTTGCGCCACGAGCACCCCATAACGGACATCAGCAAAACCCTCAACGGCGTGCGCGTCCGGATCTATAGAAGTAAGGACGCTTCTCTGAAGAGCATCTCCCAGCCATCTCCAATCCATATCCAGGCGACGGGGATGGGCGTTCAGTTCCATCACTACGCCTTCTTCCGCGCAAACGTCCAGTAAAGCAAGGTGGTCCACCGGGTACCCTTTCCGGCTCAGGAGGAGGCGCCCGGTCGGATGACCCAGGATTGTGGTGAAGGGGTTGCGCAGGGCCGTAATAAGCCTTTGCATGGCCTTTTCTATGGGCATCCGGAGGTTGGAGTGGACAGAAGCGATCACCAGGTCAAAAGTGGCCAGGACGGTGTCGCTATAATCCAGCCTTCCGTCGTTGAGGATGTCTGATTCTATGCTCTTGAAAATCCTGAACGGGGCCAATCGCTCATTCACTTGTCCGATCTGCTCGTGTTGGGCTTTCAGCCGTTCCTCTGTCAGGCCATTGGCATAAAAGGCGGATTTGGAGTGATCGCTGATGACCAGGTATTCAAACCCCTGCTCTTTGGCGCTCAGCGCCATCTTTTCCAGGGTATGAGCCCCGTCGCTCCAATCGCTGTGCGAATGGATAATTCCTTTGATATCGGCCAGAACCAGCGTTTCGGGAAGGTCCTTTTGTCGCGCTCTTTCAATAATCGCTGAATTTTCCCTCATAGCAGGAATGATAAAAGGCAACCCCGCGGCTTCGAATATAGCTTCTTCCGTGGCAACGGCGGGAACTGCTCCAACAGTCGTTTCCCAAGCCTCTAAAAAAGCAGCAGTAGTACTCGTTTGGAACAAGCCCTTTCCAAAATCCTCCCCAGCCACACTGTGCCATATCAAAGGCACGTTCCTTCCGCCCTTCGCCACCAGCCTGTCGGCAGCGACTTCGGTAATGGTAAACCCTTGTTCCGGAAGAAAAGCCTCCAAAGAAGCGGTAGATAGGGTCGTACACCATTCCAACTCGTCGATGGTCTCCATTTGCCGGCGGAAGGCCCCCGTGATCTCGATCTTTTCCCCGGCAAAGTTCTCCCTGAGCAACAAAGTCAGTTCCCTTGCATAGCCCTCAATTTCCGCATAGAGGAACCGGTCCTGGCTTTTCAGGAAGAACTCAATGTTTTCCTTGATATTGGCCTGTGTCTTGGCCCCGAATCCTTTATAGAGCATCAGCCTGTTCTCATTGCAGGCATACAACAATTCCCCCAGCGACTCCATTCCAAGCTCCTTCCACAACAACGCCACCTTCTTAGGCCCCAGCCCCTTAATTTGCATCATTTCCAGCACTCCCACGGGAGTTTTGTCCACTATTTCCCGAAGAGCCTTGAACTCGCCTGTGCGAACAATCTCCAATATCTTCTTCCCAATAGTGTCCCCAATCCCCTTCACCCCAAAAATCTGCTCCTCGCTCATCGTTTCCAATGGAGAAGTCAGCTTTTCAATACTAAACGCCGCGATACTATAGGATTTCGCTTTAAAGGAGTTTTCCCCATGTATCTCCATGAGCTTACTCAGCAGCGAAAATTCATCCGCGATTGATTGATTATCCATGACTTAAAGGTAGCGATTGGGCGCAAAAAAAAGTCTCGCCGTGAAGCGAGACTTTACTATCATTAGGCTTTTTCCTAAAACCTACAGTGCCGGTGGAACTGGCGAAGGAGTAGACGCTTTCTTAGCAGCGGGTTTCTTCTTCGGGGCAGCTTTCTTTGGAGCGGCTTTCTTTACGGCCTTTTTAACAGCTTTTTTAGGAGCTGCCTTTTTTACGGCTTTCTTTACTGCCTTCTTCACAGCTTTCTTAGGAGCTGCTTTCTTGACGGCTTTCTTTACTGCTTTTTTAGGAGCTGCCTTTTTAACGGCTTTCTTTACTGCTTTCTTAGGAGCAGCCTTTTTTACGGCTTTTTTTGCTACTTTTTTAGTAGCTTTTTTTGCGGTTGCCATACGTTTTGAATTTAAATGGTTAGTAATTATGACTTAAAAATATAAAACATATTTTTTTTTGCCAAATAAAACTACCAAAAAATCAAACGACAGCGATATAACTACGCATCGACTTCCGAGGCAGCTACCGAAACAATGGTCTTATTATTCTTCGTTTTACGGAATTCAACGAGACCATCGGTCAGTGCAAACAGGGTAAAATCCCTGCCCAAACCAACATTCTTACCGGGGTGATACACAGTACCACGCTGGCGAATGATGATGTTTCCCGAAATAGCCGCCTGTCCGCCGAAGATTTTTACACCAAGGCGCTTGCTTTGCGAGTCACGGCCGTTTTTAACACTGCCTTCCCCTTTTTTGTGAGCCATATCTCAAAGGTTTTTTTTAATACTACATTAAATTAATTGATGCCAAATCCCGGTTTTACCCGCAGACTTCCCCAAAATCTAACTGATCTCGCTGATCTTGATCTGTGTGTAATGGGTGCGATGACCGATTTTCTTGCGAAAACCTTTACGCCTTTTCATCTTAAAGGCAATCACTTTATCTCCCTGTATATGAGAGACAATTTCAGCCTTTACGATAACCTTAATGGCGTCTCCGACACTCAGCTTACCGTCCTGGTCTACCAGGAGGACTTCGGCAAATTCTACTTTATCGCCTGCTTTTCCAGTCAACTGAGGAACATAAAGGCTTTGGTCCTTTTGTACCTTGAATTGCTGGCCGGCTATTTTTACAACTGCAAACATAACTGTCCAAAATTAGGAGTGCAAAGGTAGGTTAAATGTGTTTAAATCCGAAACTTCTACCCAAGTTTTTCGCCTGACGTCCCAATTTTGCCAAAATTGGCCTTTTGACGGGCGGAAGGATAAAAATGCCCTTTTTGGTGTAGGTTTGCTGGCAGTAAGTTCGACTTGAACCCTATTCAAATGAAGATCAAATCATTACTGGCGAAGCCTTTCGCCAACTATATATATTCAAAAGTCCGCAAGGACATGCAATCGGCGGTAGAGGACCAGAAGGCAGTGTTGCAGGAGTTGCTGAAAACCGGGGTGAAAACCCAGTTCGGTAAAGACCACCACCTGGACCAGGTCAAGACCTACGAGGAGTTCAAGCAAGCAGTTCCTATCAGGGATTACGAGCAATACAAGTCCTATATAGAGCTGGTAAAGCAGGGTAAACACAATATCCTGTGGAAGGGGCAGCCCCTTTACCTCGCCAAGACTTCGGGTACGACCAGCGGCGTCAAATATATTCCTATCTCCAAAGAATCCATTGACAACCATATCAATTCAGCCCGCAACGCCCTGCTTTGTTACATTGCAGAGACAGGTAACAACGCGTTTACCGATGGGAAGATGATTTTCCTTTCCGGTTCTCCGGAATTGGAACGGGTAGGGGGGATCCCCACCGGTCGTTTGAGCGGGATCGTCAACCATCACATACCTAAGTATCTGCGTACCAATCAATTGCCTTCCTACGAAACGAATTGCATTGAAGACTGGGAAACAAAACTGGACGCTATCGTCCAGGAAACCATCAAGCAGGATATGTCCCTGATCAGTGGTATCCCCCCCTGGGTCCAGATGTATTTTGACCGGCTCACCGAAACCACCGGGAAGCAGATCAAGGATATTTTCCCCCATTTCAGTGTACTGGTGCACGGGGGAGTCAATTTTGAACCTTACAAGGCCAAGCTGATGGAGAGTATAGGGAAACCTATCGATACCATAGAAACCTTTCCCGCCTCGGAAGGATTTATTGCTTTCCAGGATTCCCAGTCCGCGGAAGGATTATTGCTGAACACCAACTCTGGTATCTTTTTTGAGTTCATTCCCGCCGGCGAGATTGCTGAGGCAAATCCGACCCGCCTTTGCCTGGAACAGGTGAAAGTAGGGGAGAATTATGCACTGATCATTAACAACAACGCCGGTCTTTGGGGATATTCTATTGGAGATACGGTCAGGTTTGTGAGTACCAATCCCTATCGTTTGGTCGTCACCGGCAGGACGAAGCATTTTATTTCCGCCTTCGGGGAGCACGTGATTGGGGAGGAAGTAGAACACAGCCTGCTCAAGGCCGCGGCCGAATCCGGTGTACAGATCGTGGAATTTACCGTAGCTCCCTGCATCAGCCAGGATAAGGGGAAGTCTCACCATGAATGGTGCATAGAGTTTGACCATGTGCCCCTTGACTTGGCTTCCTTTGCCCGGAAAGTGGACGACAATCTAAGGACCAAGAACATTTATTATGACGACCTTATCACCGGTAATATTTTAAAACCATTGGAAATACTACCCCTCCGCAAAAATGCGTTTATCGATTATATGAAGTCAGTGGGTAAGTTGGGAGGCCAGAACAAAGTTCCCCGTCTCAGCAATGATCGAAACTTAGCAGATGCATTAAACGCGTATTCAATCCTTTCTCATTCATCATGACGATAAAAAAAAGAATAGCCATATTCGGTTCAACAGGTTCTATCGGAACACAGACACTGCAAGTTATTGCCGCACATCCTGAACTATTCGAAGTAGAACTGCTGACCGCCCAGACCAATGACGAACTCCTCGTTACACAGGCATTGAAACACCATCCAAATGCCGTCGTTATCGGTGATCAGAATAAGTACAACAAGGTCAAGCAGGCGCTTGCCAGCACTGATATCAAGGTATTTGCGGGCGAAAAAGCCCTGGAAGAAGTCGCCGGTTTTGACACCTACGACCTGATGCTGGCGGCCATTGTTGGCTTTGCGGGTCTGAAGCCTGTCCTAAAGGCCATTGGGAACGGCAAGGCGGTGGCCCTGGCCAACAAGGAAACACTGGTCGTTGCGGGGGACATTGTGATGCGCATGGCCCTTGAAAACCGGGTGCCGATCATTCCGGTAGATTCCGAGCATTCGGCCATCTTTCAATGCCTTGTCGGGGAAACCCGCAACCGCATTGAGAAGGTTATCCTGACAGCCTCTGGAGGCCCTTTTCTGGGTAAAAAGCCCAACTACCTCGTGAATGTAAAGAGGGATCACGCCCTGCAGCATCCCAATTGGAATATGGGTGCCAAGATCAGCGTCGATTCTGCCACCCTCATGAACAAGGGTTTGGAGATGATCGAGGCCAAATGGCTCTTCAACCTGGAACCCTCTCAGATACAAGCCGTCATCCATCCGCAGAGCATTATCCATTCCATGGTGCAATTCGAGGACGGCAGCATCAAAGCCCAGATGGGGTTGCCCGACATGAAGCTTCCCATCCAGTACGCACTGGGCTTTCCCGGACGTATTCCCAACGATTATCCCCGGTTCGATTTTAAAAAGATCAGCACCCTGACTTTTGAGGAGCCTGACTTAAAGACCTTCCGCAGCCTTGCGCTGGCCACGGACGCCCTATACAAAGGAGGGAATCTGCCCTGTATCCTGAATGCGGCCAATGAAATCGCCGTATGGGCCTTCCTGCGTAACAGGATCGGCTTCCTGGACATGACTGAAGTCATTGAAAAGACAGCCGACAAGCTGCCGTTCATCCTCCGGCCTACCCTGGAAGAATACCTGGAAAGCGATGGAGAAGCACGCAGTTATGCGGCGAGTCTGATTAAAATGTAAATTCAATTTTAGAACGTTTCCTTATATGACTTTATTATTTGCTGCGTTACCCGCTCCTCTGATACAAGCCGGACAGTTTATTGTAGCCCTCTCTGTCATTGTTTTATTGCACGAAATGGGTCACTTCCTGCCCGCCAAATGGTTCAAATGCCGGGTGGAGAAGTTCATGTTGTTCTTTGATGCGGGGTTCACCCTGTTTAAAAAGAAGATAGGAGAGACCGTCTACGGAATAGGCTGGCTGCCCCTGGGCGGCTATGTGAAAATATCCGGGATGATAGACGAGAGCATGGATAAAGAAGCCATGAAATTGCCTCCCCAGCCCTATGAGTTCAGGAGCAAACCCGCCTGGCAAAGACTAATCATTATGGTTGGCGGAGTAACCATGAATGTGTTGCTGGCGTTCGTATTGTTTGCCATCATTCTGCAGGTCTGGGGGGAAACCTATCTGCCGCCTCAAAACGCCACCTACGGTATCTATGCTGATTCACTCGGCAGGAAGATCGGATTGGAGAACGGGGACAAGATCATGGCCCTGGACGGAAAGCCCGTCAAAGACGAATTCAAGGTAGTCGTAGAAATCTTCACCCATGAAGTCAAGGACCTGACCGTAGAACGGGCGGGACAGACCATACATATTGCGGTGCCAGAAGAGTTCATCGGTGAACTAAGCCATAACCACCTGGATAATTTTGTGGAGCTGGGTATTCCTTCGATCGTAGACACCCTGTCACCCAAGGCCATCATCACAGAAGGCAGCCTGATCCATGGGGATCGGATCATTTCCTTAAATGGTTTGTCGACGCCCACCTTTCAGGATTTAGCCTCCGTGCGGGTATTGCACAAAAATGAAATAGTCGACCTGGGATTGATCCGGGGATTGGATACCATGCACGTAAAAGCCCACCTGGATACGAGTGGCACCATTGGCTTTATGCCCGAGCATAAGATGGACCTGTTGCCGTTCGTAACCCGTAAGTATGGCTTCTTCGAATCTTTCCCCGCCGGTGTCAGGGAAAGCAGGGATGTCATGTCTAACTATCTATCCCAACTAAAATTACTTTTTACCAACAAACACGTCAAGTCCCAGGATACCGTCGGTTCTGTCATCAGCATGGGCAAAGCCTTCTCCGTCGTTTGGGATTGGGAAAGCCTTTGGAAGCTAACCGCCTTCCTGAGCGTGATCCTGGGCTTTATGAATATATTGCCGATCCCCGCCCTGGATGGAGGACATATCCTCTTCCTTTTGGTAGAAATGGTGACCGGCCGCAAGCCGGGAGACAAGTTCCTGGAATACGCCCAGATAGCCGGCATGGTATTGCTGTTCAGTTTAATGGCGTATGCCCTTGGACTGGATGTGTTCCGGTTGTTTACGCATAAAGGATAGGGCTTAGACCACCAGGCCGAGGTACCCGCGGCTCGCTAAACGCCCGCGTCCACGTCTCGCTCAAACGAACTCAATGCCGATCTGCTTCATCAGCAGTTCGGCATTTTTCGTGGTGCAAACGCCCTCGCGCAGCTTGTAATCAAAGCCTAGTTGATCCCCATAAAACTGCACGTCAAAGTAGTAATTGCTGATATGCCCCGGGAGTGTTTGCTCCATATGGGCCAGTTCCAGGTCATGCGTGGCAATGATGCCCACTGCCTTGTCCCGGATCAGTTGCCGGACCAGGGCTTGTGAACCCGCCAGTCGATCCCGGGAATTAGTGCCCCGGAGGATTTCGTCCAGTAAGATGAAGACGTGTTCGTGCGCCTTCACCCGGTCGATGATACTTTTCAGTTTTTTTAATTCTGCGTAGAATGTAGAAGTGCTGTCTTCCAGGTTATCTGCGATCCGCATACTGCTTACTACGCGGACAGAAGAAACCCTGCATGCTGACGCGCAAACAGGAGCCCCTGCCATAGCAAGTACAACATTGACACCGATGGTCCGGAGGAAAGTACTTTTCCCCGCCATATTCGATCCGGTGATCAACTCAATTTGTCCTGTTCCTTCCGTCGAAAATGAGTTGGTGACCCTTTTATCAGCAGGGATGAGCGGATGCCCGAGATTGGTTGCGGAAAAGTGAAAATGTGTTGGTTCAATGCCGGGAAAAACCCATTCCGGCCGGTTGAAGTGGAGGAGGGCTATGCTGCTCAGAGCCTCGGTAGTAGCCAGTGCCTCAATCCATCCGCTGACACTGCCGCGGTTTTTATCCCTCCATTTGTTCAAGCCAATCATTTGATGCAGGTCCCAGAGCAGGAAGGAATTGATAAAGATAAATCCCATTGCGTTCAGCCTGACATCAAAGCGGCCCAACAATTTGTCCAGTTGCCGGATCTGTACAGACGCCTTGGCTGGTTGTATCAGGGCCTTCTGTAGTTCCAGATTCAAGGACGTGCTAAAAGACTTTTTTTCAATAAGGGCCACACTCTCAGACACGAGTGAGATCTCCTTTACAATGCCTGACAGCATCGCATAGTCCTTTGACGCCTTGCTGGTGATCGAAAAAGAAACCACGATGAAGAGCAGAAAACAAACCCCGAAGATAGCGCTGGGAATAAGGCTCGCGATATAGCATCCCAGCAATCCGAAGCTGATCACCGGGTACACCCAGCGAACGACGTTCCAAATTTTTGCCCGGTAAAGGTTGGAATCTTCCAACAGCCAATCCTTGATCCTGGTAACCGTTTTATGCTGAAGCGGCGTTTCCTTTCCAATAGCATTCAGGTCAAAAATAAAATCCGGATCGGCTGCCAACTCCTTAGCAGCCTCCTGGCGCAGGAGGATCGTTCCCCTGTCGGCGGGTCCCGACAACCATGCCGCCAGCAAGCTTCGCCCTGGTTCCGATTGGCTACGGTTGAGAAAATTATATAGGGAGGATTTTCCAAAAATATCCAGGTCGTAGGCGTAAAGATGTTCCGGTTCCAGGAAGGCAGAACTGTCTACCGCAGGAATGGACGTACCGTCCTTCAAGAAAGACGCTTCCTGGCTGACCAATGTTCCCAGGCAATCCAGTCTGCGGATCCGCGCCCCGTTATTGGCATCCCATATCAGCACTCTGGCAAAGGCCGCCACACTGCCCACCAGGGGCAATACCCAAAGGGCCGTGTGATAGTCCCATGCCAGGTATCCAAAAGCAATCGCCAGCAGGACACAGCCAAAGCGCACCCACGCCAGGAGCGTACGTTTATTCCTGGCCCCGGCCTTCAATTCATCGATAGTTATCCCCTTTTGCCGATAATAACCTTCCGGATCAGTCTTCGTCTTCATGGGGGTGAAGATAAGAAAATGCGTATATTTGCAGTCCTGTTAAAGAATTTCAGCCCTTCAGGGTTGGGTTGTTTCCAAATGGGGGCGACAGGTTTTGACAGCATTGATTCTTTTTAGGTAAGCACGCCGTGCGTTGGATAATTAGCACGATAATCTGAATATTCAAACTCTAATTGGCGAATCTAACTTTGCCATGGCTGCCTAGTCGATAGACTAGCTTCCATTATATCCGCAGGTAAGTGGCTGTCCGTTGCCGCTGCTGCCGACGAATCAACCTAATAACGGAATAGTTCTCCGGTTCTTCGTGGCCGGATTGCAAAAACAAAGCGGATAAGGAAAGGGTTGGTTTGTTATTCCCCTGCTCTTCCCCGACAATTAATGAATAAATAAGCGCGTAGAAAGCTTACGGAGAGCATGTTTGGACGCGAGTTCGAGTCTCGCCGCCTCCACTAGAAATTGAGCCCCGCAAATCAATGATTTGTGGGGCTTTTTCGTTTTTATTATGATGAATTATTACCTGGCCGTCTTTTCGTGGACTATTCCCTCTGCTTCCCAGGAATTAAGAATATCACTAACTATTTTATTGGTTTCATTGTAACTCAAATGAATATCGTGCTCGTGACAGAAGAGTACTTCTGTATCTATATCGCTTAAAGCAAAAATGTATCATCTTCATTGACGCTGCCCGCTCCTGTTTTTTGTGCTTCATCTATTTTGGTCAGTACTTTTTCCAAGGAAATGGTAAATGGTGTCCAATCTTTGTATTCATTTCCCCAAGATTGGCATTTAATTCAATACTTGCCGGAAGTTTTAATGTCGTTGTAATATTTCCTGCATTAGTTCAAACAATGAAATAGCCATTACGCCTTGAGCTAAAGGGAATCGGTCCTTTCCGGAATAAACTACATACCGTCTTTGTGGTTGAATGTCGTCGCAAGCAATATAAAATCCTTTAGAAACAGAGGGGGCGGTATTGCGTTTGATCTCAATTGCCCATTTTTCCGTAGGGGAGAATTCAAGAATCAGGTCGATTTCCGCCCCTGCCGGTGTACCGTAGTAGAAGGGTTGGACATTAAGTGGTGCGACTGACATGATATTTTCGATAACAAAGCCTTCCCAACTTCCGCCGACGACGGGGTGGCCCAATAGATCAGTATAGTTGCCAATATTCAATAAGGCATGTGTAATACCGCTGTCTCGTATATAGACCTTCGGAGAACGGACAAGGCGTTTGCCGATATTAAAAGTCCATGGCTTTAGCCGTCTAACAAGTAAGAGATCGACCATTAGGTCGAGGTATCGGCCAATGGTAACTCCCGAGACTTCCAAATTTCTGGCTAAATGTGCAGCATTTAAGACTGAACCCTGGTTATGTGCAAGCATTGTCCAAAAACGTTCCAGTGTTTCTGAAGGAATGCGTGGGCCGAATTGCGGTATGTCTCGCTCAAGATAGGTCCTTATAAAATCACCTCGCCAGTCAAGGCTATTTTGGTCTGAGGCAGCCAATAGGCTTTCTGGGAACCCTCCACGTATCCAAAGGATATTCATACGCTCGATGCTTACTCCTGCATATTCTGACACATCTATCGGATGAAGTTCAATATAAGCAATGCGCCCGGCAAGAGATTCACTTGATTGCTTTAAGAGATCAATTGATGCAGATCCCAGGAAGAGAAACTGCCCGGTTTTATTTCCTTTACGACGTTCTTGGTCAATAATGCCCCGAAGTTGGGAAAAAACCTCCGGTAGGCGCTGTACTTCATCAAGGATAATGAGTTTAGTCCGATTGTCATCATGGAAGGCAGTAATGTCCTTGACTTTTTCTAAGTCAATTCGGCTTTCCAGGTCGAGGTAGACCGATGGGGTATTATCGGAGATATTCAATGCAATGGTCGTTTTACCGACCTGCCTCGGCCCCATGAGAGCCACAGATGGGCTTCGTTTTAAGGACTCTTCAATCGTATGTTCTAGCCTTCTCTTTATCACCATGCAAATGTAATATTAAATGTAAGAATTGCATGGTTTACTTTTATAAAAAACTAAAATATTGAAAATCAAGTGTATAAGAGATGCAAGTGCTATCATTCTGTTTGACAGGTCCGCTATTCAGGTTGGTTTAAGCGTTTTTATGAGTGCAAGAAGGCGAGTAACGTGTTCGATTGAGGGCTCGCCGCCTCCACAATTGAAAAAAGAAGTGCCCCCGAAAGGGGCATTCTTGTTTCCGGGAAACGAGGTAGCGCCACTGCTAATAATAACATCCTCACTCTTTAATGAATTCGGTATTCGCGTCTAGGGTTACTTCGTCTCCCAGCAAATCAGTCGGGAAATTCGAGCCGATACCAAAATCCGAACGTTTGATGATACCGCCAATATGAAAACCGGCAGATACCTTTTTGTTTTCCGTGTTCGTATACGTCCCGTTGAACGTAACGTTTAGCATTACTCTTTTGGTTACCCCATGCATGGTCAGGTCACCCGTCATGACGTAGTTCTTTCCATCAACCTTCTTGAAGGAAGTGCTCTTGAAAGTCAGCGTCGGATAAGTGGCCGCGTTAAAGAAGTCGGAGGTTTTGAGGTGGACATCCCGATGCTCCACACCCGAGTTGATGCTGTTTACATCCGCCGTCAGCTCTATCACAGCGTCCGACAAATCGTCTTTGGAAGAGGTAATGGTCGCGGAAAAACTTGTGAAGCCGCCCTCAATGGTGTTGATGCTATTATGGGTAATGCCCCAATTCAGTTGGGAATGCAATTTGTCCAGTTTCCAGGTCTGTGCGAATACACCAACACACAGAAAAAGCCCGAGGGCCAAACAGATGATCTTTTGCATGAGGATTTTTTTAGTTGCTTTTAGTAGCTCAAATGTATTTAGTAACTGGATCAATGCCAAGAAGGTATGTCCTTTAACCCTGACTACATGAAGCGGCGCTCCACATTTTTTGGGCATGCCTTAAGTTTCGTTGGGAATTACTTCTTTTAAAGAACCTCGCCGTCCAATTCCAGGTCCAGGTACCGCTCCTTAATAATTTTTATATGCCTCAATTCGTGTCCGGCGATATGATAAATCAATGCCCTTACTGTCCTTATATTGAAGACATTGCCGAACTCGTCAATGCTACCGCCTGTCCTCAGCAACGAATCGCCAGGTAAATGCTGGAATAGTAAAAGGGTGGAACGTCTGACTGCCCAATATTCTTCGAATATGTTATCTAAAGTGCGTAGATCAGCTTGTGCGTATCGGGTATAATTATTTTCATCAAATCCATGCAATGGGGTATTGTCGTTTCTGGCATAGCGCAAAGCCCTGTAAGAAAAAATCCTTTCATCATCAATTAAGTGCACTAATATTTCTTTTATGCTCCATTTGTTTTCAGCATACCTGTATAAAAGCTTTTCTTCAGAAAGTGAATAGATCAGATCCTTGATTTTATAAAAGTTCGCTTCCAAATGATCGAGTATTAAATCGTCATTTTTTAATAGATCCATGTATACGCTCGAATAAGGAGGATATTCGGTTGGGTCTGGTTTGCGTATCTTTCTGTAAGTAGCCATTTCACTTGAATTTAGCCGACCATTCTTTTGCCAGCTTTCCCATTGGTTCAAGCAGATCATAAATGCTTCTTCCTAATTCTGTCAGCGCATAGCCATCCAGTGTTTTCTCAACAATGAAAGCATTTATCAATTCCTTAAGCCTTACGTTTAGCGTGGTTGGAGAAACGGATTCACAATAAGCTTGAAGTTGCCTGAATGTGCTGGAACCATTTGCCAGATGCCAAATAATGCCCATAGACCAATTTCGGCCTAACAGATCAAATAAGGCCATTATAGGCTGACCGGATTTTGAACCCCGGACAGGTTTGCCCGGAACAGGTGATGTCATGATAACTTGTTTTTGCAATGCTACATAAAAAGTAGCAATGCTACAAATAAAGTAGCAATTTTAGGCCTCGTTACCCACAAATTCTTTTATGTTTGCGGCGAATTGGAATCAATGAAGAATAAAAAAGGATTTGAAATTCCGGCAGTGCCTGCAGTATTGTTGTCGATTTTCAGTGTTCAGATTGGAGCCGCGATGGCAAAAGGGATATTTCCGATCCTGGGTGCGACATCAACATCCGCCCTGAGAATTGTTTTGTCAGCCCTGATCCTGCTCTTGTTTAACCGGCCCAGCCTACGAAACCTGACTACAACGCAATGGAAAGCAGTTGCCTTATACGGCTTAACCCTGGGCGCGATGAATATTATTTTTTACATGGCCATAGCGCGTATACCGCTTGCGCTGGGTGTTGCCCTCGAGTTTATGGGCCCTTTGGCGTTGGCATTAGCTGGTTCTAAAAGCATGATAGATTTTTTATGGGTTATACTTGCGGCAGCAGGCATTGCGCTCATTGCACCGTGGCACCACAACGGTTTGGATCTCGTTGGCGTACTGCTGGCATTGCTTGCAGGCGCGCTTTGGGCAGCCTATATTCTGCTCGGCGGACGCATCTCTAAAATGATGGATGGAAGCAAGGCTGTCACCATTGGCATGATCTTCGCCTCTGCAGTCGTATTGCCGGTGGCAGTAGGTAACGGATTAATAACCCATTTGAAACCCTGGATGTTGTTACCGGGCCTTGCGCTGGCCTTGCTTTCCAGCGCCATACCTTTTACTTTAGAGATGAATGCCTTAAGGAAGATTCCTGCAAAAACTTTTGGTATTTTAATGAGCCTGGAGCCGGCCGTCGCTGCGATCTCTGGCTTGGTTTTTCTGCATGAACGCCTGTCATTTTACGAATGGATAGCTATAGTTCTAATTATTATCGCGAGTGCCGGCACTACATTAACAGCAAAGAAAGCTGCACCTGTGGCGCCTGAGTCCTGATATAATGAGGCCCACGTGGGGCACGCACCCGAGTAAAGGGAAAAATTTCGCCCAAAAATGCGACCTTTCCTGCGAATTAAAAGGAAGTCTATGGCATCCCCACAAGAGCAAAAAGATAAATTCGAAGATGGATTCCAGCAGCTCATAGACGCCGCACCCGTCAGCGTCGGCTCGAAATGGAATGGCCGGTACAATTGGGTGGACCCGCCGGGAAAGACAGCGTCTCAACCCAAGGTTGACACGGTGGTCAATAAGCTCCCGGAGGAATTAAAGGAGCAGTATGAAGACTTGCTGAACAATTTCAAGCACAGTCGGTTGTAGACCCTTTTGTGGCATCATCTTTGTGAATAATGTTGCGACTTTAATCCACCCAAGTTTTATGAAAACTAAAAGCAATCTGCTTAGAACTATCTTTGCTGCGCCACTACTTATTATCATTTCTGGAATGACAATGCTGCCTGGCTGTAAAAAAAACCTGAGTAATACGACAGCTTCCATCGGTCCAATTGACTACGGTGATTACGCAAATGGAGGTGTCCATCTGGAAATAGTGAATTCCGATCCTTCCGATTACAACGATGATCAGTTGTATGTGAGTGTAATTGGAGCCAGCACCGGACCAAATCCTCAGAGTGTTTTTATCGATCTGAAAACGGGAAAGACGGTTCCCTTGACCTCTTCCAGCCTGCCCCAGGTTCCTAACCCAAATGATCCATCGAGTTCCGGCCGGTTTATTGCCGTTGGAACGAAAATGTCCGATATGCCGGTTGACCCGGTCACCCATCGCCATTCTATCCCGCTTCCCTTTATCCAGAGCGGAAGGATCCGGCTGTCGATCAACCATCCTCTCTATTTCTATATTAATCCCGGGGGTAGCCTGGCTGATCCGATCAAGAGTACAAATCCCACAGACGCCAACTATCAAACCGTTTTTGATTTTATGGAATTTACCTATTATTCCACCGGCGGTGGTGCGCGGATCTTTGCCAACACTTCGAGGGTGGATGAATACGCCATTTCCATGGGTTTTGAGCTCAACGCACTTCAGGGAACAACGGGAAGCGTGCAAAGGGCGGGGGAACTATTAAACCATAAAAATACGGTCCAGGCTTTTCTGAATTTTAATAAGCCGGCGGACTTTAACCAGTGTTACAGACCATTTTTTCAAGACATTGTTAATCCGGGCGGCATGACTGACGCGTCGGGTAATCAAATATTTGCCCAAACGGCTTTCTACAAGCAATTTCAAACATATATTGACAGCATCTGGCAAACGTATAAGAGCAGGGACCTGGTTATTATGTTGGGTAGCAACAATGTTAATAGTACAGATTCAAACCTGATTATACGGGGAAGGGTTGATACAAATAATGTTTTCAATTTTACCCAAACCCAAACAGTAAATGGGGCTATCGTTTTGAATCAGGGAACCTTGCCTATCAAGCCTACTACTTCAGATGTACTAGGCGGTAATGCCGGGACACAGGCCTTTAATAATTCTCCTTTGGATGGGACACCTGGTCACGAACTGGATAATACTATGCGCGTAGCATTTGTAGCTGCCTTAAACAGACACACCATATTCACCGATGCTGCGGTAGCGCAGATCCAATACCTGGAAGACGTATCCAAGTTCTATAAAACTGATCCTTACAACTACTATGCTGCATTCTGGCATTCACCAGGTATTTCATACAATAATTTGCAATATGCGTTTTCTTATGACGACGTGGCCAACCAGTCTTCAACGATAGTGGGAGATAATCCGGCATATTGTACTTTGTATTTTGGGCCAGTTCCAAGTAACTAAGTCATGAACGGGAACGCGCTATTCTTGTCTTGCTTAAGACAAACCTAAGCACGCTAAGTAGTCGTATAGTTTTTTTTAATGTTTTATTTGCTGAATAAGTGTTAATAACTTACGGCCTTTAAATCATTGGCCATGCTGAAAAGGGGATTTATCCTATTATTATTTGTGATTTCTGGCTTGCAGGGCTGGTCTCAATCCTATCAGAAAACGGCCTATGGCGTTAAGGCTTCCGTAAATGGGATCAACATAGAGGTTCAATTTTTTGGCCCGCGTGTAGCCAGGGTCATAAAAACCCAGGTAGGAACAAACTTCACAAAGACCAGCTTAAGCGTGGTGGAACAACCGGTCAAAACGGAATTCACCCTGACGGCTGGCGGCGATAAGGTGATACTGGAAAGTAAAGAACTGCAGGTGCGGCTTGACCTGAAAACAGGCAACCTTCAATACTATACGGTAGGCAACCGGCTGCTGCTGGGGGAAAGGGGAGCCAACGGCAAAAGCATGTTTAGCGTCTCTCAGGGCTTTGTCCTGGGGGATGACGAGGCCGTATATGGGCTGGGGCAGCACCAGCAAGGCATCATGAACTACCGGAACCAAACGGTCGTTTTGCGACAGAAAAACATGGACATGGCCATTCCGTTCTTTCAGACGTCCGGCGGCTACGGTGTTTTCTGGGACAACTATTCTACGACGACATTCAGGGATACTGCCGGCTCCACTACGTTTGAATCGGCAATCGGGGACGGCATAGACTATTATTTTATAAACGGGGGCGACGCGGAACAGGTGATCGCACAATTCAGAACACTCACGGGTAATGCACCGATGTTTCCCCGGTGGGTTTTTGGCTTCTGGCAAAGCAGGGAACGATACAAAAGCCAGACAGAAATAGTAGGCGTAGTAAAAAAATACAGGGAACTCCATGTTCCACTAGACGGCATTGTACAGGACTGGCAATATTGGGGCAGTGAGGACCAGTTATGGAACTCAACGGAATTCGGTAATCCTCTCTTTCCCGAACCTCAAAAGATGGTGGACAGTATCCATGCGTTACATGCGCATATGATCATCTCCGTATGGCCTTCCTTTGGCAGCGGCACCAAGATTCACGGGGAGTTGGAGCGGGCAGGGCTGCTATACAATTTCAAAACATGGCCCCCAGTGACCGGGACACAAGTGTATGATGCCTTTAACCCGGCGGCCCGGGACATCTATTGGAAATACATGAACAAGAATTTATTCTCGCTGGGTATTGACGGCTGGTGGCTGGATGCCACTGAACCAGAACAATCTGATACGACGCAGAGCGATAAGAGCCAAACGTACGCGGGAAGTTTCAACGCTGTCTGCAACGCGTTTCCACTGCTAACTACGGGAGGGGTGTATGCACATCAGCGGGAGGCCGAGGCGAGACGGGACGAAAGGACCTCTGGGAAGGCCGCCAGGGATAAACGAGTCTTTATCCTCACCCGCTCAGCCTTTGCGGGGCAGCAACGCAATGCAACAGCAACCTGGTCAGGAGACATCCAGGGCAACTGGGAGGTGTTCCGCAACCAGATTTCCGGCGGATTAAACCTTTCTTTGAGCGGGATACCCTATTGGAACACCGACATCGGCGGATTCTTTATTTCAGGCAGCTATCCAAAAGGCATACAAGACACGGCCTTCCATGAACTCTATACCCGCTGGCTGGAATTTGCAGCCTTTACTCCGCTCTTCCGCTCCCATGGCACCAATACGCCCCGGGAAATTTACCAGTTCGGAGGAAAGGGTTATTGGGCCTATGACGCGCAGGAAAAATTTATCAACCTGCGCTACCGGCTGCTACCCTATATTTATTCGGCGGCCTGGCAGGTAACGGCGCATCAGTCTACCCTGATGCGCGCCTTGGTCATGGACTTTCCCTCGGATAAAAACGTCTATGACATTAACAATGAGTATATGTTCGGCAAAGCCATATTGGTAGCGCCCGTTACAGATTCTTTGTATGTAAGCAGGGAGCAGGGAAGCACGTCCACTGATTTCGGTACGATAAAAACCAAGGACGTATACCTGCCCAAAGGAACGGGCTGGGTCGATTTCTGGAACGGGATCTTCTATGCTGGCGATCAAACCGTTGCTTGCAAAGTACCCATAGATCAGATTCCACTATTTATAAAAGCTGGCTCTATACTGCCGTTCGGCCCTGCCGAGCAGTATGCTTCGGAGGAAAAAACCGATACACTCGAAATTCGGATATACCCGGGCGCGGACGGCCACTTTACGCTGTACGAAGACGAGAACGATAACTACGATTATGAAAAAGGGCTTTTCAGCACGATCGATTTCAGATGGAACGACCGGGATAAAATCCTGATCATCGGGAATAGAAAAGGGGCGTTTCCGGGGATGGCGGAGAACCGGGTCTTTAATGTGACTGTGGTGGGGAATGGCATTGGGCCAATGAATACAGGAAAGGTAAAGGTGGTGCGTTATACGGGAGGGGTTGTGAAGCTAAGGCCGTGAGGCTAATTCCATCAGGGAGTATCAGTACAACAAATAACAATGCCTCGTTCCCAAAGGGAGCGAGGCATTGTTATTTCCGGTATTCCCTAATTCGCCATCCACGTATTATCCTTTTCGTTGGCATCCATAAATATTCCACCCTCCAGTTTCAGAGATTTTACCGCTTTTCCAGTTTTAATATTTACAGATATCTCTTTTTGATTGCGCTCCCAAACTTTTGGAGTTTGATGAAAGCTGTCGTTTGACCCGTCCTCGTACGTCGCGATCACGTCAAAAGGGATGGCAAAACCGCCAACGTTTTTAATGTCCAACGCATACCCTTTTGCAGTTTTGTAGACTTTAGCCAGATCAAGGTCAATGTAGCTGGGAGTAAAGAACCAGTTATAAAAGAACCAATCCAACTTCTTTCCGGAGCCCTTTTCCATCGAATAAAAATAGTCCCAGGGAATGGGATGTTTACCATTCCAGTTATTCATGTAGTTGTGTAATGCTTTCCTGAATAATTTATCGCCAAGCAGGTCCTTTAAGGAAAGATAACTCAGCGATGGCTTGCCATAGGCATTATTACCGGCGCCAAAGGTAACTTCAGGGCTGGGTGTAATAATGGGGTTTTCTTTGTCATGAGAGCCGTGGATCCATCGGGTAACCCGGAATGATTTATAAAAATCATCAGCAGCTTTCTGATTTTTTTCCGTAATGCCGATCAGGTATTCAAAAGTGGTTGCCCACCCCTCGTCCATGAAGGCGTAACGACTTTCATTAGTACCCATGTAAAAGGGAAAGTAGGTATGGGCCTGTTCATGGTCCTGCACCAATTCGGCGAAAACTAAGTCAGAGACGTGGCTGTCGTTCATCATCATGGGGTACTCCATATCCGCAAATCCCTGGAACGCGTTTGATTTCGGATAGGGATAGGGAATTCCGGGCCAATTATTTGAAAACCAGGCTAATGAGTATCTGCCAAACTGAACCGAATGATGAAAATCCTGTGATGAATCCGCGAAGGCCGCCTGCATGCTGACACGCCGTTGACTCTTGTTGTCAACCACCACACTCGCAGCATCCCAATCGTAATGGTCACTGATACCGATTGCAACATCGCTTACATTATTGGCAGACCATTTCCAGGTATTACTGGCATTTTGCGCAGTGACTTTTTTATCGCTCCAATCCTGCGGGGCAGCAATGTGTATAGTGGAATCGCTCGTCATTGACTGCTTCAGCCGTTCGGCCACAGCGGGCTGCAGCACCTCTGACGGATTCTGCAATGTGCCGGTAGCCCATACCATGAAATCCTTGGGGACAGTCACATTTACATTATAGTCATTAAAATCGTTGTAGAACTCCAGGGAACCCGTATGCGGTTGCGTATCCCACCCTTTGTAATCGTCATAAACGGAAACACGCGGATAAAAATAGGCGATATAAAAACTGGTTGAATCAATGATACCATCCCGACCGCGCCTATGTGACAAGTTATAATGCCAGGCAATATCGAGCTTTATCGAATCATGAGGCATCAACGGTTCGGATAAATCAACCATCTGGTTGGTAGTAATAGCTTCATTATTATCCCAGGGCGTTTTGACACCCCGTATCATGATATCGTCAACCTTGATTCCGGCTGATGTATCGGCTGCTCCTCCTCGTCCGCCGCTGCGGTGAACATTCACGATCAGTTTCATGTTCAGGTTCCTCAGCGTATCGGGACTGTTATTGAAATAGGTGATTTGCTCAACGCCTCTGATGGTATTGTCTGGTGGCATTACCGTTAACGAAATAGTATAACGCCCATGATTCTGCCAGAACTTTTTTCCGGGTTTGCCACTAAGGGAACGGGTACCGTTGGCGTAGGCCTTTTCTATTTCAGGGGGCATAGTGAGCGTTTGTGCGCCGGTTTGCAATCCCAGGGATAAAAAAGCAAAGAAAATGAGTGATTTTATCATGTTCAATTGTTAAAAAGCGAAAAAGAAGGGTAAATTAATTGAAAAAGACATCATTGCAATAACTCTTATTCAGTGGGCCCGCCAGTGGGCCGGCTTTTTTGATGATGGGAAAGGGGAAACTGTAAAATGGGATCATTTATCAAGGAAATTTTCAATCATTGGAATAACAAAGTTTGCTTCTTTGGAATGGGAGTGTAAGGTGGTTATTTCCCCGATATACTCACCGAGTACGCCTGGGATTATAGCTAAGGATGAGTTGGCGATCTGCCCGTGCATTTCTATTGCGTGTTCGGGTTTTATAACGTCCTTGTCACCTATGATGATCAGGGTAGGTGCTTTAATAGATTCGATCTGGTCGTCTGGTATGTCCTTGAAGTTCACCATTCTTTCAGCGTCCTTATCCTGCATAACTTGTAACCCTTTGGGATCGGGTGAAACTTTTAAATAGGCTTCTTTTAATTGTTCGGGCATATTTGCCAATGTTGCTTGTTTCATAAAGCCCCAAAATTGTTCAGGAACGCCATTGCGTTTGCAAAGTGCGGACCCCAAAACGATCTTATCAACTATTTCGGGGTGACCAATGGCGATCTGTACCGCAGTTGTTCCCCCGTTACTAAACCCAAAGAAATCCGCTTTGGAGATGTGTAGATTTTTAAGAAGACTGACGACGTCATCTGCGTCTTGTTCAAAAGATTCCGGTGCCGCTCTGTCACTGGTACGTCCGTGTGCCTGCAAGTCCATGGCAATCACTTTGTACCTTTTGGCAAGCATCGGAATTACCTTTCCAAATGTTGTTTCAATGGTTGAGCCCCCGCCATAATTGCATTTTGGTCCTTCCATTTTCTTCTTCGAATGTTACAGTGACCAGCGTTTCCCCTGGCCAATCAGGATCCATTCCAATTTCAACCGGGTTTATTGGATTGCCGTTTTCATCTGCATTGATAAGGGTAAATACAATTTTTGTATGAGGCAAAACCTCCTTATATTTCCCTATAGCCCAACAGTCTCCGAATTGAGGATTTGAAATACACGAGTGAAATTGTCCACCCGTTTCAACTATAATTTTTTTGAAATGAAAGGTGCAGCCATCGGGCGCATACCATTTCATTAGTTTCTCAGGGTCTGTCCACGCACTGAAAACCTTTTCAGCACTTGCGTTAAAAGTTTGTTCTATGAACACTTCATTATTAATGACACGATTTTCCATTTTGTTATTTTTTGATTTATTGTTCGTCTTAGTTTTAGGGGTCATCAGTTTTACTTTGACGAAGTATCATCCAGGAATTTCTCCAATTTTTCAAAGCGTTGGTTCCACACCTTCCGGGATTCAGCCACCCAGTCACTGACTTCATCTAATTGGGCAAGCCGGACTTCGCAAACCTGCTCACGCCCTTTTGGTGTGACAGAGACCACCCCACATTCATTAAGGACTTTAATATGCTTGGCAATTGCCTGTCTGCTGATGCCAAAATCTTCAATAATTCCAGCAAGATTTTGCGGTCCCCGCGACAGCTTCTGTATGATCATTCTTCTTGTTGGATCGGCTATTGCCTGAAAAATATCTCTTCTTTGCATCATAATGCAACCATTTGGTTGTGTAAATATAAATACAACCATTTGGTTGTGCAAATTTTTTTATGGTTTTTTCTTTTGCAAGGCTTTTCGTCTACTGTAAGCGATGGACGCGGATATATATCTGCTGGTGACAAAAGCGTATTCGACACATGCGTCATTTAGCCAGCAAAATGGGGATGTATCTGCCTTCTTGTCTTATGATACCGAAGTGCATAACTGATCTTGGCAGGGGCAAAAATCCGAGAGGTAAGCATCTTATTGATAATCAATTCAGTTTAAATGTACCTTTGTGCGGAGATTTCGTAGATAAAATTGGGATAGTTTTTTGCTTCCAGAAGGGAGATTGATTTTAATTATTAAACAAAAAGAGAAATAAGAATGTCAGAAACATGGAATAAAAAAGAACGCGAAAAAAACAAACAACAAAAGAAAAAAGAAAAGGCCGAAAAAAGACAGGAGAAGAAATCAGGCGATAAAGGCAATCATGATCTTGAAAGCATGCTTGCTTATGTCGATGAAAATGGAAACCTGTCTTCCAAGCCAGTGGACCCTAAAAGGAGGGTGATTATTAATACGGAGGATATCGAGATAAGTGTACCCAGATCAAGAGAGATACCTCCCGGTGATTTGACTCAGGTGGGTGTTGTTTCGCTTTTTAAGACGGACAAGGGATATGGTTTTATTAAGAGCCTGGAAACACAGGAGAGCTATTTCTTCCACGTCAACTCTTTGGTAGATCCAGTCAAAGAAAACAGTAAGGTAAGTTTTGAGATCGAAAAGGGGCCCAAAGGCCTGAACGCTGTCAATGTCAGGATGGTTAAGACCTGATTGATAGAGCCGTTTGATTTGGCGGGCAAATTCCCCCGAAAAGGGTGATATTGTTTTACCAATAAAAGACCATTTATGAAAATCGAAAAAGCCATTCTTGCCGGAGGCTGTTTTTGGGGCGTAGAGGAACTGATACGTGATGTACCAGGTGTTATTTCTACGGTCGTAGGTTATACCGGTGGGGATGTCCCCCATGCAACATACAGGAACCATGGTACACATGCGGAGGCTATTGAAATCAGCTTCGATGGGGACAAACTACCCTATCGGACGCTGTTGGAATTCTTCTTCCAGATACATGATCCCACCACACAAAACAGGCAAGGCAACGATATCGGGACCTCCTACCGGTCAGCCATTTTTTACCTGAATGATGGCCAAAAGGAAACGGCCCTTAAGTTGATAGCTGAAATGACGGCATCTCATATCTGGCCTGGCCCGATCAGGACTGAAGTAGTGTCCGCCAAGGAATTCTGGGCAGCCGAAGAGGAGCATCAGAATTACTTGCAGAAACATCCCAACGGTTATACCTGTCATTACGTGCGGCCGGAATGGGCACTAAAAGCGCGCGCAATTTAAGGCTACTTACCTGTTCACGCCCAGTATTAATCCATTGATTTTCAATGGCCTTTTTATTAGATGCTTTGTCTCGTCTTTGCCTTCCTATGGTTCATGAAAGTGGTAGCAATAAATTATTGATCAATTAATATCAACTTTGAGATATATATGTCGAAATTAATTACCATTAATAATTAAACTCCAAAATTATGAATAAGATCACTGTTAAGGATGGCACTGATATTTATTACAAAGACTGGGGAACAGGGCAACCCATTGTGTTCCATCACGGCTGGCCTTTATCCAGCGATGATTGGGATGCGCAAATGATGTTTTTCCTAAACCACGGATTCAGAGTTATTGCCCATGATCGCAGGGGACATGGAAGATCCAGCCAAACGGCCATTGGACATGATATGGACACTTATGCAGCGGACGTGGCTGAACTTACCCAAGCACTGGATCTGAAAAATGCTATCCACATTGGTCATTCCACCGGTGGCGGAGAAGTTATCCGATACGTCGCAAAACATGGCCACGGCCGGGTAGCCAAAGCGGTATTGATCAGTGCGGTTACACCACTCATGATACAAGGTAAGAACAATCCGGATGGCGTTCCTGAGTCTGTGTTTGATGGCATACGTGAAGGTACTGCCACCGGGCGGGCTCAATACTATGAGGACTTTACGCTTCCCTTTTACGGATTCAACCGTCCCGGGGCAAAAATATCGCAAGGGATCAGAGACAATTGGTGGCGCCAGGGGATGATGGGCGGAATAAACGCACATTATTACGGTATTAAGGCTTTTTCAGAAACAGATTTTTCCGAGGATCTTAAAAGCGTAGATATACCGGTACTTGTGCTGCACGGGGAGGATGATCAGATCGTTCCCTTTCCGATTTCCGGAGCAAAGTCCATAAAGCTTTTAAAGCATGGAAAACTTATTTCATACCCGGGTTTTCCTCATGGAATGCCGGCGACAGAAGCGGCAACCATAAATGCGGACCTTCTAGCCTTTATTAACTCTTAACGCACGACGATAATCTATTCAGGTATGGAAGACTTAAAAGGGGTTCCTATTACAGTGGGAGCGCAAGACGGACAAACACTGTCATTAGTTGGCGACACCTATCGCATTTTAATGACCGGTAAACAAACCGGAGGTGCTTATGCTGCTATTGACATGCTGATCCCTCCTAATGGTGGTCCGGGCCCTCACGCACACGCTGGATTTCAGGAGTCTTTTTATGTCATTGAAGGAGAAGTCGAGGTTAAATCTGAAGCGTCTACTTATACAGCTAAAAAAGGTTCATTTATAGAGATCCCTTTGGGCGGAATCGTGCATTGTTTTAAAAATAAAACCGATGAAATGGCGCACCTGCTTTGTTTTGTCGTTCCTTCCGGCCTCGAGGAGTTTTTTATGGAAGTAGGCAAGCCAGTTTCCCCCGGCACCTTTCTGCCACCCCCACAGATAGATGCCGATGCACTGAAAAAGCTAATGGAAATTGCCGAAAAGTATGGTCAGAAGATATACCCACCTGACTATTTCGGATAATGATTATACTAACCAACGGTGACTTTTAATGTATGATCCGGAGCCGGATAGACTCGCGTACAGCCTTTATACGTGAGGTAACGTCCAGCTTGAACAGGATAGCTGAAATGTGGTGATCAACTGTTTTCGCAGATATAAAAAGCCTGGCCGCGATTTCTTTGTTCTGCATACCTTCCTTTAACAAGTGCAGAACATCCAATTCCCGGCTGGTAAGAAGTGCAGGATTTGATTGGGTCGTTTTTCTTATTCCCCGGGGAATGCTTTTAATGCCGTCAATTCTCATTTCCCGTTTCATTTTCTCGTATACAGCGTCGGCGCCCAAATCATGAATGATTTTTAGTGCTTCTTTTTTACTTGCTTCGCTTCCTTCAAACAAAGCAAGCGCACGTTCGTAGGGGCAGCCCAATTTTTCCCAATAGGCTGTCCCTTCCAAAGCCGTTGTCTCGTTATTGATTTCATAGCCATCATATAATTCATTGGGAGGCAGATATTGCTTTCTGACTTTTCGTAACCAAAAATATAACCTGCTCTTTTTTGAAATCTTCCTGACTTCCCTAAACATATTTATCGTTTTATCAAAAACCTCTTCCTCGATATAACTCATTCCGTTTATCCATTCGTATTCTAACGAGGCTAATAGAACAGGAATAATTCTTTGCAGCTCGGTAGTTTCAAAAGCGCTGGTTTTCGCCTCTACTAATAAAGCAAGTGCGTCAGGATTGCCTTTTCGCATCTTTATGGTTGCTATAGTCACCAATGCTCCAATTTTAATGACTGGCAAAAGATGCTCGTTTTTAATAAGACCTTCTGCAATCCTATTGGCTTCATTCCAATTCCCAGTTTCCAGATTCATCCTGGCTTTCCAGCCTAACATATAGAATTTCAATGAATCCAGATCCCTTTCTTCGCAATAGTTTATGCCTTTGTCAAGATTTGTTTTTGCGAACAGATAATCTTTTATGGTCACTCCGTTGCTACCCATAGCCGTATAGGCCCGGGCCACATGTTCATGATAAGAATTTTTTAATGCGAGAGCCAGGCTTTGCTGCAATAAATCAATGCCCCTGGGCAACGATGATTCATGTAGCATGAGCGTCGAACCCATATTGCACAGTGCATAAGCAGCGGTCTCTTCATCACACACTTCCCTTGCCATTGTAAAAGCCTTCTCACCCCAAAACATACATTCATTTGTTAGATCTGCCTCTGATTTCAATTGCGACATATTGCAGTACGCCATTGCTTTGGCCTTAGAGGAAGGCTGTTTTTCCAATGCTTCAATGGCCTGCTCGCCGAAGCGTTGGGCTTGTTTCCGGTTACCTTCATACCACCAGAGCCGGGATAAAAACCGCATGGAGTTCCCCGTTTTTTCGATATCATTTTTCTCAATCCAGAGTGTCAACGATTTTTCTGTATAAATAATGGCATCCTTGATGTTGTTTGTCAAATAACATTCGTAAGCATAGGATTCATAAAATTGGATCAATACATCTTTATCGACTCCGGGATAATATTCTATGGCGGAGAAATATAATTTTGATGCTTCTATATGGGCGCCGACACGTGCTGCTTGTTTGGCAGCCAAAGGAGCATAACGTACCACAAGCTCATAGTTATTAGAATTTTTTGCGTGGTGAATAATCCGCTCGGTTTCCTGATTCTGTTCAAAAATGTGGAGAAACAGGTCTAGGATTTTTTTATTCAGCGCTACTCTTTCAAAAGGCGATAAGTCAGCTTCAATGGTCCTCCTGTATAATTCATGGGTGAAGGAAATCAATCCTTTATTCAGGACCAGCATTTTTGCATCAAGACAATATTCAACAGCAGTCGCGAATGAAGGCCCCATCTTTTCGAGATACTTGACTTCAAAGCCGGTGGGAAGCACGGACAAAATCTCCCATAATCGCTTGATTTTATCATCCTGCCGATTATACACAGATAAAACTGAGTCTTTTATATTATCGGGTATGCCTGGACTGTAACTGGCCAATATTTCATTTACATAAAAAGGATTGCCTCCGGAAATGCTGTAAACATCTTCTCCGCTATAACCTTTTTGGGCAGCCATCTTTTCAACCGCAGGTCTGGATAGGGGTGTCAATTGCAAGCGGGTGAATGAGTCAGAGGACAATTGACCCAGAAGGTTTCTTAGTGATTGTTGGGATTGAATTTCGTTGTCGCGGTATGTAAGAATAAAAAGGCACTTCAGTTGTGTGATGCGCCTGGCAAGAAATTTAATGAAATCCATCGTTGCCTCATCGGCCCAATGTATATCCTCGAAGACAATGATGGCAGCTCCTTTCTTATTGCTTAATTCATTCAGGAATTTGGTAAATAATCCGGGCCTATCGGAAGTATCCCACCTGTTTGGCTGAAAATCGCTTTGCATCTGTAAGGCGATATCATATAGGGGGGCCAGCGGGCGTGGGGTAAATAATGCATCGCAGGTTCCGTGGTATATCTTGCAATCTTTTTCGCTCTCCTTACAAAACACTTTCAGCAGTGATGTCTTACCGATGCCGGCCTCACCACTTACGAATACACAGTGCCCTTCACCTTCTTGAATATTTTCAAATTTCGATTGCAGGGAAGTCAAAAACATCGCTCTTTCGATCAGCTCCATGTCTCCTAATTTAATAATAAGGAAGGGAATGTCTGTTCCAAAATAGGGAAAACTCCCTATATCCTTTAACAAAATAGGGGCTTGTTTTGTGTGTGAATCGATCTATTCCATTTAAACTGATATATTATGAATAAAATTTATTTATCAATATTGGCGCTTGCCGCCGGCTTTATGTATACCGGCCTGGGCATCCAATCGGCCACAGCCCAGTCAACCCCAAGTGACACGGGGCAGAGTAAATCAACCAATCTATATATAGACGTGCACAACCTGGGACCTGGGAACGTTACTTATGAAGCGGTGGCAAAGGCGCATGCCAAGGACTTGGCCGTGGAGAAAAAATATGGGGTGCAGTTTATCAGATATTGGGTGGATGAGGCAGGGGGTAAAGTGTATTGCCTTTCCAACGCGCCTGATACTCAATCAATCCGGAAAACGCATGCGGAAGCACATGGGCTTTTGCCGGATCAGATTTACCTGGTAACCGGAGGCCAGGCAGCGTCTTTGAATGCGGGTAAAAGCTTCTTTCTTGATGTGCATGAATTGGGCCCCGGAAAGGTTACCGCCAAGGATGTGGCAGCGGCACATCAGAAGGATCTGGCAGTGGAGCATAAATATGGCGTGAACTTCATCAATTACTGGGTGGACGAAAAGGCCGGAATTGTGATGTGTCTGTCGCAGGCCCCGGATTCCACTTCTGTAATAAACACCCACAGGGACGCGCATGGGTTGCTCCCTGCTTATATAATGAAAGTCGAACCAGGTCAATAGGAAAGAGCGAATTTTGGGAGTGCGTGCGCTACTGCCCGATGGCAATCGTATACGCATTGTTTACCCACTAATCTCCGGCAAGTTCAATCCAGACCGGAGCATGATCACTGGATTTTTCCCATCCGCGAACATGACGGTCAACGCCGGCTGTCACCAGGCGGCTGTCGAGTTGGGGGCTAAGAAGGAAATGATCAATACGCAGACCGGCATTGCGGCCATAGGCGTCACGAAAATAGTCCCAAAATGTATAGATCTTCTCGTCCGGATGAAGTTTTCGAAGGGCGTCAGTCCATCCTTGCGCTACAAGTGCCTTGAAAGCGGAACGAACTTCCGGTTGGAACAGGGCGTCGTCGAGCCAGCGTTCAGGCTTGTAAACATCCAGTTCGGTCGGTATGACATTATAGTCTCCGGTTAATACCACCGGTATGTCGGATGCAAGCAGGTCAGCGGCGTATGCGGTCAACCGTTCAAGCCATCGTAGCTTATAGTCGAATTTCGGTCCGGGAAAAGGGTTCCCGTTCGGCAGGTAAAGGCAGCCAACATGCACGCCGTCGATCATTGCCTCGATATAGCGGCTGTGAATGTCTTCCGGATCACCCGGAAGCGCTCGCCCAACTTCATTGATTTGCCTGTTGCGTGCCAATATGGCGACGCCATTCCAACTCTTTTGCCCATGCCAGAGTGCATTATAGCCTGCGTCTTGTATAGCGCTCTCTGGAAATTTTTCCTGGGGCGCCTTCAGCTCTTGCAGGCAAACAATATCCGGCGCTGTCTCATTGAGCCAACGAATGAGTACGGGTAGATGTCCGTTGACCCCGTTAATATTATAGGTAGCTATTCTCATAACAAAACGATCTCTTTTATTTGTCTAATCTTGAAGCTTTGGTCGCATCAGGATGCCCTTTTCTTCAGTTGGTAATTTAAATAAACTTTGTTTAACAAAGAAATCCCATCCTTTGACACAATTATCAGATGGATCGGCTGTATGTGAAGAAAACAGTACATTGCACATAGGGGCCAATCTTCCCATATATCTGTAAATGAGCACCAACCTTAAACTTTTTTTACTCATCTCGCTAACCATTGTAGTCATTGTGATGGTGGCAATGCTGAAGCCCATTGCCCAGGACCCTGCGTATCATCATTTTGCGGACACGCGCGCATGGCTGGGTATTCCCAATTTTATGAATGTCGTCAGCAACTTTCTTTTCATCGTTGTAGGGATCAAAGGATGGATGTTATTGAGCAGGGCGACTATATCCCAGGGCATTTTTGTGATATATGCAATGCTGTTTGCGGGCATCGTCCTCACCGGATTAGGATCTGGGTATTATCACTTACATCCGGATAACAACAGTTTGGTGTATGACCGGCTACCTATGACCATTGTTTTTATGGCTTTATTGTCGGCGACTATAGGAGAGTTTATCGATCCTACAGTAGGATTAATTCTGCTGATACCATTAATAGGGCTGGGAGTAGGCAGTGTATTATGGTGGCATTATACAGAAGGAATAGGGAAAGGGGATCTGCGACTCTACGGGTTTGTCCAATTCTACCCGATTATTTTTATCCCTTTGGTTTTGATCTTGTTTCCTACTACAAGAGGGAATGGGGGAACCCGGCAGTTGGTATGGGTGGTAGTATGGTACATAGTGGCTAAATTATGTGAGCAGTTTGATAGACAGATTTATTCGGCGCTGGGTTTTGTAAGTGGGCATTCGTTGAAGCATATTGCTGCGGCTATGGCAACCTGGTACCTGGTTAGGATGTTTCGGGGAAGATATACAAGGGCAGTTTCTGTTAGCCAGCCAACTTGCCAGTAAGAAGGATCTCATCCAATTTTGTATATCCCAAATGATAAGGATCTTCCGTTCCTTCTTTATCCGGCAATATTTCTAGCCCGTACTTCTCCTTTAAGTGATCAGGCAGGATGTCCTGAATATTGTACATGTCGTCCACGTCGATCCCATATTTGTCGTCGATATGAGAAGTGGCATCTTGATTATTGGCACTTTGCTCGATCGTTGTGTGTTTATAGAACAGGGCTTTCTTCGCCTTTGCTTTCGCCGCATCCAGGTCTTTCTCTACCACCAACATTTTGTAATGGAACTCCTCGAATTCGTTTTCTTTATATCCGCCCAGGTTAAGGAAGAACAGCGCATTCTCTTTTGCCGATGCCGAGGCAACCATTCTGCTCTTCTCCACTATGGCTATGGAATGGCCTTCCACATGTGTGACCGTTCGCCAGGCGTCGATATGCAGTTTTCCTTCGGCTTCGGGCCAGGACTGGATGATATCAGGGAGCAAGTCCTTCAGGTGTAGGCCAATGCCGAAAAAGATGTCGTGTTGTTCCGTATGACGTCCTTTGGGTTTACAACCCAAGAGGATCATATATAGTCTTGGTTCTATCATTTATAGGTTCTTAGCGTTCTTGAATCCGTACACACAATGCCTGCAACCATTTTGGCAACAGTAGCCCCTCAGCAAATGATACAGCTCCGTAAATACCCAGTTATCCCCTTCTTTGTAATAATGTAATCCTTCGATAAACATTTCCTTTTGGGTGGGAAATCGGTAATGCCTGGCCAATTTGACATCATCGTTAATTTTTACGAGGCAATCCTTACACAAGCAGTCAAAATGAGTCTTTGACAGGAACAGGTTGGCGTCCTCACTCATTCGGACCTTGCTGCACTGGCAATTTGCGATATCACCCACTTTACAAATGAAGGGGGTATGACATTTAGGGCAGTATTTTTCTTCGTGCTTGTCCATTTACGGGCAGAAAGATAGCTTAAAGAAGGCAATTTACGACCATCTTACCAGTACCTTTGAGAGACTCCGGAAAACATAAAAATAATAATATGGAAAACACAACCAAAGTTGGCTGGATAGGCCTGGGAAAAATGGGGATTCCTATGACCCAACAGCTTGTAAAGGCAGGTTATCCCGTAACCGTTTATAATCGCAGCAAGGACAAAGAAGCATCATTGAAATCCCAGGGGGTATCTACTTCGTCGACTCCTGCCGCATTGATTGAGCACTCGGAAGTGGTGATCATCATGGTTACGGACGATAAGGCGATCAGGGATATTTTTACCGGTGAAAACGGGCTGCTCACTGCGAAAACGACAGGAAAGGTGATCATTAATATGAGCACTGTCTCGCCTGATATCAGTAAAGAGATGGCCGCTCTATGCGGGCAGCAAGCCAACCAATACCTGGACGCCCCCGTATCAGGCAGCGTTAAACAGGCAGAAGAGGGCCAGTTGGTGATCATGGTGGGAGGACAGGAAGATGCCTTCCTGAAGGCAAAGCCCATATTGGAGCATATTGGTAGGCTAGCAATGCTGGTGGGCGAAACAGGCGCTGGTAATACAGCCAAACTGGCGATTAATACCCTATTGGGTATTCATGCACAGGGCCTGGCAGAAGCCGTCATTTTTGCCAGGCGGCAGGGTATCAAAACAGAGGACTTGATCACACTGATCAATAATAGCGCCCTCGGGAATGTTTTCATTAAAATAAAGGGCGATGCCATTCTTAAAAATAACTACCAGGCTGTATTTTCTTTAAGCAATATTGCAAAGGATCTACGACTGGCCAAAGATGAGGGATTGACAACGCCCCTGGGGGAGGTCGTATTTAACACGTTCCAGAAGGCAGAACCCGCTTTTGGAGGAGAAGACATCATTGCCATCATCAAACAGATAGACCAGGATTGAATAGCGACAGGTCGGTGATGTATGTTATTTGATGAAGAGCTTTAGCCATTTTAACTTCCCGTTGAACGGAGGATATTTAATGTTTGGATCAAACCACGTCGGAGTTTTCATCACCGGTTTCCGATGGGTAAACGTGTCAAAGGAATATTTGCCATGGTATGCCCCCATGCCACTGGCGCCAATACCCCCGAAGGGCAGATAGGGATTGGCAAATTGCCAGTTTGTATTATTGACGCAGCCTCCTCCAAAAGGGACCGCTTCCATCCATGCTTTTTCTTTTTGGGTATCTGTAGTGAATACATAGAATGCAAGAGGGTAAGGATTTTTCTGAATGATAGCCAGGGCCTCTTCCTTGTTTTGAAAGCCGAATATGGGTAATATGGGCCCGAATATTTCTTCCGTCATGATAGGAGCGTCCAGGGGAACAGCCTCGATGACGGTGGGGGCGATGAATAATGCAGACCGTTCTTTATGGCCACCAATGCATATCTTTCCCTGAGATAAGTACCCGGATAATATGTCAAAGCGATGTGTATTGATAATTTTACCATAGCTGTAACTATTCAATGCATCTTCTCCAAAGAATTGACGGATGGTCTGCTGAAAGAGGTCTAAGAATTTTTGCTTAACACTTTCATGGACCAACAGATAATCGGGAGCCACACAGGTTTGTCCGGCGTTCAGGAATTTCCCCAGGGCAATCCGCCTTGCTGCTATTTTCAAATCGGCGTCGGCTTCTATGATGGTGGGGCTTTTGCCCCCTAATTCCAGGGTTACCGGAACCAACTTGTCTGCCGCCAGTTGATAAATGATCTTTCCGACAGAGATACTGCCGGTATAAAAAATATGGTCGAATCTGAATAATTCAAGGGCGGCGGGAACGACTGTCGCTCCTTCGCCTAGAATAACTTTTATATATTCAGGGGGGTAGATCTCCAGGATGATCTTTTCTATAATGGCTGCGGTGGCGGGCGCCAGCTCTGAGGGCTTTAGGACTGCGCAATTGCCAGCCGAAATCGCACCCACCAGGGGGATGAGCAACAATTGGAGCGGGTAATTCCAGGGGGAGATGATGAATACCACACCCAATGGGTCTTTATAAATACGACACGAAGAAGGCAGGTTGATCAGATCAGTCTTGGCCCTCTGAGGCATCATCCACTGACGCAGGTTTTTTAAGGCCATATTCAAGGATGTTAGCAAAAGCCCGGTTTCTGACCCGTACACCTCTTCCGGACTTTTCTTAAGGTCCTGATAGAGCGCCGCCGAAATAGGCTCCTCATATTTCAAAACAGCTTGCCTGAGCAGTCGTAATTGTTGCATTCGAAAGGCATATGGTTTGGTAACACCGCTTTCGTAATGCGTGCGTATTGCCTGCAGTTCCTGTTTAGAAATAGGATTCGCCATCGGTTTCCAATTTTTTTGACGCCTTCTTTGTGCGAAATCGAATATAGGCCGTTCTTTCAATTATTCAATCCTGCAGATAGAAAACCCGAAAAATGGGCACGTTCGAGGGGAGGTTTTTCCCCTTTTGTATATGAGATTATATATTTATCTTACTATACCGATTAAAGCCGCCTTGCCATGATCAACCTATACGAGGATATTCTGACTCATCCTGATTATTTCAAGCAGATATCCGTGAACGACTTGCTCTTTGTACACTATAAATGTCCCCAGAAAGAAGACATCATTCATCTTTTTACGCAACATAATTACTTGATTTATAGCCTCAGTGGTGGCAGGAGGATCCTCCGGAACGACGAAGAATGGATGCTCACCGAAGACGTCTCCCTTTTTGTAAAGAAGTCCGCGTTTACCCAGGAATGGTATCAACAAAAGGATTGGACGGTATTGGTCTTCTTTATCCCGGATGATTATCTCAGGAAGCTCCTCCATGAATACCGGGATAATTTGCCTGTTAAGAGCTTTTCCGCTCAGGCAAATGGGTGCATGATCAAAGTACACGTGAATGAAACCGCCAAGGCATTCTTTTACAGCATGCTGCCCTATTTTACCCAAAGCCCCCCTCCCCCCAGCAGTCTCCTGGAGATAAAATTCCGGGAGTTGTTTTTTAATATGCTCAGCAACCCGAAGAATGCAGGGCTGGTGGGTTATATTAATGAATTGGATAAATATGACAAGCCCTTGCTGTCTGAGATCATGGAGTCGAATTATCTGTATAATTTGTCATTACCCGAATTCGCCAAACTCAGCCATCGCAGCCTTGCCACTTTTAAAAGAGATTTCTTTAAAGCATATCATACGTCTCCGGGCAAGTGGCTGTTACAAAAAAGGGTTGCTCATGCCCGCCTTCTTTTGATGACAACGAAACTGAATATAAATAAGATAGCCTTTGATACCGGGTTTGAAAGCGGCGCCCATTTCAGCCGGGTCTTCCGGGAAAAGTTCGGGTACTCCCCCCACCATTCGAGAAAAGAAGCCTGATCTCCGTTTGAGCTTCACGGATAAAGCTTTGAGCTGTTGGGGCTAACGGCTTCCGGTGAGGAATTCTAGCTTTACGGCATCATATATTCATTTCTAAATTTACACTCCATGTTTACCGGACAGGCATTTTCCATATTCAAAAGCCAGATCAATGGAAAGATCATCCAGCCGGATAACCCGGATTATGATACGGCAAGAAAGGTATACAATGGAATGATTGATAAATATCCGGGGTTGATCGTATACTGTGAGAATGAAGATGACGTAAAAGCATCGGTAAATTTTGCCAGAGAGAACGGGCTTTTGGTGGCTGTCAGAGGGGGAGGACACCATGGCGCCGGGCTTGGGCTGTGTGAAGAGGGAGTGGTTATTGACCTGTCCGCCATGAAAGGCATTGCCATTGATCCGGTGGATCACACCGTCACGGTGGGTGGAGGGTGCACCCTGGCGGAGATGGACCAGGCGACACAGGCCCAGGGTTTGATCGTCCCGGCCGGCGTGATCTCTTCTACGGGTATCGGAGGACTTACATTAGGCGGAGGGCTGGGGCACCTGACACGCAGGTATGGGCTTTCCATTGACAACTTACTGGAGGCTCGTATCGTATTGGCAGACGGAAGTGCTGTAAATGCCTCTGAAGATATGAATAGTGACCTCTTCTGGGCCATCAGGGGTGGGGGAGGCAATTTTGGCATTGTTATTTCCTTTGTGTTCAGAGCCCATCCCCTGACCACTGTTCTCGGGGGGCCTATGTTCTGGCATATCGAAGACGCAAAAGAAGTGATGCAATGGTATAGGGAATTTGTTAAGTCTGCCCCTGATACGGTAACAGGATTCTTTGTTATCTCGGGGATTCCCCCCAATGACCATTTTCCCCAGCCCCTTCAGCTGAAGAATATCTGCGCGATCATTTGGTGTTGTACGGGAGATGAATTGACCGCCAATCATTACTTAGAGTCCGCCAGACGCGTGAAGGAGCCGGTGTTGGATTGGGTGGGAGAAATGCCCTTTATAGTCCTGCAAAAACTGTTCGATGCCATGACTCCTCCAGGGCTGGATTGGTATTGGAAGGGTGATTATGTGAATGAACTAACGGACGAAGCCATTGCGAAGCATATTCATCATGGGAAATTATTACCTACCTGGCAATCCGCTATGCACCTCTATCCCGTGAACGGAGTAGCCGCCCGTGTAGATAAGAATGCGACTGCCTGGAATCACAGGAGTGCCACCTGGGCGATGGTGATTGCCGGTGTAAGTTCCGATACTTCTCAGCGCTCAATGATAACCGAATGGGCGAAGGAGTATTGGAACGACCTACATCCCCATTCTGCGGGCGCGTCCTATATTAATTTCATGATGAATGAGCGCGAAGG
>Ga0302312_10000061_pt1 | contig 106072 bp, 92 predicted proteins | sample III_Palsa_N2_1_FD_200529 | JGI IMG/M metagenome (GOLD analysis project Ga0302312, IMG submission 200529) | Peat permafrost microbial communities from Stordalen Mire near Abisko, Sweden - III_Palsa_N2_1 | ecosystem: Environmental > Terrestrial > Soil > Palsa > Peat permafrost | place: Sweden... | reverse complement strand
CATATTGGTTACTGTCATTAAAAACTGCTGGTTGATAGTTGGGGCCTATGGTCCTGTTTTCCGGTTCGGCCGAATGACTGATATAGGAATAGGTCTGTATAATATCTTTCGACTTCAAGGATCTTACCCCGTTAAATTCATTGGAGAAGCTCAACTGGTTATCATGAAGTACCTGTTCCACCGCGGCGCCATTCGTGTTCAGACCCGAATGATATGCAGACCAGCTGTCATCCAGTATCAAAGCATCATTCAGATAATACTTGTCCCTATTAATGTTCAGCGTAAATTGCGTATGCAGGATATCCGGCTGGAAACGGCTATGTTGAGTCTCACTATACTGGACGGTATCGCCGGGTAAAAAAATGGTGCTCTGCTGGCTGAAATCCTGTCGCTGGTTATCATGAAAATACCAGGCATTAAACCTCACCTGTACGTTGTTACGTAATTTGACCAGGTTATTGAGGTTGAGAAGCCCGGATTGATCGAACAAATACCTGTCCCGCGATAAAGCCGGGTTGTTTGCCGTACCGAGGGATAGCAGCGGAGCCGGTATATAATTATCAATCAATTGCTCGTGGTTGCTTAAATTATGGGCCACCAGTTCCTGCTGCAGGTCATATCCTGTATTGTTCCCTTTCAGGTAATTAATGGCCTTGTAATCGTCCTTAAACATCATCGCGTTCAGATCAACGTCATAATTGCCCGGCAAGCCCGCACCTACGCTCTCTTGCCCGATCGTTTGCATTTTCGCACCTTTTTTTATAGTCAGGTTCAGGGCCACATCATCGCTCATCACCTTATTTCGTAGCACTTTAACGGGCTGATCGTTTTGTATAACCTGCACCTGCTCCACAACGCCTTGCGGAATAGTCGTAGTAGCGATATTATATTTATCATCCAGCAGGTTATCGCCGTTAATATACAGATTAGAGATTGGCTTGTTATTATACCTGATCGTTCCGTCAGAACCGACAGTTAGGCCCGGTAGTTTTTTAAGCACATCACCGATCACCCTATCTTGTGCACCTGCAAAATCAGATACCTTGTAACCAAGCGTATCGCCATGCGTTCGCAAGACAGGCCGGCCGCTTTTAATCTCGACAGCCTGTAGCTGGTTTGCCGAAACGGTCAAAGTGAAGTCACAGGCAAGGTGTACGTTCGCTATCGGCCGGCTCAGGGTTTTGTACCCTATACTCGTTGCTTCTATCACCAGTCCGCTTAAAGGCGTACCAACCGGGATCTGTAAATGATAAGCGCCGCTGGCATCCGCGACGGCATAACCGATAATATTATTGTTAACGACATTTCTCAGGTTGATACTGGCATAAGGAACACCCTTCCCGGTGCTATCCCTTACCGTGCCCCCTATATTTTGTGCAAAGCCAGCAAAGGAAAGCAATATGGCGATAACCAACAGGCCCGGAACCGCTACAAACCTGCTCGTCATTTTTCGGGCAATTCTATTGGGTTATTGATGACAGGACCGGTACCCTTTTTGTCGGCGCTGACCATGAGATGATCCGTTTTAGGGCCGTCGCTCTGACTATTAGCCGTATTGATGGCTTGCGCATATGCTGCAGGATCCTTCTCCATGACGACCCGCAGCTTATCGAATTCCTTCTGTGTGGTTTTGATCGCCGAGGCTGGTGGTTGGATCAAATTGGGGTCATCATTCAAACCCCGCAATATCGGCGGGAGATCCTTTTCATCGGTATTGCCGCCTACCGACTGTCCCTTTGGCGACGGGACCGTTTTCTCCACCCCGTCAAAAGCAAATACCACTTCATTTTTCGTATCATGGCCGTCTACAATTACGCCAGGCAAGCCGTTTAATTTCCAGGGGCCGGCATGCACCGGAAGATCGGGGCAAAACCATACCATGTAATCCCGGCCCCTAAAATGGCCGGTGGCTTTCTGGCAATGCAGTCCGCCAAAGGTGGCCGTGTCGCCGCTGATTGTCCAGTCTATAGCGGGCATAGGGCCCTGGATCAGGTAGTCGTTAACCATCAGGTTATCTTTTGTGAACATTTTCTGCTCATTCGGATACTGATAATATTGGGTGCTGGAACCTGCACCCCTCCGGTTAATCATCAGGTGCCCATCCGGACTGCTGGCTGCCGCATCGGCATACGCCTTTTTAAACTGCTGATCTGCTACCAGCCCGTCATAACTTTTATAAGCGCTGGCGCTTTTGCCCACCAATAACACCATATTTTCGGTGTAAGGGTGCGACCGGTTGGTAGTGTCCCTCACATGGGTAAATTTGTAATGCACCATCAACCACGCTGTATCGGGTTTTTGCGCTTCGGCGCAAATAAATACCGCCAGTAAACTAACGACCAATGGGAATTGCTTTTTCATGGCTCTACTATTTTTAAACAATACTATTCCCGGGACGCCACTTGCCGAAAACTTTGGTATGAATGAGCGTTTGGTATGATTGAAGACCGGTTATTTGTTATCCGGGATTTCAAAAACGCTTCGTTTGGCTGTCAATCCGTCCGGTTAAACACCTAATTTTTTGATGGTAAGCGTGATATTTTACCTTTGTTCATATGGTACCGGCCAAAAAAAGACTTTGGATAGAAATATTGCTCCACCTTGTGTTTTGGGCAGGTGTTTTTTTTGTCCTTACTTCATTGAATAGTTCGCACATCCACGTATGGACCAAGACCCGTTTTTTTGTCAGAGATCGGGATGAAGAAAACCCCATCTCAGCCTATGTGTATATTATCCTGGTTTTCCTGGCGGCACTTTTCTATGGCAACATATTTTGGGCATTCCCGAAAGTTATCCGATATAAACGTGGCTTGGTCCGGCTGGCGATATGCACCGGATGGTTCACGATGGTATTTGCTGCGAATTATTTTATCGTTGGCCCCTTATTCAATCGGGCGAACCCAATCCCCGAACCGCTGCCTGGCTTTTCGACTTTTGGTCCAAAACACGACATCATAGCAAGGGTCATCCAGGATCCTATTCTTCCTCCTCCCGATGCCATAAGCTTCTTGATCAGTAACTGGCTGCACATACAGCCTGTCATACTGCTCGCTTTCCTTGTCATACAGGGTATATCTATCGCCTATTTCTTTCTGAACGAATGGGCAAAAAGCGAACTCATCCAAACCCAGCTTCGGGCGAACCAGTTGAGTACCGAGATCAAGTTCCTTAAATCGCAGATCAACCCGCATTTCCTGTTCAATACGCTCAACAACCTGTTCTCGATGGCGCAAGACAAAGGAAACGATGAGCTGGCCGACGGCATTTCAAAACTTTCCGGGATGATGCGCTATATGCTGTATGACAGCAATGAGGAAAGTGTTCCTCTTAGCAAGGAAATCACTTACCTGGAGGAATGCATAACCCTCAACAAACTGCGCTATGCCGACGAAGAAGTAATCATAACGTTTGATCACGCCGGGCCAATCGCTGACATCAGCATCGCACCTATGTTATTTATCCCTTTTGTGGAGAATGCCTTTAAGCACGGCGTTGCCATAGGGCAAAGAGCAGCAATACAAATAGACATAGCCGTTTCCGGTCAAAAACTGATCTTTAAATGTGTGAACACGGATTATAGCATCGTCAGGAAAATGGAAATGGAAATAAGCGGCATCGGGCTGGAAAATGTAAAACGAAGGCTTGAGCTGGTCTACCCGGGTAAACATCGGCTGATAATTAATAATGAAGACGGGAAATTTATGGTTAACCTCGAAATCGATCTGTCATGATTACCTGCATAGCCATTGATGACGAGCCGAAGGCCCTGGAGGTGATAGAACGGTATTGCCAAAAGACCAGTTTGGCCAGCCTCAAGGCGACCTTTCGTGAACCACTCAAGGCGATCGAGTTTCTGAACCGTGAAAAGGTCGACCTGATCTTCCTCGACATCAATATGCCGGAAATCAGCGGAATGCAACTGCTGCAAACCTTGTCGCCACGGCCCCTGATCATTTTCACTACCGCCTACAGCCAATACGCCGTGGAAAGTTATGAGCTGAACGCACTGGATTACTTGCTGAAGCCTGTAACTTTTGAGCGCTTCCTTGCGGCAATCAATAAAGCCGCGGCGGCATTCTCGTCAAAAAGTACCACCGGTATGGATGAAGATGCTGTCGTATTTATCAAAAGCGGGCCGCAGACCTATCGGGTTAAAGTTAGCGAGATACTATACCTGGAAAAGAATGGCAATTACATTACCATTCACCTGAAAGACGGAAATTTACTGATCCGTGAAAATATGGGTGACATTTTTGATCTTGTACCGGCGGCGGATTTTATACGGGTACATAAATCATACGTAGTGGGTATCAGGCATATCAACATGATCGAAGTTCATCAGCTTATGGTGAATGGTGAAAAGATACCTATCGGTAGCACCTACCGCGATTCGCTCCGTGAACGGCTCGGAATTATGTGATTTGCGGGATTTCCAGGCAACCGTTGTTAGGTCCATAATCAATTGATTATAAATTTTTTATGGATTTCTTTTGCTCAAAAGGAGAATTTCAATGTATCTTCCTTCCAATATGAGGCAGCGGATTTTATACATCATTATTCTTCTTTCTGTTTTAACGTTTACACTCTATGAAGAGCTAAGTTTAAGACCATACCTATTTAAGCACCATATCACCACGCTATATCTGGCCGATTCATTGCCTAATTTTTTGGCTGTTGTCATTCTTTCTTTTGCCTATATGTCCATCAGCCTACCTCCCACCAACAAAGTCCTAAATATCATCCTTAGCATTGTTGCCGGACTCAGCCTGTATGAACTCGCACAGATATGGATGCCGCATAGGGTTTTTGATATTAAAGATATTATTGCTTCGGTGCTGGGAGGTGGGTTTTCATATCTGGTCATTTTTATCATAACAAGACGATTAAGCGCCGTGGCCTAAATTCATGGTATTTGGCTAAAACACTACCAAAAATCCAGGTTTAAGCCAAAAAAGGCAATAGATTTGGCTAAAAGTAGTATATTTGGACAAGTTAAAGCCAAATCATAGTATGGAAACGCTTATCGGCCGACAAGATGAGTTAGTCCGGTTAAAAGAACTTATTGAAAACAGAAGTTCTTCCTTCGTTGCAGTGTATGGCAGAAGAAGGGTAGGAAAAACATTCCTCATAAGGAATGCCTTTTCATCATTTGATTTTCAAGTAACCGGTATGGCCAATGTCAATACGGCCACCCAATTATCAAATTTCCACATAGCGTTAAAACGATACGATTCCCCGTCTGTGGACAGACCGTTAGCGACCAGCTGGCTGGAGGCGTTCACTCAGCTTACTTCACTACTGGAATCAAAGGCAAGCGAAAAAAAAATAGTATTCCTCGACGAACTGCCGTGGCTAGATACAGCTGGCTCGGGTTTCCTGCCTGCCTTGGAGCATTTCTGGAACTCATGGGCCAGCGCAAGAACGGATATTCTCTTAATCGTCTGTGGCTCGGCCGCAAGCTGGATCATCAATAAGTTGCTGAACAGTAGAGGAGGACTGCACAACCGCGTGACAAATAGAATACCGCTTCAGCCCTTTACACTCAAAGAATGTGAACTGTTTTTCAGCAGTCGCGGGGCCACCTTTGACAGATATCAGATCGTCCAATTATATATGGTGATGGGTGGCGTCCCTTTCTATCTATCACAGGTAGATCCGAAATTAAGCGCGGCCCAGAATATTGACAGGCTCTGCTTTACGGAATCTGGCATTTTACGGGCAGAGTTCGATAATTTGTACCATTCGCTGTTCCAGAAAGCTGAAAGGCATGTGCAGATTATTGAGGCGTTGAGTAAAAAAGCAAAGGGACTTTCCAGGGAGGACTTGCTTAAGGCATCCAAAATGCCCAACGGTGGAGGCACAACCCGCATTTTGCGGGAGCTGGAAGAGAGTCATTTTATACGTAAATACAGGGCCTTCGGAAAAAAGGACAAAAACAGTATCTATCAACTAACTGATTTTTATTCCCTTTTTTACCTGCGATGGATCAAGGACTATAATCCATCTGACAGGGATTATTGGATCAGTCAATTGGATACTCCCAACCAAAATATCTGGGCCGGCTACGCATTTGAACAGGTTTGCCTCGAACATATTTCCAAGATCAAACAAGGACTGAGCATTGGCGGTATGAAGACAGAAACTTCAGCATGGTCGGGAAAGACAGATACATCCGGAGCACAGATTGATCTCTTAATTGATCGTGCAGACCGGGTAATCAACATCTGCGAAATGAAGTTCTCCATTGATCCCTTTGTCATTAGCAAAAGTTACGCTGAAGACCTGAAAAGAAAGATTCGTGTCTTTAAAGAAGTCACAAAAACAAGAAAAGCGGTCCATCTCATTCTAATCACAACCTGGGGGCTTGTTAGAAACAATTACTCTGATATGCTCGTGCAAAATGAATTAAAGATGGATGCCTTGTTTAATTAGTGTTGGCACCCAGGATTAAAAGTGGTTTTCCTTGCTGTTCCCGCCTCCGGACAGTTAAATTGCCGATCAAAAAAAGGGGCCTTAGCGGTCCCTTTTTTCAAACGAATAAGCGGCGGTATCAATTTCTATCCCAGAACGGTGGGGGCTCGATCCCCAGGCTCCTTAGATAGACATAGCCCTGCCCCCGATGGTGGATCTCATTATCTATGAAATAGAGCACCGTAGCATAAATGGGTTGTTTATATTGACCAAAGGCGGCCTCTACCTCCTGGAAGCGCTCCGGGGCGATCTGCGGCCAGAGCCGGTCGATGGTTTCGGTGATCTTGTCCCAGCGCTGAAGGACTTCCTGACGGGTGGGAGCGGCGGGGATTGGCGAATGGTGGTCAAGTTTGTCCAGGTCCGTCCACTCCCCGGTGACGAGGCCGTGGATACCCGGAGCGGCCATGCCCATCATTTCAACAACCAGTTCGGAAAAGGGGCGCATCCCTCCGACAGAAAAGGCGGAAAAGGTATCTTCCGGAAAAGCCTCAACAACCCGGCGGGTCAGCCTGCGGTGTCCCTGCCAGTGCGCCAAAAGGGCTTCCGGGGTAATGGCGGTGGCATTCATAGTAGCGGTGGCATTGTTGTTCATATATCATTTGGTTTAATAATACAAAGGAACAACCGGGTTGTGACAACCTTATGTCAGCAGGGGTTAATTTTGTTTGCGGTTAATTTTCATCACCTGTTTACCACCCTCGTATATGATCAGGGAACTGCTGTCGGGGAACTCCAGTTGAACATCGTAATCGGGTAAAAAGAAAGTATTATTTGTTTCCGGAACCAATACCGCCGTAGGCACCCCATCACCGGATACTTTTATGGCATTCCCTTCCTGAACGACGTTCATCACTTTTCCATTGCTTTGCTCATACGAACCCACATAGCGCTGTATGGTGGAATCCGGCAGCACTATTCTTTTATGGTGGCTGCTGCCCTTGTTCATAATATCCGAAATCTCCCTACCCAAGGGCAGCGCCTCTTTAATGATCCGATCATACACAAATCCCCCATTATCTCCATTGGTCATCACTACAATCCCGTCTTTCGTTTTGGGCAGAAAGATGGCCATGGTGCGAACGCCGATGTCGGATCCTCCATGCTGCAGTGCATAAGCACCGCCAGGCAGGCCCCTTACCACACCCCAGCCGAGTCCTTTGCCATTCCCTTGTCCTGGCTGTTCGACCATATCCGCATACAGCGTGTCCGAGAGACCGGCGCCATTCATTACGAAAATTCCAAGTGTACAGTAGTCCTTGATCGTCGTAATCAGATCGTCGGCCGCATTTACGGGCGTTTCGATCGAAGTGGAATATTTGTTACCCTGTCCGTCATGCCACATGGCAAACCTGTTCGTATCCAGGTCGAGGCCCCAATAACGCGTGTCATTCATTCCCAGCGGTTTAAATAGTACAGAATCCAGGAGCTTGTCCAAACGCTGGCGAAATTTACTCTCCAGGGCGCGTCTTAGATATTCATACCCTTCACCCGAATAGCTAACGTTTGTCCCGGGCTCAAATTTGAACTTCAGCTTACCTGAACCATCGTCCGTGCGCCAATTGGGGAACCCTGTTTGATGACTTAAAACGTAGCGGGTAGTTAATTTCCAGAGATACGGAGAATGGGCAATATCCGGGTCGATCCAATAACGGGCCAGTGGTTCGTCGAGGTTCCATTGCCCCGACTGTACCAGTTTTAAGGTCAGCATAGCCACCACCGGTTTAGTTTGCGAGGCTATATTAAATAGCGCATTGTTTGGAGCAGGAACGCCTCTCTGTAGTTCGCCGAATGTCTTGAGCCATTTGATCTTTCCGTTTTTGATCAGGCCGACGCCCACACAGGGGACATGATTTTCCGCCATCCAGGCGGGCACGTTCTGCAACAGCGACTGTTCCAGCGTATCTTCCTGCGCTGCCCCCAGGCAATGGGTAACGAATATGGATACAAAGGCGACAATCATGCAAGTCATTTTCGCTTTCATAATTTTTCAATTTGCTCAAATGTATTTTGATGTTTAAGGCCACCAAAATATAAGTGGCCAACGCATATGCGTTGATGATGAACGATCTCCGGCAGCGGATAACCCCTTTCCCGGCTGTTTGTCACCGAAAATGATATGTTTGCCCCTAAAATTTTGTTTATCCGGTGGCCGAACTTAATTTGCCTCTATGATGAAAGAATTTAACTGGACGATCTTATTCAATAAAAGGAATAAAATATATACCCAGGCATCCTTCTTTGTCGTGATTTTCTTTCTATTCATCATCTTAAAGGAATACCCGCTAAGTTTCACAGGCGTCTCTTTAATTTGCATAGTGTTGCAGCAAACCCTGGAGTTTGCAATACCTTGTTATACCCAAAACTACCTGGTGCTGCCTTTCTTTAGGCGGGGAAAGTGGATTACCGGTCTCGCCCTGTATATCATTCAGATCATTTCGCTGGTCTACGGATTACCATACATTTTAAATATAGTCAGGCTGCCTTTTGTAGCCGTTTTCCACATGGAAAACAGCATTGATTGGACTGGTGAACACATTACTTTCAGTATGATCGCGTTTACCCTGATGGCCTCCATTTTTAAGACAGCCCTGGATAAACTCATCGTCGAGCATGATCAAAAGGAGATGGAGCTGAAACACTTAAAGGCGCAACTGAATCCCCATTTTCTGTTTAATACGTTAAACAACCTGTATGGCTTGTCCGTTGTGCAGTCAAAAAGGCTGCCGGAATTAATGTTAAAGCTGTCTGAACTGTTGCGGTATTCACTTTATGAAACCAATCAAAATTATGTTTCCCTGGAAAAGGAACTCTGCTATATTTCCAATTATCTCGAACTGGAGAAAATCAGGTTGGATGATAAAACACGGATTGACTATCGGACAAAGGGTGATTTCTCAAAGTTGCACATAGCGCCTTTGATGCTGATGTCCTTTATCGAAAACAGCTTTAAACACTATTCCATCGAGCGAGGCCAGCAAGCATTCGTGAACATTCATTTCAATTTCGAGGAGAGTGCCTTGCGCCTCGTCGTTTGTAACTCCCTCGATCCAGCCCTCCATACTGGGGTAAAAAATACTCAGGGAAAGGGTATTGGCCTCGCCAACGTCAAACAACGGCTGGACTTGCTGTATCCCCGGAAGCATACGTTATTGATAACCCATGAGCCGCATTGCTACCAGGTGGACCTCAAAATAGACTTACGCTGATCATGACATTGAATTGCATTATAGTAGATGACGAACCCATAGCGAGGGATATCCTCGTTAATTACATTGCCCAAGTCCCATATCTGCATTTGGTGGCATCCTGCGCAGACGCCTTTGAAGCAATGGACGCACTCAATAAAAACGATGTGGATGTGATTATCCTCGATATCAATATGCCCCGGCTCACCGGCTTTGACATGCTGCGGTCATTAAAAAAGTATCCTTCGGTTATTATCACCTCTGCCTATTCCGAATATGCTTTGGAGGGATTTGAATTGTCTGTAACCGATTACCTGTTAAAACCCTTTTCATTCCAGCGATTTGTCCAGGCGACGGAAAAAACAATCAAAGCAGGTCCACCGGTACCGGCCCGAACGGAAGACAAGGAGGATGAGTCCTTTCTAATGGTCAAATCGGATAAGAAATTGACAAAGATCTTGTGCAAAGAAATATCTGTTGTCGAGGCTTATGGAAACTATATTTTTATACACAGAGGCGAGAATAAGATTATTTCAAAACAAACCCTTACGGAATTTGAAAAACAATTGCCGTCGGGCAAATTTATCAGGGTTCACAAATCATTTATCGTTTCCTTACATGCCATTAAATATCTCGAAGGAAATCAGGTTTCGATAGGAAATAGGAATATTCCCATTGGTAAAGTATATCGTGAAAACCTACTGAAAAGGTTTCAATGATACCATTGGAGCTGTTCCCCCTTTGCATCATACACCTTCGTCTCAAAATTCAGCGGCCACCGGTCACAGGTGTGGATCTCCATAGTTTTATGATCCCGCAGAAATTGGGAGGGAGATATGCCGAACATGCTGACCAGCATTTTATGGAAATGACTACTGTCGGTAAATCCTGCTTCCCAGGCCGCATCACCGATGGGGCTGCCGTTCATAAATCGGTTGATCGCAAACCTGATTCTGCTCCAGAGAATACATTTATATAATGAAACGCCGGTTTGTTCTTTAAATAGTGCCCGCAAGCGGCTTCCTGACAGATGGACTCTGCCGGACAGTACAGGGAGGCTGATCGCATCAGGGTGGGAGGAATTGATATACTGTTCGACGGCAAGCACCCGCGGGTCTGTTTTTGATGACGGGGATTGACCGGTCAGAATGCCGAGTACCTGTTGGACAATGGAAAGCAGGTTTTGGGCATTGGGTTTTAGCATTACTTGCTGCAATTCGTTCAGTCTTATATGATCGAAAAAGTTCAGATCAGGGGCTGCGGCCTTCACCCCTTTCAGATACCTTTCTTTAATATCCTTTGCGGCCCTGGTTTGCGTGTCCAGGTAGATAATGAGCTGCGTGCTGCCGTTGGTATCCAACTGATGGGGTACCTCTTCACGGATGATCAGATTTTTATAGGATTGCCAATTCGAACCATCCACCCGACAGCGAAACTGTGTTTGAGTATCTATCAATACCTGCATCGTATTATGGCTGTGGATATTTGTCAGACAATTGGAGAAGAAAATGGCGGAAACACCATTCCACATGTAAAAATCTGATCTAAAAGGGCTGGGGGTGACTTTCATAAACAGATGAATTCAGTCATAATTTACAACTTTTTCGAGGTAGGAGCAGGTATCTTTAGCTAAACGATTATCATGCTAGGGAACCAAAACATTATGGCTTTTGTGGCCACAGTCGACGCGGCCAGGGCCCGTCCTTTTTATGAAAGTGTGTTGGGATTGAAAGTGAAGGATGTGGATGATTACGGGACAATGTTCGATGCCAACGGCAATTACCTCCGGATGTCTATTGTTCGGGAGTTTAAGCCGGCCCCTTATTCTGTCCTCAGTTGGGAAGTAGCGGACATCCATGCCATGATCACCGGATTGGTGGCCGGGGGCGTGGTGTTCGAGCAGTTCCAGGGACTGGGGCAGGATGAGGCAGGGGTATGGACGGCGCCGAATGGGACAAAAGTGGCCTGGTTCAAGGATCCGGACGGAAATATGCTGTCATTGACGCAGTTTTAGAACTGATTAATGAGGCGTGGACATTTAACTCATAGCCCTCAATTTGGCCATAAGTGTACTAAAAATACGAGTCATGGCCAAGTTGACTGTTAAGCAATCGGCCATAGGACCCCTAGGCATGCAAAGAATTAAATATGGAGTAAAAGTATTTCTCATGACTCGTTCCCAAAGGAATCTCTTCTTCTCCGATGAATATCATCTTGTTTCTGATCGCATTCACTTTCCTGACGGAAACGATATAAGACCTATGAACACGTATAAAATCACGTTCCGGCAACTTGTCCTGCAAAGCCTTCATGGTCAAACGCACCACCACCGGGCTTTGATTTCGTATGTGCACTTTTAAATAATTATCCAGGCCCTCGACAAAGAGGATATCCTGCAAGGCGATCCGGATCAGGCTGTAATCCACCCTAAGAATTAAATATTGCTGTTGCTCATTTTGCTGCTGAAAGCGAAAGACGGTTTGGGCCTTTTCAATAGCCTGCTGAAACCGGGCGAAAGTGTACGGCTTTAATAAATAGTCAACCGCATTGAGGTTATAGCTTTCGACTGCATATTCCGTATAAGAAGTGGTGAAGATCACCATAGCCTGCTGAGGTATCTTTTTTGAAAATTCAATTCCGCTCAAAGAAGGCATATTAATATCCAAAAAAATCAAATCCGCCGGAAAATGTTCCAGGTACTCCAAGGCCTTGGACGTGCTGGTAAACGCCTTCATCAATTGGACCTTTTCCTCCCGCTGGCAATAGTTTTCCAAAATTTCCAATGCCGGCGGTTCATCGTCTACTGCTATTGCTTTTATCATATAAGATGTATTGACAAAAAAACATGATAATGATCCTTGTCTTCGGTTATTTCCAATCGATGTTCCTTAAAATAAAGTAACTCCAACCGGCTCCTTGTATTGTCCAGTCCAATTCCCGTAGACAGGTCGAGGCTGGATATTAAGACTTTACTATTAGAAACCCTTAGCTCCAACTCATATTCACGGATATCAATGGCTATGGATATTTTAGAATCCATTTCCGGGTTAATCCCATATTTAAACGCATTCTCTACAAAGGTGATCAAGATAAGGGGTGCAATTTCCAACACCCCTGCACTCCCGTTTATACTGAGGCTGACTGAGGCCGTCTCCCGTAAACGGGCCTTTTGCAATTCCACATAATTGGTCAGATAATCCAGCTCTTTCTGTAAGGCAATCCTGTCTCCGTGCGCCTCCTTGATCATGTACCGCATTAGTCCCGCCAGGTTAATTACCGCATCGGCGGTTTTGTCATCCTTCTTAACCGCCAGGGCATATATGCTGTTTAAGGTGTTGAACAGGAAATGCGGATTAATCTGGCTTTTCAGTGAACTGAGTTCGGCATTGATCTTCTCTTTTTGCAATTGGAATAACCTGCCTCTCGTTCTCAAAAGGTTAGAGAATAAAATGACGGTAATATACAGGTAAATAGAGTGGCTGATTTCCTGCAAAAAAGAATAGGACTGTGTCACAGATAGTTTCTCCGCCCCTGGCGCGGGAAGTGCCGGTCCCTGATCTAGCCGCCCGGTATCCATCGGACCCTGGCCTGCCGGACCAGGAGTCATCGGCCCATGGTCTGCAGGAACTGAATCCATCGGTCCGCGATCGGGAGGACCGGGAGTCATCGACCCATGGTCTGCCGGACCAGGAGTCGTCGCACCATGATCCGGAGGGCCAGGAGCCATCGCCCCGTGATCTACCGGCTCGTGATTTCCCACCCCGGAAACAGGGGGATGAAATGGGGGGTTATGGAATATCTGCCAGGGGATGTGACCAGTAATCAAAGACGGGATCACACAGATACACAAGAAACCGAATACAATGCAAATACCATAAACCCAGTAATTCTTATTAAAAAATAATTCCGGAATAAAGACATAATAATTAAGATAGAAGAACAGAAGAATGAAAGCATTGGTGATGATGTCTCTGATCACAGGCATTGTGAAAAGAAACGCAGCTTCTCCCGGCGGACGAAAAGATATAATCAAGGGCAGCGCCAGGAAAAAAAAACTCCCGACGACCATCCAAAGTATATTTTTTTGTTCCTTATTCATCTATTTTAATGCCATGGCAATTTATGGTTTGATACTGAAAGATAGCACAGCTAAGGCTGACAAAGCGCCGTTGCCAGAACAATTTAATAAAGTTGGGGTGGAAATGGGAATTGTGGGGGTGAAAAAAAACAGCTGTTAAAAGACGAGTTACAGGTAAAACATATTGTGGTAAAACCGAGGAATGCTGGGGTGAAAAGAAACCCAATTATAGATTGTTTAACATCGCTTCATCTAACTTTGAATAGCAACAGCAACTTTCTCATAAGCAGTTAGTTTTGGTTTTAAACACGGCCCCTGTTTCCACAGGGGCCTCTTACTGTCCGTTTAGTTCATCAGTTAAATTTAGGTTGCCTGGGAATCCTGGGACAACTCAACCTGTTGTGACCAAACCGGTAACTTACGCCAAGCGTAAAACTATAGAAATAATCATTCGTCTTTGGATTCCCTGCATACTTGAATCCATCTAAGTAATCAGTCCCCGTTAGCCTGTACATTAATTCCGCACGGAGGGACAATTTTTGGGTAAGCACATATTTAACACCCAGTCCCAAGGGAATAACGGGTATTATCCAGGGAACCTTGTGCAGGGTATCTTCCCCCAATCCGATGACAGCCTGGGATTGCGCTCCGAAATAAGCCGTATTGATCCCGCTCCAATTCCTTTTGATATGTAGCAGTGAAAACCCTACGCCCGCAAATACATAAGGCGAAAACTTCCCTACCGCGTTGCCGCCAGCATCCCCCAGGAGAAAATATTCCATTTCACCCGACAACTCCGTTATGGAAGATTGAAAACTAAAACCCCTGTATTTTCTCCAGGCGGGACTCGAATACGTGGCTTCATTTGCCCCTATGCTACCAAGGACCAGGTCAGCCCGAACAGCAAAAAAATCATCTAATGATTTGGACACATAAAATCCCAAAGCCGGTTTCAGGGATCTCATATACCCCAACTTACTTTTTGACAAATCTCCCTGATAAATGAGGGAGCCGGTGTTAATACCCATTTCCCATGGAGAAGGAGTGAATTGAGCTTCTGCCTGCTCAAAAGAGGCGATGCAGAAAAATGCAATGGCGATGTTAATCCTGATAATATATTTCATAATAGTAAATGATTAAGAAAAAAGGCTGCCTCTTAACGAGACAGCCTCTTAAAAAAAACCAAAAAGCCTCCTCTCTAATTCCTGCCTGAAACGATCATAAAACTTCTGTTCCGTTTACATACAATTTGTACCCATTTGTCGTGATATTGGAATAAGACGAAGTTGCATCTGTTAGTGAAGTCAGGTAGGTATTACCCGTCAATGTCCATGTACTTGTGGCGTCCATCACCACGGCCGCCGTCCCCGCTACGTCACCCGGATTAACTTTACCTGTATAGGCTGAGCTATTCGTGAGCTTAAGCGTGACCTGACTGCTTGCATCGGCGTAAATTAAACCGCTGATCGTTTGCCCACTGCAAGTCAAACGTGTATTGCCTCCGGCCGTTGCAGAAGCGCTTTGCCCCCAACTACCCTCTTCCGACCTGACGAGGGTATCACAACTGTTTGAAATGGTCACCCCATTTAAATATATATAGGCACTATCGTTGGTGTTATAAAACAGGCCACCATCCGATCCGGTATATGTATAGGAGCCTCCGGTGATGGTCAATGTCCCAACCGTACCTGATGCATCCCCGGATGTGCTTTGATAGACTAAGGCGCCCCATTTATTGAAAGTAACCTTGGTGGTACAATTAGTCAATGTGGCATTATTAGCCCCTTCCACCACGATTGCTTCCGCACCGGTTGCCGTAAGTGTGGCACCGGAACAGGTAATGGTTCCCGTGGAATATACGTCCGCAGAATTGGTTCCGCCGGAGGTATAAGAACCGCCGGTGACGGTCACAGTGCCACCCCCGCGATCTGTGGCTATCACACTGGCACTGCTGCCCGATGTGGTGGCTATTATGTCAGTCGCATTCAATACCCCGCCGCCCGCAGCATAGATTCCGTGCCCGCCGTTACCGGTGCAATTAATGGTGTCCGTATTTAAATTAACAGTAGAAGTACCATAAGAATAGACCCCATTACCACTGATTCCTGTAGTATTGATGGAATCGTTATTCAAGGTGATGGTTGCCCCGCCAGTAGCCAATACACAGGCATTCAAACCATAAAAACTACTGGAATCGGTAGAAGAAGTAGCGCCTGACGACCATATCTTGGAATCGGACAAAGTATAAATACCCGAATTGGTACATTCGATTCCTCCCGTATCTGAAATAGTCGAATAATACGTTTCGCCGGTTTGTACTACAGTGCCACCGCTTTGGTAGTAATAAGTAGTGGACGAAGTCGTGCTTGTAGTAGTAGTAGTGCTTGTCACGGATGTTTCTTTTTTACAAGAAAAAAACACGACAGTCATTAACGAAGTTAACAGAAGGCTCGATCTAACATTCAGTCGTTTCATAAAAATAGTTTTTATGATAAACGACCTCGCTCTAAGAATTAGTGGGCCGATAGCTGTAATAGTGGTGAAAAGGCAGAAACATGGGGTGAAAGAACTTTGTTCAATGGTTCTTTTTCAAAAACGACAAAAAAACTTTCTCTTCACTATGCAGGCCCACGCCCCCCGATGGCTTGATCCGCTGGTTCCGGATGCGACGAAGGAAAGGTTCCAGCGTGCCTTGTTCATAACTAAGGAGCAATTGCGGATGGATATAATATTTCCTGCATACCGTTCGGGTGTTCCCTAGTTTACGGGCCACTCCTTCGATGATGCCTATGACGTTCTGCTTACATTCCGCCTGTGAAGCAAAGGGTTCCAGCTCCGCCAGCAGGTGCAGGGCATGGACAGACCCGGCCCAGGTCCTAAAGTCCTTACAGGTGCATTCATCTTCCGCACAAGTCTTCAGGTATTCGTTGACTTCCCCGGAATCGATTCCTTTATGTTCGCCGCTTTCATCGTAATACTGAAAAAGGTCCTGCCCGGGTATCTCTTTTACTTTTTGCAGGAGCCTGGCAAGAGCGCTGTGTCTCAATTCAATTTTATGTACCACTCCCTTCTTACCCCTGAACTGGAAAAGAGCCTTTTGCCCCTTAATTTTTACGTGTTTGTTATGAAGTGTGGTAAGCCCATAGGAGCCATACATTTTTTCATAAGAGACATTCCCTACCCGTATCAGCGTTTCTTCCATCACACTGAGTGCGATGGCTATTACTTTTTCTTTACCCAACGATTTTTTTTGCAGGTCTGATTTTATCCTGCGGCGAATGAGTGGCAGTTTTTCCCCAAAATGATACAACCGTTCATACTTATCCTCATTACGCATTTTCATCCAGTGAGCATGGTACCGGTACTGCTTCCTTCCCCTTGCGTCAATACCCGTCGCCTGGAGATGCCCGTTCTCCCAAGGGCAAATCCACACGTTTTCCCAGGCGGGTGGCAATACCAGGCCCTGTACGCGTTTGAGTGTCTCTTCGTCTGTTATAGGCTCACCCTCAGCCGTGGTATAATGGAAAGACTGTCCGTCCCTTTCCCGATGATATCCTGCCAAACCTGCTTTTACGTATCGTAGCTTTCCAGACATAGATGATGAAGTGATTATTTTTCATCGCATAAAATCGTGCCAGGGAAGTTTTTAAAAAATTCGCCCCCGATTTGGAATATTCATTCCAAATCGTTTATCTTTGCCTCATGGAAAAAAGGGAAAGAATCATTCAGTCGGCTATGAAGCTGCTTATTGATAATGGCGTGCAGGCCACCCCTATGTCCGCCATTGCCAAGGCTGCCGATACCGGTATGGGAACGATTTACAACTATTTTGCCACCAAGGAAGAGCTCATAAACGCGATCTACCTCTACATTAAACAGGATGAAGTAAACTTCCTGAACGCGCCTTTTACGGATGAATCCGTTAAACGGCGATTTGATCACTTTTATGGCGCTTTTATCCTCTATTTTATCAAGCATCCACTGCATTTCAGGTTTATGGACCAGTTTCATAACTCGCCCATTTTAACGTCGGATACCAAAGAAGAAGGCATGAAGACAATAGAAACATTCCTGTCCCTCATTTCAAAAGGTCAGGAGCAAGGGATCCTGAAGCAGATCGGTTTTGACGAGTTGATGTCTTTCCTCAACGGAGGTCTTATGGGGTTTGTACGCTGGGTGCTGATGGGCCATATATCTGTGGATAAAACTTTACTCGACAACCAACTGCGTATTGCATGGGATGCCGTTAAGCAATAATATTTTTTTGCCTACAAAATGGAATGAACATTCATTCCAAATATCATCTATTCACGTTAAAAAACAAAAAATGAAAACAATCTTTATTACAGGAAGCTCTACGGGGCTTGGGAAGGCCGTGGCTAAATTATTTGCTGCCAAAGGCTGGAGGGTTATTGCGACGATGCGCCATCCGGAAAAGGAAACGGAGCTTGCAGGATTATCTAATGTGGTATTGTTGCCCTTAGACGTCACTGACCCAGAGCAAATCAGGAGTACCGCTGAAAAAGCCATCGCCATGGGTGAAGTTGACCTGGTATTCAATAACGCCGGCTATGGCCTGGTTGGACCGCTGGAAGGCACGAGCGATGCGCAAATTGTACAGGAGATCAATACCAACCTGCTGGGCGTCATCCGGACCACACAAGCCTTTATTCCCCATTTCAGGGCTAAAAAAAGCGGGCTGTTCATCACCACCACTTCTATCGGCGGATTGGTGACGTTTCCCTTTAATTCTATCTATCATGCTACCAAATGGGCCTTGGAAGGCTGGAGCGAAAGCATGGCATTTGAATTGAGTAAGTTCGGCATCGGCATTAAAACGGTTTCGCCGGGCGGCATTCAAACCGACTTTGTCAGCCGCTCGCTGGACACAGCCCGGCACGAGGCTTATGACGAGCTGGTAGGCAAGGTGATGGGGCTATTCATGGACCCGGAAAGGGTCCTTACCTACTCTACCGCAGCGCAGATAGCGGAAGTGGTATACGAAGCGGCTACCGATGGAAAAGACCAGCTTCGTTACGTCGCCGGTGAAGATGCTAAAGGATTTTATGCACAGCGCCTGCAAGTGGGAGACGAAGCCTTCCGCAAGGGGGTGGATCAAATGTTTTTCGGATAGGGCCATTCTTATTCAGGCGAATATGTTCGGGGCCTCCCATGGGAGGCCCTATTTTTTCTTGGCTCCCCTGGTTTTAGGCTTGCCGTATTTTTTCATCATTTTATCAGCGTGGGTCACTTTGTTGTTCACCTTTTTATTCTTCGCGGATTTCTCGTGGAAAGCCGGGCCGGAGGATTCCCTTTTGGGCAAGGGGATCATTTTCATATACACCTTGGGCTTCTCGTCTTCGGTAAGGACGTCTGAAATTTCAAGGCCTGCCGGCAGCGGGAACATGGGGATCTGGTAACTCATCAGGCTTTCGATTTTGGCCTGGTTTTCTTTTTCCCTTTCTTGAATAAAAGTAATGGCGATCCCCTTTTTATCCGCCCTCCCTGTCCTGCCGATGCGGTGAATGTAGTTCTCGGGCTCCTCCGGGGTGTCAAAGTTGATGACATGGGATACTTCCGAGATATCCAAGCCCCGGGCTATGATATCGGTCGCAATGATAAACCGGTAATTCCCCTCATGGAATTGTTTAACGGTATTAAACCGGTGATTCTGTTCTTTATTGGAATGAATGACACCCGCCGTATCCGGGAATGTCTGTTTTAATTGCTCGAACAATTGATCGGCCAGTTGTTTGGTCGCCACAAACACCAGCACCTTCGTCATTTCCGTGTCCTGGCTAAGCAACCATTCCAGGAGGTTGACCTTGGTATAAAAATTAGGAACACTATAACCCACCTGATCGATATTCTTTAATGGAGTTCCTGCGGGCGCCGCTTCTATTCTGACGGGGTTATTAAAAAATGTATCGATCAGCGCCTCTACTTCTTCAGTAATGGTGGCGGAGAACATCAGGTTCTGCCGCTTGGCCGGCAGCATTTCCAGAATATTTTTCAATTGGGTACGAAATCCGAGGTTCAGCATTTCATCCACTTCATCAATCACCAGTTTTTTTACGGCATTCAACTTCAGTATGCCGCTCAGGGACAGGTCATATAATCTTCCCGGTGTGGCCACTACGATATCGCACCCGTTTTCCACCTCTATCCGTTGCGTATTCATGTTGACGCCCCCATAAACGCCTACCACTTCGAGGGTCATGTACGTAGTGAGCTTCTGTATTGACTCTACGACCTGTACCACGAGTTCCCGGGTAGGAACGATGACCAAAAGCTGCGGGGACCTGCTCTTTGAAAAAGTCAGTTGTCTCAGACAAGGAAGTAAATAAGCAAAGGTCTTTCCCGTACCCGTTTGTGCTATGCCACATACATCTCTTCCGGACATGACGACGGAGAATACTTTTTGCTGAATGCTGGTAGGGTGCTCGTAGCCCAAATCGCTTAACGCGTTTAACAGGGGCTTATTGAGGTTTAAGTCATTAAAAGTCATCGCAAATAATTAAAATGAAACGAAAAGGCCGCTACGCTCCCGCCTGGACGGGAGCCTGTTCTGCCACTCTCCTGCTTCCTTCGTATAATTCATACTCCAGTAACCGGCAATCGATGGTGCTGGTATAAAACTCGATTCTTCGCTTGGCCTTCAGTCCTATCTTTTTCGCCAGATCCAGGTTACCGGTGAAAATGTATCCGAAATAGCCCCGGCATTGCTGCTTTAGAAAGTCCCCGATGCGACTGTATGTAATGGCCAGGGACGCCTCGTCACCCAGTCGTTCCCCGTATTCGGGATTCAGGAACACCACTCCGCCGGTTCCCTGGGGAACTTCCGTGGCGGCAAAATCGCAGACGGAAAAGTCGATCAGATCCTCCACCCCGGCTGCGTGTGCGTTCTTGCGTGCATTTACAATGGCTTGCTCGCTGTAATCGGTAGCTATGATGCGAAGCCCGGGAACATCCACTACTTGCTTCTCAATGATATTCCTTTCCGCCAAATAAACACTTTCATCGTATCCTTTCAGGTGCATAAAAGCATAATTGATCCTGAATAGTCCTGGCCGGCTGTGGGTGGCTATGAGCGCCGCCTCTATAGCCAGCGTACCCGAACCGCACATGGGATTGACGAATGGGGAAACCCGATCCCAATTCGTGGCCAATATGGTAGACGCCGCAAGCGCCTCCAGCATGGGCGCCAAACCCGGGATTTTTCGATATCCGTGCCTTGCCAGAGAATCTCCTGAAGTATCAATAAAACATTCTGCATCGTCGTTCTTCCAGAATAAATGGATGACGGCGCCTGTCAGCGCCGAGCCTGTCGAAGGACGGGCTTCGGTTTTTTCCCGAAGCCTGTCCACCACCGCATCCTTCACGCGGAGATTGGCAAACATGCTGTTATTAATGGTCGGATTGAGTACGTTGCTCGTTACGGAGAAATAGCCATTATCCGGCAAAATATCCTCCCAGGGATAAGTAAACAGCTCACTATAAACCATATCCGCATCAGCGGCCGTAAATTTCTTCAGGCTATACAAGACCTGGCTGGCACAGCGCAGGTTGAGATTGAGCCGGATACAATCGTTAATAGTGCCTGCCAGTCGCACTCCTGTCACAAACGTGTCTTCAATGGTAAACCCCAAATCCTTCACTTCCTGTTCCACGTAGGGAGCAAGCCGCTTGTTACAGGTAATGGTAATCGTTGATATAGTATCGTACATATTTAAAACAGCAAAGGTAAACGCTTAATACCGCATATAATTTGATAAATTAGCGCCTATGACACAACCGACATACCGCCTGAGCCTATCCCTTCTGCTCCTTCTAACCTTCTCCTTTCATCACGGCTTTGCCCAGACCAAAGACACGGTGATTGAGAACATCCTGAAAGAAGAGAACGACCATTCCCAGCTTCAGACGCTGGCCCACGAGTTATTTGATGGAATCGGCCCCCGGTTGGTGGGTTCTCCGCAGATGGAACAGGCCCGCGATTGGGCACTGGCCAAGTATAAAAGCTGGAGCATAGATGCCAGGGAAGAAAAATGGGGCGTGTGGCGAGGATGGGAAAGGGGGATTTCACATATAGACATGGTCTCTCCCCGGGTGAAGTCCCTGGAAGGCACCCAACTGGCCTGGTGCCCGGATATGGGCAAAAAAACGGTCACAGCCGAATTGGTGATCCTTCCTGAAGTCGCGGATTCTGTGGCCTTTCAACAATGGCTCCCTTCCGTGAAAGGTAAGTTCGTCATGATATCCATGCTTCAGCCCACCGGGCGGCCGGACGATAACTGGCAACAATTCGGGACGCCCGAATCATTTGATAAAATGAAAGCGGCCCGCACTGCCCAAACCCTGGCCTGGGCTAACCGGATCAAAAAAACAGGGTACACCAATAAAACCTTGCCCGTAGCGCTCGAAAATGCGGGGGCGGCAGGGATCATTTCTTCCTATTGGTCCGCAGGATTCGGGGTGGACAAAATCTTTGGCGGCTACACGAAAAAGATTCCCTCTGTCGATATCGCCCTGGAAGACTACGGGATGCTCTACAGGTTGGTTGAATCCGGGGGCGATCCAAAGATCAGCATACATACAGAGTCAAAGGAAAGAGGGGCCGTCCCCACCTTCAACACCATTGCAGAAATCAAGGGAAGCGAAAAACCCGATGAATATGTCATCCTGTCTGCCCACTTCGATTCCTGGGACGGGGGCACAGGGGCTACAGACAATGGTACTGGCACCCTGACGATGATGGAAGCGCTACGCATCCTGAAACAAGTATACCCCCATCCCAAACGCACCATCCTCGTGGGGCATTGGGGCAGTGAAGAAGAAGGACTGAACGGATCCCGGGCTTTCGTAGAAGACCATCCCGAGATTGTAAAAAATATTCAGGCAGTGTTCAACCAGGACAATGGAACAGGCAGGGTTGTTAACCTGGCCGGCCAGGGCTATCTAAACGCTTATGATTACCTGGGTCGATGGCTCACAAAGGTGCCTTCAGAGATCCGGGATTCCATCAAAACCACTTTCCCCGGAACACCTGGTGGGGGCGGCTCCGACTTTGCTTCTTTTGTGGCATACGGAGCGCCGGCCTTTTCCTTAAGTTCCCTGAACTGGTCGTACGGCACCTATACCTGGCACACCAACAGGGACACCTATGACAAGATCGTATTCGATGATTTACGGAGTAACGCCATATTGGTGGCCATACTGGCCTACATGGCAAGTGAGGACCCGGCCAGGACTTCGACTGAAAAGAGTGTGCTCCCCCTCAATCCGAAAACGGGGGAACAGATGAAGTGGCCGGCACCCGTTAAATCTATACGGTCCGGCGGGTTGGATTAGTCATTATAACCAGGCGCCGGCTCAGTGCAGGCGCCATCCACGGGCCATGGCCCGTGGATGGCCATGGCCGGCGCCACGCACTACATATAGCTCAACCAGCGCTGCGAAGCCTGGTGGGTCCTTTTATAAAGATCAAAGCGCTTGCAGATCGGGTATAAGACCAGTATGACTGCTATCCAGATCGCATAGACCGTTAGCAAGTTAAATCCATACCCCTTCAACAAGGTGTTGCTGGTCACCCAACTCCTGATCATGACCATATCCGTCCAAGGGTAATGCAGGGCGACCGCCCCTCCGATAGCGAGGACGTGTACCAGGAAAATATGCGCCAGATAGTAAAACATGGGCACCCTGCCGAAAACGGTGATCTTCCGGGTCAGTGCATTCAATGGTTTTTCCGTGAGCGCCAGGAACACCAGGGCGGGCCCCAGCGTCATCAGTATATATAACAGGCTCGGAGGATACTTGGTGGTATTCAGAAAGGATAACAGCGTAAATACCGGACGTTGAAATACAGACCAATGAGCATGGTCTCCATACACGTTGATATACCTCAACACCACAAACAGGAAAATGGCGCCGAATCCCAGGTAAAGCAGCCATCGTCTTCTCTTTGCCGGATCATAGGAGCTGACGTACAAGCCCCCGAGTCCATAGCCCGCACAAATAATGCCCAGCCAGGGTAATATGGGGTAACCGATCAAAAAGTGAAAGGGGCCCATGGGGAAAAAACCACGTTCGTGGAAGAGCGCCCAGATAAAGGCACCGGCCGGATGGCCTGGTGGGACGTGCACGGAATCCAATAGATTGTGCCCCCCTATCAATAAAATGCCCAGGCATATAATCCATGGTTTGGGCAAATAGATCAATGCAGACAACAACATCATACTGGCCCCGAAAGCCCAGATCACCTGTAATATATAGAGGGAATATAACGGGTTAAAAGTCCATTCGAGGGTCACAATGAATAATTCCGCTACGAGAAGCCAAAGACCTCTGGTAAATAGAAAAAAGGCTAATTCTTTGCGGCTCCTTTTAGCTCCGTACAAGTGAGCGGAAACACCGGCCAGCAGCATAAATATGGGGGCGCAGAAGTGCGTTATCCACCGGGTCAGGAATATGGGAACGCTGGTCTGTGTCAGATCGGTTGGATCGTATTGGTAGGCGCTGTAATGAAAATAGTCGCGGACATGGTCCAGGGCCATGATGATCATTACGATTCCTCTTAACAGGTCAATGGATTCAATACGTGTAGAGATAGCAGGAGTTGGTGAGGATTGCACAGTATACGTGTTTTGTTCTGTAAATATATATAATTCAGAATAAAGTACATAAAAAATGGAAATAAAAGAATATAATTCACAATATCGATCTAGTCAGTTCTCTTATAGATTCTGCTCTTTTTATTAAAAATGCTATATTGTTCGCTAAAAACCGGCTGCTTGCAGCAAGGTTTTCCGGTTCATCTAAAAACAAGCTAATTTTAAACAATGGCAATTAACCTTCAAAAAGGACAAAAAATAGACATAGGCCTTGCGAAAATGAGCGTAGGGCTGGGGTGGAATCCCCATGAAGGCACAGGATTTGATTTCGATCTTGATGCTTCCGCCTTTATGGTAGACCAAAACCGGCTTATCCCCGATGAGCCCTTCTTCGTCTTCTATGGCAATACGGATTCTTCGGACGGTGCATTGCACCATACCGGAGATGATCCAACCGGCGGCAATAGCGCAGGAGGGGACGATGAAACCATCATGGTGGATCTTGCCAAGGTGGACGCCCGCATCCAGGAAATCCTCTTCGTAGTGACGATCCATGAGGCAGCCGCCAGGAAGCAGAATTATGGACAGGTCAGGGACTCTTATATCAGGATTGTAGACGACAGTTCCGGGCTGGAAGTCGCCAAATACGAATTGGGGGAAGACTTTTCCATTGAAACGGCGATTGAATTCGGAAGGCTGTATAAGCGCGATGGGAAGTGGAAATTTGAAGCCTCCGGCATAGGATACAAGGAAGACCTGGCCTTTTTCCTGGCCAAATATTATAAAGGACAAATCATCAAATAACGATTTAACTTCAAACGCAATATGGCAATCAACTTAGTAAAAGGACAGACTATCGACCTCCGCAAAGGAGACAAAGGAGAAACATATGACCTTTCCGAAGTAACAATTGGCCTTGGGTGGGACGTTCGAAAAAAATCGGGCGGCGGTTTCCTTGGCAAATTGCTGGGCGGAGGCGAAGAAGAAGAGTACGACCTGGATGCCATTGCTTTCCTGCTGGACAGCAACGGAAAAGTGGCCAACCTGGGGAGGACGGCAAATATCAATGGCCGCAATATCGGCCTTTATGAAGGAGATATTATCTACTTCAATTCCATGCGACACCCTTCCGGCAATATATGGCTTACAGGCGATAACCGCACTGGTGCCGGCGACGGAGATGATGAACAGATCATTGTCAGGCTCGATGCCCTGGACCAGCGATATGAAAAGATCGTCTTTTTGGTGGCTATCTACCAAGGCAAACAGAACCACCAACACTTTGGGATGGTGGAAAACGCCTTTATCAGGGCGGTTGACCACAAGGGACATGAAATAGCCAAGTTTAGCCTTTCCGGAGATGCTACCTACAACGGAATGTGTTCGATGATCTTTTCCGAAGTCTATCGCAAGGATGGAACCTGGAAATTCAGGGCCCTCGGCGATGTTCACCAGACCGACAGTTTTGTTGAATTGCTGAAAACCAATTATTCGTATCCGCATTGAAAATCTATCAGCACTACTCGTTTGACCTATGGCTGACCCTTATCAGGCCCAATCCGTCCTTTAAGCAGGAAAGGGCAAAATTTTTCTTTGACCGTTTTAATCATCGGAAGATACCCCTGGAAAAGATCATCGGTATTTTCAGCCAGGTAGATGCGCTATGCAACGCCATCAATGAAGCGACGGGGAAGAATATGGATGCGGAAGAAATCAACCTGATGGTCATTGGGGCGATGAATGAGTACGATGATTCATTGAAGGAAGTGGACCCAGTCCAATTATACGAAGAAGTAGAAGCGCTGTTCTTAGCCTACCCTCCTTTCGTATACGATGACAAGACCATCCGGGCACTGGATGCCATATACGCTGCTACGGGCAAAACAGGGACCTTCAGTATCCTGAGTAATACCGCTTTTATAAAGGGCAGGACGCTCCGGAAAATCCTGCCTGGTGTAGGCCTTGAAGGCTTCTTTCATTTTGAGTTGTTCTCAGATGAAGTGGGTCTGTCCAAACCGAATCAGGCACTGTTCCGGATTCTGCTCAACACCGTAGTGTCGGACAGGGGTGAAATAGACCCGACAGATATCATACACGTGGGAGATAATCCGATAGCGGATGAGAAAGGAGCTAAAATGGCAGGAATAAGCAGTTTTCTCATTAATTCCAATGATCGACGCCTCTCCAGCCTGGTGCCCCATCCATAAAACAAACGCATGCATTTTACCTATTCCTTACATAAGATAAATCGTCCTTACCATTTCGGCTTCGATCCCGACGACTACAGTCGTTTCAAATTCGGAGACTATGCCGTGGCAAAAACGTTCGGGGAAAACATGGCGGATGGTTTTATCAGGGAACGCCTTGAGGCAAATCCCATCCCGGAGCAGATCGTGGTCGTATCCAGTCCCTATTCCTTCATTCCCACCGCCACCTTTGCCATGAAAAATCATTTCGTCTTCCGGCTGAATCGTTGGCTGGCGGAAAATGACTTTCCGGTAGTTCAGGAAACAAAGGTCCACCGTACCATTACCTATAAGGAAGACTACGGAGAACTAAGTGCGGAAGAAAGGATGCAGCTCATAGGCAACGATTCATTTCATATTGACAAAGCCTTCCTGGAAGGCAAGACCGTTCTTTTCCTGGATGATATAAAAATTACGGGCAGTCATGAAAGGATGATCCTAAAAATGGTTCAGTCCTATGACCTTTCCAATGACATTTATATGCTCTATTTCGCAGAATTAACGAATAAGAACATCCATCCCAGCATTGAAAACCGCCTCAATTATCACTTCGTAAAATCCATATTTGACCTCGACAAGATCATCCGGAGTGATGCCTTTTTCCTGAATACGAGGATTGTCAAATACATCTTAAACTACGATTTTGACACTTTTTGTATTTTCCTGCAAAACCAAACCGCGGATTTTGTAGATTACCTCTATAATATGGCCCTGGGCAATGGATACCATACCATCGAAGCATATACCAGGAACATGGCTTTCATTCGAAACTATTTATACAAAACACAAAATAACCGCATCCAATATGGCGATTAACTTAGAAAAAGGGCAACGTGAAATCATCCATGCCCCTCAATTCACCATTGGTCTGGGCTGGGACACGAACAGTGCTGCGGCCGGAAGCAGTTTTGACCTGGATGCCTCTGTTTTCATTTTAGGTTCAACGGGGAAATTGTTGTCCGACCAACATTTTGTTTTCTACAATAACCTGACTTCACCCGGCGGCGCCGTGGAACATACGGGCGACAACCGTACGGGAGAAGGGGATGGGGATGATGAACAAATAAAAATCGACCTCTCCCGGATAGACGCGCAAGCCACAGCCATTACGGTAGTGGTCACCATTTTCGATGCGGAGAACAGGAAACAGAATTTTGGCCAGGTCAGGAATTCATTCGTACGCATTTTCGATCCCGTCACCAATGAGGATATCCTCAAATATGAATTGGAAGAGGATTTCTCCATTGAAACCGCCGTCGAGTTCGGCAGGATCTACAAAAAGGACGACAAGTGGAAATTTGAGGCGGTGGGTATTGGAATGAAAGGCGGTCTTGCAGATTACTTAACAAAATATAATAATTAACCCCCTCATCTTAAAAGCCATGGACACAAATAGCAATAACACCGACCAAAACATCCCCATCCCGGTGGTGCCGACGACAGTAGCTCCAAGTATAGCCCCCAGCGCAGTCCCCGGCGTTCCGGCCGTAAAGCTGGACAAGGACGGAAACGTCAACATGAGCATTATGACGGCCGATGATTCAAAAAAATACGGAGAGATCGGCAAAGCGCTGAACCCTTCCGATGTCAACTCCCTCCTGAACTACGGGTCCGACGTACAGAATTCGATGGAAAAGTACAGCAATGACTTTCTGACTTCCGTAAGGACATACAATTCAGGAGAAGTCGGAGGGCTGATCAATGACCTGCTTTCGGAGCTGAACTATATCGACGTGGATGAATTGAACCAAAGCCCCGTCAAGGCCTTTTTTTCCAAAATACCCTTCTTCAAGGGCCTGATAGTGGACGCCCAGAAACTGTTTCAGAAATACGATACGGTGGTCGGCAACATAGACAAGATCACCAACAAGATCAAGGCGGGAAGGCTCAACTCCATCAAGGATAACAGCTCCCTGCAAACCATGTTTGACAGCAACGTGAGCTATATCCACCAAATGGAAGACCTCATTATCTCGGGCATGCTGAAATTCAATGACCTAAAGGAAAACCTGGCGGTGATGGAGGCCAATGCCGCCAATTACCAGGACTACGAGATCGCCGATATGCAGGACTATGTCAACCGGCTGGACAAAAGACTGGCCGACATGAAGACCGTGCGTTTCATTATGATGCAATCCCTGGCCCAGATCAGGGTGGTCCAGAATAACAATACGTCCATTGCCGAGAAAGCCCAGTCCATCGTATCTACGACTATCCCTGTCTGGAAGAACCAGCTTACCATAGCCGTTGCTCTCCAAAGGCAAAAGGCCAACGTAGAGATGCAAAAGAAGATCTCCGATACCACCAATACCATCCTGCAGAAGAACGCGGACATGCTCAAGCAAAACAGCATAGACGTGGCCAGGGAAAATGAAAAGACGGTTGTTTCCATTGATACCCTCAAAAAGACGACCCAATCCCTGATTGAAACACTGACAGAAGTGAAGAGGATCCACGACGAAGGAAGCCAGAACAGGATCACATTAAATACGGAATTGGCCAACCTGGAAACGGAATTAAAGAAGAATGTAACGAATGTCAAGTAGTTTTGGCTCATGGAGGAAAACCTGCTTCACATATTAAACGAATCAACTAAAGTAATCAGTAAGCTACAGTTGCTTTCCGTTTTTTTTGAGGAGGAGATGATTTATAAAATATACCTGCGCACCCAGGTCATTCACCAATTATTTGAAAGTAACAGGGAGTTGGACATCAATAAGCTGGAATTATTCCACGTTCAATTTACGGAAACAGTGATCGACCTCTTGAGGAAGGTCAAGCAGGGCAATGAAAAAAACGTGAACCTGCTTTATGATGAAATACAGATCAACCGGGAGCTGGTCGACAAATTAAATAGTTCCGTACTCACGGAAAGCAATTTCAACGGGGACAAGCAAAGACAGGCGCTCAAAATCAATCTATCCCTCCGGAAGATTTACCAGGTCCTCTCGGATGACTCAGGCGAATATCCCTATTCCAAGAACCTGGGGGCCTTCAGCGCACATTTCGCCCAGGACTTCTTTTATGAGATATCTCCGGAATTGTTCGGCAAGCTCATTGAATACAACCCGGCCGACACCTATGCCAACGCCTACGTGACGATTCAAAGGAAGCTGCTGGGGCAACTGAACAAAACCGACTTCAGGACGGAATTTTTTTATGGATTGAGAGCAGGAAATCAGGTCCTGGAGATCTATAAATTCACAGAAGCCGATAAATACTTCCTGTACCTGGCCACGGGCAACATATTCCTGTTCTTTGATCCCACGTCGGTGGAAGGGGTAGACTGGGAAAACACGGTTTCCAAGAAAACCAGGCTGATGAGGGAGTTATCTGATAAAAACACCCGGCTTCAAAGCAGCATAGCCGCGACAAAGGCCTTTATACCGCTTCCCCTCAAAAATTTACTCGGAGAATACTACCGGAAGATCTCGGACATTAATTTCCTGTTGCGCAGCGACTTTGAGATCCAGGCAAACATTTTAAAAACCATGCTGAATACTGACTCCATATGATGACAGATCTCATTCAACAAATCAGGAATAATCCCGTACCGTCCATCGTCATCATCGGCAACCTGGTCGTCCTGGAAAGCCTGTTGTCCGTGGATAACGCAGCGGTGCTGGCAACTATGGTCATGGACCTGAAACCAAAAGACCGGAAAAAAGCCTTGCGCTACGGAATCGGAGGCGCCTATATATTCAGGGGCACCGCCATGGTCTTTGCCTCCTTTCTGATCAAGATCTGGTGGCTCAAACCTGTCGGGGGCCTTTACCTGCTGTACCTCGTCTGGGACTGGTGGAAGGGCAAGCAGACAGAAAGTACCGGAGATGACTTTATTGATAAAAACGGGAACTGGCTTTACCGAGCTACCGTAGGTACCTTAGGCACGTTCTGGGCCACCGTGGCGCTGGTAGAATTGATGGATATGGCTTTTTCCATGGACAACGTATTTGCCGCCGTTGCCTTTACGCCCAATATCATCCTCGTCTGCACAGGGGTATTTATCGGCATCCTCGCAATGCGCCTTATCGCTCAATGGTTTGTAAAGCTGATGGAACGGTACAGCTTCCTGGAGACTTCCGCCTTCATTGTCATAGCCGTACTGGGCGTCAAACTGGTCCTGTCCCTTTACCAGCATTTCATCCCGGAAAGCCCGCTCAGCAGGTTCCTGGGGAGCCATACGGCAGACATATCGACGTCGATACTCACCATTGTGATCTTCTTTGTTCCGATCCTGACAAGCCTGCTTTTTAACTACCCCAAAAAGAATATCGCTAAGTAGCACTGTACGCTTGTTCTATCCTTTCCAGGGGAATACCTTTGGTTTCAAAAATGTAACGGCTCACGAACCATATCATACCTGCATTGAGCAAAGCGTACACAAAAAAGGTGGGAGCGGTACCCAAGGCCCCCAGCATGACGGGGAAGCTTAGTGATACAATGGAATTGGCAGTCCAGTTCCCGAATACCGCTATGGATGTGGCAGTACCCCGGATCCTATTGGGATAGATCTCTGCTACGTAAACCCAAAGCACGGCTCCCCAGGAACAGGCGAAGCCTCCGATGTAAAGGAACACTGCCACCAGTACGAAATAATTCCCCAGGGCGCCGGTCCAGAAAAGGATTCCCAGGGCCAGCATGCAAACGCTCATCACCCCCGAACCTACGAGCAATAACTTTTTCCTCCCTATACGGTCAATGAGCCAAAAGGCGAGGATGGTAAAGATGAGGTTGACAATGCCGGTGAGCAAGGTCTGAAACAACACACTACCCCCCGTTTTGGTTTTTTCAAAAATGAGCGGTGCGTAATAGAAAATAATATTAATCCCTGTCAACTGGGCGACCGATGCAAATACCAATCCTATAACCACGATCCTTTTATAGCGGGGAGAGAAGACCTCTTTAATGTCGGCAGCCCCTTCTGAAGCGATGTCATCCTGTACCGCCTTTACTTCCAGGACCGCTTCGCGCACTCCATATATTTTTTCAAAGATGCGGCTGCCCTTGACTGTCTTCCCGGCCAGGAGGAGCCAGCGCGGACTTTCCGGCACTAATAAGAGGAGCAGGAAGAACACCATAGAAGGTATGAATGCGGCGCCCAGCATATACCGCCAGTAATTATCCGCATGCAGGAAAGAGAGGGATGAATTGACGATGAAATAATTGGAGATAAAAGAAAGTAGTATCCCTGTTACGATAGCGAGTTGTTGCAACATCCCGAGCCGTCCCCTGAAATCGGCGGGGGCAATCTCCGAAATATAGATAGGAGCAATGGTCGAAGCCATTCCAATGGCCAGTCCCCCTACAAGGCGGTACACGATCAGTTGGGTAAAACTTCCTGAGAGGCCGCTGCCCAGGGCCGCGATAATGTAAAGGAGCGCCGTCAGGATCATGATCCTTTTGCGTCCGTAGGTATCGGCCAGCTTGCCGGCTACCAGGGCGCCCGGGATACATCCGATGGAAGTGGCACCCACCACAAAGCCCAGTTGGAGGTTGCTCAATTGAAAATATTTTGTTAGGTATTCCAGGGTACCGGCAATCACGGCGGTATCAAACCCAAATAGCAAGCCGCCCAGCGCCGCTACGGACGCAATAAGGATAACATATCCCTTCATATGGTCAAGATTTAGTCGTCAGAACTGCGTTAAATATACTTCATTATTGCGTGTGCGCGGGCGCAGCGATTTCGAAATCATGGCGGCCAGTGACCGCAGCGAATCATGGCGGCCAGTGACGGCAGCGATTATGGAATCATTGCGGCCTCGCCGCCACGGCGATCCTGGAATCAGCCGTCCCGTAATAAAGGAGCCATTGATTCCTGAATTGGGCCAGCCCCTCCAGAAAACACACCTGTCCTACCTGACCGGTGATCTCGTAGGGCTTATCCGGATGGATGAAATACCGGTCCAGGCGGTGAATTATTTTGAGCGGATCATTTTTATCCATCAATACCTGGGAGCCCGCGTAGGTTCCTTCCGCAAGGCTGCTATCTCCTATGGACGGTACATTTCTGCCGTTAAATATCAATAATATCCCTTGATCAGTGAGGATGGCGGGGGGCCCCGATTCCACCAGGTCGCTATCAAATTTCTTTGACCGGGTGGGAACCACGATCTTCAGGTTGGGCATATTAAGCGCCTGTCCCCTTAATGGCATGGGAGGTGTTTCGCCTGCGCCCATCTCCACGGGGGTCCAGTGGATGAGGTCATCCGAAAAAGCCGCCCAAATATTCTGGTCGCCCCAATACATCCAGTATTTTCCGAGTATCCTGGTGGCAATGACCTTCCCATTCTCGTATCGGGAGACAATAGATCCGGATTTAGACCAGGTGTTCACGTATTTGCCATGGTAGGCGGCTGCGAAAACATGGCCCTTTTTGGTCCAGTGATGCAGGTCCCGGGAAGTGGCGATCAATAACCTCGCCATCTGTCCGTCATACGCCGTATAGGTCATATAGTAGGTACCCTGATCGTCTTCCACCACCCTGGGGTCTTCGCAACCGCCCTGCCATTCATATTTTTTTTCGGCGTCGTTGTCCGGGTAAAGCACGGGAGCAGGGTCCCTCTTAAAATGATAGCCGTCCTCACTCACTGCCAATCCTATCCTGGAAGTCCCTGCGGGCTTACCGACCCTATCCTGGGCCCTGTATAGCATGTAAAGCTTTCCATCCTTTACAACAATAGCCGGATTAAAGACGTCTTTCTCCTCCCAGCGTATACTACGCTTACTGATGGGATCAATAAAAACACCGTTACCCGGTTCCAGGACGGGGTTCACGCTATCCACTTTGGTAAAGGGCAACAAGGCCCAACCGGTTGAAGTGTCCGGCACGCTGTCCTTTGCAGCACTGGCCCCGGAGGACATATCCTTGCCATTCCCATGACAGGCCTGCAGCAAAATAAATGCGGCACCCACCATTGTCAACCCCCTGACCCATTCTCCAGCGCTATTTTTCATACTCTCTGCATTTTAAATATTAGTTCGGCGTACTCTCATCCGTATAGATGGACAATACTTCCGCGTCGGTCAGTACAGTATTATAAAACCGGACCTCGTCCAGTGCTCCCATGAAATAATCTCCTCCATAGAAATAATTCGGGCTGCTAGGGTCCGTCAAATTATAGGCATCCTTCGGTAATTCATTGCCTATGGATAAATTGATCGCTGAACTGACCGGCAATGGCGTCCCGGTGACCGTAGCCGTTTTCACCAGCTGTCCCTGAATATAAAATTTCTCGGTGCCTGCCGTAAACGAAACCGCGACGTGTCTCCAAACGCCTGCTGAATCAATAGGCGTTCCTCCGTCATCCTGGTCATGGTCGCCTGTCGTTGTATTGACGGTAAGGAATGGCAGGTTGCCGCTCTGCAATTGGAATTTATAGCCGTTCCACCTGTCCAGGGAGACCATGTAATTATTGGCGTTGGTGCCATCCCGTTTCAGCCACAGGCAGATCGTAAAGCTCTGCGCGTTGAGCGCGGAGTTATAAGGGACTTCTATCGTCGCTCCATTGTTAAAATAATAGGCCATCCCGGGTCGCCCGAAACGATCTGGAACGAGCACGGGAAGCGTTCCTCCATCCACAGCAGTCGCTGCACTGGAACCAACCCATCCTGTTTTCAGGGTGCCGTTATTCCCATTTCCGGAGGAATCCACTGCATTGCCGTTGAAGTTCCACAAAGCCATCAGGTTGGCCGACGATACCTGCTGTATCAATTGGGTAGTGAATTGCTGGCCTGCAAGTAATAAATTGTTCAAGGCATTATTTACTTCCTGCTGCGTATAAGCCGTTGAACTACTCACCTGTTTGGCCAATGATATGACCGAATCCAGCGCGGACCTGGCGCCAATGGCGTAATCGCCCGGCTTACTTCCGTCCTGCGTAGTATTGTAAACGGTTGTCAAAGAATCAATCGCGGCATTCAATGCCGTTTTATCCGTAATGTATGAACTAGGGGTGTTGTTCTTCTTGCAGGAGGCAACCACCCCGAAAAGGAAGGCGAAGGCCACTAAGTAAGAAATATATTTAGACGTGTTCATCTTTTAGTTTTTAAGGTGTAAACCGATCATTTAAACAGATTGGGATTTGCATCCCTTTCACTTTGCGGAATCGGGAACCATTTGTTGTTTGTATAATTGAAATTAGGGGCGTTCCCCGACAGGGCTGCAGTAGCATACGCACTCCCATACCGGATCAGGTCAAAAAACCGGTGAAACTCCAGCGCCAGCTCCGACCTTCTTTCCCTGCGGATGATATCCCGCAACTGGGTCTGGTCGGTGACAGTAATGTCCGGCAGAAGGCCGGCCGGCACCACCGGATACCCCGGCAATGTATTGTCATACATGTAAGAATTCCTTGCCCTTTCGCGCACCTGGTTCAAAGGCGCCAATGCTGCTGCACTCTGCCCGCTCTCATTCAATGCTTCCGCTTCCACCAGCAGGATATCCGCTAAACGAAGCGCTTCATAATTAACGGTACCCACATTCTTAGTAGCTGCGGGCACTTCTGACAGTGGCTGCACCATCTTTTTACAATTATACCCCGTGCTGCTCCACGTAGAATCATAGGTCAGATCGAAATAAGAATGCCCCTCCCTGGCGATCGTATAATCCAACCTTGGATCTACTGTTCCGTCAGGCGCTGTCTCATAGTTATTGACCAGGCTCTGTGTAGGAAGGAAAAAACCATACCCTTCGGTAGGTGCAGGAGACCGGGGGGCGAACCATACATTCAATTCATTGCCAATGCCCAGGGTACCAGCCAGGTGATTCACCGTGAATATCTCTTCCGTATTATCCTTTGTGTTCGCGTTAAAATTGTCAAAGTAATTATTGGTCAGGCTATAGCCCAATCCCACTACCTGTTGTGCGGCTTGTGCCGCCAGCGCGTAATGATTGGCAAGGTCACTATGAAACAAATAGGTCTTCGCCAGCAAAGCCAATGCAGCGCCCTTCGTGGCCATACCCAGTTGGGTCGAAGGCACCGTCACGGGCAACACAGCCGCCGCCGCTATGCAATCGTTCTCGATCTGGATATAGATGGAGTCTTGCGGAATGGCAGGCGTCTGGGACTCCACCGCGGTTTGCACTTTCAGGTGCAAGGGAATATTCCCGTAGCAAGTGGTAAGGATGAAATAGTAATACGCCCTTAAAAACTCCGCCTGCGCAATACCTTGCTGTTGCATTGTCTCCGATACGGCCGAGTTGCCCGTGAGCCCGTCCGTCACTACATTACAGGCGAAAACTCCGTTGTAATAATTACCCCAGACCGCTTCTACGGCTGAATTGGTCGGAATGATATTGAATTGATTGACCGCTTGAAAATCAGCCTGGTCGCCCACGCTGCTTCCGCCTTTGACGGCATCGTCCGATGCGAGATCGCCCAATACCCATATGGCGTTAGTAGCGCCCGAGTTGAAAGCCATGTATTTATAGGCTTCATTCACGGCCAACTGTGCATTGGCATCAGAAGTAAAAAAGTCACCCGGCGTATAACTGCCCAGCACCGGCTGGTTCAATATCTTTTTGCAACCGGCGCTCAAAAACAAAACGCCCATTGACAGTATGATTAAAATGTTCCTTGTCCTCATATAAAGATCTTTACTACGTTAGAAATTAATGTTCGCGCCAACCGTGATGGTCCTTGCCGCCGGATACGTACCCCAGTCTATGTTCAGGGCTTTCGGGCCGTCGTTCGATGAGGCGGCGTCTGCGCTGGTGGTCATTTCAGGATCCGATCCCGAGTATTTGGTGATCGTGAACACATTTTGTACGCTTACATAAAGGCGCATGGAGGCTATCTTCAGGCGGGCGAGTGCCGCACTGGTCAGATTATATCCCAACTGGATATTCTTTAACTTCAGGTAAGAACCACTTTCCAAAAACCGGGTGGACATCTGGGTATTGTTCTGTGCATCGGTCCACGATAAAAGCGGCAGTGTATTGCTCGTGCCTTCCCCATGCCAGCTTTGGGTAGCTGTTTTTTCGGTGATATTGAATGGACGGTAAAAACCTTCTATGTCCATTCCAATCTGGTTATAGATCTTATCCCCGCTCACCCCCTGGAAGAACGCGCCCAGGTCAAATTGCTTAAAGCGCACATGCCCTGTCAGCGCATATGTGAGGGTCGGGATGGGACTTCCGGCAAAGACCCGGTCGTTTTGATCGATCACTCCATCACCGTTCACATCTTTGAATTTTATATCCCCCGGACGTACGCCCGGACCTTGATAAGCGTGGGTGAATACATCCAAGGGTGTTTGAAATATCCCCTCCTGCTGCAACATAAAAAAGGAGCCGACAGGATGACCCACCGCCGTACTGGTAGCGTACACGTTATTATTTACACGGCCGGCAGGGATCGGCTGGTTATTCAATAAAGCCTCTACGTCATTGTGCAGGGTTGTCAAATTGCCGGTCACATCATAAGACCATTCATTATTGATCTTATGGTGATGGGAAAGTTCAAATTCAAATCCGTCATTCAATATTTTTCCATTGTTCTCAAACGCCGGACTTGCCACCGTACCCGCGCTTGTCGGGTCCTGGGGCGCCTGTAGTAAATTGGTGGTCACCTTTCTGTAATAATCGGCGGTGAAGGTGATCGCATTATCAAAGAGTCCAAGGTCAAGGCCGGCATCACTCATGGTCGTCGTCTGCCATTTCAGGTTGGGATTGCCCTTGGCGTAAATGGTGGATGTGATGACAGGCGTAGAGCCGAAAGCGTAATATCCATTGCTGCCCACAAGGGAGGCGTACCCATAGTTGCCGAGCGCATTCTGATCACCCAGCTGGCCCACACTCACCCTCAGCTTCAACATAGAAACGGCCTTTACGTCTTTCATGAATGCTTCCTTGTCTATTCTCCAGCCTGCCGATCCTGAAAAGAAATTACCCCATTGGCTGGAAGGATCAAGCCTGGAAGAACCGTCCCGCCTGAAATTGAACGTGGCGAGATACTTGTCATTGTATTGATAGGACAACCTGCCGAATAGAGAGGACAATGCCCAGTTCGATTCGTTACCGCCGACGTTGGGGGTAATGCTGGTGCCATTGTTGAGGTATTGAAAGGTCGACGATTGATCAATGAAACCGGTCTGACCCGCCGATAAAGTTTTAGTATCATTATAAATGATCTCCGTACCCACGAGGACATTCAGTGAATGTCTATGTCGGACCAGGTCATAGGTAGCGGTATTGGTCCAGTTATAATTGAAGTTGTTCTCATTGGACTGGGCTAACGAATTGGGTGAATTCTGGATCCGTTGAATACCCCAGGTAGGATAGAATTGCTTGTAATCGGTCATGATCAGGTTGGTCCCGATATCCGATTTGATGGTCAGGCCATGTATAGGAGTGATCTCCAGGTACGCATCACCTAATAACGAATAGTTATAAAAGTTACGGTCTGTATTCGCCGCCAATGCGACGGGATTCAAGCCATCCCCAAAGACATTGGCGCCATTCACCGTCATTGGAAGATCCACATACTGCCCCTGGTACGGCCCGTTCGGATAGATCACGGGAGTAGCGGGCGTTCTGAACAAAGCATACCGCACGATGCTGGCTCCCGGGTTGGATCCGCCTGGGGCGCTATAGCCATCTCCGGAACTGCCCACCTGCTGTGTTTTACTATAGGCCAGGTTCATATTGGTGCCTACCTTGAATATTTTATTCAGTGTACTGATAATGGACGTATGCAAATTCGCCCGGCTGAACGAGGAGTTCTGTATCATCCCTTTCTGATCCAGGTAGTTGGCCGATACGATATATTTTGTGCTCTCGCTTCCACCCCCCACTGACATCTGTACATCAGTCATCGGGGCGGACTTCAATATTTGTTTTTGCCAGTTCACATCCGGCAAAGTATCCAGCATGCCGAGGGGCAAGGGCGTCCTGTTAGATGATCCGCCGGTCACATAATCGTTGGCAGCGGCGGTATTATAGGCATTGAAATATTGCGCCGTGTTGGCCATTTTAATGAAATGTTCCGGCGTTTGGTACCCTGTATAGGCATTGAGGCTTACCCTTGGCCGGCCAATGGCTCCCTTCTTGGTGGTGATCACCACCACCCCGTTGGCGGCCCTTGCCCCATAGATAGAGGCGGAGGAAGCATCTTTTAGTACGCTGATACTTTCAATGTCGTTGGGGGATATTTCGTTGATACCATCTGATGTCGGGATGCCGTCGATTACATACAAAGGGACACTGCTGCCAAAGCTGGCCTGCCCCCGTATAAGCACCGAAACGCCGTCCCCGGGTGCGCCTGTTACCTGCGTGATCGCCACACCGGCTGCCTTTCCCTGCATGATCTGATCTACGCCTCCTACAGGAATATCGGCTACATCTCCGGGCTTGATCACTGAAACAGCTCCGGTCAGGTCTTTCTTACGCTGCGTTCCATAGCCCACCACCACAATATCCGCCAGGCCTGCCGCCTGCTCTTTAAGGACAATCGAAAATTCGGTTCGGCTGCCGACGGAAATGGTTTGTGTTTCAAAGCCTACATAAGATATTTCAAGGATGGTCTGCCCGGAATCCGGTACGGATATCCTGAACCGGCCCTGGGCATTGGTGACGGCTCCCTGGTTACTGCCTTGAATCACTATCGAAACACCCGTCAGGGGTTCCCCCTTCTGATTGGTCACGGTGCCGGCAACTTCTCTGTTATAGACATTGTCAGACGGGAGGGCATCCGAGGACGCCGGCACGGCGGCGGTTTCTTCAGAATCCGTCTTATCCTGGTAAAGGAGGACGTGATCGTCTATCACCTTATAACTGACGTGCAAAGGCTTGATGATCTTGTCCAGCAGATCACTGAGCTTTTCCTGGTCCACGGAAAAACTAATCCTGCGGGAGGCATCGATCATTTTCGAACTGTATACAAATTTTACACTTGTCAGTTGTTGTATACGGTGCAGCGCCGCTTTCATCTCCACGTGACTGACGGTCAGGGAAACCCGTTTTTCAAGGATTTCCTGGGCTTTGGCGCCCTTGCCGTAGGTCGTGCAAACAAATAAAAAGGCCAGTAATAATTGGGTAAATGTTATTCTCATTGCCAATGGTATAAAAGCAACAAGTCGCTTTTTTCTCATAACTTTAAAATGTTTTTGTTCGGAGGATAGAATAGTCGGACGGACAAGAATGCAGCATGCCTGCCGAAGCCGTTAATACTCGTAATATTGGCGGCTTCTTTATTTTATATAGGCATATGCAAAGCGGAGAAAGATCAGGTCCTGTAATTTTCAGGTATCATATAGCAGCATTTTGTTAGTGAACAATATTTACGGTTAGTTATACTCTTTCCGGTTATTTACACCCCCTGCCTTTGATGAGTATGCCGGTTCCTTTTATCTCATAAGTAGCCTGCAGACTTTCGCAGATCAGTTCCAGTTTCCCATACAGGGACTGGTTGCTGATATCTCCCGTGAAGGGGCAATGATTCAGGTTCTCGTTTTCAACAATGATTTGGATATTATATGCCCTCCCCAGGCTATCTAACACTTCCGATAACGGGGCGTCTTCAAAATCAAATTTTACTTCCCTGGGCTTTCCGGTGGCTGCGGCAATGGTCAGCGGCGTATCCACCAAAGAAGTCACAAAATGCCGGTCTTCTTTATAGTACGTCACTTTTTCATTGAGTGTAATAATGACCCCGTTCGTTTTGGGCAAAACGACCTCTCCCCCGGCCGGAGCCTCGTTCTCGTATACAGCCACCCGGCCCGTTCGAACGGCCACTTCCACCTGTTCGTTCCCGGTCTTTATGGAAAAGCTCGTTCCCAGGACCTGGGTAACCACCCGGTCATTATATACATAAAAGGGCCTGGATGCATTTTTACTAATGGTGAAGAAGGCGCCACCCTTGAGATACACTTCCCGTTTGTCACCGGCAAAATGCAGAGGGTAGGCCAGTCTTGCCCCCGGATCCAGTATGACTTCACTCCCGTCTTCCAGTGGAAAGATCTGGGTTGACTGGCCATTATTTACCTTTTCCAGCAAGCCTTCTTTCAATGGTGTATTCAACAGACCCATGTCCTCCCGGGAAGACTTATAGAAATAGAAGCTACTTACCAGGGCGGCTGTGATTACGATGGCGGCAGCCCACATTTTCCAGTCAAACCGGGAAGCCTTTACGGGAACTACCAGGGCAGATCCCATTTGTACTCTTTTACGGATATTATTCCAAAGGCGTTGCTCCACTTCTTCGCTGACTGCGTTGTCCTCGGTGAGCCGGGCGTCATCATCGAGCAGTTCATACCACTGATCGATCAAGCGCCTTTCCTTTTCGGAACAGGTATTTTCAGCATATCTTTTCAGTAGTTGGTGAAAGGCCTCTCTGTTCATACAACATAAGAAGTCGCTTGAGTGCAGCAGTACCCTAAAGGAAAAGGAAAATAAATTCTTTAAGGCGAAGCCTGAGCAATTTGAGGGACTGGGTAATATGATATTCCACCGCCTTTTCAGAAATATCCATGGACTGGGATATTTCTTTGTTGCTGCGATGTTCAAAGCGGCTCAACCTGAAAATGAGCTGGGACTTTTCAGGCAATTGAACAATAGCCGTTTCTATAGCCACTGTTAATTCGTGCAGGAGAAGGGAGGATTCGGCTTCACTGGACTCCGGGAGCGGGGCAGAGCCGTCTTCCTGCATTTTTACCGATTGAATATATTTTTCCCGGACGATAGATGCCCGTATATAACTGATTATCTGATATTTAAGTGCGGAATGGAGATAAGGTTCAAGGTGAATGACCTGGAGGGTAACTCGTTTCTCCCAAAGGCTTACAAAAAGATTCTGGACCAACTCTTCAGCCGTCTCTTTTAACCTTATTTTGCGAAGTGCGTGCAGGTAACATGGCTTCCAATAGCGGACATATATCTCCTTGAGGGCGTCTTCATTCCCTTCTTTCATCAGCTTAATCAGCATCTCGTCCGCAAGCAATCGATAATCCATTGACAGACCGGTTTATCTTTCCATTCCAGGCCATTAAAAGTAGCTATTTTTTGATTGCCCCCATTTTTGACATTATCATCATTGATAATCAATCAATTAATTGATAACGGAGTTTTTTCTCGATAGTTTTATGCTTAAAAATCAAAAAAATGTTATCTTGACCCTGCTTTAACAGCGGTAATCAGCTTCTAGGATAAGCAGACATGAGAAAATTGCATTGGCAACTTATTACCCATCTTCCGGATGGATAATAAGTTGCTCTTTTTTTTGCCCCTTTTTTATTGAAGAGAATCCTGCTTTGAGTAGTGCAGTGGCCTTCTTTGGATAATATAGTTTAACAACTTGAAAATATCTTCACTTCTGAAATTGTACCTGAATTCGCATTCTTTCATATGCAGGTAGGCCGTATTTTTATTGAGCCCCCTGAATTTTGATAAGCGGCTTTTGGCCAGCGACCAGAACAAATCAAAGTCATCAAGTCCCTGAAGGCTTCCTTGCAGCGCCCAGGAAAGCTTGGTTAACCGCCAACCACCAATATCCACCAAAGCGGTATAGCTTCCAGGCTTTTCCCCATACCTTTCCAAGGAATGAAAGCCCATTCCAGTGCTTCCCGAAAGAAGTAAATGGTCGTACTCCTGCCTGGAAAGAAGGTCCACATACAATTTTTGGTCGTGCCGGACAATCCCGTACAACCAACCAATGTCTCCCTGCAATCCCTCCTCTCCCATGGCCGGAACGGCGCTCAGGAGAACTGAAGTGAATGAAAAAGCTCCGGCAAACCGGTAACGGGGATTGTGTTCTTCGCAATATTTTGCAATATGCGTTCGGATAAGCTTTAGGTAATTATTGATAGTTACCCTACTGACTCCGCAGACGTCAGCAATTTGTGTGGCGGTCAAGTCCTCGCAGAAAAGCCGGATGATCTCCTTGCATTTTCTCTCAGTGAGGTGAGCACCTTTCATCATTTTGTTTTTCATAAACAGCATTGCGCTTTAAGAGAATTGGCTATACTAAATAATTGGCTATACTTAAACTATACTTTGCTAAAAACGCGTAACAATTAGAATTGTTACAACAAACGACAAAATGAGCAATATTATTTGCAGGGAAAACCCAAATATGGACAAAAGGAAAGGCGCTCATTTAAGCGTACGGCACAAGATCGTTATTTTTAAAACTATCCCTTTGTTCAGTTATAAATGCAACACAGGACTAAATGTACGACAATCTTCGTTTATAATAAACCGGGAGGGACGGTTTACTATATCGATTAACATAATAAAAAGGCGATGATTAGTGGCATCGACTAGATCGATTCACGCAGTTATTGAAAATCCACCCGGGATTATCCCTTCAAAAGGCTATCCAGGCGATCGGCCACCTTCCCGGCACTGGGGAGCATAGCTGCCTCCAATCCAATATTCATGGGAACAGCGGGCAGGTTAAGGGCGCCCAAAACCTCCACGGGCGCGTCCAACCAGGAAAAACAATCTTTGGAGATCCGCCCCGCCAAGGCTTCGGCAAACGAATTATATTGCTGTTCCTCTGTTAATACCAGGCATTTGCCATGCCGCCGGACGGCCGCATTCACCAATACTTCGTCCAGGGGGAACAATGTACGTAAGTCTATGATTTCCACCTGTCCCGGATATAATTTGGCCGCCGCCGACGCCCAATAGACACCCATGCCGTAGGTAATAATACAGCAACTATCTCCCTCCGCCACCCGATGAGGAGCGGCGGCCAGGACAATATTGGCCTTACCCAAGGGCAAAATATAGTCCCTGGAGGGTTCTATAGTCCGGGCCCACTCTGTCCCCGGGACCTTGCTCCAATAAAGTCCTTTATGCTCCAGCATGATCACCGGGTTCGGGTCCAGGAAGGCTGCTTTCATCAGCCCTTTCATATCGGCAGCGTTGGAGGGATAAACGACTTTAATGCCCTTTATCGACAGCAAGGTCGTTTCTATGCTTCCACTATGGTAAGGTCCTCCCCCTCCATAAGCCCCAATGGGAACCCTGATAAGGGTTTGTTGAGGAAATTTCCCTGCGCTCAGATAGCAGGATTTGGAGATCTCCGTGACCAGCTGATTAAACCCCGGATATATATAGTCGGCAAACTGGACTTCTACGATGGGCTTCAGCCCCAAAGCCGCCATTCCCACGGTTGAGCCTATGATATAGGCTTCCTGAATGGCCGTATTAAATACCCGGTGGTCTCCGAATTTATCTCTCAGGGTAGCCGCTTCCCGGAATACCCCGCCTAGCCTTCGGCCCACATCCTGCCCGTACAACAATGCCTCCGGATAGTCTTCCATGATCTCTTCGAGTGCGTGCATGGCTGCGTCTACCATCATCACCTTGTCTTTGCCAAGGGGAGACCGGTCCCCCTTTTCCTCCAATATGGGTGTAGGTGCAAATACGTGTGTAGATACCTCTGCCGGATCCGGCTCTGCCGCCAGGGAAGCTTCCCGGAATTGCCGGGCAACGCTGTCGATACTGGCGGCTTCCACAGAAGACAAGTGCGCGGAAGATATCCCCCGGCTAAGGAGCGCCTCTTTTAACCGGGGCCTCGGGTCTGCTGACGCATGGATTCTCCAATCGGCGTCATCCCTGTAAAACTCCTTCCTTACCCCACTGGTATGATGTCCTAACAGTGGAACGCGGGCATGCACGAGCCAAGGCTCCCGATGCCGGCGGACGTGCGCAATGACTTCCCCCATGGTGGTATAGCTGTCTTCAAAAACGGCGCCGTCCACCCTCACCCTATGAAATCCCGGAAATCCGCCGGCATAGTCGTAAGCATCCATGGCCCTGCTTTCCGAAGCGTGGACGCTGATGCCCCATTGATTATCCTGCACCAGATAGATGATGGGCAATTTCTTTAGAACGGCGACCTGAAAAGCTTCGCTGACTTCCCCTTCTGTAACGCTGGCATCCCCCAGGGAACACAAAACCACCGGGAGCCCGGGGTTATTTCCGGAAAGCCCGCTGGCTTCCATGTATTGCAGCCCATGGGCGATCCCGGTGGTAGGAATGACCTGCATACCGGTGGCGCTGCTTTGATGAATAATAGTTGGCCTGGCCGTCCCCCGGTAATTGGGATGGGCATAATATTCACGCCCACCGGTGAAAGGGTCCGCCCCTTTGGCAAGCAATTGAAGCATCATTTCAAAGGGGGTAAATCCGAGTCCCAGCAACAGACTTTCATCCCTGTAATAGGGGCTTACAAAATCATGAGGGAGCAGGTGAAGGGCGGCAGCCAATTGAATGGCTTCGTGCCCTCTGGAAGTAGAATGCACATATTTACAAACGGCCCTGTTATTCTCGTACGTTTCCGACATCGCCGCCGCCGTGCACATCAGTTTATAGGCATTCAGCAATATTTCAGTGTCTACCATTATGAACTAACATTCGTTATTATTAACGGGCAAAATAAAAGGGGGCGCCCCCCCTCTCCTGACTGCCCTTTATTTGATTTCCACCTTCAATACGGAATCATCTTCTAAAAAGCCTTCCAGCTCGTCGCCTACTACACATTCTCCCACGCCGGGAGGGGTTCCGGTAAAGATAACGTCTCCGATATTGAGTGAGAAATACTGGGAGATATTGGCCACAATGCTGTCAAAAGTGAACAGCATGTTTCCACTATTGCCCTGTTGTACCAGTTCTTTATTTTTATAGAGGCAAAAGTTGATGTACTTTCTTTGCGCTTCGGGATTAAAATCCTTCCAGGTGCCAATGGCGGCGGAATTATCCCATGCCTTAGCCTTTTCCCAGGGAAGTCCCTTCTCCTTAAGCTCCTTTTGGATATCCCTGGCGGTAAAATCGATGCCGACGGAAATGCCGTTATAGTACCGGGAAGCGTACCGCTCCTGGATATACTTTCCATTTTTGCTTATTCGTAATACCAGCTCTACTTCGTAGTGAAGATCATTGGTGAATTCCGGATAATAAAACGGCATATGTGTCTGAAGAAGCGCACTTTTGGGCTTCATGAAGATCACAGGCTCATCCGGTATTTCATTCCCCAGTTCTTTTGCGTGTTCTGCATAGTTTCTTCCTACACAAAATATTTTCATGTGTTAAAGGTTTATTTTCATGTTACGAGATTTGGAATACAGCTAAATCTGCCCGGTTTTGCGCCCCTGAATGTAGGCAGGGACCAGAATATTGGAGAAAGACTATAGGCGAATATAAGCAATAACAAAAATTCTATGGCTTATTAATAGCCGAATTATTTACTTTATTCATCGTTTTTTCTATTCCTTCGAGGACAAAGGACTCAATTGCACTGATGGCCAGGTCTATCTTCTCAGAAACAGCCGGTAATTCAGCCCCTTTCCACCCGCCCAGCACAAAGTCGATCTGCCTCCCCTTGGGATAGTCGTTTCCTATTCCAAAGCGCAATTTGGGGTATTGATCGGTTCCCAGCACAGCCTGGATATCCTTGAGTCCATTATGGCCGGCGTCACTACCGCCGCGGCGTAACCGTAACTTATCCAAAGGCAATGCCAGGTCGTCTACCACCACGAGTATCCTTTCTACCGGTATCTTCTCCCTGTCCATCCAATATTTGACGGCCTTGCCGCTTCCGTTCATAAACGTGGTGGGTTTGATACAAACGAGGGTCTTTCCCTTCAACCTGATCTCCGCGCAGATGGCCAGCTTCTCCAGGGAAAATTCTCCTCCGTGTTTACGGACCAATGCATCCACTACGTCGAAACCAATATTATGACGTGTTTGCTCATAATCCTGGCCGATATTTCCCAATCCCACGATCAGATACTTTTCCATGTCTACAAAGATAACGGCTCCGCAGATATCTGCAGAGCCGTGTTGTATAAGTTCAAATGTCTAAAAAGCTATTTCTTAGCCGCAGTAGCTTCTTCCTGGCGCAGGGCACGGGTAGTCACTACAGAAGCTATGGGAATACGGGGAGAGTTCAGCACTTCGAAATTCTCCACCTTCACGTCCTCCACCCTGATATTCGTGTTCAGCACCAGGTTTGTCGTATCTACTTCAATGTTTTCACGCAGGTCCTTCGGATAAGCCTTTACCTTAAGGCTCTTCATCTTGGTCACCAGCTTACCACCGGCCTTAACACCTTCGGAAACACCGGTAAATTTCAAAGGAATGGTAGCTACTACCTTTTTGTCATCCACCAGTTCCAGCAGATCGATATGAATCAATTCATCTGATACTTTACCAAACTGAATGTCCTTCATGATGCACTTATAGGATTTCCCTTCCAGCTTCAATTCGACGAACTGGAAGTCCGGCGTATAGACCAGTGTTTTGAAACTTGCAACAGGAGCAATAAAATTAACTTCCTGAGCACCCCCATAAATTACACCGGGCACGAGTTCCTGAGAGCGAAATTGGCGGGTGGCTTTTTTGCCAAACTCGGTCCTCAGTTGTCCTTCGATTGTAATTGTTTTCATTGTATATATTATTTATTGGTTTATCCTGGTTTCCTGCCCGTTTATCGCTTATCCCTCAACTGGGAATGAATGAATAAACTGGTGATACTCTTGTTCTCAAAGGCGTTCCTTATGGCCACCGCAAATAATTCGGCCACGGACAGCACTTTGATCTTTGAGCAGCTATGGCCTGGTTTCAGTGGGATGGTATCGCACACCACCAATTCGTCCAACACGCTGTTCTGGATATTTTCATAGGCATTACCGCTGAGCACCGGATGCGTACATAGGGCGCGCACACTACGTGCCCCCTTATCCATCAATAACCCGGCACTTTTTGCCAGCGTTCCACCCGTATCGCAAAGATCATCTATCAAGACAATGTCCTTCCCTGTCACATCCCCTATCACTACCATGCTGGCGATCTCATTGGCCCTTTTCCGGTGCTTGTCGCAAATGACCATTTCAGAGTCAAAATAGCTGGCGATTTCCCGCACCCGATTGGCGCTACCCACGTCAGGGGCCGCAAAGGTAAGGTTTTCCAGCTTTAATTTTTCAATATAGGGAATAAATATGGCCGAGCTGTCAAGGTGGTCCACGGGAATGTCAAAAAAGCCCTGGATCTGAGGGGCGTGCAGGTCCATCGTGATCACCCGGTCCGCCCCCGCAGCCGTTAACATATTGGCGACCAGCTTAGATCCAATAGCCACACGGGGTTTGTCTTTCCTATCCTGACGGGCATACCCGAAATAGGGTATTACTGCAATGACTTTGTACGCAGAAGCTCTCCTGGCGGCGTCAATCATTAGCAATAATTCCATAATATTGTCCGTCGGAGAAAAGGTACTTTGAATCAAGAAAACGTAGTCTCCCCTGATACTCTCCTGAAAAACCGGCTGGAGTTCCCCATCACTGAATTTGGACACTTTTATTCTGCCTAGCGAGGAGCCGTAGCTGCGGACGATTTCTTCTGCAAGATATTGAGAGCCCGTGCCTGAAAAGATTTTTGAAGAAGTTTCTTGCATAGCGGAATTAAATGTGCGCCAAAGGTAGAAATTCAGCCCTGAAGTTGAAATTTTATGTTAACACAAATTTTACACAATGGCTAACCTATCCATTAAGCAATGGGCCAAAGATGACCGTCCCCGCGAGAAACTCATTACTAAAGGCCCCGGGGCCCTGAGTAACGCAGAACTGATCGCTCTTCTGATCCATACCGGCCGCAAAGACAAGTCCGCAGTGGAAATTGCGAGGGAACTTCTCTTGTTAGGCAAAAACGACCTGGGAAAATTGGGGAAATTGAGTCCCCGGGACTTTATGAAGGTCACCGGCATAGGAAACGCGAAAGCTATATCCCTGGCAGCCGCACTGGAGCTGGGCAGGAGGCGCCAGTCTATTCAATCCGAGGAAAAGGAACCCGTCGTCAAATGCTCCATGGACGCGGTGAATATTTTGCAACCCCTGCTCATGGATCATTGCTATGAAGTATTCGTTGTTCTTTATCTCAATGCCGCCGGAGTGGTAAAACATATAGAATGGTTGAGCAAAGGGGGGATTGACCACGCGGCGGTGGACGTCCGTATTATTTTGCGGATTGCACTGGAACAGCAGGCGACCAGAATCATCCTATGTCATAACCATCCTTCCGGATCGCTGATCCCCAGTCAGGCAGACATTGAGCTCACCCAAAGGGTCCACAGGGCCGCCGGTCAGATCGAGATCGCTTTACTGGACCACGTTATCGTAAGCGACAAGGGGCACACAAGCCTGGCGGATAAGGGCCTTCTGGAGCCTTCATAAGCCATGGGGCGCGGCAGCGGCTCCGGGCTTTCGTACGGAGCGGGGCGGTTCCCGGAGCCTTCATGACCTATTTGGTCATGGAGCTGGGATAGTCTTTTGCCGCTGTTCCCCAGGAAGCGCTGGGTTTATCCCCCATTTCTATTTCCATTACGCCGCCTCGCAGGATATCGGCATGGGTGATATAGGATCGGGTATACTTTTTCCCGTTCAGGCGGATCCCTTGGATATATTTATTCTGGGGGCTGTTATTCAATGCCTTAACGACAAATGACTGATTGCCTGGCAAATACAGGATGGACTGATCAAACAACGGACTTCCCAAGACGTATTCGCCGCTGGCGGGGTTTACGGGGTAAAAACCCAATGCACTAAATACGTACCAGGCGCTCATTTGCCCGCAATCTTCATTCCCGCATAGCCCTGCCGGTGTATTGTTGTACAGCGTACTGGTGATCAGGCGTATTTTTTCCGCTGTCTTCCAGGGCTGACCGGCATAGTTATATAAGTAAGCAATGTGGTGACTAGGTTCATTCCCCTGGGCATATTGACCGATCATACCGCTGATGTCCGGTGAGGTATTGTCTCCCTTAAGGGCGGAAGGGACAATAAAGAGCGAGTCCAGCTTACGCACATACGCTTCCTTACTCCCGAACAAATTGATCAATCCCTGGGGATCCTGTGGCACAAACCAACTGTGCTGCCATGCATTCCCTTCGGTATACATCGCCTTATCAGGATCGTGCTCGGAATAGTAGGGATCGAAAGGTGTTACCCACGAACCATCCGAATTCTTTGCCCTGAAAAAACCGGTGTTCTTATCGAACAAGGGAATATAGGAATGAGCCCTTTTCATGAACAGGTCATAGTCGTCCATATGATGCAGGTATTTCGCCACCTGGGCAATGCACCAGTCATCATAAGCGTATTCCAGTGTAATGGTTACGCTGCTCCCTGTTTTGTCCTGGGGTACGTATCCGTATTGGCGATAGACATTGGATCCCCGGATATTCTGCATGGCGCTTTTCTTGCATGCCGTATAAGCCTTGTCTATATCAAAGCCTCCTATCCCTTTCAGGATGGCATCTGCAATAACCGCCACAGAATGATATCCTGTCATGCAATTGGTCTCGTTGAACTCAAGGTCCCATACAGGCAACAGGCCGTTCTGGTCATAAAAATCCAGGTAGGAGTTGATAATATCTCCCACCCTATCCTGCTGTGTAAGGGTGAACAAAGGGTTATTTGCACGGAAGGTATCCCATATGGAATGAACTGTATACCGGGGGCTGCTGGCCTTTTTAATGCTGCCATCAATGCCCTTGTAGTTTAGATTGCGATCCGTAAACGTAACAGGCGCTTCAAAGCTGTGATATAAGGCGGTGTAAAAAGTCTGCTTGAGCCTTGTGTCGGCGGAGCTGACTTCCACTTTACCTAACTGGTCTTCCCAGGCTTCGGAAGCAATGGCGCTCACCTTATCAAAATCCCATCCGGGAATTTCCGTGAGACTCTTTTGCGCACCGGCTATATCGGCAAAAGATAATCCTACGGTCATGAGCACCCTTTCCGCTGCCCTGGTGTTAAATACCAGACAGGCCTTCACATCCCTCCCCGTAGCTTTGTCCCCTGTCACCTTCTCCCCATCGCTGTATAAGACCAGGTCTCTGACAGGCTTGGACAGGCGGACGGCAAAGTATACTTTCTGATCCTTGGCCCAGCCCGTCGAATAACGATAGCCCACGAAAGTAGAATCATTGATCTTTTCAAAATAACCTGCCGTAGCCGAGTCCCAGTTGATGGCAAAACCCAGGTCAAAGCGGATCATTGCATCTGAAGCCGCCGGAAAGATATACCGGTGCATCCCTGCATGCAGAGAAGTCGTCAACTCTGTCCAGATCCCAAAATCCTTCAGAAGAACCGCATAATAACCCGGCTTGGCCGTTTCCCGCTCGTGCGTGTAGCTGCTTTTGATGGGTTGGACGCCCGGCGCGATGCCCACTGAAGGCATGACGGAAATATCACACAGGTCACCGATGCCTGTTCCACTGAGGTGCAGGTGCGAGAAGCCGCTAATGACCGAATCGCCATAGTTATATCCGCTGCACCAGTCCCATCCGGCAGTACCGTTATCAGGACTGAGTTGCACCATCCCGAAAGGCACCGTGGCGCCAGGATAAGTGTGCCCATGATCCGCTGTTCCAATGAACGGATTCACATAATCAACGGCTCTTTGCTGAGCGGTCACCGCCAACGCGATGAAGATGCCTGCGAGGAGCAGGCCAGAGGATGGTAGATACTTCATTGACAGGCTATTTCACACACATTTAGGCGTGCAATTTAAGGCATCCTGCTAAAACGATTAAAAGGATTTGGGCGAGGAGATGTTAAAAAAACATAAAGGCGTATAAGCGCTCCCCGCCTTGTCCGCTTTCGGCCCGGGCAGTGTCCGGATATGGTACAGCTGCATTTTTTATTTTTCCATAAAAAGCTAAAAATCATCTATTTAATCAATTGGCGCTCTTTTCGATGGGATAACGCAAACCTTCTCGAATGTTCCGCAACTACCTGACAGCCGCCTTCCGGAATTTCCGAAAACAAAAGGCATTCTCCATCCTCAACCTCCTTGGCCTGACAGTAGGGCTCGCGACCTGTTTGCTCATCACACTATTCGTGGTGAACGAGCTGAGTTACGACCGCTACAACAAATTTTCGGACCGCATCTATCGTGTGAATGCGCACTTCCGCATCGGGGGTGAAAATATGAGCGAGAAGATCGTCCCGGCTGACCTGGGGCCTTCCATGGTGCGGGACTTTCCGGCCGTCCAGCGCTTTGTCCGGTTATGCGATCCGGCGCCGGTCCAGGTGCGGAAGGGAAATGCCTACGTCACGGAGAGGCGGGCTGTCTGGGCGGATTCCAGCCTCTTTGATGTATTTACCCTACCAACGCTGGCGGGCAACCCGCAGACAGCGCTCACGCAACCAAATTCCGTCGTCCTCTCCGCCGCTGCCGCCGGCCGTTACTTTGCCGGCTCCAAGCCTCAGGACGTCGTGGGCAGCATCCTGGAAATAGACGATACCACCCACTACACCGTCACTGCTGTGATACAGGACATGCCCGTGCTCTCCCACTTTCACTTCGACGTGATCCGCTCGCTTTGTACCTCGAAGGAATCCAGGGAGATCAACTGGCTGAACAACAACTGGGAGACCTATCTCCTCGTTAAACCGGGCGTCTCCGGACAGGAGGTAGACCGCGACCTGGCCCAGACTACCAAAAAATACGCCGATCCGATCATTCAAAAGGAACTCGGCACCTCCCTGGCGGATATGGCCAGGAAGGGTGACTACTATCGTTATGAAACCATCGCCCTGACCCGGATCCACCTCTATTCGGACCTGGCCCGGGAAATGGAGCCTTCGGGAAACATCACCTATGTTCGTATCTTCCTGATCATCGCCGTTTTTATCCTGCTGCTGGCCTGTGTGAACTTCATGAATCTTTCCACAGCGCGTTCCGCAGGACGCAGCCGGGAAGTAGGGGTAAGAAAAGTATTGGGGTCCCGCCGCGGAAACCTGATCGCTCAATTCCTCACGGAGTCCGTCCTTTTCAGCATCACGGCAACCCTGCTGGCCTTCGCGGTGGCCCTCCTGCTCCTTCCCTATTTCAGCCAGCTCTCGGGGCAACACCTGACCCTGTCCTCACTGCCCTGGTCTTGGCTGGCGCCGGGCGCCTTGTTCGGTTCGGTCTTCGTGGGGTTGCTGGCGGGAAGCTATCCTGCCTTTTTCCTTTCTGCCTTCCAACCGATACAGGTATTAAAGGGCAAGCTGGCTACGGGTTTCAGAGGTAGCTGGCTACGCAACATCCTGGTGGTATTCCAGTTCACCACCGCCATAACCTTGATCGTCGGCACCCTTGTCATTTATAACCAACTCAGTTATATCCGGAACCGGCGCCTCGGATATGACCGGAGCCAGGTCCTGCTTATCCCGCATACCGCCGCCCTGGGTAATCATATCCCCTCATTTAAGACGGCCCTTCAGCAGCTCTCGGGAGTAACCGCCGTAACCATGGGCAATTCTTTTCCCACCAGTAATTTGTCCCTGGCCGATGTTTGGTTCACCGATGCCGCCAGGACTAGGACGATGGGGCCGGAACACTGGCGCATAGACGCCGACTATATTTCCACTATGGGTATGACCATGGCCAGTGGGCGAGGCTTCCGGGCGGACATGCACACGGATTCCGGGAGCGTTCTCATCAACGAAACGATGGCCACCCTGCTGGGGTACAAGGACCCTTTACGCGAAAAACTGTTTGTCGGCATCGATGATAAAAAGATCATGGCGCGTCCCATCATTGGCGTGGTCAAAGATTTCAATTCGGTGAGCCTCCGTCAAAAGACACCGCCCATCGTCATGACCCTCGGGCTTGACGGAGACGACGTCATCACTGCGGTTCGCCTCTCCACAGACCAGATGACGTCCGTCGTCGACCAGGTCCGGCGTTTGTATCAGTCGATGAACGGCCAGTCCAACCAGCCCTTCCAGTATTCGTTCATGGACGAAGACTTTAACAACCTGTACACCTCCGAGATCCGCGTGGGGCAGGTCTTTTCGACGTTCACCGCCCTGGCCGTCCTGGTGGCTTGTCTGGGGCTCTTTGGCCTGATCACCTTTGCGGCTGAGCAACGCAACAAAGAGATGAGCATCCGCAAGGTGCTGGGCGCAGGGATCCGGCACATCATAGTGCTCCTGTCCAGGGACTTCCTCCTGTTAATCCTCGTCTCCCTCTTCATCGCCTTCCCTATTGCCTGGTGGGGAATGCACCGCTGGCTGGAGAGCTTTGCCTACCGGACCACAATCGGGTTATGGACTTTTGCCCTGGCGGGACTGGCCACGGTGGGAGCCATCGTACTTACCATCAGTTACCAGGCGATCAAATCCGCGACGGCGAATCCGGCGGACAGTCTGAAGACGGAATAAAGAAAAGGGGGTACCAAAAAAAAGCGACGGCTGAGAACAGCCGTCGCATGCAACAATTCAGACATGAGAACAAATTGGGTGAGAACAAATTCAGAACGGAAGATCATCACTATCTTCTTCACCCTCTGCCACAGCTAATTCGGGCATATCCTCATTTTCAGAATGAGACCCTGAATCATCACTGCGCATTCCTGCCCCCAGTAGCTGCACGTTAGACACCCTTACCCGGAGTGCGGCACCCGCGTTTCCTTCTTTGCTCACAAAAGTCTCGGCGCGGGGAAGCCCCTCTGCGTAAACCTTCATTCCTTTTCTCAAATAGGGGGCGACGCCCGTTCGCTGTGTCCAATAGGAGCAATCCACCCAAGTGGTATTCTCTTTCTGGTCTCCCGAACCATCCCGGTAGCGTTCCGTGTGCGCTACGCTGAAATTGATGACATTTTTGCCATTCACTTCTCTGACGACTGCGTCCCTTCCTAGGTTTCCTACAATCTGAAGTTTGATCATAACCTGTCTTTTACTGATGAATAATTGAATAACAGGAACAAAGTTAATCGGCTGCAGGACCAAATTCAATACCTCAAAACGAGTGTTTTTCAGGCCAAAAGTTGGGGACGTGGCCAGTGCGATATCGGGATTATTCCTTCGAAATCGGGAGCGGGCCATGTCATCCTCCGCGGGAGCGCCTCGAATTACCGGCGATCGGCCGGCCGAAAGCCTGCCAGGATAATGGGAAAGCCTATTCCTGGCCGGATGACGGGGCTGCCGCCGATTCCTGACGACCGTATGACCAAGGGAAGACGGAGAAAGGCATTCCTTATCGTACCTTTGCCATCTGAAAGCATCGATTATGAGTGAACCGGGGAAGCAAAAAGTGCTGGTAGCCATGAGTGGGGGTATAGATAGTACCGTCACCGCTTTGATGCTGCATCGCGCAGGATATGAAGTCATAGGCATCACCATGAAAACGTGGGATTATGCATCCGCCGGCGCCGGAAAAAAGGAAACGGGTTGCTGTAATCTGGACTCTTTCAATGATGCCCGGCTGGCGGCCGTCCAAAACGGCTTTCCACATTATGTGCTGGATATACGGGATGAATTCGGGGACGCGGTCATCGATAATTTTGTGGAAGAATACCTGGCAGGGCGCACCCCCAATCCTTGTGTCATGTGCAATACCCATATCAAGTGGAAGGCGCTTCTCAAAAGAGCGGACGCCCTGGGTTGCGACTTCATAGCCACCGGGCACTACGCCAATGTACGGGAAGAAAACGGCCGCTGGGTCATTAGCAAGGGACTCGACAGCACCAAAGACCAGAGTTATGTTTTATGGGGCCTGGACCAGGCGGTATTAAGCCGCACCCTGTTGCCGCTGGGCAACTACCGCAAAACGGAGATCCGCCAGATGGCCGAAGATTTTGGGTACCCCGAACTCGCCAAGAAAAGCGAGAGTTATGAAATTTGTTTTGTGCCGGACAATGACTATCGTGGTTTTTTAAAGCGTAAGGTCTCCGGGCTGGAAGAAAAGGTGGATGGGGGAAACTTTACCGATATCAGGGGAAATATCCTGGGCAAACACAAGGGATACCCTTTCTATACCATAGGCCAGCGCAAAGGCCTCGAAATCGCCTTCGGGAAGCCTGTATACGTCATCGAAATCATCCCGGAAACCAATACGGTTGTACTGGGAGACGAATCAGACCTGAACCGCAGTGAAATGGTGGTCCGGAAAATGAACTGGCTTAAGTATGAAGGCGTATCCTCCGGCATGGAAGTCGTCGCTAAAATACGGTATAAGGATCCCGGCACGCCGGCCCACCTGTTCCCTGAAGAAGACGGGAGCATTACCGTACATTTTTTTGACGACGCCAAGGGAGTCGCTCCGGGTCAGAGCGCGGTATTTTATGAAGGGGACGACGTCATCGGCGGGGGTATTATCCAGCGCAAGGTGGTTGAAGCGCCCTTCCAGACGGGCATGTCCACGGGGGTTCCGGGTACGCTTTCGGGGGGAGAACGCAAAATGACCGGCCAAATAAATGAAAAATCCGCAATGTTATAGTATATTAGTACCTGTCCAAATCCATCCATGAAAACCAGCATATGAGCTTATTCACCCGTTGCCTGGCAGGTACTGCCCTGATTATCCTGGCAGCATGCTCCAAGAAGGAAACTTACCCGACCGCTTCCCTAGGCACGTATTACCCCCTTGCGGTCGGCAAGTATATCATTTACCGGATGGATTCCCTGGTATTTGTCAATTCAGGCCAAACCATGCAAATCCACAGTTACCTGGCAAAGGACACCGTGGACGGCATACAGTACGATAACCTTGGCCGTACCACCTACGTCGTGCATCGTTTCCTCACCGACACCCTTTTTGCAAACCCCTGGCAGGTGGATATCACCTATACCGTAACTCCGACTACCAATACGATGGAACTGGTAGAGAACAACTTACGATTCATTAAACTGACCGAGCCCTTCACGACCAACCTGGTCTGGAGCGGGAACAGCTACCTGGGAGATAACCCCTATCAAACCTATTACGGGAATTTTACGTCCCAGTCCGCCCTTCAGTTCTGGCAGTTTTCCTATCAGAATATCGGCCAGCCCGATACTATTGGAAACAATCTGTTCACCAATACAATCACCGTCTTCCAGGACAGCGACTCCACCAATTTACCCGTCCTGACCGACTCGGCTTTCGCCAGTAAGGGTTATGGACTGGAAGTGTATGCGTCAGGAGTAGGACTGATCTATAAATCGTATATCGCATGGGATTACCAACCAGTGACGGCCGATTTGCCGGGTTTCTATGAAGGATTCGGCGTAACCCAGTACATCCTTTCCCATAACTAGAACCAGGCGCCGGTAGCCCCCGATGTGGGGACGGTCATCAAAGCTCCGAACAAGGTATCCGCTTTATGGGCGTAGCCACTAAAAATTTCCGTCCTTACAGCGGTGCAACCCAGCGTTTCCAGGAACGACACATTGGATTCATTCTCTTCTCTGAATACAGAACAAGTGATGAGCAATAGATAGCCTCCCGGCTTGACGGCTTGCCTGATATGGCGCAATATGGCCTGCTGGCGACGGGAATAATCGGCGATGGCCGGCTCCTGGAAATGAAGGAGTTGTTCCGGCGTACGGGACCAGGTACCTGATCCGCTGCAGGGAAGGTCGGCAATGATCAGGTCAAACGGACCGGCTTGCTTTACCGGCTGGGACAAGTCGGCCACAAAGGAGCGCTCATACCGGACACCCGCTTCTGCAAATCTTTTCTCCAGGTTTTGAAGGATAGAAGGCCGGATGTCTGAAACGGTCAGGCGGGCGGACGGCAGGATGTCTTTGAGAAGAATGGATTTCCCCCCACTGGCGGCGCAACAGTCCCAAACAGCAGGGGCAGCGGCGGCGGCCGCGGTCGCAGGGTCGGCCACGGCAGTGGCGGAGTCGGTCGCGGCCGTAGCGGCCCGCACCGTCATTTCTTCCATTGCCAGGCGGATCAGCGATCCTACCTGCTGAGAGCTCCGGTCCTGGACCACATAGGCCTTGTTGAGCGGCAATATATCCTGCAGGGCCGTATTGTGGGGTAGCGATAATCCATCCTGGCTGATTTCCCCAAAGGATACGCCCTTTTGCCGCAGGGCCTCCCTGACCATCCTATCATATCCGGGACGGATACGGATAAAGACGTCCGGTTGCACCAGGTGCGATCCTGCCAATAAAACCGGATCGATGCCTTCCGACAGTTGATGATGCCAGGGGAAGATGTCGGCCACCGAAAATGGGAATGGCAACCCGGCAATTTTTTCCTTTGGCGTTTCTCCCAGATGGGAAGCCCACTCAGGCCTCAGCGCGTCCACAAGCGGAGAGGGCGCCGACCGGCAAAGAAAGTAGCCCAGCAGTAACCTATCTACCACAGATAGACCCCGGGCAGCGTATCCCAGACGGTAATAGGCGTATACCAGGTCGGATACATACCTGCGATCCGTCGAACCCATTTTCGGATGCTCCCGGAAATATTCCCTCAATACGGGAGCTAGCGGCAATTCACCGGAATATCCGGCCACCACTTCACTCGCGCTTTGCACATAATAGGTCCAACGGCTCATACCTCTTCATTCTGTAATAATGCAACGGCTCGGGCCAATGTCAATTCGTAATAGCATCAATTCGTAATAGTAAAGGAACCCCTTAGGCGGATGTCGTCGGAGGAGGAGCCCAGCATCACCGTGAAATCGCCAGGTTCCACTACGTGTTGCATAGCTCTGTTCCATAATTTTAAATCTTCCGGCACCAGGGTAAAATGGACCGTCTGCGTTTCTCCCGGTTTCAAATGAATCCGCTGGAAGCCCCGCAGGTTTTTTTCATAAGTGGTCACGCTACTGACTTCATCCCGGGTATACAATTGCACCACTTCATCCCCTTCCTTATCCCCACTATTTGTTATATCCGCGCTGATGGACAGGTTTCCGTCTATGTGCTGGACCGCAGGGGCCACCGTCAAGTGGCTATAGGTAAAGGTAGTATAACTCAGTCCGTACCCGAAAGGGTACAACAAGCCTTTGATCTTAGCGTGCTCTCCCTGGTCCGATTCGGAGCCGGGTTTAGTGGGAAAATTAAATGGCAACTGCCCCACCGATTTCGGCCAGGTCAGGGTCAGCTTGCCTCCCGGATTATATTCCCCAAAAAGGACTTCAGCCACGGCCGTTCCCCCTTGCATACCCGGGTAGCCGGCGTAAATGATTCCGCTGATATTTCTGTCAATCCAATTGATCGTCATAGGTTGGGATCCTATAAGGACTACCACCACCGGTTTGCCAACAGCGGCTATGGCCCGGATCAGGTCCAATTGATGTCCAGGCAGGTCCAGGTCCGTCCGGCTCTTGCTTTCGCCGGCGGTGGGACTGTTCCCTCCCAGCACCACTACGGCGGCATCTGACGCCCACACGAGCGCCACTGCGCTGTCTATCCGGGACTGTTCTTCGGCGGTGAGTGGCTCCGGCAATATTTCGCTCTCGGGCCAATGGCTGTCTACCAGGTCGCAACCTTTGGCATACTGTACGGAAACCCTGCCGGAGGCCCACTGACGGATCCCCTTCAGCACGGAAATACTTTCACTGCCCGTGGGCCCGTATTGATTGTGCGCGTAATCGTCGTCGTCGGCATTGGGCCCGATCACCGCCAGGGAATGGAGGGAAGCGGACAGCGGTAAAATATGATCTTTGTTCTTCAGCAGGACAATCCCTTCCCTTGACGCCTGCAACGCTACATTCAGATGGGCGGGAGAACCCACCAATTTTTTGGCGGCATCCAGGTCCTCCACATAGGGATGATCGAATATGCCCACCAGGAATTTCACCCTCAGTACATCCCTCACCCGACTATTGATCGTATCCATCGGCATGGTTCCTTCTCTAACCAGGGCCCGTAAATAATAGAGGATGCTGTCCGGCTTATTGAACGTCGTGCGCACATTCATACCAGCCATAAAGGCCTGGTAGACGGCATCTTTCAGGTCTTTGGCCACGTGGTGCTTGGAAAAAAGATATTCCAGCGCGTCGCTGTCCGATACGACGTATCCTTTGAATCCAAAATCTACCCTCAACCGGTCGATCAGCCAGTAGCGGCTTCCCGAAATCGGTACGCCGTTATAATCGTTGTAGGAACACATGACACCCAGGATGCCGGCCTCTTTGATCACCGTTTTGAAAGAGTACAACAGGACGTCTTCTACTTCGCGGGGCGCCACCTGCGGGTCTGTTCTGGCCATCCCCTCCCGGGCGCCCTTGTTGGCGCTGTACACGGCAAAATGTTTGGCGGTCGCCGCAATCTGGTAATGGTCCTGCATACCGGTAGCCAGGGCTACTCCCAGGCGGGCTACGAGGTAAGGGTCTTCTCCGTATACTTCTTCCAACCTTCCCCAGCGCTGATCCCTGGCCACGTCCAATATGGGCGCATATACATTGGTATAGCCCAGGGCCCTTGCCTCCTGGCCTTCAATAAGCCCTTCCCGGTGAACAAGGTCCTTGTCCCAGGTCATGCCCATATTCAACTGCGTAGGAAACCCCGTTGTCATGTATGCTTCTACGTTCCGGATGCCTTCGTTGGTAAAATCCGCGGGAATGCCCAGGCGGGTATTTTCAATAAAAAAGCGCTGTACTTTATTCATGGCCTTGTCATGCTCCACGACATCCGTGACCATGGGGATCTGCCCTGATGCCTGATAGGAATAGGGAAATCCGTTGAGGTGCTCGTCAATATTGGCGATTCCATCTTTCCAGCATTCCTGCTTCCAATCTAGGGTCGGCAAAGAATCTTTTAAAACCCTTTTCCACCCATATAGCGTGACCATCTGACAAGTCTTTTCTTCCAGCGTCATTTGGGACAGCAGGTCATTGATCCTTGCGTCGATCGGTTGAGAGGTATCCTCATAAATATCTTTCTTCCCATTTTTGTTGAGGTCTATCCATCCGGAGTGATAGATGGAGGTCTTCGCTGCATTTGCCTGCTGGGCATATAAATTTTTCGTAAAAACAAGACTGAACAAGCATCCCAGCAGTAGGAAGCATTTATTTCTGTATGGCATGGCGTAAAAGTTGCCTCAAATTAAGGAACTTTGCCGCACATTCCACTGAATCAAAAATACGAACATATGTTATCCTTAGCCATCGACATGGATGAAACTATGGCCGATACGACCCAACAGATCAACAAATGGTATGCCCGGGAATTCGGCCAGGCCCTGACGGAAGCGCAATTGTACGGGACAGAATTCAGGAATGCCGTTCCCGCAGGCAGGTCGGGTGCGGTGCACAAATACCTCAATACCCCTGGTTTTTTCCGGGATATAGAAGTGTACCCGGATGCCATAGAAGTGGTGAAAGAACTGAATAAAAAGTATAGGATCTTTATTGTATCAGCCGCCATGGAATTCCCCAACAGCCTTAAAGACAAGGTCGAGTGGTTGGATGAATTCTTTCCCTTCCTGGATTGGAGGCAATACTGTCTGTGCGGGGACAAGAGCGTCGTACAAACCGATCTGATGATAGACGACAGGTCGCGCAACTTTACACACCTGAAAGGCTCGAAAGCTTATTTATATACGGCTCACCATAATGTGTCAGAAACCGAGTACGAAAGGGTCAATGACTGGAAAGACGTGGCTGAAAAGCTGTTATAAAAGAAGGGGCCGAAAAGCCCCTTCTTTATTTTTATTGATGTGTGGGCTATGATCAAATTTCCAATAACGTCTTCACGGGATCTTTCCCGATCAACAGCAGTTCCGGATTTTCCAGGAACTCTTTCACCCTCACCAGGAAGCTTACCGACTCCCGTCCGTCAATGACCCGGTGATCATAGCTCAGGGCCACGTACATCATGGGACGAACCACCACCTGCCCGTTGATCACCATGGGGCGATCTTGTATTTTGTGCATGCCCAGGATGGCGGATTGGGGAGGATTAATGATGGGCGTAGACATCAGCGAGCCGAATACCCCTCCATTGGTAATGGTAAAGGTTCCCCCTGTCATCTCTTCCATGCTCAACTTTCCGTCCCTGGCTTTGGTAGCCAGCTCAATCACCTTGGATTCTATTTCCGCCATGCCCAGGCTCTCCGCGTTGCGGATCACCGGCACGACCAATCCTTTGGGTGTGCTTACCGCAATGGATACATCGCAATAATCGTGGTATATGATGGAGTCTCCGTCTATATAGGCGTTGACGGCCGGCCATTCCTGCAATGCAAAACAAACGGCCTTGGTGAAGAAGCTCATGAAACCCAGGCCTACGCCATGTTTTTCTTTGAACTTGTCTTTGAACCTGGACCTTACTTCCATGATCTTAGTCATATCCACCTCGTTAAAGGTGGTCAGCATGGCGGTGGTATTTTTGGCTTCGACGAGACGGCGGGAGATGGTCTTTCTCAGATTGCTCATTTTTTCCTTCCGCTCGTCTCTCGTATTCTGGACCGCACCGGGCTTCTGCCCGGGGTGGCTCAGGGCTTCGAGGACATCCTGCTTGAGGATACGGCCCTGAAAACCAGTGGGAGTTACCTGACCCGGGCTGACCTTTTTATCGGCCATGATGGCGGCGGCCACGGGGGTGGTTTTGGCACCATCAACAGCAGCCTTGGCACCATCGGCGGCGACGGGGGCGCTGACACCTGCTGATTTAACCGGAGCTGCGGCAGAGGAGCCCCCAGGGGCCGTAGCACCGGTTGTGGCCGAAGCGTTGGCTGCGGCCGCAGCGCCGGACGTCTTACCGGGCACGGCTACATCCGTGTCAATCTTTGCGACCAGGTCTCCGATCTTCAGCACATCCCCTTCTTTACCGACCTGTATTAATTTGCCGCTTTCTTCGGCATTTAATTCAAACGTAGCTTTCTCACTTTCAAGTTCGCAGATGACTTCATCGCGCTGCACCAATGCTCCTTCCGCTGCCACCCACTTTACAAGGGTGACTTCACTGATCGATTCTCCCACCGTGGGGACCTTCATATCTACCACGCCCTTGCCTACCGCCTTAGCGGGTTCAGCCTGAGCTGCGGGCGCACTCGCCGGTGCGGAGGCAACAGCACTTGCGGACGAAGCGGGTGTTGCGGGGCCGGCAGCGCTTGCGGGCGCTGCGGGCGCAGGCTTTCCGTTAGCCGCGGCTCCGGCGGGACGCGCGGCCTTGTCATCAATTACAGCCACCAGGGCTCCGACCTTTACCGTATCTCCCTCCTGAACCTTAGTTTCCAGCACACCGCCTTCCACTGCATTCAATTCAAAGGTGGCCTTCTCGGATTCCAGTTCTGCAATCACTTCATCTCTCTCCACATAGGCGCCCGTTTGCTTCACCCATTTCGTCAATGTTACTTCGCTGATAGACTCCCCTACTGTTGGGACTTTGATATCGGTCATAAAAAAATTTGTATTTAAATGCTGAAGGCCGTGTCAATGATTTCCCCTTGTTCTTTGGCGTGCACCTTACTGTAGCCCGTAGCGGTGGACGCGCTGGCCAACCGGCTGATGACACCGAACGGAATGCCTTTCAAGTTCATTTGGAGGAAGGAGGCAGCGCCCATATTAAGCGGTTCCTCCTGCACCCAGAACCATGTCGCCTTTGCATACTTTTTATACAAGGCCTCCAATTGGCGGTAAGGCAGTGGGTAGAGTTGCTCCAGGCGCACTACGGCGACATCTCTGCGGTTGTCTTTGAGTTGTCTTTCCAGAAGTTCAAAGTAGATCTTCCCTGTGCAAAGCAATACCTTGCGGACATCCTCCTTTTTGATGAACATATCATCCACCACTTCTTTAAAACCTCCTTGCGTGAACTCATCCATGGTTGAATAAGCACCCGTATGCCGCAAATTGGCCTTAGGAGAGAAATTCACCATAGGCTTCCGGAAAGGCCACGTAATCTGGCGCCTCAGGGCGTGGAAAAAGTTGGCAGCGGTGGTGATATTGGTTACCACCATATTATTTTCGGCGCAGGTCTGCAGGAATCTTTCAGGTCTGGCATTGGAGTGGTCGGGGCCTCCGCCTTCGTAGCCGTGAGGTAACAATAAGACCATCCCATTCATCGTGGTCCACTTCTGTTCTGCGCTGGTGATGTATTGATCGATCACCGTCTGCGCACCATTCACAAAATCCCCATACTGGGCCTCCCAGAGCACAAGCGTATTGGGACTTCCCAAGGCGTACCCGAATTCAAAGCCCAGTACGGCAAATTCACTTAAGAGGGAATTATAGATCCTGAAAGTGCCTTGCCCGCTCTGCAGATGATTCAGGCGGTTATATTCCGCATTTGTATTTTCATCATAAATCACCGCATGACGGTGGGAAAAGGTCCCCCTCTTTACATCTTCTCCGCTCAGCCGCACATCCTTCTTTTCTTCAAGGAGGCTGGCGTAAGCCAACAGCTCCCCGGTCGCCCAATCCACCTTTCCTTCCGTATCAAATAGCTTGATCTTGTCCTGCAACAATTTTTCCACTTTTCTCAGGGGCTTAAACTCCGCGGGCCATTTCATGATACCCTGGAACAGTAACTTGAACTGTTCTTCGGTAATCCCCGTTTCAGGGGATTGTTCAAAATCAGCCGCCTGAGCCTTTCGTAAGGCCTGCCATTCCAGTTCGGGCTTTTGGTAGGTATATCCTTGCGGGTGTTGTTTCACTTCATCCAGGCGCTGTTGAAGGTCATCCCAGAAGCGTTTTTCCATCTCCTTGGCCATATCCTGGGCATCCGTTTCCCCATTGTTCAGGAGGAACTGGGTATATACTGCTCTCGGATCCGGATGCTTGTCGATCAGCGAGTACAATTGAGGCTGGGTGAATTTCGGTTCATCCCCCTCATTGTGCCCGTACCGGCGATAGCATACCATATCGATAAAGATATCCTTATTGAATTTCTGACGGAAGCGGGTAGCCAACCTCGCCGCTTTGACCACGGCCTCGGCATCGTCCCCGTTGACATGTAATACGGGGGCCTCCACCATGGAAGCAATGGAAGTGCAATAATCTGCGCTACGCGCATCGTCGAAGTCCGTCGTAAAACCAATCTGGTTGTTGATAACAAAGTGCAGGGTCCCTCCGACGTAGTACCCCCTTAAATTGCTCATTTGAAGCAACTCATAAATAACGCCCTGCCCTGCTACTGCTGCATCTCCGTGTATGAGGATGGGCAATATCTTGTCAAAATCGCTTTCGTACAGCACGTCGGCTTTGGACCGGGCAAACCCCACCACCACCGGGTCTACCACTTCCAAGTGGGAAGGGTTGGGGCATAATTGAAGGTTTACCTTTTTATTTAATTCGGTGTCTACATATTCTCCGCGGAATCCTAAGTGATATTTTACGTCCCCGCTGCCCATCGTCGTATCTACGGGTACAATGCCTTCAAATTCGCTGAAGATCTGCTCATAGGTTTTCCCCATGATATTAGCCAGTATATTCAACCGGCCGCGGTGGGCCATCCCTATGACCACTTCCTGTACGTCATTTTCCAATGCCGTCTGGATGATGGCATCCAGGGCCGGAATGGTACTTTCACCGCCTTCCAGGCCGAAACGTTTCTGTCCGATGTATTTAGTGTGCAGGAATTTCTCGAAGATGACGCCTTCATTTAACTTCTGCAGGATCTTTCGCTTCTCGTCCAGGCTTAGGGCCTGCTGAAGGTCGATTTCAACCGCCTTGATCATCCAGTCCAATTGTTCCTGGTTGTTCAGGTAGGTAAATTCCACTCCCACCGACCCCGTATAACAACGCTGCAGAAAGGAAAGGATTTGCTGCAGGCTGGTCTTGCCAAGGCCCACAAAGCGACCGGCTTCGAACGCCGTATTCAAATCAGCGTCATTCAAGCCAAAATTCTTGAAATCCAGGTTGGCATGCCGGTCTTTTCTTTCCCGGATCGGATTGGTCTTAGCTACAAGATGTCCCTTCTTGCGGTAGGCCAGAATCAGTTGATAGACAGAAAATTCCTTTTCCAACTGACCCGTATTCAGGGATGCCCCGTTTCCATTTCCGTTTCCGCCAGCGGCAGATATGGCAAAATCAAATCCTTCAAAAAATTTCCTAAACTCAGGATCAACATTCTGCGGATCTTTAGCGTATTCCTGATAAAGTCCCTCTACATATGCCGGATGTGACTGAGTAACGTACGAAAAGTCTTTCATGTGCAATGGTATAATCCTACATTTATTACCTTGAGGATCAGCTTGTTATTCATCAGTTATGCCCCTCGCCTTGTGCGAATTGCCCTGCAAATATCGGCCAAAAAGTGGTAGGACGGCGGCTCTGTAATGGGATAATTTATAAAAAATTCGTGGGGCATACTTTTTATTCCGCCTAAAAAACATACCTTTGCCCTCCTAAAATTACAAGTGACTCATGGCTAATCATCAGGCAACAAAAAAAGATGTACGTCAGGCTGCAAAACGCAGGGAAAGAAACCGTTACCAGGGTAAAACCACCCGTAACGCGATCCGCGACCTGAAGGCAGTAACTGAAAAGGCAGCGGCAGCAGGACAATTGCCTAATGTGATCTCCATGATCGACAAGATGGCGAAGACCGGCATTATTCATAAGAATAAGGCGTCTAATTTGAAAAGCAAGCTGACCAGGCGTGTAAATGTGATTGCATAACTTTTACGGGCAGCCCTGTAAGGTTTTACCATATTGACAAAAAGTCCCGAACGAAAGATCGGGACTTTTTGTCATTTTTGCCTTGATACATTCCTCCAAGACATGAAACAATTGCTTGCATTCTTTTTTGGGTTCCTCTTCCTCTATACCGGGGCCTATGCACAATCCACCCAATCATTAGAAACTCCCTTTGAAAAGTCCGGGGGTAAGGCCACCACCACCTACGACAGCTGTATTGCCTGGTACCGGTCGCTGGCGGCGCGATACCCGAAGAAAATTCATTTCAGGACAATGGGCCCTACCGATGCCGGATATCCGTTGAACCTGATCCTGTATAGTAATGACGGGACGTCGGATCCCGCCGGTTGGCACCGCTCGGGGAAAGTAGTGATCCTCATCAACAACGGCATCCACCCCGGAGAACCCGATGGCGTTGACGCTTCCATGATGCTGCTAAGGGACATTGTCACCGGGAAGACGGCTATCCCGGACAATATAGGGCTCGCGATCATCCCATTATATAATATCGGCGGAGCCCTGGACCGGAATTATTATTCCAGGCCCAACCAGAACGGGCCCATTGCCTACGGGTTCAGAGGCAATGCCCAAAACCTGGACCTGAACCGGGATTTTACCAAGTGTGATAGCCGCAATGCGGTCAGCTTTGCCAGGATCTTCCACGCTCTGGACCCACACGTCCTGGTAGATACGCACGTCAGCGACGGGGCTGATTACCAGCATACCATGACACTGCTTTCCACCCAACACGACAAACTGGGGGGCGCCATGGGCAGTCTGCTGCATGACGTATACGGGCCGGCCCTATTTCGGGATATGAAGGATCAGGGGGAGATGATGACCCCTTATGTCAATTTTGAAGATTCAAATCCGGACCTGGGCTGGGAGGCTTTTTATGATTCGCCCCGGTATTCTTCCGGGTATGCAGCCCTCTTTCAGACCCTTGCATTCATGCCGGAAACGCATATGCTGAAAGCCTTCGACCGCAGGGTCCAGGCCACCTACCGGCTCCTTAGCATCATGATCCGGGAAGCAGGACATTATCACAAAGAAATTATCCAGGCCCGCGCCGCCGACAGAGAAGCGATCTGCCGGCAACAGCAATTTCCCCTCGCATGGTATACCGATTCCACCAAGACGGATACCATCGATTTCAAAGGGTATACGGCCGACCGCAAGCCTTCGGAAGTCAGCGGTTTGCCCCGGTTATATTACGACCATACCCGCCCCTTTGAGAAGTCCGTGTTGTTTTATAATTATTTCCTGGGCAGAACGGTGGTGAATAAGCCAAAGGCCTACATTATCCCCCAGGGCTGGCATTCGGTGACGGATCTGCTCCGGTTAAACGGCGTCTTGCTGCGCCCGCTTTCCCGGGATACAACCATCACCGTCCAGGTCTACCGGATAGCCGGATATAAATCAGCTCCCAGGGCTTTCGAAAAGCACCATCGCAATACGGACGTTCAGGTCAGCTTGTCCGAACAAACCCTTCATTTCCGTAAAGGGGACCTGCTCATCCCAACCGGGTATCCAACGGACCGGTATGTAGTTGAAATGCTGGAACCCACGGGTGATGACTCTTTCTTCTCCTGGAATTTTTTTGACGCCATCCTGCAAGAAAAAGAGGGATATAGCGCCTACCGCTGGGAGGACCTGGCTGCTCAATATCTGAAGGAGCACCCGGAAGCCAGGCAAGCCCTGGACCAGGAAAAGCAACTGGATCCGAAATTTGCCGCCAACGGGGCCGCCCAGTTGGATTTCGTCTATAAACATTCTCCTTATTACGAGCCGGAGCATCTCCGGTATCCAGTATACCGGATCAATTAGTTCGTTTGCCGGGGACCAGGCCCCGGGACATTAGGGAGTCCGGACACTTAATCCTTTTTCAGGGTACCCGATCCGAATACCTTGCTGGTCAGGGCTGGGTCGCCTTTGTAATACACATCGCCGCTGCCCCCTATGGTCACGCCCAGTGAAACGCTGGCGAACAGATAAGCGCTTCCGCTACCCATAATCGTTACTTCTGCAGTTTCCGATTTCAGGTCTTCGCTCTTAAAGTCGGCGCTGCCGGCAATTTCCACTTTCAGATTGCGTGTTTGTCCCTGCAATTCCATTTTTCCCGAACCCGCCAGCGAAGTCTTTACATCCGGCGCATCCACCGTCACTTTGATATCTCCGCTGCCTGCCAGGGAGAATTCCATGGGTTCGGTGCTGGTCAATGGTGTCTTCCCGATAATATTCCCTGACCCCGACAGGGTAACATCCTTTAACTGGGGAACGGTCACGTACACATTCAGATCGTGGCTGGTATTGATGTTGATATTGTGCAATGTGCCCACGATCAATTTACCGTCTTCGACCCTGGTTTCCACGTAAGGAAGGATGTTGCTCTCTCCTTCCAGTTTAACCTGACTGGCAGGCCCCTGGGTAAGATAAACGTTCATAAATCCCCGGGCATCAACGGAGCTGAAATCTCCCACGGTTCTTTGTTCCTGGACAACATTCCCATTTCCCTGCACGACGTGAAATGGGCCAAACCGGCAACTGGTGGTCGTAAGAAGGGCAAGACAGAATACAACACATAAGGAGCGTAGTGAAGGCTGCATATAGAACTAGATTTGGTTAGGCATGAGACTATCCCGTAAATATAGTCCATCGACGAACGACCGCTCATAATTTGGCCATTCTTTTTCCTACTTTTGCACCACCATGACAGAAAAGATCCTGATTCTTGATTTTGGCTCCCAATATACCCAACTCATCGCCAGGGCCGTTCGTGAAAGCAATGTCTACTGCGAAATCGTTCCCTTTCACCGGGGCCTGCCCGATGATCCGGCCATTAAAGGAGTGATCCTTTCCGGAAGTCCCTTTTCCGTGAACGACCCCGAAAGCCCTGATGTTGATGTGCAAGCCATGGTAAAAAAGGTGCCCGTTCTCGGGGTCTGTTATGGCGCCCAGTTAACGGCCAAAAGGTACGGAGGACGGGTAGAGAAATCCAATAAGCGCGAATTCGGGAGGGCCACCTTGTCCAACACGGCCCACGCCGACGACCCTTTGCTAAAAGGCGTATCGGCTTCCTCCCAGGTATGGATGAGCCATGGGGATACCATACTGGCGCTACCGAGTCATTTTGAGCTCCTGGCTACGACCAACTCCATCCCGGTGGCGGCCTTCAAAGCAGAAGATACTCCCCATCCCCTATACGGAATACAATTCCATCCGGAAGTCTATCATTCGACAGAAGGAAAAAAGATCATAAAAAATTTCCTGACGACTATCTGCGGTTGCCATGGCGACTGGACCCCGGCCTCATTTGTGCAGGAAAGCGTAGCGCGCCTTAAAGAGCAAATCGGAGACCGAAGGGTCATTATGGCCCTAAGCGGGGGGGTAGATTCCACGGTAGCCGCCACGTTGATCCACCGGGCTATCGGGGACCGGCTGTTTGGCATATTTGTAGACAACGGAGTCCTGAGAAAGGGAGAGTTCGAGCAAGTCCTGGACACCTATAAGGTCCTGGGATTGAACGTAAAAGGCGTAGATGCAAAACACTTGTTTTACACGAAGCTGGCTGGAAAGACCGATCCCGAACAGAAAAGGAAGATCATCGGGGGACTCTTTATACAGGTATTCGAAGAAGAAGCCAAACACATGACCGGCATTGAGATGCTGGGCCAGGGAACGATCTACCCTGACGTTATCGAATCCGTGTCTGTACACGGCCCTTCGGTAACCATTAAATCACACCACAACGTAGGCGGCTTGCCTGACAGGATGCATATGGAGCTGGTCGAACCCTTACGGTTCCTGTTCAAGGATGAAGTACGGAAGGTGGGAAAAGAATTGGGCATTCCCCACGATTTGCTTTTCAGGCATCCCTTCCCCGGCCCGGGACTGGCCATCCGCATTTTGGGAGAAGTTACCGAAGAGAAGGTACGGTTATTGCAGGATGCTGATGCGGTGTATACGCGGGAGTTAAAGGAAAGTGGCCTGTATGACACCGTCTGGCAGGCGGGCACCATATTGCTGCCGGTCCAGAGCGTTGGCGTGATGGGGGATGAGCGCACCTACGAATTTACCATCGCACTAAGGGCGGTGACTTCCGTAGATGGCATGACGGCCGACTGGGCGCATTTGCCTTACGAATTCCTGGCAAAGGTGTCCAGTGAAATCATCAACCACGTACGGGGCATCAACCGGGTGGTATATGATATCAGTTCAAAGCCGCCGGCTACGATTGAATGGGAATAACTTACATCCTTTATACATGCGCCAACATCCCCGGATCCGCAAGCGGATCATTTCCGTAGCCCTGTTATTGGTGCTCGCAGGAAGCCTTCTTACGGCGTCCGCCCAGCACAGTACTTATAAGATCGCCGTCCTGGCTTCCCTCTACCTGGACTCTTCCTTTGATGCGGGGGACAATTATCGTTTGGGCGCAGGGTATCCCAAGTACGCCATTCCCGGTCTGGAATTCATGGAAGGCGCCCGGATGGCGCTGGACACCCTTCAAACACAGGGAAATTCCCTGGAGTATCATCTGTATGATACCCGGGCAGCGGACCAGTCTGTCACCCAATTGATCGCCACTCACCGGCTGGACTCTATTCAGCTCCTGATTGGAAGCGTCAGTGGAAGCGACTACAGGATGCTGGCCGAATTTGCTAAAATTAAAAACATTCCCTTTATCTCCGCAACCTACCCCAACGAAGGAGGCGTTACTGCCAACCCCTTTGTCGTCATCCTAAATCCCACGCTGTATACCCACTGCCAGGCCATCTATCATTTTATACTCAAGAACCACCCCACCCATCAACTCCTGTATATCCGGAGACCGGGCGCCATGGAGGACCTGCTGGAAAATTATTTCAAACGGCTCAATGCGGGAGAAGGCAAACCATTGCTGCACATACAAACCATCAATGTGAGCGACTCCGTGACCATTGCGCAGTTACAGCCCTATATGGACAGCGACCGGCATACCGTACTCATTGCCGGTAGCCTGGATGAAACATTCGGCGCCAGCCTGGTTCGCGCCTGCAATACCCTTAAGGAATCCTACCCAATGACATTGATCGGCATGCCTACCTGGGAAGGTATCCGGGCGCTTCAAGGCCCGGAACTCCGGCAAATGTCTTATCTGCTGACGACGTCTTTTATATTGCCTGACCTGGACAGCACTACGGCTGCCAGAAGCATGGCGGCGCGTTTTTCCGCCCTGACCAATACGATGCCAGGGGACATGGCTTACAGGGGATACGAAAGCACCTACCTATTCACCAGCCTGCTCCTGCGCTACCAGGGGAATATGATGTCCCATATTGGGGAAACCTATTACCAGACCTATACGGGATTTGACATCAAACCTGTCCAAGCCGGCGCGGGGTCAACGATACCCGACTATTTTGAGAACAAGCATATCTATATCCTCCGAAAGCAAAACGGCTCCGTGATGAAAATGGAATAGCCTATGCCGCTCATCGAACATTCCGAAATGGGGCTTTATTGCCGGGCGGGGGACTTTTACATCGATCCCTGGAAGCCCGTTCATAAAGCTGTTATCACCCATGCCCATAGCGATCACGCCAGGATGGGTAATGACTATTACTTGTGCCATACGGATACCTTGCCCATCCTCAAGCTTCGCCTTGGTGTAGATATTACCTGCCAGGCTTTATCATGGAATGAGCCGCTGTGGATCAACGGGGTAAGGGTTTCCTTGCACCCGGCCGGTCATATCATCGGATCTTCGCAGGTGAGAGTGGAATATCGGGGCGAAGTCTGGGTGGTCAGCGGGGACTATAAAACGGAAGACGATGGCTTGTCAGGCGCTTTCGAACCCGTAACCTGCCATTGTTTTATTACAGAATCCACTTTTGGATTACCTATCTACCGGTGGAAGCCGCAGGCCGAAATATTTTCCGGCATGGAGCGCTGGATCAGGCAAAACCAGAAAGGGCAGGTCACTTCCGTGCTCCTGGCGTACAGCCTTGGAAAAGCACAACGCGTCATCCGCCACCTGGGGGAGATGAATATCCCACTTTTTGTACACGGGGCCATCTGGAATGTACAGGCGACCCTGCAGTCTGCCGGATGGGTCTTCCCTTCCGTCGAACGTATCACACCCGAAACGCCTAAAGAACGCTTCCGGGGGCAGGTGGTCATTGCACCCCCTTCTGCCGACGACTCGCCCTGGCTTAGGAAATTCACGCCCTATTCGCTGGGTATATGCAGCGGATGGATGCAGGTCCGGGGAAATACCCGCAGGCGCAATGCAGACGCTGGCTTTGCATTAAGCGATCACGCCGACTGGCCGGGTTTGCTGAGCGCTGTAAAAGCCACCGGGGCCGGACAGGTCCTGGTGACACATGGATTTCAATCCGCCTTCAGCAGATACCTGTCCGAACAGGGATTGCGGGCAGCGGAAATCAATACCGCCTTTGGTGACGAAAACGGGGAGGCATTACCGGAGGAATAAAACCATTCACTATGCGTCAATTTGCATCACTGGTCTGGGAACTGGGCGCTGCCACAAAAACAAACGACAAGCTGGAATCGCTTTCCCATTACTTTAGTGCAGCAGGGGACAAGGACAAGGTTTGGGTGATCGCGTTGTTCAGCGGACGCAGGCCCAGGCGGGCCATTGCTTCGGGCCTGTTGCAAAAGTGGTGTGCCGAATGGCTGCATCTCCCCGAATGGCTGTTTTCAGAATGTTATCATACGGTGGGGGACCTGGGGGAGACCATCGCCTTGCTGATTCCCGATCCTGTCAGTCATGAAGCCGAAGTGCAACCGCTCTTTTATTATATAGAACGCCTGTCGTCCCTGCAAAAAGCGCCGGAACAGGAAAAGAAAGAATTTGTACTGGCCTGCTGGCGTATCCTGAACCGGGAGGAACGTTTTGTATTTAATAAACTCATTACGGGCAGCTTTCGCATTGGAATATCCCAGAAATTAATGGTGCAGGCGCTGGCGGCCTCTCTGGAGACGGAGCCGGATAAACTGCTTCATCTGATCAGCGGGAACTGGGATCCTGCCACCACTCCTTTCGCCCAATTGGTGCTTGAAAGTGCGGCCAGGGAAGACCTTTCCAAACCCTACCCCTTCTACCTGGCTTACGCCCTGGAAGAGCCTCCTGCAGACCTGGGCGATCCATCTGAATGGCAGGCCGAATGGAAATGGGATGGGATACGCGGGCAGTTGATCTTCCGGGAAAGCCAATTGTTTGTATGGAGCAGGGGCGAAGAATTATTAAACGGCAAATTTCCGGAATACGATCCCCTCCGGGATAGGCTACCTCCTTCCACTGTGCTGGACGGTGAGATCCTCTGTTTTGATCAGGGCCAACCCTTGCCCTTCAGCACCCTGCAAACGCGCATCGGCAGAAAAACAGTGACCCGGAAAAACATACAGGAGGCCCCGGTGGTCTTTATGGCCTATGACCTGCTGGAATACGAAGGCGCCGACTTCCGGCACCAGCCCCAGGACAAGCGGCGGGAAGTCCTGGAACATATCGTGGAGAGGGTCTCCCATCCAGTATTAAAGTTATCTCCATTGATCGATTTTCATACCTGGGAAGACCTGGCCCATTTAAGACAGCAATCCCGGTCTGTCCATGCGGAAGGCGTTATGCTGAAGCGAAAACAGTCCATTTATCAGGCGGGGCGCAAAAGGGGAGACTGGTGGAAATGGAAGATCGACCCTTTGACCATCGATGCGGTGATGGTCTATGCAATGAAAGGACATGGAAGAAGGAGCAACCTATACACGGACTATACCTTTGCCGTCCGGTCGGGAGACCAACTGGTTACTTTCACCAAAGCCTACTCTGGGCTGACCGATGCGGAATTTGTGCAGGTGGACGCCTTTGTAAAGCAGAACGCAATAGAGAAGTTCGGGCCTGTCAGGACCGTCAAGCCGGAACTGGTCTTCGAAATTGCTTTTGAAGGGATCGCCGCCAGTAATCGCCATAAGTCAGGGGTCGCCCTGCGCTTTCCCCGCATACTCCGCTGGCGAAAAGATAAAAAAGTGGAGGATATCAATACTTTGGAAGACCTCCAGGCCATGTTGCGTATCTACGGACATTGATATGACCCTATGTGCATTGACGCCTCGTGCACTTTCGGTAATTTTACGAGTCAAGTGATGAACCTTCAAGAAACGCCCGGCTACAACGTTGTGAATCAGTGGTTGACAACGGCCGGCAAACAGCCTTTTACCTTCCAGGAATCCACCTGGTTACATATCCTGGAGGGACATTCCGGAGTGGTGAATGCGCCTACCGGTTATGGCAAGACATTCTCGGTTTTCCTGGGTTGTATCATCCGCTTTATCAATGAGCACCCTTCCGATTACCGGACACATACCTTCGGGAAGCTTCAATTACTATGGATCTCACCACTCAGGGCCTTGGCCTGGGATATAGGAAGAGCGATGGAAGAAGCCATCGGGGCATTAGGGCTGGCCTGGAAAGTGGGCGTCCGCAACGGAGACACCACCCCCCAGGAACGTGCCCGACAGAAAAGACATCTTCCTGAAATCCTCGTGATCACACCGGAAAGCCTGCATTTGATGCTTGGCCAAAAAGAGTATCCCCAGACATTCCGTTCCTTAAAAGTGGTGGCGGTAGATGAATGGCATGAATTGCTGGGCAGCAAACGGGGAGTGCTGGTAGAGCTGGCCCTGTCCCGGTTGCGGGGGCTGGGAACCTTGCAGGTCTGGGGCATCAGCGCGACCATCGGCAACCTGGAGGAGGCTGCCAGGGTCCTCCTGCCGGAGGCCGGTGAAGTTCCCTTCATCATCCGTGCCGACCTGCCCAAGGTCGTGGAGATCATATCGGTCATCCCGGATGAAATTGAGAAATATCCCTGGGCGGGTCACCTGGGTATCCGGATGGTGGATAAGGTCCTTCCCATTATCGAGCACAGCGAGACTACCCTGATATTCATCAATACCCGGGGAATGAGCGAGCGCTGGTATCAGGTCTTGCTGGAGGCCGATCCGGGCCTGGCGGGGATATTGGCTTTACACCACGGCAGTATTGAACAGGAATTGCGTACCTGGGTCGAAGAATCCCTGCATTCGGGTCGGCTGAAGGCAGTGGTCACTACTTCCAGCCTGGATCTGGGAGTGGATTTCCGCCCGGTCGATACGGTGGTCCAGGTCGGTTCCCCCAAAGGAGTAGCCCGTTTCCTTCAACGGGCCGGCCGCAGTGGACATCAGCCTGGCGCCACCAGCGTGATCTACTTCCTCCCCACGCATTCCCTGGAACTGGTAGAAGCCGCTGCCCTGAAAGAGGCCATTGATAAAAACTTCATAGAGAACAGGGAGCCTATGATGTTATGCTATGACGTGTTGATGCAATACCTCTGTACCCTGGCCGTCGGGGAAGGTTTTACACCTGAAAGCATATGGGAAGAAGTCAAAAAGACCCATTGTTACCAGGAACTCACCCGATTGGAGTGGGGACAGATCTTGCAATTTATCACCATTGGGGGCCAGGCCCTGCAGCAATACGATGAATTTAAAAAGGTGATCATAGATGAGGAGGGAGTATATCGCATCACTTCCAGAAGGGTGGCTTTGCGGCATCGTCTTCATATCGGCACCATCGTCAGTGACGCTATGCTGCGGGTTCAGTTTGTCACAGGAGGCTATGTGGGAGTCATTGAAGAATATTTTATTTCCCGGCTCAACCCAGGGGACGTGTTCACCCTGGCTGGCAGGACCCTTGAATTCATTGCGATCAAGGATATGAGTGTATTGGTACGGAAATCGAATGCCAAAAAAGCCCTGGTACCGAGTTGGAATGGAGGGCGCATGCCTCTTTCCGCCAACCTGGGCATTATGCTCCGGAAGAAATTCCACGAGGCCGGGCGTCGATTGAAAGACTCCGCAAGTCAATTGGAGCCTTCCCCTGAACTGGATGCACTGAGGCCCTTGTTTGAATTACAGGAACACCTATCGCACATTCCACTGGAGGGCGAGCTGTTGATTGAACAGATCGAAACCAAAGACGGATTCCACCTGTTTGTATTTCCCTTTGAAGGAAGGCTGGTCCACCAGGCGATGTCCGCATTACTGGCCTATCGCATTGCTCAGATCACGCCCATCACCTTCTCCATCGCCATGAACGATTATGGATTTGAGTTGTTGAGCGATCAACCCATTCCGGTGGATGACAGCAATGCCCACGAATTATTTTCCCCGGAAAACCTGCTGGCAGATATTCAAAAAAGCGTCAATTCCGTGGAGATGGCCAGGCGAAAGTTCAGGGATATTGCCGTCATTGGAGGATTGATCTTCCAGGGGTATCCGGGAGAGCATAAAAAGGCCAGGCATTTGCAATCTTCCGCCGGCCTGCTCTTTAATGTATTCACGGAATACGAGCCAGACAACCTGCTGGTAAGGCAGGCCTACCACGAAGTAATGGAACAGGAAATGCAGGAAGCCCGTCTCCGTGCTGCCCTGCAGCGTATCGCTGATAGCCGGATCGTGCTCACCTTTCCCGGGAAACTGACGCCCTTCTGCTTTCCGGTCAAGGTAGATAGCATGAGGGAAAACCTCTCCTCCGAGAAACTGGAAGACCGGGTAAAGCGAATGCAGGTACAATTGGAAAAATAGGGCCGGGCGTGCACCCCGGCAACGCCATGAATGCGGCCATGTGTGCACGCGGCTTCAAAAATAAAGAGGACTATGCAAGGAATGACGCGACATAAGATCCGAAATGAAACACTGTGGTTGACGCCTCAAAGGGCCATTTTCTGGGAAGCCGAAAAGGCGCTCCTTGTCTCAGACTGTCACCTGGGAAAGACGGGGCATTTCCGTAAGGAAGGCATCGCTGTTCCTCAGAATGTGTACAAAGAAGACCTGGAAAGGCTGATATACCTTATTCAATTCTTTAAGGCCACTCAATTGATTGTCGTAGGCGACCTCTTTCACAGCAGGGGCAACAAGGAACTCGATCTTTTCCAAAAATGGAGGCGGGATTTTCCCGGTTTCCCCATTCACCTCGTCCGGGGCAATCATGACATCCTCGAAGATGAATGGTATGCCCGGACGGCCATTACCCTGCACGAAGGGACCTTATACAAGGGCGCCTTTTCGTTTACCCACCATCCGCCCGAAGCTGCTTCAGAAAAGACAGGGGATACCTACCTTTTTACCGGGCACCTCCATCCTTCCGTCACTATGGTAGGGATGGGTAAACAATCCCTGCGTTTTCCCTGCTTTTACTTTGGAAAAGACCATGCGATCCTCCCAGCCTTTGGCCGGTTTACGGGCACAGCAAGGGTGGACGCCCAAACCGGAGATCAGTTATTTGCCATTGTCAATCAGGAGATCCTCCTCCTGTCCTGAATACACAAAGGATTATGCCAGGTGTTTTATTTGAGAAGCGTACAAAATAATGAATACCACCGGTATCAGTACCCCTAACATGGCAATACCCGCAAATACACTTGCGCCTATGAGGAAAAACGAAGCAATGACCGGTAATACTTCACCCACCGCATAAAAAGCAAAACCTTCCTTTTTTAGTTTACGCATGACCAGCGCACCGTAAAGACAGATGGCACAGGACAAAAGGCTCACGATAAGAATGGGCAAACGGTATTCGAGGGACTTAGCGGCATTTTCGACCAAATGGGAACCCACCAGGTTCTTGACAAAAGCAGGGCCACTGTCTAGCTGAGCCTGCGCGTCTACGGCTTTTTGATAAGCAGACGGAGCTGTGATATAAGCGTAAATCGACCCGATCAAACCTATCCCGCAACCTATAAAGGTCAGGATCGTAAGGACATTCAATGTCCCCGGGACCACTTTGGGCTCCGTTTCCCCGTTTAACATGTCAACTGATTGATTAGTATCTACCATATTTATTAGAATTATTTCTACTAAGTAAATACAATTTCAGAAGGGTGCACTCTTTTAGGGCAACTTTTTCTTTAAGGCGCTCACCTGTTCCTGCAAATTATTTACCAGATGGCTCAGGGAAGTAACATCATAGCGCTGTTGGGGGCTGACCTTTGTGATCACCATCTGGGCCTGCCAGAACTCCATGACTTCTTCCATGTTCAATTGGTAAGGCTCGTAGACGGGGTTGTCACTGACCAACGTCAGCTTGTTCCGGGAACGATTATTTCTCAGAATACGTTTGTAGACAATGCCTTCGCTCCTGGATACCACGATGTACGCCTGGTTGTTCCTCAAAGACTCGGGATCTTCCACCTTCTCTCCCACGATGACCGAACCGCTTGGAGTGGGCAGCATTGAATCGCCGATGATCTCGAAAGCCCTGAAATTCCCCGATCCCATCATAGGAAGGGTGAACGTATTCAACTCATCGACAAATTCCGGATCGCCGTATCCGTTCAGGTAACCGGCTGCGGCCTTTACCGGGATGAAGGGGATGGGCTGGGCGCCTGAAGACATTTTTTGCTGCCGGCGTTTTGACAGATAACTTCCGGAGGATTGTTCGCTGATATCACTCCTCAGCAGGTCATCCAGGGATACTTTAAAAAGGTCAGAAACCAGTTCCAGCACGTCTGTCCTGGGTTCTGCGCGTTCCTCTTCATAAGCGCCCAATAAGGATCGTTTGATACCAATTTTAGTGGCGAATTCCTCTTGGGTCCACCCGCGCAGTCTGCGCAGGTATTTCAGGTTCTTACCGGCTGTTGCCATAAGCTACTAAGTTATTTAGTGCTAAAATACTAATTTTTTTAGTTCAAAATGTATTTTATCCATAATATTATTTGGATAGGCCGTCCCAATTAGAGATTTTTACAATCGGATAGGAAATGCGTTATGCCACAAATGAACGAAGAAAAACCGGTGATCCTGATAACCAACGACGATGGAGTGACTGCGCCCGGCATCCGTAATTTGGTAGAAGCCGTCAAAGATCTCGGACAAGTTGTAATCGTAGCCCCTGATAAGCCTCAATCGGGAATGGGGCATGCCATTACCATAGGATACCCCCTCCGGCTAAGCCCGGTCAATCTGTTTGAAGGAATAGAAGCGTGGCAGTGTAGCGGAACTCCGGTGGATTGTGTAAAGCTGGCGGTGGATAAAGTCTTGCACCGCAAGCCGGATCTTTGCCTTTCCGGGATCAACCATGGGGCCAATCATTCCATCAATGTGATTTATTCCGGCACGATGAGCGCCGCCATTGAGGCCGCCATCGAAGGGATCCCTTCCCTGGGATTTTCATTGCTGGATTACAGCATGGAAGCGGACTTTACGGCTGCCCGCCAATACGTACGCCAACTCGTAAAGCTGGTCCTCCAGGATAAAATCCACCCCCATTTATCATTAAATGTCAATATTCCCGCTGTTCCACCCGAGCTCATTAAAGGAATCCGGATATGCAAACAGGCCTATGCGAAATATGAAGAAGATTTTAATGAACGGCTGGATCCTCATGGAAAAAAATATTATTGGTTGACGGGGGAATTTGTGAATTTTGATAAGGGGACCGATACCGATGTGTGGGCCCTGGAAAACAATTATGTCAGCGTGGTTCCCGTTCAATTCGATATGACAAATTATACCATCAAAAAACAATTGGAAAAAACTTGGCAACTGTAAATATTAAAAAAGACAGGTTCAGATTTTTCAAGCAGGACCACGTAGGTTTTGGACTTGGACTAGGATTCCTTGCTCCGGTATTGGGCTTTGTGATCTATTATTTCGCTAAGTGGTCCCTGTTTACGTTCAGGGAGTTCCTCAGCATGCTCCTGGAACAGCACAACCTGATCACTGGCATCACCAGTATATCCTTGCTGGCCAATGCCGTGCTGTTTACCCTCTATATCAATGCAGGCAAAGACAATACGGCTAAAGGTATATTCCTGACGACCTGCCTGTACGGGGTCGCCGCGCTGCTCATCAAACTCATCCTGTAAGCCTCGCCCCATGCGTTATTATATCATTGCCGGGGAGGCCTCCGGTGACTTACACGGCAGTAACCTGATCAAGGCCCTTAAACGCCAGGACCCGGGAGCTGATTTTCGGTGCTGGGGGGGAGATCTTATGGAAGCCGCAGGCGCCACCTTAGCGAAACACTACAAGGATCTCGCTTTTATGGGCTTTGTGGAAGTGATACGGAATCTACCCGTCATCCTGCGCAACCTCCGTTTTTGCAAAGAAGACATCCTCCGCTATCAACCTGATGCCCTGATCCTTATTGACTATCCTGGTTTTAACCTGAGAATCGCCAAATGGGCCCATGCCCTCCATTTGAAGGTCATCTATTATATTTCACCCCAGGTCTGGGCCTGGAAGGAATCCCGGGTCAAAGGAATCAAAACAAGCGTCGACAAAATGCTGGTCATCCTTCCCTTTGAAAAGGATTTCTACCGTAAATGGGATTTCCCTGTGGAATATGTGGGTCATCCCCTCGTGGAAGTAGTAGAGGAAGCCAGGCAAAAGAAAGAGCCTCCCCTGGGGACGCGTCCCATCATAGCCTTGCTGCCGGGAAGCCGGCATCAGGAGGTGGCGCTTAAATTGCCGGTGATGCTGGAAGTCAGCACCCACTTCCCTGACTATCAGTTTATTGTCGCCAAAGCCCCAAGCCTTGACGACTCCTTCTATGAGGAATGCTTCAGAGACTTTCCCGACGTAAACGCGATTCGTGGCAACACTTACGGGCTGTTGAACCAGGCTACCGCTGCCCTGGTTACTTCCGGCACTGCCACACTGGAGACTGCACTATTCGGCGTTCCGGAAGTAGTTTGCTACAAAGGAAACCAGATCTCCTACGAAATCGCACGCAGGCTGATCCGGGTCAAATACATTTCCCTGGTAAACCTTATCATGGACAAACCGGTGGTCAAAGAACTGATCCAGGAGGAAATGAATGTGAAAAACATCCGTGCGGAGTTACACCGATTACTGTACGATAAGGTGTACCGGACGCGCATTCAGGAAGATTATGCCTTGTTGAAACAAATCCTGCAACAAGGAGGAGACGCGTCCGCCAATGCGGCGGCCAGCATATCCCGGTATTTAATGCCACAAATGTCGCAAAAGCCGGAATAGCATCACCCCGACAGCCACGAGGAAAATAAACAGGGATATCCTGTTCATCCCGTGCATGGCCCTGATATTTAAGTCCCTGGGAGCATTAGGGTCCCGTTTCCTGATGTACAGATATTCTTCTATTTGTCTCCAAACACCCATATACTTTTCGTTTTTCCAACACTCAGGAATACTGGATTCCGTCTGCAAAATACAAAGAGTAATCTTCCCCTTTGACTTCCGTTGTGATGCACAGGATTAATTTCACGCCGGAACCTTCGTCCTGCCAGAATAATTTCTGACGAAAACAACACCACCGGTATCCCGGAGGGACATCGCCGGTACGTACCCTGAAACGGACTTCATGGATATCCCGTTCCTTCAGAGCCATAAGCTCCAGGGCATTACGTTCCAGCACCGGCCAGTCTTCCGGCACAAGCGTCTCTTCCAATAAATGATGCAGGCTGACCGGAGCGACAGGCGGGGAGTTCTCTTTGAACAATAAACCCGTTTTTTGGTTATGATATACTACAAGGTCTTCTGCAGGATCATACAGGAACATCCATTCGGGGATCAGATCTACGATGTGCTGTAACATGGTAGCAAAATCCGATTTAGTAAAACTGTAGGTGTTAGGCGTAGGCATAAAAACGTAGATTACGTTATGAAAAAATAGGTAGGCTAAGCAGCGTCGATTCAACCAATATATAATAAATTTAAGACTAAGGCAAACAATGAAAAAAATAGTTGTGTGTGGGTTGATAGCGGCCGCCATGATCTTTTTATCGGCTCAACTATCCGGTCAGGGCGGCAACTCCGCCCTGAGCGACGTTACGCCTACCCAGAACGACTCCATCCCTGGCGGGGCGGGCTCCTCCGGGCCCTTGTATATACCTTTCAGCAATCAAAGGGAAGGAAACCCCGCACTGGGTTATACCTATGTGGTTGAAGGAGACTATCTCCGAAGCGGTATTCCGTACGAATTGTTCCTGATGGGTTACGGAAAAGACAAGCACCACTACCTGAAACGGGACAGCGCCAACAAGGAAATTCCCTATAATTTTACAGCGGTAAAAGCGTACAACGGAACAGTGGTGGTAGTCCCCAATTGCCTGCAATGCCACGCGCAGATCTTTGGGGATAGCCTGATCATCGGTCTGGGCAGCACGGATATTGATTTCACCGTGAACCAACGGGCCAACACCCAGGCCCTCAAGGCCATACTAAAAACATTCTCCGGTAAAAATTCTGCCAAATATGCCGCTGCGGCTGATTTTATCCAGGTGACGTCTGCCATCTACCCATGGCTCCGGACCGACGTCAAGGGAGCTAATGCAGCAGACAGGCTGGCGGCTTTACTGGCTGCCCACAGAGATCCATCGACCCTGCACTGGAGCGATACCCCGAGGATGTCTATTCCCGACAGGGTCATTCCTACGGACGTTCCCGCCTGGTGGCTGCTCAAAAAGAAACACGCCATGTTCTTTAACGGGTTTGGCAGGGGAGACTTCGGGAAATTCCTCATGGCCAGCAATTTATTAACCGTAAAAGATTCGTCCGAAGCAAATGAAGTAGACCGGCATATCCCCAATGTATTGTCCTGGCTGCTCACCTTAGAGCCTCCCCGTTATCCCTACCCCGTCGATACCTCATTGGCATCCAGCGGGCATCGCATCTTTTCCGCGAGCTGCGCCCGTTGCCACGGCAACTACGGATCCGGGGAGAGCTACCCGAACCTGCTCATCCCCGAACGCATTATCGGCACGGACTCCTTACTGTACAAAAGCAATTTCCAATACCCCCAATTCATAGAATGGTTTAATCAGAGTTGGTTCAGCAGTGGCCCCTACCCTGCAAAGCTGGTCCCCTTTGACGGGTATATTGCTCCTCCCCTGGACGGGGTATGGGTGACGGCCCCCTATTTTCACAACGGATCTGTGCCAACCCTGGAGGCGGTGTTGAACAGCAAACTCCGGCCAAAGTACTGGACCCGCTATAATGGAACCAAAACGACCTATGATTTTGATCACGTAGGCTGGAAATATACGGAGCGCACGGAACCGGGAGGTTCCACCGTTTATAACACGACTTTACCCGGATACGGCAACTATGGCCACACTTTTGGCGATAGGCTGACCGGACCCGAGAGAAAGGCGGTTATCGAATATTTGAAGACATTGTAGCCGAATATAGGACAAAAAAAATCGGGCGCCTGCCCGCTTTTTTTTGTCCTCAACAAGCGATTTAACTGTTTACGGTCGATTTTGCCTGTGAATGAATATCATACAGGTCATCCTGTATATTACTGATATGGCTCTTTGCCTTTTTGCTCATCCGTTTTACCTGGTCTGAAATTTCATCAACCTTGTCCTGAATATCTTTTCTGGTATCGCTTCCTTTTTTAGGCGCCAGCAGAAGGCCAAGAGCGGCTCCGGCTGCAGCAGCAGCGGCAAGTCCAATGAGATAGGTGGAATTTTTTGTAGACATGATATTTTGCTTTATTTGGTTAGCGAATGAATTCGTTATTAACCGAAAAATGAAAGAACCATGCCAGAATTAGAGTGGCCGTGACCGGCGCTATGATATAAAAGGTTAAAATGTAATTTCGGATACCACCTTTTCCAGGTATAGTTGGTCAACAGCATCAAAGGCGTCCGGATATTCGCTATCCACATCCAGCACGGCCACGACTCTTCCCTGAATAAGGATGGGCACGACGATCTCCGACCGCGAAAGGCTGCTGCACGCAATATGTCCCGGAAAGGCATCCACATCAGGCACAATGAGTGTAGTGGCAGAAGCCCAGCTTGTACCGCATACTCCTCGGCCCTTGCGGATCCGGGTACAGGCCACCGGGCCCTGGAAAGGTCCCACGACCAGTTCGTCCCCTTTCACCAGGTAAAAACCCACCCAAAACCATCCAAACTGTTCTTTTAAGGCGGCCGCGACATTGGCAAGGTTCGCCACCAGGTCCGTCTCCCCTTCCAGCAACCCTCTGATCTGAGGCAGCAGCGCGATATATTGCTCCTCTTTTGTACCCCGGGCAATGTGTAAATCTTCAGCCATACGCAAAGGTACATTATGGCACCGCTATTGCCCATATCAGAAACATGCGTGTCTATACATTTCTTATGGGGTTAGCCGGGGTATCTCTTTTGCCCCTGTCCGGCAGGGCGCAAATCCAGAAAGATTCATCCAAAGTGATCTCTCCCCTGGATTCCAATTATTTCCAGATCAAACAAACCTCGGCTTTCGACTCTTCGTACTACAAGACCTATCCTAAGACGTTCACCGCCAGGGCCTTTATTTCCAGGAAATATACCCGCCTGCTGGTATCGGAACCCGGGGGAATACTGACCTACCGGCCTAATACCCCTCCTAATCTGGGGATTGGAGCCACCTATCGCTTTATCACATTGAATATCTCGGCAGGCCTCGGCTTTTTCACACCGACCGACCAAAAGGGAAAAACACGTTACCTGGACCTTCAAACGCACATATATTGGAGAACGATAACTGTGGATGTTTTTGCACAGTTCTACAGGGGCTATTTTTTAGACCCGAAGACCCTCAATCAGTCCCAGGACACTCCCTACGTCAGGCCCGATGTGAAAGTGAGCATGGTAGGTATTGCCTCCTATTATGTATTTAATTTCAGAAGATTTTCCTACCGGTCATCCCTTGTACAAAGTGAGTGGCAAAAAAAATCGGCCGGGTCCCTGTTGGCCGGATGGGAAATCTATTATGGAAATATCAGGGCAGACAGCACGCTGGCCCCCAAAAGTGTCGTGGCGGACAGCACAGGGAGGAATATACATGGGGCTCATTTCTTTGAAATGGGGCCGGGAATCGGGTACGTATATACCTTCGTCTTTCAAAAGCATTATTTTGTCACCGGGAATGCCACCATCCATGCGGCACTGGGCTATACCAGGGAATATGGAGACGGGAAATTTGACCACGTCGCGGTAAATCCAACGATCACCTATCGCGTGGCGGCCGGGTATAACGGCAATGTATGGGGATTCAACGCCTCCTGGGTGAATAACCAGGTAGCCGTATCAGGGGTTGATGCCAACCAGGCCTATAGGGTTAAGGCGGGCATGTATCAACTGACTGCCGCCCGGCACTTTGGACTGAGTTCCCGCATACGGCGCAAAATAAATGCAGTCCAGGATAAAATGAAAGAGACCATCATAGGCCAGTGACAGATACTTCCACACGGGCACGGCTCAGTATCAGTGGCACCAGCAGAAGAAGTAAAACAAAAAAATAGGCAACTACCTTAACGGTCATCGCCTATTTCAGAAGGTGGAGAATACCGGAGTCGAACCGGTGACCTCTTGCATGCCATGCAAGCGCTCTAGCCAACTGAGCTAATTCCCCTTTCAAAGGACTGCAAAAGTAAAGGTTAGAACGGTTACGGCAAAATATTTTGTACACCTGTTGTCGGCTGATCTGTTTTGAGGCAAAACCCGAAATCCGCGCCCGATCCGTAGCTGCTTTTGACCCAGATACGGCCGCCCTGGGCTTCAATGAATTCCTTGGAAATGGCCAGGCCCAGCCCGGTCCCTGACTTTTCCGAACTGCCCGGAACCCTGAAATAGCGCTCAAATATGCGGGGGAGATATTTCTCTTCAATTCCCCTGCCATGGTCTTTAACCGAAAAGAATACCCATTGGTCATGAGCGTGCACGCTGACTTCTATGGTCGTATTGTCCGACGAATACTTTATAGCATTGGTGAGCAAATTAATGAGCACCCACGATACTTTTTCCTGGTCGGCGTGGATGGGAGGCAATGGGTTTTCCAACTCGTACCGGATGCGGATATCCTTTTCCTGGGCCTGCATCTGTATCGCTCCGCAGGCATATTTCAAGACTTCTTCGGGGGGGACGCTCTGAAATTTCAATTGGAGGTTCCCGGTTTCCAACTGAGTCATATTGAGTAGCTCGCTGGTGATCTTTAGCAAACGCTCCGCATCATCGGTGATACCCTGCAGCAATTCCAACTGTTCATTGCTCAACTCCCCTATCCTTTTATCCCTGAGTAACCGGGCGCCCATTTTAATAGCAGAAATGGGCGTCTTTAGTTCGTGGGATACGGTAGCGATGAAGTTGGTTTTTGCCTCATCCAGTTCATGGAAGGGAGTAATATTGCGAAAGACCATGACTTCGCCGATCACCTGTTCTTCCTTGCGAACGGTGATGGGCTCTTTGCTGAAATAACTTTCTTTTCCATCCGCATAGATCTTCAATTCTTTTTTACCGTCGTTTTGCAGCAATGTGCGCATCAAGTCATTCCGAACAGCAATGTCGGCTGCATATTTCCCGATCAGTTCTTTTTCTTTCATCCCGAAAAGGTTCTCCGCCACTTCATTCACAAACAGCACATTCCGTTTTTCATCAAAGCCCACAATACCGTCTTTCATCTGGTTAATGATGGTCTCTATACGCGTCTTTTCAAACATGATCTGCGCCAGATTGCTGTGATCATATTCATCCAGTTTTTCCGCCATGCTGTTAAAGGCCCTGGCCAGTTCTCCGAATTCATCATCCTGGTCGAGGTGAATTCGTTTAGCATAATTCTTGCCGGCAATTTCTGTGATACCTTCCGATAAGGCCCTGACGGGCCCGGAAATGATACCTGGGAAATTGACGATAAACGTAAATGCCACAATGGTCAGGATAGTGACAATGACCGTCAGCCATAAATTGGCGTTCGCCGCCGTTGCGGAAGCCCTTTTCTCTTTGCGGATAATGGCAAACTGGTTCAGGTCCTGGATCACAAAAATGGCCCTCCTCATTTCCCTGTAATGAGAGACCACGGCCGAATCGCCGCGCTTTAGATCATCAAAATTGCTGCGCACCGCCTGCGTGGCTTCCAGCTCCCCCGGTTCCGTGATGTTGGCCTCCTGCCTGGACAGGTTGGTTTCCAGGGCGCGCAGGGCACTCGTGTCCCCCGGCAGGTCTTCCAGGGCCTTGAGCATATTATTGCAGTATTCCAGGGTGATATAGTTATCTTTTAGTATCAGCCCTTCGTCGGCGCTCAGCCGGTTGATATAAAAAATACCAAGGATGCCGAATGCCAGTATCACTACAAAAAGGAATACCAACCCAAGGGTCAGCTTTGTTTTTAATCGTAATCCCATCATGACAATATTACCAGGTCAATATCAGATGCGCTCAGCTTCTTCAACAAGTGGTTGAAGATGGTTGTTCGCAGAATAATATTGGAAAGTGTTAAATGTGGCTTGCCAATGCAAATGGTGGAGATCTTCCGCTCTTCTGCCATTTCCAGTATGCCGGTCCCCACGCTCGTATTCTTCACCCGGACTAATTCAGCGCCCATTTCTGTGGCCAGCTTGAAATTATTGATCAGGTGACGCTGAGCAGCCAGGCCTATGTTATCTGCATCTTCTTTGGGGGTCTGCACATACAATACGAACCATTTGGCATTGTAATAGCTTGCCAGCCTTGCCGTTTTACGAATAACCCTCCGGGCTATCTCGTGGTTGCTGCTGATGCAACACATCAGCCTCTCCGGTTTGGCCTGTATATTACGCGGCACTTCGGTATCTATCTTCCTTTCTACCTGGGAAGCCACTTCTTTAAGGGCCAACTCCCTGAGCTGCAGGATCCGCTCTGGCTGGAAGAAATGCTGGAGCGCCGTCTTGACTTTGTCGGGTGCATATATCTTCCCTTCCTTCAGCCGGGTGATAAGCTCATCGGCGGTCAGGTCCAGGTTTACCACTTCGTCCGCCTGCCTCAGCACGTTGTCCGGCACCCGCTCGGCTACTTCAATGCCCGTAATGGCCTTGACTTCCTGGTTCAGGCTCTCTATGTGCTGGATATTAACCGCACTGATCACGTTGATCCCGGAGTCCAGTATGTCAATAACGTCCTGCCACCGCTTTTCGTTATGGCTCCCTTCAATATTGGTATGCGCAAGCTCGTCAATGATCACTATCTCCGGTCTCAGGTTAATGATAGCCTGCACATCCATCTCCTCCAATTCCTTCCCTTTATAAAACAGCTTCCTGCGGGGAACGATGGGCAAGCCCTCCACCAATGCCTCTGTTTCCGATCTTCCATGTGTTTCCACATAGCCTATCTTGACATCTACTCCGTTACGCAATAGCGTACGGGCTTCTTGTAGCATCCGGAAGGTCTTGCCCACGCCCGCGCTCATGCCGATGTAAATCTTCAGCTTGCCCCGCCTGGATTGGCGGATCAATTCTAAAAAGTGCTGCGCACCGGGATCTTTATCGGTCATATAATAACTACTTACATTTCTTATTAGCCGTACGAATCCCCTATTCTAAAACCGGACCAATAATGCCAGTATGATCCTGTCTTCCGAATTCACCAGGTCAGGCTGCCAACCACCCCAACTGCTCAGTGGCGGGGCAATCGAGGCGCCGCTGGAGGTATAGGTATATCCGCCCGTATTCGCATACCCGGTAGGTGATGTCACCCCCCCATGGCCGGCAAAATACCCTGTCATAGGAGTCGTCCCTGGGGCGGCGCCCATATTCACCAACTTACGGTGAACGAATTCAATCTTAAATGTCAGGTTCTGCACAGGCATGTAGTCTATGCTGGTTGATGCATCCCAGGCGTTAAAGGTAGAACCGACACCTGTTTGCTTTTGATACACGGTATCGGCATAACCGGTGGGTGCCAGTACCAGGTACTGACCCGGGTTATGCATATACCCTCCGCCTATGGTCCAGGCGAATTTTTGTTTTTCTCCGAACCATAGCCTATTATACACCATGCCGCTGATGAAATTCTGGGCAGGCAATTTTACGCCATTGACGGTTTTTCCAAAGGGACTGACCCCGTCTCCGTTCTCAAATCCCAAATCACCCGTAAGGCTGAAGGCCGCTTTTGTAACAAATCCATGATGACGGTTGAGATAACGGAGCTCATAACTATCATCACTGTGGAAACGGTACCTACCGGGTGCACCCTGGTCATCCTTTCCGTAGTATTCGTTAAATACATAGTCCACTGTCTCTTTCGGCCGGTAATAAATGGAAACTCCCAAGCCCGGAGACTGGTTGAACATCCCATAGCTTTGCCAGCCGTTAACCAGCCAGAACTCCACTTTCAATTTATCCGTAGGAAAAGTCTGCAACCTCAGCCCATTGAAAAACCAGGGAGTATTGTCCGAAGTATAGGAAGGTTGGTAACCCCAGTTTTCAAAGTTATTGTAAGAGAATAATCCTATATACGACATGAATATACCTGCATCCAGGTTAATCCCATGCCATACATCCCAATGGTATCCCGCATACGCTTCGCTGATATACCTGTAAATGGTCTGCAGGTCATATTGCCCTTTGTAGGAGCTTCCATCATTACGGGGAACCACCGTTGAACGGGTACCGAACTGCATCATCACCCTTCCGCGAACGTTACCTACGTGGATATCCCCTCCAAATCCCATAAAAGAGAGCTGTAATTCGTTATCCCTAGCCAGTGCCGTAGAACCCACCACTGTGTTATCAATAGGATTGTTATAGGAATGCGTATAATTAAGGTCGAAGGTTACATCTCCCGTAAAATATTTGGAACTAAAGGCCGGGTCGCTGGTCTTCCTGCTGGTTCCATTGAGCCAGGTAAAATCTCCGAAAGCAAACGGGTCGCTGGCCGGCGCCTTGGCTTCTATTCCAAGGCTCGTATCCTTCTTGGCATGGTGCATAAATTCGACGAATGCCTTAAAGGGAGACGCCTGTTCTTTATGCGCCGTAGTATCGGCGACCTGTTCTCGCAAAGAGGTATCTGGTATGATAACGGCAGTAGCATTGCCTGCTATCTGATCATTGGTCAAAGAAGTCTGTCCAAAGGCATGCGTGAGATGCATCGCGGAGAACAGCAAGGAAGTGGTTGAAACAGCAAATAATCTTGTCTTTCCCATAAATGATTGTTTTGTTATTTGAGTGAATCTAATGCGATGTTCAATTTCAGCACGTTGACCTTGGTCGGTCCTAAGAGGCCCAGGAATGGGCCTTCCGTATGCTGCGCAATCAATTCACATAGCTTTTGTTCGCTGACTTTACGGACAGCTGCAATTCGTTTAACCTGTATAAGCACTCCTGCCGGTGAAAGATCCGGGTCCAGGCCACTGCCTGAAGCGGTCACCAGTTCAGAAGGAATTTCCTCTTTCCGTACGCCGGGATTGTGCACCAAAAACGTGTCAATCCTCGACTGTACATCCTTCAAATAATCCGGGTTGAACGGCCCCTTGTTGCTGCCTCCGCTCCCGGCGGCATTATAACCCACCGCAGAAGGACGACCCCCGAAATATTTGTCCTGGGTAAAAGCCTGTCCTTCCAGTGCATATCCGACTTTGCGTCCATTGCTGGAGAGGGATTCTCCCAGACCATGGCCCGGCGCCACTTGCGCTATCGCGAGGATCGCTACCGTATAGATACCGCAGAAGAAGACTATACAAGCCAGGGTGAGCTTCAGTGCCGGTAGAATGTGTGATTTCATTTTTCTTAATTTTAAAACCAAAGTGATATCAGTAAGTCAATCAATTTTATCCCTATGAAAGGCACGATGATCCCGCCAAAGCCATAGATCAAAAGGTTCCGGCGCAATAAGGCGCTGGCGCCGATCGGCTTATACGCAATCCCTCTCAATGCCAGGGGAATTAATAAAGGGATGATGATCGCGTTAAAGATGACGGCCGATAAAATGGCGCTTTCGGGGCTATGCAGGTGCATTACGTTCATCGCCTGGAGGGCGGGTATAGCGCCAATGAACAAGGCCGGTACGATGGCGAAATATTTTGCCACGTCATTGGCAATGGAGAAGGTAGTCAGTGTTCCCCTGGTCATCAGCAACTGCTTGCCGATCTCCACGATCTCGATCAGTTTTGTGGGATCATTGTCGAGGTCCACCATATTCCCCGCTTCTTTGGCCGCCTGGGTACCGCTGTTCATGGCTACCCCGACGTCCGCCTGGGCCAGGGCAGGTGCATCATTGGTCCCGTCTCCCATCATCGCCACCAGCTTTCCGCCCTGCTGCTCTTTCTTAATATAGTTCATCTTGTCTTCGGGCTTGGCTTCCGCAATGAAGTCATCCACCCCGGCCTTCTCGGCAATATATTTTGCCGTCAAAGGGTTGTCTCCCGTGACCATGACCGTCTTCACCCCCATTTTCCGCAGGCGCACGAAACGCTCCTGTATACCAGGTTTGATGATATCCTGGAGTTCGATGACGCCCAGGGCTTCCCCGTTCCGGCTGACCACCAAAGGCGTTCCACCCAGGGACGCAATTTCCTTCACCCGCGCTTCGGCACTGGAAGGAAATACATTCCCGCTTTTTTGCACAATGTTCCGGATCGCATCAAAGGCCCCCTTGCGGATCTTTACCCCACCGGCAATGTCAATGCCGCTGCAGCGGGTTTCCGCGCTGAACGGAATGAACCTGACTTCATTCTCATTTTGAAGGGAAGGCGCTTTGATATTACTCACTTCCGCCAGCTCAAGGATGGATTTACCTTCGGGTGTTTCATCCGCCAGAGAAGACGCTACACAGGATTCGATGAAAACCCTTTCGCTGATCCCTTCCACGGGCCAGAAGTGGGTCGCCTTTCTGTTCCCGATGGTAATGGTGCCTGTTTTATCCAGCAGCAGGGTGTCCAGGTCTCCGGCTGTTTCCACCGCCTTCCCGCTCTTAGTGATGACGTTGGCCCTGAGCGCCCTGTCCATGCCCGCAATACCTATGGCAGACAGCAGACCGCCTATCGTGGTGGGGATGAGACAAACAAAGAGGGAAATAAACGCCGCGATGCTAATAGTGGTATGTGCATAATCAGCATAAGGCTTGAGGGTAACACACACGATAATAAAGATCAGGGTAAAGCTGGCCAGCAGGATGGTCAGGGCAATCTCGTTGGGGGTCTTCTGCCGTGAAGCTCCTTCTACGAGCGCAATCATTTTGTCCAAAAAACTTTCGCCCGGAGCGGTGGTCACGCGCACTTTGATCTTATCACTCAGCACTTTTGTTCCCCCCGTCACCGAAGACTTATCTCCCCCGGATTCCCGGATAACAGGAGCCGATTCCCCGGTAATGGCGGATTCATCAATGGTGGCAAGGCCTTCAATGATCTCCCCGTCCATAGGGATGGTATCGCCGGCCTCACAGACAAACACGTCGCCTTTTTCCAACTGCGAAGAAGGCACAATCTTGATCTCATTCAGAAAGATGTCTCCCACCGCCATTATTTTTTTGGCGGGCGTGTCTTCCCTGGTTTTACGAAGGCTGTCTGCCTGGGCTTTACCCCTTGCTTCGGCGATGGCTTCGGCAAAATTGGCAAAAAGCAACGTGAGAAAGAGTACGGAAAAAATTAATATATTATAGATCAGGCTACCCTGGGACTTTTCCCCGGTGAATATCCAGATACAAACCCCCAGCATGACAATGGTCCCGATTTCCACGGTGAACATGACCGGGTTATGAAACATGATCCGGGGATCCAGTTTGACGAAAGATTCTTTGAGCGCTTCCTTTACCAGGGCCGGCTCAAATAGCTTATTATTTTTATTACGGTTTGACATATTCCCTTTTTTATTTACCACTAAAGAATTCTGCGATCGGGCCGAGGGCGAGTGCAGGAAAGAAGGCTAAAGCTGCCACAATGATGATCACCGCAAAGGTCATGATGCCAAAAGTTCCGGTATCTGTCTTGAGCGTTCCGGCACTTTCCGGAACATATTTCTTCTTGGCCAGAATACCAGCAATGGCCAGGGGGCCTATGATGGGGAGGAAGCGCGACAGCAACATGACCAACCCGTCCGTAATATTCCAAAAAGGTGTGGCGGCGCCCAGTCCTGCAAATTCCGAACCGTTGTTGGCCGAAGCGGAAGAGTATTCATACAACATTTCGGAGAACCCGTGGCTACCGGGATTATTCAACCAGGCAGCGTACGTCTGTGGGTCATGTGCAAATAAGTGGGAGGACAAAGCCGTGCCCGCCAGGATCAGCAGCGGATGTAGCAACGCAATCATCGCCGCAATCTTCATCTCCTTTGCTTCAATTTTCTTTCCCAGAAACTCCGGTGTTCTTCCCACCATCAGGCCGCTGATAAAGACCGCGATGATAATGAAAATGTAAAAATTCAGAAAGCCCACGCCTACTCCTCCATAGAACGAGTTGATCATCATTCCCAGCATAGTGAACATACCGCTGAGCGGCATAAAACTATCATGCATGGCATTTACAGATCCATTCGAAGTCACGGTCGTTGTGATTCCCCAATACGCCGAGGCAGCAGAACCGAAGCGCAGTTCTTTTCCCTCCATGTTTCCTCCCGGTTGAAGGATGCCCATATGGGAGATGGCCGGATTTCCTTTCATTTCATAGTACACAGAAGGAATGACAAAGCACAGGAAACCAACCGTCATGACGGCAAAAACAATGGTAGCGAAACGCCTCCTTCGGATGATATATCCCAGGGCAAATATCATAGCGATGGGTATCAGTACGATACTGATGTCTTCCACCATATTGGTCAGGTAATCCGGGTTCTCAAAAGGTTGCGCGGAATTAGCGCCAAAAAAGCCCCCTCCGTTCGTTCCCAGTTGTTTGATGGCGATCATGCCGGCCACGGGCCCCCGGCTGACCTGAACTGTATCCCCTTGCAGTGAAATAAAACTGTCCTTGCCCCTGAATGTCATGGGCATACCCCTCAATAATAAAATAACCGCCACAACCAGGGATAAAGGCAACAATACCCTGGTACATGATTTTATAAAATAGTTATAAAAATTACCCAGCTTCTCTGTGCTCCTTTCCTTCATGGCATTGAAGACCACGGCGCATACCGCCATACCGGCGCCGGCGCTAATGAATTGAAACAACATCAGCACCAATTGCCCCGCGTAGGACACGGCCGTTTCGCCGGAGTAGTGCTGGATATTTGTATTGGAGATGAAACTAATAGAGGTATTAAATGCCAGATCCGCCGGCATAGAGGGATTGCCATCCGGATTTAGCGGCAACCATCCCTGGTTCATCAATACCAGCATGGAAAATAAAAACCAGACAAGGTTGATGGTGAGCAGCGCTACGAGGTGTTGCTTCCAATTCATTTCCCTTTCCGGGTGAATGCCCGCGGATTTAAAAAAAAGCCTGTCCAGGGGATGCAATACGGGATCGAGCCAGGTCCGCTCCCCTGTGTATACCTTGGCAATGTACTTCCCCAAAGGAATGGCAAGGAGTATAGTAAGAACGTACATGGCAATAATGCCCAAAATTTCTGTGTTCATGTGTGAGTCTGTTTGAGTCTTAGAATTTTTCTGGTTTTACGAGTACATAACACAGGTAAATAAATACCAGGATGGAAAGGATAAATAATACTGTCATCATCATCTTTATATTTTATCGAAAAAATCAATGGCTTTGAAAAACAGGGCGAAGCAGATAAGCCCCGCCAGTAATAAAATGATCGTCATCATAGCATAAAACATTAAAATAGCATTAAAGAATTTTTAACAGTTACCCTCCTTTGCCAAAAGGAGTGCCGACCTCGCCAAGCGGAGGTAACGACTGTGCCGATTCAATAGGGGGAGGGCTTTCAGACTATACATGTGATTAATATATAATACATGGCCGGTTGTTTAACCTTTCCAAAATGGGCATCTTTTCCAAAATGGAAAATGGATTAATTCCCGGAGGCCTGTTTGACTTGTGAGGAAAAATGCCGAGATTAGAAACAATGATCACTTATAAGGCACTTATACGGCAATTCGAAGAACAAGGAGAAAAAACCGGCTGGACGTATATTGAAATACCCGCTGCCATTGCCGGCAAATTGAATCCGGGCAATAAAAAGAGTTTCCGGGTAAAGGGACAACTGGACGATCATCCCATCGAGGGGGTGAGCCTGCTTCCGATGGGAGAAGGGCATTTTATCATGGCCATCAATGCCGTCATGCGCAAAGGAACCGCCAAGCGCAAGGGCGCCACGCTCCGGGTGCAGTTGGAAATAGATGAGAAACCATTTGTCATTTGCCCCGATTTATTGGAATCTTTGCAGGACGAGCCGAAGGCCCTTGCTTTTTTCAACAAACTAGCCAAAGGCCATCAGCGCTACTTCAGTAATTGGATCGACGGCGCCAAAACGGAGCCTACCCGGGTCAAACGCATAGCCCAGGCAGTCAACGCGATGGCCATAAGCCAGGATTTCGGCGCCATGGTCCGTGCTTTGAAGAAAGACAGGGCTGAAAGGCTTGGATAGGCAACAGGGGGCAAGCCTTCCCGCGCCGAAAAACTTGAAAACGCTCACTATGAAAAAAACACTTTTTAAGGTTCTTAAGATTAGCGGTATTACATTAGGCAGTATCATCTTGCTCCTGTTTTTCCTCCCTGTACTCTTCCCGGGGTTTGTATCCACCAAGATCAAAGCATGGACGGCCCACGCCATTACCGGCGAAGTGAACTTTTCCAAGGCAAGGCTTTCCTTTTTCAACCACTTTCCCTCCTTAACCCTCAGTCTGTATGACTTTTCCCTCAAGGGATCCGCTCCTTTCAAGGACGATACCCTTGTTTCCGCCAAAGAAGTAGCCCTGGGCGTTAACCTGTCTTCTATTTTTCACAAGAGCATCGACATCAATGAGATTTACCTGACCAAGGGAACCATCCATGTTCTGGTGAATGAGAAAGGGGAAGCTAACTATAATGTCTACCAATCCGATACGAGTCAAAAGGCTAAATCCCCTGAGAGTGATACCAGCGGCGCTTCTCTCAAGATCAGGAAGATCAGGATCGATCAAACCGACATCATTTATGACGATCGTTCTATTCCATTGCTGATCACAGCCAATGGAGTTGACTACCTGGGAAGGGGGGACCTGAGCCAGGATATATTCGACCTTTATTCCTCCATCAAAGTGGTTTATTTTGACCTGGACTACAACAAACAGCATTATATAGGCTCCAAGACGTTGAATGCAGACCTGATCACCCGCATTAATACCAAATCACTCTCCTTCATTTTTGAAAAGAACGACCTCAAGATCAATAGCCTCCCTGTCCAGTTGAAAGGCCGCTTTGATTTCCTCACACAGGGCTACAGCATGGATTTCAATCTATCCACCAATGAGACCGACCTGCACGATATCTTCACGGCCCTCCCTCCCGAATACCTCGGATGGCTGGACAAAACAACCATGAAAGGCACGGCCGAAATGGATGCGGCGTTGACAGGAAAATACGATTCCAAGACGAATACCATGCCCGACCTTTCCTTCAACATGAAAGTCAGGAATGGGTACGTTGCCTATGGCAAAGCCTCCAGTCCCATTCAAAATCTCTACCTGAACCTGCAGTCCAAAATACCAGGGCTTAACCCCGATAGCTTTTACGTCAATATCGATTCACTGTTCTTTAATATTGACCAGGATTATTTGAGTTCTGTGGTCCGTGTCAAAGGCCTGAACGCTCCCCAGATCTATGTGAAGGTCCATACCGCCATCGACCTGGATAAATTTGATAATGCCGTCGGCCTGGCGCCTTACGCCCTGAAAGGACATTTTACCCTGGACCTCCTCGCCGAAGGCACCTATGCCAAGAAAGTGGAGCGCGATGGGCTCAGAAAGGTGGATACCGTGGTGGCCAGCATTCCGTCTTTCCATGTCAGGTCTTCCCTGGAAAACGGGGCCTTTAAATACACTTCCCTGCCCGAAGGAGTGAACAATATTTCATTCCGCCTGGAAGCGTCCTGCCCGGACCACGATTATCACCATGCGCAACTGTCCCTGGACAGCCTCAACGCCACGGTCCTGAGCAATTATATGAAGGGCGCCCTCCACCTGGACTATAAAAACAACCTTTCTATTTTAGCCAACCTCCATTCTGTCCTGCACCTGTCTGACATCCGGAAATTCTATCCCCTGGACAGCATGCAATTATCGGGGGACCTGCAAACCGATATCCAGGCCAAAGGGGAGTATGCTCCCTCCCGGCATTTGTTTCCCGTCACTACCGCGTTACTGGACCTGAAGAACGGTAGCATACAGACAAAATATTATCCGGCGCCCATCGACCAAATCCAGGTCAGCGCCAGGATCACCAGTACCGGAGGGAACTTACGATCGTTACAGGTGGCACTCACGCCTGCCTCGTTTCGTTTTGAAGGCCAGCCCTTCGCCTTGCAGGCCGACCTGAAAGACTTTGACAACCTGCGCTACCATATCACTTCCAACGGGACCCTTGATGTGGGGCGTATCTATAAAGTTTTTTCGCGGAAGGGCATGGAAGTCACAGGCCTTGTCCGGACCAACCTGTCCCTGACGGGCCTTCAAAGTGACGCCACTTCGGGGCGCTTTGACCGGCTGAATAACAAGGGCACCATGGAGCTACAGCAAATCGCCTTGTCCTCCGACCTGTTCCCGCAGCCCCTTCACATACAATCCGGCCTGTTCCGGTTCGATCAGGAAAAGATGTGGTTTGACCGTTTCAATGCTTCTTACGGCAGCACCCGGTTTACATTGAATGGCTATTTGTCAGACCTGATCAATTATGCCACGCAAAAAGAAGCCCCCCTGAGCGGTCACTTTGAATTGAACAGCGACCAGGTGGTAGTGGATGAGCTCATGGCGTTTGCGGGGCCTGTTCCCGGCGCGTCGGCCGCTCCGGGTGTACAACCCGCCCCCGTTTCCGGAAAACCTGCCGCTCCCGGCGTGATCCTTGTACCGGGTAACTTGTCGCTGGATTTTACCGCCCATGTCCGGAAGGTCCGGTATAATGGCCTGACCCTGGATAGTTGTGCCGGTCAGATGCGCATTGACAGCGGCCGGATCCAATTGCAAAAACTGGGCTTTATCCTGATCGACGCACCCGTCGTCATGGATGCGACGTACGGCAGCCTGACGCCGCAAAAGGCTTTTTTCACCTATCATATCAACGCCCAGAACTTTAACATTAAAAGGGCCTACAAAGAAGTGAAGCTCTTTCATGACCTGGCTACTTCAGCCTCCAAGGCAGAGGGGATCGTTTCCCTGGACTACCAGTTAAGCGGGGACCTGGACGCCAACATGCACCCGGTATATCATTCCCTGAAGGGAGGAGGCACCCTGTCGCTGGCGGATGTAAAAGTCAATGGGCTTAAAATTTTCGGGTCCGTCAGCAAGGCCACCGGAAAGGACAGCATTAATAATCCCCATTTGTCCAAGGTGGATATAAAAACCACCATTGCTAATAATATCATCACGATTGAACGCACTAAAATGCGTGTACTGGGATTCAGACCCCGTTTTGAGGGTCAGGTCAGCTTTGATGGAAACCTGAACCTTCAATTCAGGTTAGGACTCCCCCCCTTTGGGATCATCGGCATTCCGATGACGATCACCGGAACGGAGGACAAACCGGTGGTTCATATGCGCAAGGAACGAAAGGAGGATGAATTAAAAGAAACGGACGATGACGAAAAACCATAATTCGCGGTCGTTGGCTGCGGGGCTCACAAACCGCTCTTCCTGAATTCCGTCAGGTGATCGTTCACATACAACAACATGTCCTGTTCCGAAGCCTTCCGGCAGAATTTATAGGTGGGCCGGTAACGTTCCATAAACAATTGGAGTGTGTCCCCGCCGAACCGGGTAAGTTTCGCTACAAAGGGACGGGAGAACCGGTAATTGATGTAGAACTGTTCCTCATCCCGAAGCAATCGCTTCTTCAGCGCCCTTTTTTGTTTTTCCCCCTTTGAAAAGAAACCAATGGGGCTAAAAGTGATACCGACCCCATCCGTTGGGGTGGTATGACCTAACAATGAAGTCGAAGAATGGTCCTCGTAAAAGGAGGCATAATCCTGTATTCTCTGTAGAGAATCGACCTGGTAGCTATTCAGGTCGCCTACTTTTACGGTGGACAATTGAACGACATTGGGAACGAGAAAGACTTCATACCTGTCTGATAACATGGATTCACTTACGATTACGGTATCCGGCCTGTAACCGGTAATAGAAAAAACCACCCTGTCTCCGGGGGAGGCCGGAATCCTGTAATTGCCCCCCATATCAGATTGGTCGAACTTATGGAGGGGTAGGTTCTCCACCGTTACCCCCAGGAGCACTTCCGGCGAATCCTTCTTATGGATCCTTCCTGCTAAATATTGCTGGGCAAAGCCCGATGGAGAAAAGCCCAGTAAGAAAATACTCCCACAAGTCAAAAGTAAAATAAAGCGAAGGTGAAGCATCCGACAAGATAAGGACACCACCCTGTTGAAATCTGTCTGGAATTATTAAAGTTTTTGTAAAAAAGGAACCGCTCCCACCAAAACACCCCACATATGCGCTTTTTCTCCTAGTTTCGATCTACTTTATGAAAACGTTCATTTGAAACCAAACTATTATGCAGTACTCAAAAATCTTTACCGTTCTTTTCTGCTCCAGCCTGTTCTTGTGTAAGGCGCATTCCCAATCAGGCACAAGCCCCTGGAGTGCTTCCATAAATGTCGGAGCCGCCCTGCCTGTAGGTGAATTTGCCAACAAGAACCTCAATGATGAGAAATCAGGGTATGGAAAGCCGGGAGAGGACGTGAGTATCCAGGCCAACTACCAGTTTTCTGATAACTTCGGAGCTACCGTCCTTGCAGGATTCAGGGTCAATTCCTATGACGTCTCTCCGGTCAATTCCTCTCCCACCGCAGAATCCAACTTTAGTATATCCGATTATAAAGCAGGACGTATCCTCATTGGGCCCACTTTCACCCTCCCGCTCAGGAGCGGAGGAAAATGGAATATTACCGCCAGGGTATTGGCGGGCGTTCAACAATTATTTCCTGAAACCATTGATGAAACATCAACAGGCGTAGCTACTTCTGAAAAATTGTACTTTAATCTTGCGTTCGCCTACCAGACTGGCGTCGGCTTACAATATCTCGTGACTAAAAAATGCTACCTCTCATTAGGGGGAGATTTTCTGGGCTCGACGTACAAGGCCTCTAAAATGAAAGATGATTCGGGTACGCAAACCGTCACCGGGGGAATCAAAGGCCCCTTTAATACGGCCAATATACAACTGGGGTTAGGCTTCCGGTTTTAGAGGATCAGTATGACCGTACCCGCAATGATAAAGGCCGCTCCGAACGCCATTTTCAAAGTCAAGGTTTCTTTCAGGAATATAACGGAGAGCAGGATCGCAATCGGCACGCTGGCCTTATCGACGGGGGCCACCTGGGATACTTCTCCCAACTGCAGTGCCTTGAAGTAAAATATCCAGGAGAGTCCCGTGGCACAGCCGGACAGCAAAAGGAAGATCCAGTTCTGACGGGTAAGGGATCCAATCCCGTCATTAGCGCCCTTATAGAAAACGATCCCCCAGGCAATAAAAAGAATGACCACTGTACGGATGGCTGTGGCCAGATCGGAATTGATCCCTTTGATCCCCATTTTGGCAAAAATAGCCGTCAGGGCCGCAAACAGGGCAGACAGCAAAGCATATAGCCACCACATAGGCTGAAAATTGTAAAAACGTAAGACTTTCCTCGTCTGGCTATGTCCCAAAAAGGGCCTCCCTGCGAAAAACTAATCTCCCCAGATCTCGCCCTCTCCTTTCAGCCATTTCTGAACAGAATCTGTTGTGACGGATTTGGGGCGCTCGAGGGGGAAATTCAATACCCTGTCCCAGCAAAGACTGGCCAGTACACCCAAGGCGCGGCTTACGCCAAACAGAACGGTATAGAATTCATACTCCACCATTCCATAGTGCACCAATAACGCTCCGCTGTGGGCATCCACATTGGGCCAGGGGTTCTTGATCTTGCCCAATTCTTTAAGGATAGGGGGTACCGTCTCATAAATATTCCAAACGGTATTTACCAGCGGATCATCAGGCATATGTTTCTTGGCAAATTCCATCTGCGCGCTGAACCGGGGATCTGTTTTGCGGAGTACGGCATGACCGTATCCAGGCACAACCTTCCCTTCGCTCAGGGTTTTCCTGACATAGGTATCGATCTGTTCTTTGGAAGGCAGGTCTACCCCGAGCTCTTCCCGGAGTTCCATGATCCATTTGATGACTTCCTGGTTGGCTAATCCATGCAACGGGCCAGCCAGACCATTCATGCCCGCTGCAAAGCTCAGGTAAGGGTCACTCAAGGCTGAACCGACGAGATGCACCGTATGCGCGGAAACGTTTCCTCCTTCATGATCCGCATGGATCGTCATATACAATCGCATCAATTCCTTGAATCCTTCGTCCTCATACCCCAGCATATGGGCCAGATTCCCTGCCCAGTCCAGTAACCCATTGGGCTGAATATGGTCTCCATTCTTGTACTTGCGACGATAAATATAGGCGGCGATCCGGGGAAGGCGCGCAATGAGGTCCATGGAATCATCGAGTATATATTCCCAATAGTCCTTTTTATTGATCCCTTTGGCATAAGCCTTGGCAAAATTGCTTTCCGTTTGAAGGGCCATGATGCCTATGACAAATTGGGTCATTGGGTGGGCCGTCACCGGAAGCGCATCAATGGCTGAAAAGACGTGCGTAGGAACATGGGAGCGACGGGCCCAGGCGTTACTGACTTCCGTGCATTCTCCCTCCGTGGGAAGTTCCCCCATCAACATCAGGTAAAATAAGCCTTCGGGCAGGGGCTCTTTACCGCCCGGCGCGTGGGGCAGTTTTTGTTGCAATTCGGGGATGGAATATCCCCGGAAACGAATTCCTTCATTGGCATCCAGTAAAGAAGTCTCGCTCACGAGACCGGTCATACCACGCATACCCTGGTAGATCTGTGACAAGGTCACTTCTCCAATCGTCTTGGTCCCATGCTCTTTCAATATATCCTTGATCTCGGCATTCAATGCATCTGCAGTCGCTTTGAACCTTTCTTTTACTGTTACTACTGCCATGAAAAACTTTTTTTATGGTTTATGCGAATAAAGTTACACCTATCCCGACATGCCAACAAAACAGGTTGTTAAAGTTTCAACAACTATTTTGGGGCTTTCATGTATAATCTCCAGGCCACGAATGCAAAGATAATATTGGGAATCCAGGCTGCCCAAAATGGAGGCAGGCTGCCTTTGGTGGAAAAAACGGTGGAGAATTGATTGGCGATAATATAACACGCGCTAATAAAAATACCCAGCGCCAGGTGGAGGCCGCTGCCTCCCCTGATCTTTCGGGAAGCAATAATAGCCCCGATCATGGTGAGCAAAAACACCGAAACGGGAAATGCATCCCTCCGGTACCGTTCGACTTCCAGGGTATTGATTCCTTCAGACCCCCTCAGCTTCTGTCGCTTAATATAGTCCTCTAACTGGGGCGTGGTCAGCTTGTCCTGAATGTAAAAGTCATTGCTCAACTCTACCGGGGAAAAGCTATAATTCACCCTAAGCTGCACTTGCTGGGTGACCGTCTCTTTCAACCCGTTGATCTTTCTTTCTATTACATTATCCAGCCTCCACTTCTTGGTGGTGGGCTCCCATGCAATTCCCTCCGACCGGAGGTTATAGACCACCTTATTGCTGTCGTTCAACCGGTATAGGAAAAATTGGGAACCCGTTTTACGCAGGGTATCATAAAAGGTCATGCCCGCATAGGTAAAGGAATCGACCCTGAAGTGGATATTGGACAATTGGGATACACCCGGATTCTCCGGGCTCGCATCCACGTAACGGGCTTGGAAGTCGGTCCGGATCTGGTTCGCCTTGGGGACGATGATCCGGTTGGACCACCAAAGCACCAGTGCGAGAAAGACCCCTCCTACATAATAAGCCCTTAAATACCGCCTGAAACTTACACCGCTGCTGAGAATGGCAATGACTTCCGTCCGGCCCGCCATCTTCGAAGTAAAGAATATAACGGCCAATAGCACAAACAGGGGAAACAGGAAAGCAATGATATACGGAATGAAGCCGATGTAATACTGCATGACAATCTGAGTGAATGTCAGGCCCGATTTCACAAAATTATCCGTCTTCTCGCTGATATCCACTACCACGGAGATTACGGTAAATAGCATAATAGCAAAGAAGAAGGTGCTGAGAAACTTCTTCAGTATATACCAGTCTATCTTCTTCATCCGCCTTCAAAATTATAGGAAAAAACTGGAGAACCCTTCGGGAATACCCGCCCGATTCGCTAAATTGATCACAAACGCTGCCGGATACGGGGTAGAATGCCCGCTTTCCAGGAGAGGAAATCCCCTTCCAGGATATGCTGCCTGGCCATCTTTACAAGGTTCAGGTAGAAAGCCAGGTTCTGAAGACTGGCAATCTGCAATCCCAATATTTCCCTTGCCACAAACAGGTGCCTTACGTAGGCCTTGCTATACGCGCTGCTGGGAGAATCGTCCAATCCGGGGTCTATGGGAGAAAAATCATTCTCCCATTTTTTATTGCGGATGTTGATCACCCCCTCTGAAGTGAACAACATTCCGTTACGGCCGTTGCGGGTAGGCATGACGCAATCGAACATATCAATACCCAGGGCGATACCTTCCAGGATGTTCCATGGAGTGCCCACCCCCATTAGATAACGGGGCTTGTCAACGGGCAATAGGGAACAACACAAGGCACAATTCTCGTACATCATTTCTTCAGGTTCTCCCACACTTAGCCCGCCAATGGCATTCCCCGCCGCTCCCCTGGAGGCAATGTATTCGCTGGACGCCTTCCGCAGGTCGGGGAAGGTGCCCCCCTGAATGATAGGGAACAGGTTCTGGGAATATCCGTAGGCGTCCGGGGTTTCTTCCAGCCTTTTGAAGCAACGATCCAGCCAGCGGTGAGTCAGTTCCATGGAAGATTTCACGTACCGGTATTCCGCAGGGTAAGGAGGGCATTCATCAAAAGCCATGATGATATCGGCGCCTATGCTGCGCTGAATATCCATGACTCTTTCAGGGGTGAACAGGTGGCGACTGCCATCGATATGAGACTGGAAAACCACTCCGTCTTCTGAGATCTTCCGGTTGGCCGCCAGGGAAAATACCTGATATCCTCCGCTGTCCGTAAGGATAGGACCTTCCCAGCCCATGAACCGATGCAGCCCCCCGGCTTGCTCCATAATGTTCGTACCCGGTCTCAGGTACAGGTGGTAGGTATTTCCTAATATAATCCGGGCTTTCACGTCGGCTGCCAACTGCTGTTGGGTGACCGCTTTCACACTCCCCACGGTGCCTACTGGCATAAAGATGGGGGTTTCAATGTCCCCATGATCCGTGGTTATTATTCCTGCCCTTGCTCCTGTGAGGGTATCCCTTCCTTGTAAGTTAAACGACAAAGCCGCCATAGTCAAAATGCACTGGGTTAATCCCTGCAAAGTTCCGATGTTAAAAGTAATCCGCTTACTTTTGTGGCTTATATATTTTAGATGGATCCTTTGTTTTTATCTCTGTGTGCGTTTTATCTATTTTGCGCCGTTAGTGCCGTTCAGGTCTTTTATTACCTGTTTTTCTTTACCCGGATCGCCTTTTACAAGACCCCTGCCCATTCAGTCACCGAGAAAGAACAAGTCCCCGTATCTGTCGTCATCTGTGCCCGGGACGAAGCCCGGAACCTGTCTGAAAAGCTGCCGGTGGTGCTGGCTCAGCAATATTCCGCTCCCTATGAGATACTGGTCGTTAACGACAACTCCTTTGACGAAACCAAGTTTATCCTGGACCGGATGATAGATCAACATCCTTCCCTGAAGGTGCTGGAACTCCTCCAGGAGGCCAAGCTTATTACCGGAAAGAAGTTCCCCCTGTCTGTGGGGATCAAAACTGCCAGGCACGAGACGCTACTGTTGACGGATGCCGATTGCCATCCCGCTTCCGTTTATTGGATGGAAAAAATGCAGGCCGCCTACCTTCCCGAAACGGAAATCGTCCTGGGATACGGCCCTTATGAAAAAAGGCCCGGCTTGTTAAATAAGATCGTCCGCTTCGAGACCTTCTTTACAGCCTTGCAGTATTTCTCCTACGCTGAAGCAGGCCTTCCCTATATGGGGGTGGGAAGAAACCTGTCCTATAAAAAGGACCTGTTCTTCCGCAATAAGGGATTCTCTCTGCACAACCATGTTCCCAGCGGAGACGACGACCTGTTCATCAATTCCGTAGCTTCCGGAAAAAACACACGCATCGTACTGGATGAAGATACTTTTGTCTATTCCACTCCCAAAACCAACTGGAGAGAATGGCTTCGCCAGAAACAGCGCCACTATACTACAAGTAAATACTATAAGCCTATACACAAATTCCTGCTGGGGATTTATAGCGGCACCCATTTTTTGTTTTATCCCCTGCTGCTGATAAGCCTTGTATTCACCCCCGCCCCGTTGAAGTGGTGGGTCTTGCCTGTTTTCGGGCTTCGCTTTTTACTACAAGGGGTCATTTTCTATGAAAGCATGGAAAAACTAAAAGAAAAGGACCTGTTTTGGCTGTTTCCTTTGTTTGACCTTTGGCAATTCATTTATTATCTCATTTTTGCACCTGCATTATGGAAGCGTCCCCGAACAAAGTGGAATTGATTGGTAAGTATTTCAGTGACTTTACGCCGCTCCAATGGGAACAGTGGGGGAAACTGGAAGCCGTGTACAGGGAGTGGAATGAAAAGATCAATGTCATTTCCCGGAAAGATATTGACAGCCTGTATGAAAAACACGTACTTCATTCCCTGGCCATTGCCACGCAATTTGAATTCAACAAAGGGATGAACATTGTGGATATCGGCACGGGTGGCGGATTTCCGGGCATCCCCCTGGGCATCTTTTTTCCGGAGGCCACCTTTCACCTGGTGGACAGCATTGGAAAAAAGATCAAGGTGGTGGAAGAAGCCGTAAGTGTGTTGGGATTGACCAATATAAGAACTTATCACGGCCGAGCGGAAACGCTTCCCAAGGCAGCCTTTGATTTTGCCGTCAGCCGGGCCGTGGCTCCGTTAAAAGACCTTTGGGAGTGGAGCCGACCCCTCCTGAAAAATGCGCAGCAATCCGGAAATCCCCACAAGAACGGGTTGATCTGTCTGAAGGGAGGAAACCTAACAGAAGAAATTGCCCAAAGTGGTATCAGGCCTCATACCTGGGACATCTCGTCCTTGTTTGATGAGCCCTGGTTTGATCAAAAATTCATCTTATACGTACCGAGGAGTTAAAATACCCCCTTTGGTCGCGCAACTTGCGAGCTTTGTCGCAGGCATGAGCATGACCGGAAACTTTACCG